>Ga0209536_100002847_pt1 | contig 28052 bp, 22 predicted proteins | sample DeeMarSeWOR28_12_FD_187461 | JGI IMG/M metagenome (GOLD analysis project Ga0209536, IMG submission 187461) | Marine sediment microbial communities from White Oak River estuary, North Carolina - WOR-2-8_12 (SPAdes) (version 2) | ecosystem: Environmental > Aquatic > Marine > Intertidal zone >... | reverse complement strand
CGCCTCCCAGCCGGTCCACTGGTTGAGTGGGTCCCAGGCCTCGCCGGTATCTGCGATGGTGAAGGGGCCGATGCCTTCGCCGTCCCAGCCCGGGAAGAGGTCCAGGTTATCTTGGGTGACGATGATGGAGGGCGTGTAGATGTGTTCGGGCACCTGCATACCGTTGAGGTGCATCACGCCGACAATGACCCCCATGGCGCCTTCCTGGGCGGGCACGACGCCCATGGTAGCTGTTTGAGTTCCCTCGTTGATGGCGTCGATGGCTACTGGTTCGCCGTCAAAGGCTACGGTGACCACCTCGCCCAGCAGGCCTGCTGCCTCGAGAGCCTTGCGCACGCCGACCATCATTCCGTCGTTGTGGGTGTAGACCGCCGTTATGTCGGGGTGGGCGACCAGAATGTCGTTCATGGCGGCCTCGGCTCTGGCCGGGTCAAAGTAGCCGGGCACGTCGGCGACCATCTCGATGTTCGGGTAGTCGGCGAGCACATTGGCCAGTCCTTCCTGGCGCATGCGTACGTTGGAGACACCCGGCACGCCCTCGATCTGGGCTACCTTACCCTGGCCGCCCAGCAGTTCGGCCATATACTTGGAGATTGTCTCGGCCTGGACGACCGTATTGGTGTCGATGGTGCTGATTACATCACCGCCGCCGCGTGTGGCTCGGCTGAGGGCGATGAGGGGGATACCCGCCTCATTGGCCAGTTCGGCCGACTTACCCCCCGTGGTCTCGTCGGTGCCCAGCAGCAAGATCAGGTCGACCTCCTTGGTGATCAGGTCTTCAATGTTGGCTAATTCCTTGGCCGGGTCATCGCGCGATTCCAGCGAGATGAGTTCCACGCCCATCTCTGAGGCCTGGCGCTCGATGCCCGCTTTCTCTGCCTGATACCAGGGATAGACCAGATTGTTGTAGACTACGCCAAAGGTATAGGGTTGCGCCGGCACAAGCTCTGTCGTCTCCGCCTCGGCCGCCTCCTCAGCCGGCTCCTCGGTCGGCTGCGCGGCTGGCTCCGGCGCTTGTGTTGGCTCTTCGGGTGGCACGACAGTTGGCGCGGGTGTCGCGGCTGGCCCACACTGGGCGGCCAGGCTAACCAGCAAGACCATCGCGGTCAAGATGAGCAGTGCGCGTTTCATATCCCTGTCTCCTTCTTTAAATGAGAGATTATGCGGTTTCTGGGGCCTGAATCTGGACCCCCCACAAGCCCCAGTGCTTCACTCGATACTATGTTCCGTGATCAACCTCCTTTCTCTGCCTCTTGCGTTCTCTTCGAAGGCAGCACCACATGACTCTCGCACGATCAGTTCGGGCTGAAGAAGTACGTGTTCGATTCTCTTCACCCCCTTGCCTTCAATGCGCTCGAAAAGCATCTGTGCTGCCAGGCGGCCCATCTCATACTTCGGATAGGAGACGGTCGTCAATGGCACTTCAAGGCATTCTGACATTTCAATGTCATCGTATCCCACGACGGCTATGTCATCGGGGACTTGTACCCCTTGTTGCCTGAGACGTTGAATTAATCCTATGGCTAGGCGATCCGTCGCTGCGAATACAAAAGTGGGACGCGGCGCCAAGGCGAGGATGCGATCTGCTCCCAAAAAGCCTCCTTCCACCCGATTGTTGCCGACCTGTATGCGACGACTTTCGTCACAGGGGAATCCTGCCTCCTCTAAAGTCTTCCGAAAACCCCGCCAACGGATCTCTTCTGGCTCATTAAAGGGTTCACCACTGTATACGTAGGCTGGCTGCTGGTGCCCAAGCTTGAGCAGATGCCGACCGACCAGTATGGCTCCAGTGGTATCGTCAGCGCATACATAGTCCAGTTCAGAGCACCGACGGCCCACTGCAACAACAGGTATGCCATCATCGCGCATGGCAAGGAGATGATTCAAGGATTCCATTACAGGAGTTATGACGCACCCTGCCAAGCGGAGGCGACGGAGGCGCTCTACTATCTTTGCCTCAATAGACAACTGGCGCCGGGTCTCGCTGATAACTGCAACGTAATCGTGCTCGTTCGCCACGGCTTCTATCGCTTCGATCACCGGTACGTAGAAGGGATTGGAGAACTCCAGGATCAGGCCACCAATGATGTTGCTTGATGCTCGCGCCAGGCCCCGCGCCAGCTCGTCAGGACGATAGTCTAACTGCTTTGCAATCTCGACAACCTTTCGTCGGGTGGCCTCGGAGACACCCGGAAGTCCCGATAGCGCCCGTGAGGCGGTGGACGGTGAGACACCAGCCCTTTCAGCCACATCCAAGAGTCTTACTCTCACGCTAAACCTACTCCCACGCAGAAAAAAAGGGGTAGACCTGTCTCTCAGTCTGTTGACAGGAGTCTACTCCCTAGGAACAATAGCCATCGCCCGACCAGCGCTCCCCGAAGAAAGCTTGATCTTCAGCGGCAAGAAGAAAAAATAAGCCCCACGCGGTGGAAGCTTGTCCAAGCTTGTCAGGGACTCGATGATCAACATTCCATTGCCCAGAGCGAAGTGGTGGATGGGGATGCCGTTGTGCGCCGGTCCAATGCTGCCGCCGTCAGAGCCGAAGCACATCACACCTTTCTCGTACAGGTATTTTGCTGTATCCACCTCTGGCGCCGGCCAGCCAACTCTCTGGGCAGCGATCACTTCCCGGGAGTATTTGTTGCCGTCCGGGAATGGAAGGAAGAACCGATCCCACGCCGTGTAGAAGAGCACGATGTCTCCGGGCTGCAACTCGCCATGCTCGTCCTCCCAGGCCTGGACGTGCTCGACGTCAATGATGGGGCTGGCTCCCAGCTCAGCCTTACCGTCGAGGAAGGTCGTATCGATGACGGCGGCTGGCCCACACAGGCGATCCAGAGGCACCATGTGGCCGTAGAGATCACCCCACTCACTGGCTAGAGGCAGCCCCGAGTTGGAGGGCGGAATGAAATGCGGCGGCGCGTCAAAGTGAGTTCCGACGTGTTCGTCCAGTATCATCCAGCGCGTCTGAAATGGGATGACAGACGGTACATAGTGTGGCGGCGCCTCAATCTGCTTGAACCAGTTCCAGGTACGGATTTGGAGCGGCATGTGGGCGGGCCATGCGACCGGAACGTCCTCAGCAATGGTTAATGTCAGGTCTACCATTTGTGCTGATTGAAGCAGCTCTGCAAGCACTTCAGCGGGTGTTTGCTCATTCATTTGCGTTACCTCCTGCCGTTGACTGTATCAATTACGGTGCTTCTAAAACTTACCTAGATCATAGTGAGGCCGCCATTTACGTCTAGCGTGGCACCCGTCACATACGAGGCGCCATCGGAAGCCAGATACAGCGCCGCCGCTGCCACATCCCCCGGTTCGCCCAGTCTGTGGAGTGGGATTTGTTTCCTCAGGGTCTCCTTTATCTCAGGACTCCAATCGGCAGTCAAGCCCGTCTCGGTCGTTCCGGGCGAAATGGAGTTAGCAGTTATGCCGTAACCGGCCAGCGCCTTGGCCAGCACTTTGGTCAAGCACATAATACCGGCCTTGGAAACAGAGTAGTGAGCGCCTACGGAAATACCTCCGATGCGGCCCGCCACCGACCCTATATTGATGATACGCCCGTGCTTGCTCTTTTTGAGGTAGGGAATTGCTGCGTGCGAGCAGATGAAAGCCCCGGTCAGGTTGATGTCCAGTACGCGGTTCCATTCGTCCAAGGAGATATCTTCATACATAGTCATGGGGCAGATTCCGGCGTTGTTAACCAGAATATCAATGCCGCCAAAAGCTTTGACGGTCGCTGCGACCGCCGCCGCAACACTTGCGGAGATACTTACGTCTGTCTGGATAGCCATGGCCTCTCCGCCGGCTACCCGAATCGCGTGGGCCACAGCTTCGGCATTATCCAGGTCAACATCGGCAATGGCAACCTTGGCGCCATTTTCTGCAAAGGTCTCGGCTATGGCCCGCCCGATTCCAGAGGCTGCGCCGGTAATAAGAGCTGTTCTGGTTTTCAATAACATGTCAATCACTCCAGGCTGGTGCCCTAGCAAGGCTAAATCGGCAGATTACTGATGATGGGCTGTTAGCCACCGTAGCGCTTGCCCAATTCATTGATGAGAGCGGCAATGACGATGATTGCCCCGATAACGATGTACTGGTAAAAGGCTGTCACATTCATCAGGTTGAGCACGTTGTAAATCACGCCCAAGGTCAACGTGCCCAGGATAGTCCCTACAATACCACCTCGCCCGCCAGCCAGCGAGGTGCCACCAATCACCACGGCGGCGATGGCCTGCAATTCATAGCCGGTGCCCATGGTAGGCATTCCAATACCCAGCCGTCCGGCAAGTACAACTCCGCCGAGACCGGCGAGGAGACCACAGACGGTGTAGACGAGGATCTTTTGGCGATCAACATTAACGCCCGATAGCCTAGTGGCGTTTTCATTGCCACCCAAGGCGAAGGTATAGCGCCCAAACTTGGAAAAGCGCAGAACCAGGTAGGCGATAACGTACACTAGAAAGAAGATAGCGACGGGTATAGGCACGAGACCGATGCTGCCGCTACCGATGTGATTGAAGGAATCTGATAGGTCAAATATGGGGTAGCCGCCGGTGTACAGAAGAGCCAGACCCTGCGCAATCGACATTGTGCCCAATGTTACGACGAATGGTTGTATGCGCCCTTTAGCCACGGCTAGTCCGTTAACCAGGCCAATGGCTGCGCCAGCGAGCAGTCCTGCGAGTACACCGATGAAGACACCGTGACCCTGAAAGCCCGCCGCGATGCAGCCAGTCAGGGATACCAGCGCGCCGATGGAAAGATCAATGCCACCGATCAGGATGACGAAAGTCTCCCCAGCGGCAAGCAGACCAATGATGGAGACTTGACGCAGCACATTACGTATGTTGCCCAGAGTCAAGAAATCGGGGGTCAGCAGATAGGCGACGACACAGATAACGATGAATATCACAACCATGCCTTGCCGGCGTATGATGGAAAAACTGGATTTCTTTGGCTTCGGCGCCGGATGGGTTTGCGTGCCTTGCTCATCTTTCAATGGTTCAGCCATTAGCATACACCCCCGTTGCAAACATCATGACTTTCTCTTCAGTGGCCGCGTTGCGATCTAGCTCGCCGACAATTTTGCCTTCGTGCATTACCAGAATGCGGTCACTCATCCCCAGGATTTCCGGCAGATCAGATGAGATCATCAAGATAGCGACGCCCCGGGTTGCCAGTTCATCCATCAGTCGGTAGATCTCCAGCTTTGCCCCTACATCTATGCCGCGCGTGGGCTCATCAAGAATTAGCATCTTTGCATCGCGTAGCAACCATTTGGAGAGTACAACCTTCTGCTGACTTCCACCACTTAGGGTAAGCGTCTCTCGTCCCACGTCTGGTGTGGCAATACGTAGCTCCTCAACATATTTCTCTGCTATTAACTTCTCCCGCCTATGAATGATGAGTGGGCTGGAAAATAGTTTATCCAGACTCGCGAGAGTAATATTCTCGGATACAGGCAGGCTCAGGACGAGTCCACCGTTCTTGCGGTCTTCTGGAGCCAGGCCAATCCCCAGGCGGATAGCCTGAACAGGTGAGGCTTTGCTGAGTGGCTGACCATCCACTTCAATAGTGCCTTCGTCAGCACGCTGTACGCCAAAGATTGCCTGTGCCAGGTCCGTACGTCCCGATCCCACCAAACCAGCCAATCCCACGATTTCGCCGCTGTAGACGTCAAAACTGACGTTGTCCAACACGCCACGCCGGGAAAGATTGCGAACCGACAGTGCCGGCTTGCCTCGCTTCCGGGCTGGGACAGGGAATTGCTGATCGATGTCGCGCCCGATCATCATCCGAACAATGGTGGGCAGCGTGACCTCGTCCAACGCCTTCGTTCCTACCACATGGCCATCGCGTAGCACGGTCACGCGATCGGCAATTTCTGTGATTTCCTCGAGGCGATGAGAGATGTAGATCACGCCCAATCCCCTTTGTCGCAGAGAGCGGATGACGTCGAATAGGGTATCAGTTTCGGCTCCAGTGAGAGCAGCGGTAGGCTCATCCATAATTACCAGGCGTGCTTTTCTCTCCAGGGCCTTGGCGATCTCTACAATCTGCTGCTGAGCCATGCTTAGTTCCTCGACCAGCGTATCTACGTCGAAATCGGCCCGCAAGAGGGTTAGTGCTAGGCGTGCACGCTGGCGCATAGCTCCCCAGTTTACCAAGAGGGGACCGACCATATTGGGCTCATCACCCAGGCAGATATTCTCCGCGACGGATAGAGTTGAAACCAGGTTGAACTCCTGGTAGATTGTACTGATACCCAAACGCTGGGCCTGATGGGGAGATGTCAGATTGACAGGTGCCTGGTCAAAGATGATGGTACCACTGTCGGGTTGATAGACACCAGAAAGGATTTTCATCAAGGTGGACTTCCCGGCGCCATTTTCGCCCACCAGCGCGTGCACCTCGCCTGGATACAGATCAAAAGAGACCTGGTCCAAGGCCTGAACTCCGGGGAATCGTTTAGAAATGTCTTGCATTTCGAGAAGGGGGGTCGCCATAGGGCTGCTGCTCCTAGTGCTTGATCGCTAGTCATCAGCGCGGACTTCAGGTGTTAACAATCCGAAAACAAGTCTGTCTGCTGGATATAAGTGAAGACCTACGACCAGAACGGTAGAGAGAGTGGCATGGCTTTCATCAGATGTATGCTTCAGGACTCTCTCTTCGCCCGTTGACGAAGCAAGCGCTTGCATAAAAACTGACGAAGAATCTTCTTCCAAAGGGTAGAAAAGCGCGGTATCTTCGCTAGATACAGGGGATAAATTTTAGACTGAGGCTATCTTAACTGGCTTTTAACGCAAGCGCTTGCGTTTGAACTAAAATACCACAAGAGAGGAGATTTGTCAATAGGGATTCGAGCAGCGCGTATAGGTGTTCAACTTGAACACTTGGTGCGTGGCATCATTGTGGAAGTCTGCCGGACTCTCGCTGGAGCACGCCGGTCAGGCAGCCGATACCGCCAGCAGCCTTGGTCAACTCGTCGATCTGAACCGTGTGGCAAGTAATCCCCAGCTTCTCGTAGAAGGCTTGCGTCCTGGGGACCCCGGCCGGCATCAGGATGCGCTGCGGCCCGAGTGTCACGAAGTTAAGCGCCATACCTTGAATAGCTTCGGTCTCGTCTGGCAGATAGACGAGTCGAAAACCGTGCTCGCCCAGGGCTTCGACGGTCGCGTCGCACAGACGGCCCGGCCAGCCCACCGCCAGGCCACGGTCCGGGAAGCGGAGTTGCCCCATGAGGTGCATAGTGCCGGGCGGCAGGTCGACCCGGATGACCTCGACGCCCATCTCACGCAGGGTGCTTGCCACCTGGGCGGCCCCCTCGGGATTGGTGCGTAACCCACTGGCCAGCAAAACAGTCTTGGGGTCAAGCCAGAGCGCATCGGCGCCTTCGAAGGTGCCCGTACCACGTACACTGCGCAGGATGGGAATCCCCAACTCAGCCAGCCGGCGCGCAACAAAACGTTCCTCGCCGGCGCGTACGGTGGACGCCGGGCGCCCCACGATCGCGCCTTCGGGGGTCATAAACATCAGATCAGCCACAAACATAAGGTTGGGAGGCGGCACATTAGCGGGCTTGACATAATGAACGATCGCACCAGCAGCCTGGTAGGCGTCGGCCAGGGTATCGTGATGTGACCAGGCGCGACTCAATTCCAGGGGAGCCAGCATTTGGACTGCGTTGGGGTCTCGGGACTTTTCCAGCTCCGCGCCAGGCCTGTGGAGCAGAACCGCCTTAAGCGTTGCCCATTCACTCATCACGCCGCAGGCGCCCCATATTGTCCCGATTTCCTGGCGCAGAGAGTCGGTGCGCGGTGACCAGCCCTGACCGCCGTAAGCGGCCGTGGTGAGAATATCGTTCGGGTTCGTCATAGGTCAACTCCGCTCAGCTTTACACACGATCCCGAAACCACTCGATTGTTTTCTGCAGTCCTTCCTCCAGGCTTACCTCAGGCTCCCAGCCGAGCACGCGCCGGGCTTTGCTGATATCGGGCTGGCGCACCTTGGGATCATCTTTGATACGTACGTCTTTGGGTTGCACGAAGCTGATAAGCGACGAACTACCCGTCAACTCGGTGATTCTGTGCGCGAATTGGAGGATGGTCATCTCCTTGGGATTGCCGATGTTAACCGGGTCGTTCTCGTCGCTCATCAGCAGACGGTAGATACCCTGTACGGTGTCGCTCACGTAACAGAAGCTACGGGTCTGGCTGCCATCGCCGAACACGGTGAGCGGTTCGCCGCGCAAGGCCTGGGCGATGAAATTGGGCACCACACGCCCGTCGTTGAGCCGCATGCGAGGTCCAAAGGTGTTAAAGATGCGCACGATGCGCGTGTCGACGCCGTGATAACGATGGTAGGCCATGGTCATGGCTTCGGCAAAGCGCTTCGCCTCGTCGTAGACACCGCGCGGGCCGATGGGGTTGACATTCCCCCAGTAGTCCTCGGTCTGCGGATGGATCAATGGGTCGCCGTAGACCTCGGAGGTAGAGGCCAGCAAGAAGCGCGCATTTTTCTCCAAGGCCAATCCCAGCGCTTTGTGGGTTCCCAGGGCGCCCACTTTGAGAGTGGGGATGGGCAGTTCAAGATAGTCGATGGGGCTGGCGGGTGAGGCGAAGTGGAGCACGGCATCCAGGTGACCTTCGATGAAGATGTAATTGGTGACGTCGTGTTTGATGAAGAGAAATCGCTCGTGACCGGCCAGGTGCTCGATGTTGGCCGTGTTGCCAGTGAGCAGATTGTCCATAGCAATGACTGTGTGCCCTTGGGACAAGTAGTAGTCGCAGAGATGGGAGCCTAGGAAGCCAGCCCCCCCGGTTATTAGAACGCGCATGGTATGCTCCTTTTTTCGTATTTTCTTCATTTCACTAATTATTACTCGTCGCCAGTCTCCCTGCTACGCCTAACGTCAGGAAAAAGATGAAGGCCAGGTCGACCAGGAAGAACGCGTTGTCCACCAGGCCGTGTGCCAGTGTAGCCACCATGCTGGCCATCAGGCCCAGCATGAGCGCTCGCGTTCCCCCCTCTGGCAGGCGGTGGTAGGATCGCCAGGCGAGTCGCCAGAAGGCAATTTGTAGCCACAATAGCACAGCGATGCCAACGATGCCCAGTCGGGTGCCGAAATCGAGCAGGATATTGTGAGGGTGGCTCAGGTTTGGCTCCTGCCAGGCATCGGGCAATATGTAGCGGGTTCGATATTGATAAAGGAAGTTATCTAGACCGACTCCTAGCCAGGGATGATCGCGCAGCATACGCCATGCGCTCTGCCACAGACGCAGGCGAAAGAAGCCGGTACCGGCGCTTGTGTCGAGCATTGAACGGAAGCGATCGGTGCCGAACAGAGGCAACATGGCTCCTCCGGCGACGATCAGAACCCCCAGCGCCGCCCATAGTACACGCCCCCCGCGCATGACCCCGATGAACAAGATAGCAGCCGGCAGGCCCAGCAGCAGCGCACCACGGCTGAAAGTTAGGACCAGCGCCGCCAATATGGGGATCAGGGCAAGGCTGTATAACCATCGACGCAGGTGCATTCGCTCGCCCGGGAGTTCGCTCTGGCCAGCGGGGGCTAGAGCAGGAATGACAGCCACGGCGATAAGTATCGGCGCAGCTCGGTCCAGTAGTAGAGCTAGGTTATTGGGTGACCCGTAAACACCCAAGGCCCGATGGACGCCCTCGGCGGTGATGGCCTGATCGGTGAAGAAGAACTGGTAAATGGCGTACAGAGCCATAAGGGTCGTTCCCAGCAAAAAGGCGTCCATCAGCGACCAAGCCAGCCGTTCGACGCCAAGCTGTGGAGTTCGTCTGTTGGCGTCCAGGCTGGGAACCAAGCGCACGAAGGCATAAAAAGCGGCGCCATCCCATACCACAACGTGCAACTCCTGTAGCGAGATGCCAAAGCTCTCGGCGGCCAGCGTGGCGGCCAGAGCCAGACCAACAAGCGCTATCACCGCCAGGTCGAGGCTTCGCGTCGGCCAGGGAGTCTGTCTTGGGCGTTGGCTGTCCTGTTGGGGACACCGGCCATTGGCCCTGGCTTGCCTGGCCTGGGCGACGGCGGCCAGCACGCCGGCTGGAGGCAGTAGCATCAGGGTCAGAATGGGCCAGTCGGCGGCGGCCAGAGGGCCTGTGTTGGCCGCTGGTATCACGGTCAGCAATCCGGCCAGAAGAGCGATCACGGTCAGGAGCCAGGCGGCCCAGTCAAGCCAGGAGGCCCCATCGGCTGATTCATCAAGCAGGCTTGTGGTCCGCCGAGTAACGCACGCTAATGCTACGAGCACCAGGCCGACCTCGGTCATCGAAATGGTACGTCCGACGAGGGACTTGGGCAGCAGGAAGAAGGGCAAGCTAAAAGCCACCAGAGTCAGGCCCAGGTCGGGACGAGGCAGGATGGCGAGGAAAAGCAGGCCCAACAGTCCCAGTGATAATATGGCTCCTGGGGCGAGGAAAAAGGCGAGGGCGGCTCCGCCCAGGATGACCAGATGGAGCGGGGTGGCCAGTGCCATGTAGTTCCTGTTGAGCGCTTGCATCCAGTTGCTGATGGTGAGCAGAGATAGGACGCGCAGCGAGTGAGCCAACCCGACAAGCGCCACGACTGCCAGCCCGCCGACCAGCATCAGGCCCAATCGGATAGCTCGTGTATCCGCCTGCCGGCTTACTCGCCAGCCAATCACTGGCCATTGATACCAACCGCCCTCGGCTTCGATGTGGGCGGTGTGGGGACCGTCCGTCAGGTAGCGAGCGAGGGTGACCGAATCCTCTTGCTCCAAAGGGTCATAAAGCACCACGTAGGCCCGCCCGGCCTGTTGTGGTAGAGCGTTGGCCGGTTTGCCGTCAATAGTCACATACAAAAAGCCTCGGAAGGCCCCACGGCGCACCAGCAGGTCCAGGCGGGTGCCTTCGAAGGGAATGGTCAGAGTAGCCGGAGGATGGCGCGGCACATCGGCTCCGGCAGGTGCAAGACGCCAGTCACCCACGTATTGGCCCGACGGGTGATGGGCAGGATAAGTGCCTACCGTGGCAACTTCCTCAGTTTTCAGTGACGGTGCGTCTTCGCGGGCTTGCCAGGTGCCCATTGCCTGGGCTTGCGGCAGGGGGACCTGGTCGGCGACCAGGGCCAGCCCGCGCTGGGCATCATCCTCGGGAAAGCTTTCGGCATCCCAGGCAGCGAACAGCATTGGACCCAGCCATGGCCAGTTGGCGCGGGCATATTGGATGGCTTGGATGGTGTAGGTCTGTTGCTGGGCGAGTGATAGCGACGGCCAGGGGGAAAGCTCTCCTGTCCAGGGCTGAGGTAGGGCGCTCCAGCCGAATGACGTGGCCCAGACAGGCTTGTGCTCGTCGTCATGGGCGACCATCACCTCGCGCAGCAATTCCGCGCGGGCAAAGTTGAGATTGTGCGCCTGGGCTGAACTGTTGGGACTCTGCTCAAAACCGTAGGGTTGGGCAGCCACCACATCGAACCATGGCCCGGCATTGACGGCGTAAAGGCCAGTCAGAAAGGCGGGCTCGTTTAAATTCAGGGGGCCACTTTCCACGGTTGGCGCCAGGGCTGCGGTTAGCACTACTGCGTTGGCGTCGGCACTTCGTAGATTGATGGCTCCCTCGCGCAACAGATGCGCGTAGCCCGCCGGGTCTACGAACTGGTCGCCCCAGTGGTCACTGAGGTTAGGCTCGTCCCAGATCTGGTAATAATCCAACTGTTCGCCGTAGCGTTGGGCAAGAGCGCGTGAGAAGGCTCCGAAGTCAGCCAATTCGGTGGGTGGGGTGAACTGGGTAGTATCGGGAGGGCGTGCCCAGTCAGGTGTGGTGTCCAACACAGCGATGAGCTCCAGTTGATGGACGCCAACTGCCTCCACTACCTCGTCCCAGGGGTCCCAATTGAACTGGCCCGGCGCGGGCTCGATCTCGGCCCATGGAAAAGGTTGGCGTATCCACCGCAGACCCAGGGCGCTCATTTGTATCAGAGCACGGTCGAGTTCTTCAGGTGAGAGGCGGGTCAGGTCGGCGTTGACCCCGAACGATTTCTTGGCAGCCAGCGGGGTGTCTGGGGAGAGACCGGGGTATGCCGATTCCGTGCGCACGAGGCTGAGGGCCAGCCAGATAGCGATGACGATCAGGGCCACCAGCAGAACCAGCCAGAAGATGATCTTGACGCCTGAACCTGGCGTCGGGCTTCGAGAGACGCTCTGGGTGGGGTCTGAGGGATGCCTATCAATCATTCCGCTGGCTCACCGTTCCTGAGACAGGATTAGGATTCCCGGCAGGTTCCTGCCACGCTGGCAGGCTGAAATGAAAGGCAGTCCCAGAATGCCCATCACTCTCCACCCAGATGTATCCTCCTTGTGCTTCTAATGCGAGTTTACAGAAAGCCAGTCCCAGACCGACGCCAGAGCGTGTATCTTGTGCCTCCGAAGTGATTCGAAAGAATTTCTCGAATACCCGCTCCTGATAGGCAGGCGGAATGCCGGGACCGCAATCGCTGATGCTGAACCGAAGCTCATCGGTTTCAGCGCTCAACTCGATTGCAACCGTACCCGGCGATGGGGAGAATTTGGCTGCGTTATCGACCAGATTCTCGATCACCCTTGCGATGACGTCGGGGTCGCCGTCTGCCATAGGAATGGGTGTCGAAAAGTGAACGTCTACCGAGATGTCGTGAAGTGTAAGCAGCGGGTTGAGTGCCTGCAAGGAGTCATCAATGATTGACCTGAGGTCGAAGGGCACGGGCTTGATGGGCAAACGACCTTCCTCCAGCCGGCGTACATCGAGCATGCTGGACACCAAGCTCTGAACACGATGTGCTGATATCAGGGCACTCTGCAAGAGTTGCTGTTGTGTGCTGTCCATACCGGCAGAGAGATTGTTCCTGAAATCAGTGAGCACTACATTGATGACATTCAAAGGGCTTTTCACATCGTGGATGACCATGTGGGTCATCTTCTCTTTCCATTCATCCAGTTCTTGCAACTTACTGTTGGCTTCTTCCAGACGCCGGTTGCGTTCCTTTAGGTCGGCCTGGCGTGCTTCCAGCTTGCGCGTCGTGTCGCGGAGCGGCTTGAGTAGTTGGTAGTGGACCATACTTATTCCGAGGATACTGATGCCGGCCGCTACGCCCATCGTAAGTAAGGGAAATGGGATTGCAAACAGCGACCCAGTCAAACCGATCACTTCGGATCCAGCAATGATCAACGTGCCAATTGTGACCATGGGATGGGGGACTCGGTAACGTCTTATCAATAGAATCAGCGGGGTAACGATCAAATAGGCGAATGCAACGGCCACTAGCCCGTAACCGAGGGGATGTGTGTCCCATCGTAGCAAACCGGTCGGTGAGAGGCTGGGAGCGGTGATGATCTGGTGCGTGACCAGTGGGATCAAGCTGGCCAGCCCCAGGACCGTTCCAGTCCCCACGCTCAAACGGAACCAGGGGCGTCTTAATCCAACTAACCGCCCAGCGAAGTGGAATAGAGCCAGCGCCTGGTAGAAAAAGAATGCGGCAGTGGTGTACAGACCAGTCCTGGGGTCCCCTTGGCCCAGCCACAGCAGAACTTGAGTGAACTGTCCGCTGAAAATCCAGCCGAAGAGGAAGAATAGGAAGAGGGCAAAAGATCGATTGCCCCGGTGGCGTCGACCAATTCCCGCCATCACTATCAAGACGGCCAAGGTGATGCCGATAGTGAAAATATTCGCGAAGAGGCCGAGCCAGGACCAAAGATTGAATCTCATTGCCTATCCAGGGGGGGCGTCGTTGGCTTCAGTCAGCACGATGCCGGATTAGTTTGCGTCTATTTCCGACGCGCATGGCAGCCGCATCGCGTGTCGGGATTATGCTTCATCTACCCAAATGGGCAGGACAAAATGAAAAGTTGCGCCGCTGCCTTCAGTGCTCTCAGCCCAGATGCGGCCATGATGGGCCTCGACAGCCAATTTGCAGAAGGTGAGCCCCAGGCCGACACCAGCGCGCTTGCCTTCAAGGCGGATACCAGCCTGCGCGAATTTCTCAAAGATGCGTTCTCGCTGCTCAGCAGGAATGCCATAGCCGGTGTCACTCACCGAAAAGTGAATCCCCTCCGGTACCCTGCGCGCGCTGATGGTAATGCGTCCGCCGGAAGGGGTGAATTTGATGGCGTTATCAAGCAAGTTCCCGATAATACGTACCAGTGTGTTGTAGTCTGCACAGACGGGCGGCAATGCCTCGGGCAGGTGCATTGTGGCAGTCAGGTCGTGCATACTGAGCAGCGGGTAAACCTCGTCCAGGCAGACCTGAATGACCTGGTCGACGACTACCGGTTTGAGTTCCAGCGGCATGCGCCCTTCTTCCAGGCGGTGAACGTCGAGGATGGCGCTAACCAGTCTCAGAGCCCGGTCGGACGAGATGAGCGCGCTATCCAGAAGTTGGGACTGTCTGTCGTCCAGATAATCTTCCAGAGTCCCCTTGAAGTAGATCATGGTCCCCTGTATGACACCCAGTGGATTTTTCAGGTCGTGAATGATCATATTGGCAAGGTTCTCTTTCCAAATGTCAGCTTCGCGCAGTCGAGCGTTGGCATCCTCCAATTCCTGATTACGCTGCTCGAGTTCTGCTTTTCGCAGGCGCAGTGCTTCGGTCAGCAGGAGGTTTCGCCGACGCAGTTCGGCCCGTTCCAGCACTTCTCCGGCAGCGCTAACAATCTCCCAGGGATAGACCGGGTGAATGAGGTAGTCTTCAGCACCCTCTTTCAAGGCGAAGGCGGCTAGTTGCTCCGCCCCATAGTCGGTCATTGCGATCACGCTGGCTTCGGGAGCGCACTGTTTCAGCAGCGCGATCAACTTTGTGCTATGAGTGCCCGGCGGGGTATCAGCATCTGGGGGGGCGTCAGCGTCCGGAGGGGCATTAATGCCAGACAGGCCAGCTTTGGCAATGATCAGGTTGGGTTGGTCTTCTTTGGCAAGACGGATTCCATCGGCGGCATTGGCGGCAGTGAGCACTTCATACTGTGTCTCGTAGAGGGCGTTGGCAATGATTCGCAGGCTCAACTCATCGTCATCAATAACCAGCACCGTGGATGGTGAGGCTGATTCAGTCTCTTCATCTGTTAAAGAGGGGAGCATAGTCATTGCTCTCTAGTAGAGACATTTATCTCAGATTGCCTGATGCTCAAGGGCTGGCCATCGGCTGCCTTGAGTCTTTCACTCGTGGTGTTCAGGTTCGGTCCGAACAGGAAAGGCCACGTAGAAAGTGCTACCACTTCCCAGTTCGCTGTTGACCCAAATGTGGCCCTGCATGGCATCGGTAGCAAGCTTGCAGAAGGCCAGGCCCAAACCGAAACCGCGCTCTACCAGCGCAGTCGAGAACGCATCTTCGAAGCTCATCTGGCTGAATTTCTCAGTCATGGTCTGCTTCTGATCATCGGGGATGCCCGACCCGGTGTCTTGCACGCTGAGGATGATGCGACCATCTTCCAGACGGGAGCGTAGCGTGATTTCGCCTCCGGGCGGTGTGGATTTGATGGCATTGTCGAGCAGATTTTCGATCACTCGTTGGGCCACCATCCAGTCAACCCACAGAGTGGGCAGATCTTCTTCCAGGTCGGTGCTGGCGTGTATCTCTTGTACCTGTAACATCGGCTTCAATTGCTCCAAGCTGGCCTCAAGCACGGTGTTGGGGTCGACTGGTTCCAGACTCAAAGGCATCTGCCCTTCCTCGAGGCGTTGCAGGTCAAGGAGGGCGTCTATGAGGCGCACCAGTTGCTGACCGGCGGCCAGCGCGCCTTTCATCGTGTCTTGCTGGCGCTCGGAGAACTTGAGGGAGGGCTCCATTTGGAGGAGAGCGAGGGCGCCCATCACTGCGCTGAGCGGGGATCGCAAGTCGTGGACGATCATGCTGGTCAGCGTCTGCTTGGCAGTGTGTAAGGCACGCAGGCGCTCGTTGACTATTTGTAGCTCCTTGTTTTGGCCTTGCAAGGCTTGCCGGGTCTCAAGCAGACGCAGGTTGTTTTGCCGAAGCTGGTTGGTCAGTTCACGTGTCAGCCGCCGTGCCCGCAGCTTCTCAAGAGCGGATTTGACAGTAAGGATCGCCTGCCAGGGTTTAATAGGTTGAGTCAGGTAGTCGTCCACGTCCTCCAAGAGTGCAGTGGACATCTCCGCTTCCTGATCAATGATCGTAATGATGGCTGGTTCGAGAAAGGTACGGCGTGCGTGGGATAGAATGGAGCGTTTGCCTGGCAATTGATCGTTGATGAGGATCAGATCAGGTTGTGTCGCCTGAGTCAGGCGCAGCCCGATGTTTACGTCCTGCGCGGTGTAGACATGGTACCCGTAATGGTTCAGGGCTTTGCCGATGCGAGATCGTTGGTCAGAGTTATCGTCGATGATCAACACAACTTCGCCCGCTTGGCCGCTGTAAGGGCGGTCCGGTTCGACCATGGCCCAGACCATCTCGATCATACGTCGCAGGTCAGTGGGCTTGGGCATATACGCATCGACTGAGATGACAGGTAGATCGGAAGCCAAAACAAACTGGCCACTGGGACCTCGGTCGGGGATAGCCAGGGCTGTGTGCAGCAAGATGGGGATATCGCGGGTTGTGTCCTCCTCGCGCAGTTGCGTACAAACCTGAATTCCATCGAGGCCAGCCAGCAGCAGGTCGAGGATGATCAGGTCAGGGTGCTGCTGCATTGCCAGTCGCAGGCCAGCCTGTCCGTCGACAGCAACCAGGACTCGAAATCCCTCTCGTCTCAGCATACCCTGGAGCTTTTCGAGGGTTTCGGCGTCCTCATCCATCAACAGAATGCATTTTGAGGTTTGTACCGCCACAGTTCTGCCTCACTGAACCTTGTCTGCTGGTGTTAGCACATCACTGGCGGTTACCGGGGCCGTGGAGCTGATGGCAGACGTGCTTTCCAGCTCCTCGGCTTCGATACTAATGCGTCCAGCTGCCCAGCGTGGTTGGCTGTTTTGATTGTTTGACGTGAGCTGCCTGGGAGGAGCACCCTCAATGTCGGCCAGGTACAGATTCCCATTATACACGAAGATGAATTTTTTACCATTTGGCGACCAAGCGACTTGGGGGGGGGCTTCTACGCCCGGCTCTTCGGCCACTGGAAACAGTTGGCGCGCATTGCTGCCATCCCGGTCGCGGAGAAGGAGGGTGTAACGGCTGTCAACAGACTGGAGGGGGTTGACAGCCTGCCCGTGGATGACACCTTCCTGCCCCCAGGCTGGCGACGACCACATGCCGACCTGATCGGCGGTGCGTGCTTTGACCGACCCATCGGCGGCGAAGAACCAGAGATCGAAAACAGGGCTGTCCTGGGGGCTCTCGCTGTTCATGGGGGAGCCGTGGACGACGGCGGCCAGGTAGCCAGCGTCAGGCGACCACGACAGAGCGGGCACCCACACCCACTCGCTGTAGGTTTGATAGGCGCTGAAGTCGGCCAGGACGACGGCAGTCCCGCTGATGATGTCTACTACTCCGATTTGATCGGGGCGAGCGTAGGCGACCTGCCGTCCATCGGGCGCCCATTGGAACGTGGCGCCCCACCAACTATAGACGCCGGCGGTGCTGGGACTGATGATCTGGGTGGCCGTAATGCCGGCCTGGGAGTGGGTGAGGGCATCGCTTGCCTGGATCAGCCACAGGTCGTTGTTGGCGCGCCAGCCCGGTGCGCTGGGTGTACGCTCGGCGGTGCTGTAGGTGATCTGGTCGCCATCGGGCGACCACTCCGCGGAGAGTACCCCCTGGATAGGGGTAGAGATCGGTTTCTCCCCAACGATGGTCGTGTCGACCACCCAGAGCTGGTTAATGGGAGCCTCAATGTCTCCTTCTAGCCGCCGGCTGTAGAGTAGCCAATGACCATCGGGTGATAGCTCGAATACCCGGCTGTCCAGGTCGCCTTCGTTGGTTAGGGGGCGTCGCGCTGTACTGGTGCCCCGCATCAGCCAAGCGTTGCCCGCTGACAGATAGGCCACGGTGCCCTCGATGGGGACGGTGTCCATACGGTCCTGAGCGCCCACGGCGATAATCTCGTCTACCGCCTCGGTGACCGTCACTTGCGAGACCTGGGTTCGGTCTACCTGAACGCCATCTTCGAGGGTGATGCGGTAGGTGATTTCATCCTCGCCGTTGACGCCAAGCTGGATGAGCCGAGTTTCACCGGCTGGCAGCGCCTCGTTGATCACCGTCTTACGGTCGAAGGGAACCGACACGCGCGAAGCTTCGAATTGTTCCTCAACCCGGGTGACGACGATGACCATGCCTGGTTCAGTCTCCACGTACAGGTCGGGGCTGACGCGGTCCAGCGGGCCCAGGCTGACGCCTGCCATATCCAGCGCATCACGGACCGTGGCCGCTTCGGTGGTTATCGCCTGGCGGCCATGGTCCACTTCGATGAACAATTGCTGGGGTTGCTCCTGGCAGCCGATTACAGCCAGAAGGGCCAAACCCAGCGCGGAGAGCAGAAAGATCTTGGGTTTCAAATCTCAGTTATCAAGTGTCAAGTGTCAAGACTCGAAGTTATGCTACCACGCTTGAATCGAATCAGCAAATCGGTAGATTACTGGGTTGAGAAGTTGACAAGTTGGTAAGCTGGGATCTCGGCGGTCTGGCGCATTGGCCAGTCTTCAATCGCTGATCTGTAATTCCCAGCATCTGATTCCCCATTTCTTAACACCATATTCCCAATCTTCGGGTGTGTCGAGGTCGAAGGCGATGCTGGCGGCACGGTAGACAACCGGTTCGACGCCTGCAGCGCGGGCGGCGGTGGAGTGGGCGTCGAAGCTGGCAGGCCCGAAGGCGAAGGGGATCAGGTCGGGTGGACGCACCAGCAGGGCATTGGTGCCTGTCCCGTGACGGCAGGGGGCGATGGAAAGTGCCGGAGATTCAGTCACCGAGGTCAGGATCGCTTCCAGATCGGACGTCGTAAGGCGGGGCAAATCGGTGGGCAGGACGAGCAGGCCACACGCACCTTGCTGCGTGGCGAAATCCGCTGCCTGGGTCAGCGCCAAGTTGAGGCCATACGAAGTCTCCAGCAGCCCCCAGGCCCCGTGGGCCTCGGCGTCGGCCAGTAAGGCGCGGTTGCGGCTGACGACGATCACCGACCCGACCGCGTCCCGGGCCAGACGCAGTGTGCGCCGCAGCAGCCAGCGGCTGAGCTCAACGCGCTGCGGCGGTGACAGCACTGGCGCGAGGCGGGATTTGGCTTGAGCGTGGGGTTTGGCGGGAATCACACAAAAGATGGACACTGTGTTATCACAATTGCGCCGCAAACTCGAGTACCTCGCGCGCCAGGCGGATGCGGTCGCTGTCAGCTTTCATGACCGTATCGGTCACCAGGGTGCGCATCCCCAGTTCAAAGGCGACCGTCATCTTGAGATCTTGGTCCTGCTGGTCGAGGACAAAGCCGGTCAACAGGTCCTGGTAGTGGCGGGCTACACCGACGGGGGAGACCTCCAGTCCCAATTCGCGCATCATCTTGGCCGCCGGGCCTTTGAGGGCCTGGCCGCCCACGATGGGGGTGACTGCCACTTTCGGCGCGCGGCTGGCGGAGATGATGCGGCGCAGGACGGGCAGGGCCAGGATGGGGTCCAGGCTGACGAACGGATTGGAGGGGCAGAGAATAATCAGGTCTCCTTCGCGTAGTGATAGTACTACTTCCTGTGTGGGATGAGCCGTTTCAATCCCATCGAACCGAATCGACTCCACAACAGGCTCCCAACGGCGGCGAACAAAGTACTCCTGGAAGGGGAGAGCACCCGCGTCGGTGTGCACGATGGTGCGAACCGAGTCGTCACTCATAGGCAGGACTTTCGGGCGCACGCCCAGCAGTTTGCACAGCTCGCGAGTGACCCAGGTGAGGGGGAATCCTTCACGCAGCCACTGGCTGCGTATCAGGTGGGTGGCCAGGTCCCGGTCGCCCAGCTGGAACCAAGTCGACCAGCCGTAGCGGGCTAACATGTCCAGCATACCCCACGATTCGTCGCGCACGCCCCAACCGGTCTCGGGGTTAGCCAGACCGCCCAGAGTGTACATCACAGTATCCAGGTCGGGGGCGATGTGCAGGCCCAGGTGCTCGAAGTCGTCGGCGGTGTTGACGATGATCGCCAGCCGCTCGGGGGGCAGGACTTGAGCCAACCCCCAGGCCAACTTGGCTCCCCCAACCCCGCCGGCCAGGGCCACCACATTTGGGCTGGAAGATTGGCCTGCTGGCTCGCTCCCAGCTCCCCATTGGGAATGGGTCTCCTGCGGAGAATGGTTGGAAGGCTGGGGGTCGTAAGTCATGAACTCGTTTCCATCTTTTATCATCAGGACGCAGCCTCCCACCAGGCCCTCAATAGATCACGGCTTTGCAGCAAGTAGGCGCGCTCGGGGGCGAAGACTTCCAGGCTGATGGTGCCGTCGTAGCCACTGGCCCTGAGACGCGCGATACGGGCTGGCCAGTCGATGTCGGCTTTGGGAACAGCGCCCAGCGGCAGGTGTTGGTCACGGCTGCCGTCGTTTTCCGACAGGTGGACGTGCATCAGTCGTCCCTCGAACCGCTCCAGGTAGGTCACGAACATGTCAGATCCACCTTCTACTTGGGTATGCCCGCTGTCCAGGTGGAAACCCAGTTCGGGCACGGCCTCTAAGATGTGGGCGATATGGTCAATCTGGCCAGGAAGGCCTGGTGCGTTTTCCAAGAGGATGGTGATCCCCATCTGGACCGCATCGGCGCACAGTGGATCAAGTACCTCAAGATGCCATTCTGGGCATCGTTCCGGTGGGAAGAGGGGAGGGATGCCCTGGTAGTGGACAGTCATCATCCGTGCTCTGATCTGGGCTGCGGCCTCCAGTGCACGGCGGAACTCCTGTAGTGCCGTCCGGCGTAAGCTGGCAAAAGGGGACGAGATGGGGATGAAGTACGCCGCGTGAGCGACTGCCTCCAGTCCGTGGCGATCCAGAGCGGCGCGTATCTCCTTCAAATTCAGGTCTTTCGGATCGGCAGCTGGCGGCTCCAGGGTCAGGTCCACGAAGTCAAAATCGTTCCCCGCAAACCACTCGATTTCTTCCAGTGGGTCGCGAGCCGGGTGGTTCATAGCGCCGATCTTCATGGAGAAACCTCCTTATGCAACACCAGAGAATACCGCCTCGCATGTAGGGCGTAGATCGCGGTAGGCCGTCCGCGGTCTACGGTGCCTATGGCACAAATCTGACGCGAGTGTCGAGCGGCTCGCGTCCCTTGACCGGCGCCTCAGCCGGCCAGCCCAGGCTAATTAAGGCCTGTGGCTCCCAATCTGCGGGCAGGCCCAACGTGTCGCGGACAACGTCGGGGCAGAAGAGGGGAGCACCCAGCCAGCAGGCTCCCAGTCCTTCGGCGTGGGCGGCCAGCAGCAGGTTTTGACCGGCCAGGGCCAGGCTCTGGGTCGCCATAATCCACTCGGCGCGACGCCGCCTTTCGTCGGAGTAAGCGTGCATATCAGCCATGGTTATGGAGAGCAGGATGAGCAGCTGAGCACGGGTCAAGCGTGCCCGGCGGCGGGCGGCGTGAGCTTCTACCTGATCGGCGGGCAGCCCATCGGCAGCCAGATCGGCGCGCAGGACGGCGTTCATGGCGTCAGCCAGGCGTTCCTGTGCGGCTCTATCGTCAATCACTGCAAAGCGCCAGGGCTGTCGGTTATGAGCCGAAGGCGCCCAGATGGCCGCCGTCAGCAGGCGCTCGACCAAAGCGCGCTCTACTACCTGGTTGGTGTAGTGGCGGATCGAGCGGCGTCCTCGCATGATGTGATAGAGGGCCCGTGTTGGGTTCACCTCTCAACCTCGTTTCTAGTTCTATTGAATGTAATCGCTAGCGAACTGCAAATACCCCTGGCGGCCGCCCACTTTGTTCCAGCGCCGAGCAGATTTCTGGATGCGCTTCACGCAGGCAATGATCTCTTTTACACGCTTCAATTATCGAAACAGATCGGAGGCAGGCGGCCTCAGAATCTGACGGGCGGAAACATCCTCGCCCGGCCGGTAAGCCAGTCCGCGCACCAGTACGGCGGGTATGCCCTCGTCGGCCTGACCCATCACCAAACTAGCTCCGGCTGCTACCTGGTCGGCAAAGCCGACGGTGGTGATCTGCAATGGATAGCCGAATAGGTCGGGTTGGCCGCGCAAGTCCTGCGTTGGGATCAGCCCGGCCAGGCCGATAGCCAAGCCGACGGTCCCCTCGCGCCACGGGCGCCCGTGACTATCGTTGATGATAATCGCTGGCGCGGCGCCGGTCAACTCGCGCAGGCGAGCCCGCAGCCGGCGTGCTGACTCGTCAGGGTCGGCGGGCAGGCGTAATACGATGTCATCCTCGGCGCCGACGTTGGAGTGGTCCACGCCCGCGTTGGCACAGATAAAGCCCAGGCGGTGGGCCACGATGAGCACGCCGTGGCGGGCGCGGATGACCTCGGCGGTGTCCCACAAGATTACTTCAACCAGGCGTGGGTCTTTGCCGGTGATCTCGGCCAGTTCCATTGCCTGGGGTGACGGCGCTACGTCGCGCAGACGCACGAAGCGATTTTCAGCTTTGGAGACGATTTTCTGGGTGACAACCAAGATGTCATGATCGTGCAGTCCAAGTCCGTTGGCGGTTAGTGGCTGGGTCACCAGATTGCCCAAGTCGTCGCCCGGTTTGACGAGCGGGATACCGCTTAGGGGGATGAAAGAAAGGTCGGTCATAGGTCAGGCTTGGGCAATGAGCAAGTAGGCGTCGGCCCACCAGTAATGGTAAATCAACTCTCGGCGGACAGTGCCAAAGCCGACGTCCCGTATCTCAGCGCTCCACGCCTGGATCGGCTGTTCGCAGGTGGAGCGGCTGGCGTCTGAGCGGAAGTAGCCGAACATGATGGGCATCAAGAAGCCTTGCTTGACCTGCTCTTCGAGGGCGGGATGCAGGTGCCCAGTGTACTCGGCAACGCCAGCCAGGTACTTGTCGTGGACCAGGCGGACACGTTGCCGCGAGAGCAGGGGGTAATGTTCTGCGTGCACGTCAAATTCGGCGATGAGCAGGGTGGTGCAACGCTCGCTCAGCCAGCGGAAGATGGGCGCGCGGTCGGTTGGCGAGAGATTGTGCAGGCTCCAAGTAGCCTGGCACAGGTCCCAGTGGCTTTCAGGCGGGACGTGGTCCACAAACTGCTGGATGGTGCCGTTGAAGCCTTGTGCCTCAACTGGTGGCGTGTGCTGGCTGAGTTTTGCCAGTGTCTTGGACAGCAGATCGGCGGCAGGCTCGACCAGGTCGAAGGCAGGCAGGGGCTGGAGACGGACGTGACGAAGTGCCCCGGCAATCGGCAGGCCGTCGCCAGGCCCAACGTCGAGGATCGTGGCAGGGCGGTAGTTGTCCCAAGCAGCGGCAACCATCTTCTCCAGGGCAGCATACATGGCCACGTTCCCGCCGCCGCGAATAAAGACTGTGAAGGCCTCGGCATCCAGGTAAGCCCCCGTCTCCCCGCCCTGAGCCATCTTCCCCAGCCAGCGTGCGGCCTGGGAGTAAAGTTCCTCTTCACCAGCAATGGATTGAGCGGCAGCCAGAGCCTTATCTAGGTCGCCGTCGGCGTAATGACATATGGCGCGGTAGAAAGCTTGGTGCATAATCACATATATGACACGGTGTACGCAGTATGCCTTGATGCGTATCGCGTATCGCCGTCCCTCACTCGTTACTTCAGACCCGTTATCCGGATGCCTGCGCCTTTGACCTTGTAACGAATATTGATGCCGATGAGCACGGAGGTCAGGCCTTCGACCATGACCGCATTTTGCAGAGGACCAGCATCGAGTCCACGCATGCCAGCCGCCTCGGCCAGGGTGATGGCCTCGGCCTTGGCCTCTTTGTCGTCGCCGCAGACGAGCACGTCGCAGTCGATGGGGTGATCCGCGTCATCCAGGTGGGTGGCGCTAACGTTTTGAAAGGCAGCCACCACGCGTACCGCATCGCCTAGGAGATCCTGGGCCTCAGCCGTGGCACTGCCGCCGGGGGGGGTGTATACGTGGCTCACTTTGGGAGGCTGCAAGGGAACCGTCACGTCTATCAGGATTTTACCGGTCAGCCCGGCCTGGATGCTCTTCAGCGTGGGGATGTGGGCGCTGTAGGGCACGGTGAGCACGGCCAGGTCGGCGGCCGCGGCCGCCTCGGGATTGACCATACCGCGGATCAGGTCTTGTCCCAGCCGGGCGTTCAATTCGGCCGCCACCCGCTCGGCCTTCTCCTGCTGGCGTGAACCGATAATCACGTGATACCGGCCCGACTTGGCCCAACGCAGCGCCAGACCGGGGCCTTCGTTGCCAGTGCCGCCGATGACGGCGACAGTCTTGGTCATGGTGGATGCCTCCTTTGTTACACGATGCGATTAGAGCCCGGAAGTGGGGTGAGGTCACTATAACGCAACTTAGAAGAAGGGGCAAGTCATTGTGGCGTGCACTGGTGCCGATCAGCTGAGAATCTGTAGTTTTCGGTCCCGAAGGGCCACCAGTAGCGGGGGGCCAAACACCAAGGGGATAGCGATGGCGTGCAGGGCCAGCGGCTGGAGCGTGTCCCACCACCAAACGCGCATTGTCTCGTAGAGGGTGATGGACAGAAGGGCGGTGAAGCCAAAGACGACGACCCGCGTGAAGGAGAGTGACGGGATAAGCAAGGCGGCCACAGCCAATGGCCACAGCAGATACCAGGCATGGAACTGCTGGTTGGGGAGCATCAAATACCAGAAGAAGACCCAGAAGGTGGGGACGAGCACCACGTTGTTCAAGGTAGGTGGGCCGGTGAGGGCGCGCCAGGCAAACCAGGCGTAGATGGTCAGGAATACCCCACCTAGCAAGTAGCGGCCGACATCGAAGGCGACGTTGGTTGTCAGCCAAGGTCGGAGAATGAGCACCAGCAAGGCAAAGGGGGACTTGCCAGCGCCGCTTCCTAGATCCAGAACGGCCCATTCGTCCCAGCCAGGCCAGACAGGAGCCATCAAGACCACCCCAAGCCCGATTGCCAGGGCCAGGTTGCCAGCCACTACCAACAGCCGGCGTTGCCAACTTGACTCCTGGCGAACCAGGTAGAGCAAGAAGAAAGGAAAGACCATTACCGTAATGAATTTTGTGAGGACTGACAGGGTCAGAGCTGGGATCACCAGCCAATGCCGACCGCTGACGGCAAAGTAGATGGCCAGCAGTAAGAAAAAGACCATCAGGATATCGTTGTGAGCGTTGGCGACCCCCTCCAGCAAGGCCAAGGGGTTCCAGGCAAAGGCGGCCACCCCGACCAGCGCCCATTCTGGCTTTATGCGGCGTAAGATAAGGCCGACCAAGATGGCGCAGCCCAGGTAGGCCAGTATGGCCAGCAGCTTGATGGCGAAGAGGTGAGCCAGGAAATCTCCGGCTACCAGCTGGAAGGCCAGCAAGGAGGGTCCCTCCCACACCGGGCCGTAAGGGGACGGCGCATCGGCCCATTCGGCGGCCAGGCCGGTCCACGGATCACCGGGCAGGTCTAGCGGCGCAGTGGCCAGCGGGTTGAGCCCGTACAGGGCCCAGCCCCGTGTACGCACGGCGTAGATGAGCATATCTATGGCCGTGGTGGGATAAGCCAGCGCCAGCGTCGCGCCGGAGACAAGCGTCCCGCCTACGACGATGGCCCACGCCCATCGCCGGGTCGAGGGGTCCTCTGAGAGTCTGTGTACTGCTCTAAGTCCGATGACGTAAGCTGCGAACAAGGCGGTGATGCCCAGTATATAGCTTAGCGCCCCGCCTACCGAGTGCCCGGTCAGCTTGGCGTAGTCCAGGGGGGGGATGGTATGGTAAAGACGAGCCAGAGGGAAGGGCCGCACGAAGATGAGCCAGTAGATGAGCTCGCTGAGCAGAGCGACCCCGGCCAATGTTAGCAGCGCATCATTAGCCCTGAGGCGGCTCAAAGCCAAGATCCTTTGACATCTCACTCGCCTCTCTTGGCGTGGGGATACATATACTTGCCGTGGGGATGTATTCGAGCGCGGGCATCCTCCGAGCTGAGGCCGATACGGACGTAATTCTGGCGCGCTTGGTTCAGGCTGACGTTGTTGGCGCCCACCGCTTCGTCAGGGACAGCCTCCTGAACCGGGTCGCTCTGCCAGCCGCAAACCAGGCACACGTCCCAGTTGCCAAGGATCGGCAGTGACTGGTAGTCGCATACCGGGCATGAGAGCAAAGGAATCATCACACCGCTGACGTCTGCTGACGCGTTCATCTCACCGTGCATGTAGGCGCTGAGGTAGGTGTTGGTCACACCGCGCAGCCGGCGCTTCATCTGGTGCAGCAGGACCGGCTGGTAGCGCGGATCGGTGGGAATGATGGTCGGCGGTACGTCGTGGCGATCGTGCTGGGCCACCAGCGCCGGGTCGAGCCTGGGGCGCAGCTCGTCGGGGATAAAGTCGTTAAAGAATGCACGGATGGCCTCCACCTCTTCGCCCGGCGTCAGCTGGCTCCGCATATACTCGGCGATGAGTTGGATGGCTTCGCTGCGGTGCATAAGAGTCTCCTACTACAACTCAGCTACCCGCCGCCAGACGCCCTTGGCCAGCGCATCGGCCTTGGCGGCGATGGCCTCTTCATCCAGGGTTAACAATTCACGGTCCTTCATTAGCAACTTGCCGCCGGCAATCGTATGCGTAACCTGGCTGCCATCCACCCCGAAGATGATGTGCCAGGGGAAGTTACCGTCGGTGAGGGGGGTGTAGGGATAATAGTCGAGCAGGATGATGTCGGCCAATGCGCCTGGTTCCAAGACGCCGACGGGTTGCTTCCAGAAGATTCTTGCCAACTCGGTGTTGTTGGTGAAGGCGATTTGGGCCACTGTGTCGCCGGGCATAGCGCGTGGGTCGCGGGCGTTGATCTTGTGCAGCAGGTAGGTGACGTGCATTTCAGTGAACATATTGTTGGAGAAGCCGTCATTGCCCAGGGCGACGTTGATGCCCCGCCTGAGCATGCCGGCTACATCGGCCACGCCGACGGCATTGTTCATGTTGCTGCGCGGCTGGTGAGTGACGTGAGTACCGGTGGCACGTAGGGCATCCATTTCGTATCCATCGACGTGGACGCAGTGGACGGCGATGGTCTTGGGACCCAAGACGCCTCGCTTTTCGAAGCGTTCCAGGACGCGCGTGCCGTATTTCTTGAGGCTATCTGCCTGGTCGGCTTTGTCCTCTGCTACGTGGGTGTGAAAACCTACATGCAGGCCCTGGATTGCCTGGAGGCAGCGGTCCAAGGTGGCATTAGAGATGGTAAACGAGGCGTGCAGGCCGAAGGAGGCAGCCAGCCGGGGGTGTGGATGGGTCTGAAGCTCACGGATGAAGCGAACGTTCTCGGCGATGCCAGCTTGGGTGCCTGGCTCACCGCTTCGGTCCGTCACCTCGTAGCAAAGGGAGGCCCGGACGCCGGCTTGCTTCACGGTCTCAGCGATGACGTCCAGGGAGCCGTCGATCGCATTGGGGCTGGCGTGGTGGTCGATCAGAGTCGTGGTGCCGTGGCGAATGGCGTCTACCAGGGCGACCAGCGCGCTGTAGCGACAGTCTTCCAGGGTAAGGGCACGGTCGATCTTCCACCACAACTTCTCCAGGATCTCTACAAAGTTCTTGGGTGGCTCGCCGGGGATGGCCATGCCCCGCGCAAACGCGCCGTAGAAGTGGGTGTGTCCACAGATAAGACCAGGCATCACGATTTTGCCCGCTGCATCCAGAATCTCCTCGTGGCGGTGTTTGGCGGTCAACTCGGCGGTGGAGCCGATCTCAATGATGGTGTCCTCTTCAAAATAAACCGCGCCGCCGTGGATGACACGCGGGTTTTCGCCCATGGTGAGAAGTGTACCATTCGTGATGAGCATAGCACCCCTCCTTTGTCTTCCATTGTATCGCCCTCCTGGCTGTGTGTCAAGAGGCGTCCGGGGTCCCCGCTGTCTGAGAGGGATTTACGCCGGCGGCGAGTCGTGGTATAATTGATCCAGAGCAATATCTCACCAGGCCTTGGCCGCGATGAGGCGAAATCCGGGGCGGGGGTGTTGTCCACAGCAGAAAACTTTGTATCACGATGGCCCATCAACCCGACCCCG
>Ga0209536_100002846_pt1 | contig 28053 bp, 23 predicted proteins | sample DeeMarSeWOR28_12_FD_187461 | JGI IMG/M metagenome (GOLD analysis project Ga0209536, IMG submission 187461) | Marine sediment microbial communities from White Oak River estuary, North Carolina - WOR-2-8_12 (SPAdes) (version 2) | ecosystem: Environmental > Aquatic > Marine > Intertidal zone >... | reverse complement strand
CGGCTTCAGACCGCGTTCAGCAGAAGGGATTATCGAGGAAATTAATCTTTTGAAAAAAGACTATAACGTGGGATACATCGCCTTTGGCGATGAGCTTCTCATGAGTTCTGTAAAGCGTACTGAAGAATTGTGTATGGCTTTTCTCAAGGCAAAACTGAATATCAAATGGGACTGCAACGGACGGCTCAACTATGCAAAACCGGATGTGCTGAATCTGATGAAGGAAGCGGGATGTGTCTTTATCAATTATGGTATTGAATCAGTTGATAATACAGTACTGAAAAATATGAACAAGGCGCTTACCTACAAACAGATAATATCTGGTGTCGAAAACACACTTGCTGCAGGAATAAGCCCCGGTTTAAATATTATATTCGGCAACATCGGAGATAGCTGGGAGACACTCCAGAAGGGGGTTAACTTTCTGCTTAAATATGATGATCATGCACATTTAAGAACCATACGGCCGGTAACACCGTATCCGGGTTCCCCGCTTTATTACCACGCGATCGAAAAAGGATTGTTAAGAGACGTTGAAGACTTTTATGAACATAAACATCTCAACTCAGACCTTGTTGCGGTTAACTTTACGGACATGAATGATGTGGAGTTTCATACAGCGTTGCTGCAGGCCAACACGACACTAATGAAGAAGTACCATGATTGCAAATTAAAAGATGGTCTCTCTGCAGCTGAAGATCTTTATCTGAAAGGAGATACATCTTTCAGGGGGTTCCGCGATGTATAAGGACAGAACCGTACTGGGACTTATCCCGGCCCGTGGAGGCTCCAAGGGTTTACCAAACAAAAACATAAGGGAAATGGCGGGCAAGCCGCTTATTGCATGGACCATTGAAAAAGCGATAGCCTCACAATATCTTGACAGGGTGATTGTCTCTACCGATGACAATGAAATAGCGGAAACAGCAGCCCGGATAGGCGCAGAAGTCCCGTTTATGCGACCTGCAGAGTTTGCAGAAGATAAAACGCCAATGATGGATGTAATCAATCATGCTATAGAGTTTTTCAAAAGAGAAGGCATTTCATATGACTATGTTGCTCTTTTAGAGCCAACTTCACCGTTAAGAAAGGATCGTGACATAGACAATGCAATAGAACAGTTAATCGACAATGAAAAAGTTGCTGACAGCCTTGTAAGTGTAGGAGAGGTTCATCTTGAGCATCCTTCAATAATGAAGGAGATTTCAACAGGCTATGTTCAGCCTTATGAACAGGTAAACGCAAAGATAACAAGAAGGCAGGACCTTAATGCGGTTTACTTCCCCTATGGGGTTATTTATCTTGCCAGGACTGAAGCACTGATAAAGTCAGGAACGTTTTATCAGGAACAGACAGTACCGTATCCCATAGAACGATGGCAAAACTACGAAGTAGACGATCTATATGATTTTATGTGCATCGAAGCTGTTATTAACTATCATACGGAGGAAATATATAAATGAAAGCACTGCAGATAGGTCTGGGCTCAATGGGAAAGAGACGGATAAGAAATCTCAGGGCATTGGGGATTAAGGACATAACAGGGTTTGACAAAAGAGACGACAGGAGAAAAGAAGCAGAAGATAAATATCAAGTCAGTACGACTGATGAACTTTCCGATGATCTGTTAGCAAAAAGTGATATTTTTATCGTATCGACGCCTCCTGACAAACATCTTGAATATATGAAACTCGCAATTAAGCATTGCAAACCCGCTTTTGTCGAAGCCAGTGTAATTAAAGATGGACTTGAGGAAATATCAAAAAAATCGAAGGATGCAAATGTTGTCATTGCACCATCGTGCACATTTCGATTTCATCCGGGCGTAAAGAAGATCAAGGACATTGTACAGAGCGGCAAATACGGGAAGGTCTGTAATTTTATCTATTTCATGGGGCAGTACCTGCCGGACTGGCATCCCTGGGAGAACATCAAGGATTTCTACGTCAGCAAGAAAGAAACAAGTGCGAGTAGGGAGATGGTACCGTTTGAACTTACCTGGCTTCTCGACATCACGGGTCATCCTGAGGAGATATTTGCATTTTATGGAAAGACGCATGATTTAGGCGTGGATATCGATGACACGTATAATGTAAACCTGAAATTCAAGGGATTTCTGGGAACAGTCGTTGTTGATGTTGTTTCGCGTTTTGCCACAAGGAGCCTGATCATGAATCTTGAGCGGGCTCAAATCAGATGGAACTGGGAAGAGAAGACAATCAAGCTTTATGATGCTGACAACGGTAAATGGGAATACTACGATGAACCCGAAGGAAACGCGGAGGCAGAGTATAACAATAACATTATCGAGGAAATGTATATTGAAGAAGTTCGCGCATTTATTGAATCGGTAAAAGGTATGCATGACTTCCCCAATTCACTGGATGATGATATTGCAATCCTTGATATTCTTGAAAAGTCAGAGCAGACGAACAAAGGAATACGTGTAAACGGTGAGAATGTAAAAGACCGTTCGACCGCTGCAGCGGTTTAACGTTGAATGTGGACGCTGAAACTGTGAAATCAATGGTAACAGGAAATAAGATGATTGATTGCCATACCGGCATTGAGTTATATGAAAAAGCTAAAAAAATTATTCCGGGTGGAACGCAGCTTTTATCCAAAAGACCCGAGATATTTCTGCCTGACCAGTGGCCTGCGTATTATAGCCACTGCAAGGGAGTTGAAGTCAATGACCTGGATGGTAATTCGTTTATTGACATGAGTATATGCGGAGTCGGCGCATGTATCCTGGGTTATGCAGATCCTGATGTAGACAAGGCAGTGAAAGAAGCGATTGACAAGGGATCAATGAGTACCCTGAATTGTCCGGAAGAAGTTGAACTTGCTGAGATGCTGTGCGAACTTCATCCATGGGCAGACATGGTGAGATATGCAAGAGGCGGCGGTGAGGCCATGTCTGTAGCTGTACGTATCGCCAGGGCATCTTCGGGAAGGGATAAAGTGGCATTCTGCGGTTACCATGGATGGCATGACTGGTATCTTGCTTCCAACCTTTCTGATGACAGTAACCTGGATGGGCAATTACTACCCGGGCTGGATCCTGATGGTATTCCCCGTTCACTCAATAATACTGCTATGCCATTTCACTATAATCAACCGGAAACTCTCGATGCCATTATTAATAAATATGGAGACAGTATCGGAGCGATCGTTATGGAGCCGGTCAGACACTCCGCACCTGCAGAGGGGTTTTTGCAATACGTAAGAGAGACTGCTGACAGCACAGGTGCTGTGCTGATCTTTGATGAAGTAACCTCCGGATTTCGGATGAACATTGGCGGTATTCATCTAATGCATGGAGTAAATCCTGATATTGCAGTATTTGCAAAAGGCATGAGTAACGGTTATCCAATGGCAGCATTGATCGGAACGCGATCGGTCATGGAATCTGCACAGAGAACGTTTATCAGCAGCACGTACTGGACAGAAAAAATAGGGCCTGCAGCAGCTCTGGCGACGATCAGAAAAATGATACTCCATAATGTACCGATGCATCTGAATAAAACAGGGAATGCTGTGAGGGATATATGGTTGAAAGCATCAGCTGAACAGGGAGTGAAAATAAAAATAAGCGGGATCCCGCCGCTAAGTATACTTTCACTTGATTATGGTGATCGATCTCAGGCGCTTCATACTCTTTTTACACAGGAGATGTTAAACAGGATGTTCCTGGCATCAAAAGCGTTTTATGCTACTTACGCACATAGTCAAGAACATGTGGATGCTTATGGAAGTGCTGTAAAAGAAGTGTTTCAAATAATTGCAAACACAATAGCTGATAACAATCTGGAGGTTTCATTACAGGGGCCGGTAGCACATACCGGATTTAAGAGATTGGCATGACTTTAGAGGTAAGAGAGATGTATCAATTGTTAATCTTTATGATCTATGAAGGACACAATTAACTGATAATGGTTGTAAAGGCAGGTAAGAGATCTAAAGCAGGCAACAAACTAGTGCAGCGTAATGCAACGACAGGGGTTTTGAGTCAAAACGCCATGGATATTCTGGCGGAGGGAATCATGTATCATCAGTCAGGAAACCTTGTAAATGCCAGATCGCTTTATAAGAAAATACTAAAAGCTGATCCTGAACATGCTGATGCACTGCATTTGCTCGGAGTAATTTCTTATCAAACTGGAAATAATCAACGAGCGGTTGAATATATCGAGAGTGCTATAACTAAAAATCCCTCTGCATCTTTTTATCATAATAACCTTGGTAATGCACTGATGAATTTAAGCGAACTTGACAAGGCCATACAGTGTTTTAAAGAAGCACTTCGTTTGAAACCTGATAACGTAGAAGCGTGTAATAACCTGGGAAATGCATTTAGAAAGATGGGAAACAGAGAAAAAGCGTTAGAGCACTATACGAAAGCAATAGATATAAAGCCTGATTATATAGGTGCCATCAATAATCTTGCTAATCTGTTAAAAGAGCAAGGAAAAATAGAAGAGGCAATCACGCATTATCGCATGGCTATAAAACTGAAGCCTGATCTTGCTGAGGCATATTATAACCTTGGAACTGCATTGGAAGAAGCAGAGAGGTTTGATGAATCCGTTGAACAATACTCTAAAGCAATATCGATGAATCCTCAACTTGCAGATGCTTACAATAATCTCGGCAATGTACTGAAAAAGAAAAAAATGACAGAAGCAGCTGCGAGAAAATATCAGAAAGCCGTTTTGCTGAGGCGTGATTTTGCTGAAGCATATAATAATCTTGGCGATGTCTATAGAATGTTGGGCAGACTCGATGAAGCTGTTGAGCAATGCCAGAAGGCCATACGTATTAAATCCAGTGATGAAAGATTTTATCTTAACTTCGGGAACACGTTACTTGATCAGGGAAAGTATCAGGAGGCCATGGAGCAATATGAAAAAGCAATAAATATGAAGCCTGATTTTGCTGAGGCTCATTATTCCAGAGGAATGGTTTTGCTCACGCAGGGCAGGTTAAGTGAGGGATGGAAAGAATATGAGTGGCGTTTAAGGAGTAAGGAAATATCAAGGGATATAGGTTATAAACAAGGTAAAACACCGGAGTGGGATGGTTCTCCACTTGATGGTAAAACAATTTTAATAGTATCTGAACAGGGTGCGGGCGATCATATTCAGTTTGCACGTTATATCCCCATGGTCAAAGAAAGAGGCGGAAGGGTTGTGTTTGAAAGTCGATACAACCTGATAAGATTATTTGAAGGTTATGAGGGTATTGATATTCTTCTTGAGGAATCTCCAAACATTGAATCTGATACAAATCCCGATGTCCGAATTCAGTTACTAAGCTTGCCGCTCCTGTTCGGTACTAGGCTGGATACAATATTTGCAGATGTTCCATACCTCAAGGTTGATACTGAAACGTCAGGTAAATGGAAGTCGCGGATTGATAGTAATTTGTTTAAAGTTGGACTCGTATGGTCAGGGAATTCATATCACAAAAATGATCACAACAGGTCGTGTAAACTTTCGGATTTTGCTCCTCTGACGGATATTCCGGGGAGCACTTTTTACAGCTTGCAGAAGGGCGGTAAGAGAGAGAACAAAGAAGAACTGCCAAATGGCATGCATATTGTAGATATTGGAAAAGACCTTCATGATTTTTATGATACAGCAGCAGCGATAGAAAATCTTGATCTTGTAATATCAGTGGATACTGCGGTCGTTCATCTTGCAGGGGCTCTGGGTAAGCCGGTCTGGACACTGCTTCCCTTTGTACCTGACTGGCGGTGGATGCTTGATCGCAATGATACTCCATGGTATCCGACAATGCGCCTTTTTCGGCAAACAATACTGAGAGACTGGACAAGTGTAATAAAACAGGTCTCTCATGAATTAGAAAAAGAAGTGCTTTTGAAAGGAGCGCCAAATGAATAAAGAGAATATGAATATCCCTGTCCTTGAACCTCTGAATGAAACAGATGATATTTATCAAAGGAACCTTCATGCCCTGGAAAAGCATCATCCGGAACTAATAGAAATGATCGAAACTATATCCGTAGATGAAGACAGAGTCAGGGTTGTTAAATCTGAAAGCGGTAATCCAAGGATTATATTTAAAAAAGATGGCGGAGAAGAAGTTAACATTCACAGCACAGACGATCCTGTAAATTGTGCAAATCAGGCCATTGACCTTCTCGGGAAGATTGAAAAAGAAGGTATGGTTGTACTGTTTGGTTTTGGTCTTGGTTATTTTGCAGAAGAAGTACTCGACAGATTTGAAAAGGGGCATATGCTTCTCATGTATGAGGCAACACCTGAAGTTTTCAAGCTTGCTTTACAAGTAAAAGATTTTTCTGAGCTGCTTGGATCTGAACAGGTGAAAATTATTCTTGGAGAAGATGCGGATAACTTTTCTGTGATTCACAGCCATCACCACCTCATTATTAACGGGAAATTCTGGGTTGTTAAACACGAGCCGTCTGTAAAATTGAATTCAAATGCATATGATAATTTCTTCACTAGACTAAATGAAGAGAAAAGTCTGAGTAATTTGTCAGTAGCTACCAATGTTCGGAGGGGCGAAGAGTTTATGAATGCATGTTTATTGAATTTGCATTCTGTCATCAAAAAACCCGGGGTCAAAGAAATGAAGGATATTTATGCAGGATGTACGGCTATCGTAGTTTCGGCAGGACCGTCTCTTGACAAGAATATTCATTTATTGAAAAAAGTAAAAGGCAAAGCTGTTATTATTGCCACAGGCGGTGCACTTCCAACTCTTCTTACGTGTGAAATTGTTCCAGATATAGTAGTGGAAATAGATCCTGTTACAGAAAATATAGAGGATAAATTTCAGGAATGCCCTGAATTGAAGAATGTGCCTTTTATCTGTCTTGCAGCATATACACCTGAACTTGTGAATATTTATCCTGGACCGTTGTTTATCAATGGCGTAGGAGGAAATTTAGCATATCAGTGGCTGGCAAATTATTGGGAAGACAAGGGGATTATAGAGTGCTTTGGCGGGTCGGTTGCCCATCTTGCTTTTGCGACTGCAGAGCATGTGGGTGCCGATGTCATCGCACTTATTGGCCAGGACTTATCATACACGGGTGACAGGCTTCATACCGTGGGTTATTCGGATGACCTTGACAGAAGATTGGAAGTTGGTGCAGAAAAGAAGCAGGAAAACATACTCGGCGGAATACCTGTACGAGATATATTTGGTGAAGAAGTTCTTTCCATTGTACAATTCATGTCTTTTAAAACTTCCTTTGAAAACAGGATTAAACTATCAAAAAAAGTAATTATTAATGCGACGGAAGCTGGTCTTTCAATAGATGGTGCGAGGAATATGAGGTTTATGGATTTTATTGATGAATATTGTAATGGTCAAAAGGAAATAGATGCATTTTCGGTGTTATCCGGTTTATTGGACAGCAAGATAAATTGCGACCTCGACGGCCTCATAGATGAAGTATCACGGGCTAGAAAAAAATACGAGGAAATAAAAAAAGCGTCTAAACAGATACTGAAATACTCAAAAAAAGTTAAGCAATTAAAAGGCAAAGACAATATTGACTCACCGGAACTCAATAATATACTAAGAAAAGTCCAAGTTCTCATAGAAAATGTTAAGGATCCATTACTGAATGTTCTGGCAGGATACAATTACGGACTTGAACTTTACCTAAAGAAGCAGGAAATAAAGGAAATAGATGATATAGATGATAAATGGGAAATGCTTGATAAACAACTTGAAAGAGGTCAGATATATTACAGCCAAATTGTAAAGACAATCGTGCTCTTTAATAAGCAGCTCGATAAGGTCATTACTGCATTAAAGAGGGAAAAAAATATTGATTCATTACTCCATAATGATATGATTGAGCAAAATGAAAGATTTCACAAGGCAGGCATGATGTATAAAAGGGCAGGGTTAGCGGCACAGGCAGTAAGATATCTAGAGGCGGCAATCAGCGACCAGCAGTCAGCAGGAAGGACTCCGGAAAAAAAGAGCACCTCATCTATGAACGAACTTTATATCTCTCTTGCTGAAATGTATGTAAAGCAGTTCAGGTTTTATGATGCCCGGAAAATCCTGGAGGAACTTGTAAGTTATGGATCAGGGACCGGGGATCAGAGGTCAACGTTTTCTGAAAGAATTCAAAAACTCTTGAGAATATGTGATAAAAAAATAAAGGCATGGCAAGGAAAAAAGAATAAGATGGGTGCATTACTTAGAGCAGCTGAGGCAAATTATGGATCTCATCTTGAATCAGGATACTTTTACTTCAGAATTAAGAACTATGAAAGGGCGGAACAATCGTATTTGAAAGCTATCAAGGATGAGGAGTCAGGAGTGAGGAGTCAGGAGTTAGGTGCAGCGTATTATGGACTTGCACATACTTATCTGGCAATGGATGATCCGGATAAAGCTGTTGGTGCCCTTGAAAAAGCATTGGAAGCAGATCCGTCCAATCCATTACTGTATCGCGACCTGGGCCTGATTGCAGTAGAGAGTAATAATATTGCACCTGCAGAAATATTTTTATCAAAGGCAATAGAACTTGCACCTCAGGAAGCAGAATTCTATAAACCCTTAGCCAATCTTTACATGAGCATCGGTGAGACGGAAAAGGCAAGTGCTCTTTACGAGAGTGCCATTCAGGCAAATGCTGATCTGCCTGTTATTCAGCAGCACCTCGCAGAAATCTATAAAGAAACGATCTCGATTGCTGAAGGAAGGCCTGCTTAAGAAGGTTGGCCTCCATTTACGTTCAGTCTGTAAATATCATTTCCCTTCATTCTGAGGTTCATCCTCGACTATTCCACTAATTTATCCAAGCAGTTACACATTACTGTAAATAAATTTAACACACCGCTAAAGGTTTTCAGGAAACATCCGATAAGAGATTGAGAAAACATAACGGTGATGGTCAGGAAAGGAGTGATCAAGTGACATGACCTAATCCTGGAGAAGTTAAGAGCAAGTTTTACTTGCTAAAGAGGCACGGAAGCCTCAAAGGGAAAGAGTTTTAGACTCGAACCCGAATTTCAAGGAGGAAAAAATGAGTTTAGTTGTTAATTCAAACATAGCTGGTCTAAACGCACAAAGACATTTAGGCACAACCAACAGTAAACTGGCAAAATCATTAGAAAGACTCTCTTCAGGTCTGAGAATTAACTCAGCGGCTGATGATGCTGCTGGTATTGCGATCGCTTCAAAGCTGGGTTCCCAGGTCAGGGGTCTCAACCAGGCTGTAAGAAATGCCAACAACGCAATAACCCTGACGCAGACTGCTGAAGGTGGATTGAACACAGTAACAAACATACTGCACAGGCTCAGAGAACTCGCTGTTCAGTCAGCATCAGATGATAATACAGCTTCTGACCGTGCAAACCTCGTAAACGAGTCAGACAACCTCGTTGCTGAAATGACAAGAATGGTCAACACAACAGAGTACAATACTTCAACGCTGCTGGATGGATCATTCACGAGCAAATACTTTCAGGTAGGAGCAAACTACAGTCAGAAAGTTACATTTACAATTGGTGATGCGCGCGCTAAATCCCTCGGCGGAAGGGCGCAGTATGACGCTAACATTGCTGACGGTGTATTGAACGCTGAGAATGGTGGTTTCGGTGCCAGCGAACTGAAAATCAACGGGTATGGTGTTAAAGGCACAAGCTCCTCTGATGACCAGTACTCTGTAATGGAGATTGGAAGTACTTCAATAGCCGCTTTGGACGCTGCAGATTCCGGTGTATTTAGTCTGATGATAAATAACACCGAAGTTGATTTTACCCTATCAAATGGTGATACACAGGCTTCAATAGTGGATGTCGTTGTAAGCGCGATTAATGCTGCTTCGATTACGAATGTGTCTGCTGTTGCAGTTGGAAGCACATGGATGTTGAGGGCGACAAAAGGAACTGATGTTGAACTGGCTGCTGATCATGAAGTCGGTGGACTTGCTGTTGCATCAATCCTTGCGGCCATTGGAATGGACGCCAATGCTTCTATGTTCGGATCAGCTGCTGTTTCCGGAAGCGATGTAATAAATGCTAACGGACAGAGCAGTGCTATTGCAAAGGCTGCTGCGATCAACGAGATTAAGACCCAGACCGGCGTTACTGCAACTGCACAGCCCAATGTCATAACCGGAACTGAGGCTATTTCAGGTGGAAGCATCGCTTCAGGTTCAGTCTATATCAATGGAGTGAACCTGGGTGCTGTTACAGTAACTGATAATGATGGTACTGGTGCACTGGTAAGTGCTATCAACAACATAACATCCAGCACGGGTGTTTCAGCTTCAACAGATGCATCGAATCAGCTCGTTCTTACGGCGGCTGATGGCAGAAACATTACAATAACTGATGACGTGTCTCAGGCTGACGATATCATGGAACTCGGCGTCGCTAATCAGTATACAAACAACACTGCCATCTTCAGGGGTACTGTTAGGTTAACAAGCGAAAGTGAGATTTCATTGACCGGATCGCTTGGTGACCTGTATGAAAATGCAGCCGCTACACCGTACACGAGGACAACTGCTACCAGTCAGAGTATTGCTACGGATGGGACAACCTACAATATGGCTTCGGTTTCCATTGACACGCAGGCAAATGCAGAAGCAGCGCTTCTTACCATTGATGCGGCCATGAATGATCTTAACTCGGTCAGGGCGGAAATTGGTGCTGTTCAGAACAGGCTCCAGTTTACTGTTGCCAACCTCGAAATATCATCTGAAAACCTGAGTGCAGCTCAGAGCCGGATTATGGACGCTGACTTTGCTTCTGAGACAGCAATGTTCACAAAGAACCAGATCATGGTTCAGGCAGCAACTGCCATCCTGGCACAGGCAAACACACTGCCGCAGTTAGCACTGCAGCTGCTCGGATAGTATTAGGGAGATTTGGACGGGGAACGCATATCCCCGTCCACTTTCTCTTTCTCAAGAAATTTGAGGATAGGGGAGGTAAGAGATAAATGATGTTAAGTGGAATTAACACAACAAAAGTTGATTTAAAACTCCCTGAATCAGCAATTGTAAAGAATAAAAATAAAGAAGAGACCCAGGAAACATTTGAAGCTGCTGCAAACAAACAAGAGCCTGTTTCAAAACCAGAACTTGAGGTGGCTGTAGAAAGCGCCAATGAAATAGGGCAAATGTTAAAGAGGACATTAAACTTCTCTATCGACAATGGAACAGACAGAATCGTTGTGAAAATTGTCGATGAGGAAAGTGGTGAAATCGTCAGACAGGTACCGCCACAGGAGATGTTAAGAATAGCAGCTCATTTAAAACAACTGCGCGAAATGAATGATCAGGTAATGAGTGCAGTGAAGTCCGTTATCCTGGATCTTCGATCCTGAACATTTAACAATGGAAGGAGCCATGGCAGATCATAGCCATGGCTCTCTTTTTTTCTGACGAGAGTTGATTTGTCAAGCTATTCATGCGAGAACATTGTGAAATCATGGAATAGACAATGCATAGCATAAGTATCAAATACACGTTAATCGTAAATTAACTCAATAATTCACTAAGATTCCTGATCCATTCCAAGGCATTCTCTGTAAATATTATGGCTAAAGTTCTAATAGTATTATACCGATAATATGTATAGGGGGTAAGAAGGTTGATAGTAACATATAAGATAATGGGAGGTTATCCATGGCTATTTCAGGTGTTTCGACAGGGGGGCTTATATCCGGTCTTGATGTTTCTGATCTTGTTTCTAAGATGCTTGATATTGAGAGCAGACCCGCGCAGCTTCTCAAGCTCAGACAAAATGACTATGAACTCGAGATTGCTGCTGTTCTCTCTCTATCATCAAAGCTCTCTTCATACAAATCTTCACTGAACAGCCTCAACTATCAATCAACATTTAATACGAAAAGTGCGTCAGTTACCAATGAAGATCTCCTTGCCGTATCGGCATCAAATACTGCGATTCCAGGAAATTATTCTATAAAAGTAAATCAACTGGCGACGAGCAGCAAAAGGGCCTCAGATGGATTTGTTGATGAAAATTTGACTGCCGTTGCTTCCGCTGCAGGCAGTTTCAGTTTTAAAGTAGGGCTGAGCGGAGCTGAAACGACCATAGGCGTCACCGATTCTATGACCCTTGATGGATTGAGAGATGCAATCAACACTGCCAGCGAAGAAGTTACCGCATCCATTATCAATGACGGCACAGGATCAAACCCTTATCGTTTGATATTGAGCGCAAACGATTCAGGGTCGTCGAATACGTTGTATATTACCGAAAATGATACAACTCTCGATTTTACTGATAAACAGATCGAGAGTGGTTACGCATATACGGATAACAGCTATTCAGGAACATTTGCATCATCCGGTACCTATACAGGAACTACCAATAAAACATTTCTGGCAGAAGTTGTTTCTGCAGGTGATTCGGGTACGGCAACATATAAATACTCGATAGACGGAGGCATTAACTGGCTGGGTTACAATGGGACAACGTATAACGCCTCTGCTGGCGCTGACACTGATGGGGGAGCAATAACGACAAGCATAGCGGCCCAGGACATTGATGGTTCAGGGACGAACCATGAAGGGGTTCAGGCTTCGTTTACAGCCGGCAGCACTCTTGCGGCTGGAGACAGATTCAGCATAGATGTATTTAATCCGGAAATGCAGGTTGCAAGGGACGCGGTCATACAAATTGATAATGCAACGATCGTTAAGAGTACAAATACAATAACTGACGCAATACCAGGAATAACAATGGACCTTCTCAAAGCAGATACGTCTTCAACATTTACGCTGTCAGTCTCGACGAGCAGTTCATCAGCAAAAAGCAAAATCGAGGATTTTGTCGAGTCTTATAACGGTCTCTTTAAATTTGTTAATGAACAGCTCAGCTATGATCCAGACACTGGAAAGTCAAATCCTCTGCTTGGAGATCCAACACTACTCGAGATAAGACGGAAAATTGGCAATACACTCTCCGGAGTAATTCCCGGGCTCTCGAATACTTCATATACCAACCTTTCACAGATTGGCATAACATCAGATTACAAAACTGGACAGTTGTCCATAGATAACTCAAAACTCAGCAGCGCCTTAAGTTTACATCCTGATAATGTTGCAAAATTGTTTATTGGAATTGCTGAACCAACGAATCATGCAATTACCTATGAAAGGAAAACCCCGGCAACACAGGCAGGTAATTATGGAATATCAATCTCTGCAGCTCCTGAACAGGCAACACTTACAGGAGAAAATGATTTGTCATCTACCGGATTGACTGCGGCAGAAAATTTGATATTTAAGTACTCTGATAACTATACCGAAACGGACTCAAGTACGACAGCTTTTTCTGTAACTCTCGACATAGGTGCGACAATCGGTTCGATAATAACCACTCTGAATAGCACATTCGCCACCAAGAATGTAGCGCTTACGGCGTCAAAAACCACCGATGGAAAACTAAAGATTACGTCGGATGACTATGGTGAGGATATCTGGTTTCAGGTTACGACAGATCAGGGTGCCGGAGCAGGTCAGATCTGGTCTGCCTCAGGTTCCTATGAAGATGACGGAGTGGATATTGCCGGAAGCATCAATAACCATGTCGCGATAGGAAAAGGCAATGTGCTCACTGCGGCCTCCGGTTTTCCCGAAGAGGGACTCCAGATTAGCACAACCTCTAACCAGACCGGCGGATTCGGAACGATCAGGGTATCACGGGGAATCGCGGACATACTGCCATCAATACTGGAGTCATATGTAAATTCTGATACCGGGGTACTGAAGTCAAAGGAATCTTCTCTGCAGGATTCCATAGATGACATTGCTGACAGGATTGATAGAATGGAGCTGAGACTTGTTGATAAAGAGGAAAGGCTTGTTGCAGAGTTTGCAAGGCTGGAAGTAGTGCTTAACCAGTATAATTCACTGTCACAGTATTTATCGAGTGTATTAACAGCGATACCAATAATCGGCAAATAAGCATACAACTGTGTTCGAAATCTATATTACGAACTGACGAACATTAAGCAGGAGGACTACCTATTATGTACAATGCCAGTATTTCACGTTACAAAGAGAGCCAGATTTCATCTTCCACATCTGAAGAAACAGTTCTTATGTTATACGATGGAGCCATACGTTTTCTTAGATCAGCTATAAATGAACTTACTGAAAAAAATAATATCCCTGAGAAGGCAATACTTATAGAGAAAATAGTGAAAATACTTGATTATCTTCAATCATGTCTTGATGCCGATAAAGGTGGTACCATAGCTGAAAATCTGAATAAACTTTATGATTATATGCAGATTACACTGACCAAAGCAAATTTCAATAATGATGTATCACAAATGGAAGAAGTGCTCGGCCTGCTGCTCACCGTCAGAGAGGGCTGGAGCGATGTATGCAATAAAAAAAGAAATTCAGCCGAAAATAAAATGGAAGTCCCTGCAACATCGGGCTTAAGCGATAATCAGGCCCCTCCCCCACTGGAAAGAAAAGTAGGTTTAAAGGCATAATGATATGTATGCAAAATAAGGAATTGACAGCAGGAGACACGGTGAATTCAGTTGAAGACAAAGCTCTTTTCTTATATAAAAAATTACTTAATCTTATGGAGCAGGAGAACAGCGAGGTTGGAGAAAACAGGCTGGAACGCATAGAGCACTATATGACACAAAAAATAGAAATTCTAAAAGAAGTTGAGGAGTTAAAAACAGATAAGCAGTGGATAAAAAACTCAAAAACCCATAAAGAACTCTCAGGAATCATAAAAAAAATAATACACCTGAATGAAGCGAATGCCCACGCTGTCAGAAACATTAAAAGTCAAATTAACGAAGAGTTATCCAGTCTCCACAAAAGCAGATCGGCGTATAAAGCGTATAATTCAAAAAAATAGAATCTTTTTCCCCCGGCTATCAATTGATTTACAGGATTTACAAGCAAGTTCAATAACTATATTGTAATATTAAACATGGAGGGGCATTAACATGTGCTCTCCCTCATAGTAAAAGAGCGTACATGAATATTAAAGTTTTCCATATATATCCCGATAGGTGAGAAAAGATGATTCTATTATGCGCTGTGTCTGAGCGCCGACTATTTTGTGAAATTATATTAGAATATGTGATGAGACCGGTGTTATCTTGAAGAAGAGCGATTTTAAAATTCTCATAGCTGAAGATGATGAAATCGTCAGGGACGTAATGGTAAGGTTCCTGGAGGATGAAGGATATGCCATTATTGCGGCTCATGACGGAGTATCAGCGATTAATCTTTTGAGAGTTGAGGACATACGGCTTGTACTCACTGACCTCAGAATGCCGGGCGCTGACGGAATGGAAGTATTAAGAACTGCCATCCAGATTAATCCCAAGGCACCTGTTGTTATCCTTACAGCATATGGGACTCTTGATACTGCACTGGAGGCCATGAAGGAAGGTGCGTATGACTATGTTGTTAAGCCATTTGTGATGCAGCAGTTGCTTCTCGTTGTCAGGAATGCTTATAAAATGTCCAGCCTGATGGAGGAGAACGATGAATTGTCCAGACACCTGAAGGAATTGTATCGAAATTTTGAGGAATTTAAAAAAAATCATGTTGACAATGGCATTGAAGATGAAATGGAAGTAGTAGACATCATAGATAATTTGAGAAAGCGGGGAATTATTGATTCAGAAGAACTCATAATGTTGAGGGACAGGGCTATGTCAAGAACTGGCAGTGATGTCATAAAAAAATACAGCTCACTGATGGATGGACTGAGAAAATTCAAATATGAAGCAGATTAATCCTCAAGGAGGCGGTCATGCCGGATAAGCAGGGCGGGAAGTCCAGCGAAGAAAAGAGAAGCTACTTCAGGGTGGATGATGTAATCTCTGTCGTTGTTAACCCCGTCAGTTCATACAAAAAAAAGGATGACCAGTTTTTGGAATCTGTAACAAGTTCAAAGGCCTTTTCATTAATGAGCCCTCCTGAGTCGTCAGGAACGCATACAGAAGAGAGCGATTTAATGAGAACAGAGCATGGTAAGCTTTATGAGATGATGGGTGAAATCAAGACAAAACTTGATTTCATCATCAATCACTTTATTCTTGATAGAGAGGGGCTTTTGTCTTCAGACAAAGCGCTTGTCAACATCAGTGCTTCAGGAATAAGATTTGTTACAAGTCATGCCGTAGAAGTAAATGACGTCATGGAAGTCAAGTTTTTGTTGCCTTCCTTTCCGCCGGTAGCAGTTTTCGGATATGGCGAGGTCAAGAGAGTTGATGCTCTGGGCGACGGCAAATATGAAGTTGCAATTGAGTATCTCAATATGGACGAATCGGTGAGAAATGAAATAATACAATATACACTTTCTCATCAGCGTGAAACCATGAAACGCATGAGACAGAGCGGATCGGGTACGTAAGAAATAAATATTATCTTCCATTTTAATATGTATCATTAACCAGATTTTATTCACACTCCTTCATCTCTGCACTGCCTTTTAAAGGTTGACATTGTGAATCTAAATGAGTTAGAAAGCAATAGAGAACTCTTATGATCAGGAAATTAAGTTTACACAAAGTCATCATCCTGCGGAAAGACCGAAACGACTCACAATACCTTGAAAATTACCTTTATACCCATTGTCCTGAAATCGACCTGATCAGCACCAAAGACATCCGTCGATGTTTCAAGTTCTTGAGACATGACAGGATCGATGCCCTTTTTATAGATTCCAGAATTTTCGATAATCACGATCGTTTTCTTGATGAATTAAGAGAGCAGCAGATTACGGTGCCTGTCATTGTAATTGCCGAAAAGGGGAATGTGGACATGATAGAACAGGGCATCAATGAAAGCACGTATGATTATGTTGTCAGAGATGATAATTTCGATAATGCTCTCTCTGCAGTCCTCGAGAAAGTCCAGAGGAGGTCAGTTCTCAGCAGGGAAGAGGAGGACGATCTCGAACAGGAGTCGCTCCTGTTTCAGCAGATTTATAAAAGTCAGAAGTGGTGGCAGAATATTATCGATGCCATAACGGACTATCTTTTTGTTATAGATCAGAAATACAAAATCCTGAGAACGAATAAGGCGTTTGCAAACCTTTTTGGCAAGGAACCTGCTGATATTATCATGAAACCATATTATGAATTGTTTGGTATGGACAAACCGCATGAATGGTGTATCCTGCCGGAAAATAACAGTGCGTTCTGTCCCCGTTCACTGGAGAGAAGTCTGAATGATATGGTCTATCTCATTAGCTGTTTTCCGATATTCTATGATGACAATGAAGCAGTTGTTTATATCATGAAAGATATAACGGAGAACCGGAGATTGAAGGATCAGATCTATCATCTTGACAAGCTTTCATCCCTTGGGACTCTCACCTCTGGAGTTGCCCATGAGATAAATAATCCTCTTACCGGGATTATCGGCTATACCGAAATGCTGCTTATGAAGGACGCAGATGAAAAGACCAGGAAATATCTGAAGAACATATACGATTCAGCGATCCGCTGCAAGCGGATTGTTGAAAACATGCTGACATTTTCAAGACAGACCCCGGCCCAGAAAGGCAGCGAAAGCATTAATGATATTCTTGACAAGACAATAGAGCTGCACGAATACTGGCTTAAAACAACAAATATAGAAATCGTGAAAAAATATGATGATGTCCCATATATCGCAATAGACCGGCAGCAGATACAACAGGTAATTCTGAATTTGATCATCAATGCGGAGTATGCGATAGAGGAAGCAGGAAACCGGGGCAGGATCGAACTGAAAACTGAATATGACCGTACGTCAGAATCTGTCTCAATAACGATTTCAGATAATGGAACAGGGATTCAGCCTGATACGATTCAAAAAATATTTGATCCCTTTTTTACGACAAAACCGGTGAATAAGGGGACCGGTCTCGGTCTGTCTATTGCCCATGGAATTATAGCCGAGCAGGGAGGAAACATCCAGGCCGAAAGCACTTTGGGAAAGGGCACTTCATTTATTATCAGGATGCCCGTTGCGAGGGAATAGAAGAAAATGAAAGCAGGGTTTTAAAGAGAACTCATCTACTGCAGAACATTTACATTATCTCTTTTAATCACAGGTTTCCATTCATCTTCTTTAATCACAGGCCCCCATGCATTGTTTTTTACCTCGGGAGCAGACTCTTCCGGAGCAGAAGTTTTTTTGCTGCTGCCGATTTCTGACCGTATGGTTTCAGAGGGAGAATGCATTTTTATTTTGCCTTTCAGCGCTGAGTCAAAATATCCGTTCATCTCCTTGTTCGATGGATTTTCTGCCGCCAGCGCTTCTTCGATAATCTCCTCTGTATATTTATTTTTAGATTTGCCTGATGGGGACTGCCCTTCATCCGCAACAGGTTTCCATTTATAACCGGGCACGACGGGGTTCCAGTTGCCGGATGAAATTACAGGATTGACAGACTCATCCTTCATAACCGGCGTCCAGTCCTCTTTCTTGATTATGGGCCCCCAGCTTGCTTTCTCAGGAGCGACTGTTTTCGGTTTCTGCGGCGGCTTACTTTTATCTTTCAGCTTTTCTTTTGTTTTAAACAGGATTTCTTCCAGTTTCTGCAGCGTGAGGTTGTCAACGCCCTTCCATGCAACAATTTTCCCGGTGGCTTCATCCCGTATGGGTTCCTTTAACTTTATATATGGATCTATAACTACAGTTATACGCCTGTTTTTCGGGCTATTGGGATCATTTTTCACATAGGGATCCTTGTCCGCATGTCCGGATATCTGCCTGATTCTTGAAGGATCTATACCGTTACCCTCAAGTTCCCTCCTTGCTGATGCTGCACGGTCTGCCGAGAGTTCCCAGTTCGTGTAATTTTCTGTGTCAAGCGGGATAGAGTCGGTATGTCCCTCAACACTGATTTCATTGGGAAGCGCACCGATGTTTTCACTTATTGCCTTGAGTATTTCCTTTGCCGTTGCAGTCAGGATGCTGCTGCCGCGCTCGAACATTTCACGACCTTCCTTATCGATCATCTGGATTCTGATTTTGTCATTGCTGATATTTACCGCGACCTGGTCTCCTCCTTCAGAGAGCGATTCTGTTATCTTTTTCTGGAACGCATCTTCAATTTGCTTGTTGTTTGCGAGTACGTCACCTCTATTATTCGCTTTGAACACCTTCTGTTCGGTAGGGCCGCTTTCCCTGAACATTGAACTTGATTTTTCCATGAAAGAGGTGCCGCCGGCTGTAAAAATACTGAAATGTTTGAAATACGCGGAAATCCGGGCCCTTTTTTCATCAGAATTCATTGACAGAAGCCAGAGCAGTAAAAAGAAAGCCATCATGGCAGTGACAAAGTCAGCGTACGCTACTTTCCAGGAACCGCCGTGATGACCGCCGTGTCCTCCCTTTTTGATTTTTTTGACTATTATGGAGTTCTTGCTGCTCATTTTCTGAGAGAGTCTTCAAGCTCGTTAAATGTTGGTTTGCCGCCGGAAGGAATTACACGCCTGGCAAATTCAACGGCTACCTGCGGAGCTGCGCCGCCAACAAAGTTTACGAGTGCAATTTTAATGACGTGCAAACAGACTGCCTCATCCTCAACAACGTGTGCCAGATTTGTACCAACGGGTCCAACAAACCCATAAGACAGCAGAACTCCCAGGAATGTGCCGACGAGGGCAGCTCCGATACTTGCTCCCAGTATAGCGGGGGGTTCATTGATTTTCCCCATTGTTATTACGACTCCGAGAACAGCCGCAACAATACCGAGAGCCGGAAGGCCGTCAGCGATTTTGGTCACCGTGTCTGAGGGGATCATCGCCTCTTTATGATGAGCCTCGATTTCAGAGTCCATAACCGTTTCGAGTTCAAAGGGGCTTATATTTGAAGATATGATCACCTTTAAATTGTCGCATATGAATTGCAGGGCGTGATGATTTTTCATGATACCCTCATGTTCTTTGAAAATAGGGCTTTCTTCTGGATTTTCAATGTCATTTTCAATGGCGATCAGACCCTCTTTCCTCATTTTTGAAAAGATTTTATTCAGAAGCGATAATATCTCGATAAAGTCTTTCTTGCTCATACTCCTTGAAAATATTTTTGACATGCCTTTCAATACCAGTCCAAGAATCCTTGGTGGAGACTGAATTACTAAAGCCCCCGTTGCAGCGCCGCCGATGATGAGGAGCTCTGTTGGCTGAAAAAGTATACTGAGGTTGCCATGATGCATGACATATCCCCCAATTACACATGACATAACAATTAAGGCACCTACGATTACGAACATTTTACTTGCCTATATCGAAGAGAAAATCAGGTACGCACTCAATTTTCATTAAGTTTCCGCTCCTCTGGCGGTTTTTTTATCAGATAAATCTAGTATTCTCTACGGTCAATAATGGGTAAATCTTTAATACTGTGGCATACTGTATATGCTGTTTCTTATCATTTTGACAGGTCATCTGGAAATGTCTCTTGATTATTATGCTCAGATTGATTTATCGTAGTAAAATCAATATATTAGGAATCTGCAAATGAAGGACGTAAGTGTGGAAGCGGGGAAGTTCCAGAGATCCTGAGTGGACAAGTTCGAATAGAACCTATTTTTTACTTACGAACGTACTTACTTTTAAGCTGACGAACTAGTATAGCCGGAGTGGTGGAATGGCAGACGCGCCGGACTCAAAATCCGGTGTCCTTCGGGACGTGTGGGTTCAACTCCCACCTCCGGCACCATTAAAAATTAATAAACGGTATTACCGAAACCGGGCAACAGAGGAATAAATCTATTCAGACCCGGCCAGCAGCAGGCTTTGCAGGTAAACATCAAAATTTGCCACCCGCTGAACAATATGAAAGCCGCGTTCTGTTTCAACTATCACCGGTTCTGAAAATACTTTTTGGGAAAGCAGGGCCTCAGATATTTTGGGGTCGAGGTCAGATTTGTCGTAACGTCCCATATAACCCCCTATCGGTTTGCCGGGTATCATGGATTCAGCATCAGCTATGTCTTCAAAGAGTTGACCGTCAGCGATACCCTTCACGATTCTGCCGGCAGTCTCAAAGTCCTTAACAAGTATCTGCCGGATAAAGAGGGCATCGTCGCTGTCCCATTGGTAGGATTCGGGTTCCTGTGAGAGGAGAGCGAGTTTTCTGATCAGGTTTTCGCTCCTGTGACCAAGGCCCTTCGCTGCCCTCGCAGAATACCATGCCTTCTCGTACTCTTTCATTCTGAGAAAATTCTCCCCAAGATAGTAATGGAGGTCTGCGGAACAGGGATTTATTGCAAATGCGGCAGTCAACTGTTTACGGGCATCTTCACGTCTGTCCTTGACAAGATAGAGTTTGGCGAGTTCAACCTTCAGGACATCATTCATCGGGGACAAAGCGACTGCTTTTTCAAGTTCAATAATTGCCTCTTCAACAAATTTAAGTTCATACAGCGCTTCGGAGAGTTTCCAGTACGTAACCGGATGCTTCAATCCCTTGTCAATAGCCATGCGGAATTCCTCAGCTGCCTGAAAATAGTCGCCTGCTTTGAGGAAGCGATTGCCGTTCTTCTCATGCTCTGCGGCGCTCATATCAGTTGTGTCAGGATTTACGCTCACCCATGACCTGGAAACATCCGGCACTGAACCTGTATCGGGATTTCTCTGTTTGTTGATCCGTCTGAGAGGTTTCTTTTGTGAATACCGGAGTTTGGTTCTTTCTTCCTTGATATACGCTTTTCTCATAATCGCCGAAGGGAACTGCCGTTTGATTGAGAGAAAAATTTTTTCTGCCTCTAAGCGGTCATCGAATTTCCCAATACGCACAGAAAAGTAGTCGCCTATTTTTTCTATCCGGAGATGATCGAGATGTTTTTCAGCCAGTTTTATTGTGATGGATTCATAGTGGCTGCGGGCGTCTTCCAGAGTTACAAAACTCGCAGTCTGAACCGTATAATACTCGCGTGACGAATATCCATCATTTGGTACGATTATGAATAAAAGGGATAGTGTACAGAGGGTTATAAGAAATGATTTTGAATATCGCATGACAGAAATAATTTTATATTGTTCAGAAACCCCATTTTGTGTATAAATTGTCATTCGGCCAGTAGCCGTTTGTTCTTTACATCGCTGCCTTGGATGTAATTGACACAATATCACGCCTCGAAAATATAGTTTAGTTTACGATATAACCTCATCAGAGTAAATCAAATTTCATTAGAGTTCCTATTAAAAACAAATGAGTATCTCCGGTTGTCGTAAATGTAACTGTAAACATTATTAGTTAAGATTATAGAAAGATTAAATAAATAAAGTAGACATCAGGACTTTTCCATGCTAACAATGAAGTATATTGATAAAATAAGCGAGGCATTTACATACTGAAATTATTAAAATACATATTTAAAGTTTAGTCAATTTTCCTGTTTTTATTCTGCTGCGCAACGTTGTTGCCATATGCCGCATTTTTACCTTTGGCAACGTTCATTCACGAGAGAGGAAGGCCTGATATGGGAAAGATTGCCGGCAAGAAAGTTTATTTAAATTTAGAGGCAACGTTTCTTTGCGGCGATAAAGTATACACCGGTGTTGCGTCGAATCTCTCTCCACGCAAAATGATAATCCATGTCAGGCTCAATTTTCCCCTTGAGTGTAAAGATACCGTTGAAGTTCTAATTCTTTTTAATAAAAAGCGTGTTATTGTACCTGTGAAAATTATAAAATTCATGAGAACTGACTGTTTCTGTGACGCAATAGAAGTTGAGATCATAACCCCTCCCAAGGAATATCTGAAGTTCATCGGGAAGAGGAAATTCCGCAGCCTGCCCATTCTGAGTAACTCTCCAGAGGAAAAAATCGTCAAGTATCCTGGAAAGTATCCATCCAGGGACTGCTGACACCAAAGAGACCTCCATAAAACTGTCCTGAAGCACCCTGTTGCCTGTGGCCCGGATTTTAACGCTCCGATGCCCGAAGCGATTCATAAAGACACTGATTTAAGTGAACAAAACTGTCCGCTGCTTTATAAAATAGTTAATAAATCAATGGCTTACAAGTAAAGAAAGCACATACTTGTAGGACAAGTGCCTACAAAAAAAAGAGACAAAGTCCGCTATAAAAATAACTTAAATGAAGATAAAATATTTGTCATTAAGCTCTATGTAACCTACTTATCAAGTGAGGACTCTGAAAATTAACAAGTTATTTCCTTTTATAGTGAAAAGGATAATAGCTGTCAGGGAGGAATACTATGAATGATATTGAGATAAGAGCTTTAAACGTTATCCACAATCTAAACTGGCTTCTGGAATCACATGAGAGTTCAGTAGAGCTGGTAGATGTAAGCGGAAACAAGGTTTTTGTACGTTGTATAGGGTATTGCGCTGAGTGCGAAAGCGACTGTGTCGGGATCGCCTTTAAAGAAAGAATGCCCGAGATAGAACTCATAATGCAGTAACTCTCCACTGATTAGCTCGTATTCACTAATTTTCCATCAGCAGTCTTCCTTTGTCTGTTTTCCCTGTTTTTGATGTTCTGCCAGTGCTGCGCTTCAGCAAAAAATATTCACATGGGCTCAATTCTATTTTGTTATAATCTGTTAGTATCATTTACCGTTCAATGAAAAATAAAGAATCCTCTAAAGAAAACAAAAGAGAGCATTACAGAATACGGTATCCCCTCAGCTTCAGACCTGTCCTGAAGTTTGCAGGCAAGAAGTTTGAAGTCATTGATATATCTGAAAGCGGGATCAAGTTCTACTGTGAAAATACAGAAGACTTGAAAGCGGGTCAGGAAGTGCAGGGGACGGTCACGTTTAATGATGGCAAGTCACTGATCCTGAAGGGTAACATACTGAGAATCTATAAAAGGACGGCCATCGTCTGGTTATCAGCGTATATCCCATTCCGTCTTATCATCAGGGAGCAGCGATATTTAAAAACGCACTATCCGGACCATTTTGAAGATTAGAGATACTTACCTTACATCCCCTGTTGTACAAAAAAAGATAACTCTATAAAATAGGGTATTCATGCCTCTTCATGACTAAAGGACACTTTATGAAAAAATTGCTGAACATAATTCCTGCAGCGGGGCTCGTGATTGTTTTGGCGATATCATTCGTTGTTTCATCCTCATTGATACGGCACTATGCGGAAGCATTTGAACCATGGCCAGTTGAACCGCTCATCGGAAAGAGCGCACCCGATTTTTCCTTGGAAGATCTGAATGGAAGAAATGTATCGATTTCGTCATTCAGAGGCAAACCCATTCTCCTCAATTTCTGGGCCAGCTGGTGTCCGTACTGCAGGAAAGAGCGGGCCCATCTTGATACGCTTTATAAGGACTACAGCGACAAGAATCTGGTTATCATATCTGTTTCCATTGACCGGTCCCTGGAAACCCTCAAGGCTTTTATGGGAAAAAAGTCTGCACCATTCGTTATTCTTTATGATGGACAGGGCAGGGTGGCTTCAATGTTTCATGTTGCAGGTCTTCCCACATCATTTCTGATTGACCGTAACGGCATCGTTAAGAGAAAATTTACCGGATTCAGGGAGTGGGACAACGTCAGTTCAAAAAAAATTATTGATGCGTTTATTGAAGACTGACCCGATTTGGCAGATTTCTTGACAAAAGCATTTTCTGCTGTATAGAATTTCACACACTTGTATAATCCTATAATGGATGTATTTCAATAGAAAACGAAACGAGGAGGACAAACATGTATCCTGATGATCTCAAATATCATAAAGAACACACATGGGTAAGGGTATCGGGGAATAAAGCAACGGTTGGGATTACATTTTATGCACAGGAATCGCTCGGAGACATTGTCTATATCGAGACAGTAGAGAGCGATGCCTCTGCAGAAGCCGGCACGGAACTGACACAGATAGAATCAACGAAAGCTACATCGGCTGTTATCAGCCCGGTCAGCGGCACCGTAACGGAGTTCAATGAAGAACTGTCTGATGCCCCGGAGATTATTAATGAAGACCCTTATGAAAAAGGCTGGATAGCCGTCATCGAGATAACAGATGATTCAGAGCTTGCCAACCTGATGGATGCGGGAGAATATGAAAAATATCTTGAGGAAGAGGTGAAGCAAGCATAATGAAAATTGCAATATTGGGTGCGGGTCCGGGTGGATATGTGGCAGCCATAAGGGCGGCGCAACTGGGAGCGGACGTTACGGTTATAGAAGAGAGCGAAGTCGGCGGTACGTGCCTTAACTGGGGATGCATCCCGACGAAAACACTCATTGCCTCGGCAGAGGCTTTGCACAAAGTAAAAAATGCCGCGTCCTATGGACTGGATGTTGACGGTACTGTTACCCCGAATATTGAAAAAATTGTCGAGAGAAAAAACAAAGTTGTCGGGGTACAGGTAAAGGGGATCCGCGGCCTTTTTAAATCCTGGGGGGTCACACTCATTGAAGGAAGGGGCGTTATTGTTAACCCGAAGAAAGTAAGGGTAACGCTGAAAGATGGCTCTCCTGAAGATATTGATGCTGACAAAATAATTATTTCTACCGGTTCGCGTCCTGCGCAGATCCCGGTGTTTCCCTTTGACGGGAAAAGAGTCCTGTCAAGTGATCATGCCATTAATCCTGATTCAATACCCGGAAGCCTGCTGATCGTGGGAGCCGGCGTGATTGGATGTGAATTTGCATTTATCTATAAAGAATTTGGTTCGGACGTCACGATGGTCGAAATGATGCCGAATGCAGTTTCGACCGAAGATGCAGAGATCTCTCAACTGCTCGAACGGGAGCTCAAGAAGAATAAAATAAAACTCCTGACCGGTACCAGTGTTGAAAAGGTGGATGTCAAAGAAGATGGTGTATCGGTCCGCCTGTCGAACGGGAAAGACATTGAGGCAGAGAAGATTCTCGTTTCAATCGGCCGGTCAGTAAACAGCAATGATATTGGCCTTGAGGAAATCGGCGTGAAAAAAGGGCAGCGGGGCGAAGTCATCGTCAATGCAAGAATGGAAACGAATATTGACGGTGTTTACGCAATAGGTGACGTAGTTGGCGGCGTAATGCTTGCACACCTGGCATCCAAGGAGGGGGTGGTTGCAGCTGAAAACGCGATGGGCGGCAGTTCAGAGGTGAATTACAACGTCGTTCCTGCGGCGATTTTTACCAGTCCTGAAATAGCTTCTGTTGGTATGAGGGAAAAGCAGGCTTCTGAGCAGGGGATAAAGTACAAGGTTGGAAGATTTCAGTTCCGGGCGCTCGGGAAAGCCCATGCAATGGGAGAGATTGCGGGACTCTTTAAAATTATTGCTGAGGAAGGAAGCGACAGAATACTGGGAGCGCATATTATCGGACCCCATGCATCAGACCTGATACATGAGATTGCCGTTGCAATGGAGAACGGCCTGACCACCAAGGACATAGCACACACTATCCATGCCCATCCTACGCTTGCAGAGGGTGTGATGGAGACAGCAGAAGACGTTCATGACGCGGCAATCCATTCACCAAAGAAGTAAGCCTTAAGGTACTGCTTAAGATTGATATCTTTAACATGTTGAATATTCAATCAATAATCATTAATTGTACTTGTATTGACCTTTATTGTTTTTTCCGAGCGACTGTATTGCTTACGATACGTTTTTAATGAACTATAAATGAATGTAAAAGTAATACATATAGACAATATTGCCTTAGGCGCCGATAATCCCCTTGTATTTATTGCCGGTCCGTGTGTAATAGAAAGCCGTGATGCTGCCTTACGGGCGGCTGAAAGGTTAAAATCTGTTTCTGAAGCACTGAATATACCCCTTATCTTCAAAAGTTCATATGACAAGGCGAACAGAACCTCTGTGGATTCGTTCAGGGGGCCTGGAATTGATGAAGGATTAAAAATCCTCGAAATGGTGAAATCAGAGTCGGGACTTCCTGTGATTTCCGATATTCATTCAGCCGAAGAAGCGGTAAAGGCATCGAAGGTCCTCGATGTAATACAGATTCCGGCTTTTCTGTGCAGACAGACTGATATTATTGTTGCAGCTGCCAATACCCGGAAACCCGTAAATATCAAGAAGGGGCAGTTTATGGCACCCGCTGATATGAAGAACAGTATTGACAAGGTCCTGTCAACGGGCAACAAAGACGTGATGATAACAGAGCGGGGCACATTGTTCGGCTATAATAATCTTGTGGTAGATATGCGGGGGATTCCGGTGATGAGACAGCTCGGGTTCCCGGTCATTTTTGACGCTACCCACAGCGTTCAATTACCGGGGGGGCAGGGCAGCAGTTCCGGCGGCCAGAGGGAGTTCGCAGAACCGCTTGCCAGAGCAGCTGTCTCTGCGGGGTGCGACGCTGTTTTTATGGAGGTCCACGAAACTCCTGAAACAGCCCCCTGCGACGGTCCGAACATGATAACTATGGAGGAGTTCGAGGTTATAGCGGAAAGATTGGTGGAACTGAGCCGACTTGTCAGGAGCTGGTAAGATATTTATCTCCTGATAAGGTCTGTGATTCCGGACAAGCCTGTCTGCCGGCAGGCAGACCCGAATGACAAATACACATGAAAGACTTAATTGAGCAGGCAAAAAACATCCTGAAAATTGAAGCTGATTCAGTCTATGCGCTCATTGAACGTATAGATGAAAGCTTTATTGCGGCAATAGAACTTCTGTATGCATGTACAGGGAAGGTGATTGTTACGGGTATGGGCAAATCAGGAATTATTGGCAAGAAAATAGCAGCCACCCTTGCTTCAACGGGCACCCCTGCATTGTTTCTGAATTCAGCTGAAGGCAGTCATGGTGATCTGGGAATGGTATCAAAGAACGATATTGTGCTGGCGATTTCCAACAGCGGCGAGACCGAGGAGATAATCAAAATACTCCCGACACTGAAAAGACTTGATATCAAAATTATAAGCATGACCGGAAATCCTGATTCAGTACTTGCAAAAAGATCGGATGTCTCTCTCGATGTCTCTGTTAAGGAGGAGGCCTGCCCGATGGGTCTTGCACCAACAGCGTCTACAACTGCCTCACTCGCCATGGGAGATACGCTGGCAATTACATTGCTGAGGAAAAGAGGTTTTACAGAGGAGGATTTTGCTGTTT
>Ga0209536_100002845_pt1 | contig 28054 bp, 21 predicted proteins | sample DeeMarSeWOR28_12_FD_187461 | JGI IMG/M metagenome (GOLD analysis project Ga0209536, IMG submission 187461) | Marine sediment microbial communities from White Oak River estuary, North Carolina - WOR-2-8_12 (SPAdes) (version 2) | ecosystem: Environmental > Aquatic > Marine > Intertidal zone >... | reverse complement strand
AACCTTCTTCAGCCAACTGGAGCAAAGATGCCTCGTCGATAACAGGGATACCTAGTTCGTTTGCCTTATCTAACTTACTACCGGCCCCTTCTCCGGCTAATAAATAGCTAGTCCTCCTGCTGACAGACCCCGTGACTTTCCCGCCGTGAGATTCGATGAAAGATTTGGCTTCTGACCGGATCATACCTGGTAAAGTGCCAGTAATCACGAAAGTCATACCCTCGAAGGCAACTGATTGGCTTTCCTGGTCCTCGACAGCGAAGTTTAGCCCGGCTAAACGGAGCTTTTCTATTAGCTTCTGGCTGGTGGGTTGCTGGAACCAGGCAATTACTGCAGCTGCTGTCTCGGGACCTATTCCTTCAATCTCTTCCAATTCCTCCAGGCTGGCAGAGGCGATACGATCGATGCTGCCAAGCGCATCCAACAATAGGCCAGCTACCACACCCCCGACAAAGCGGATGCCCATTGCCGTAAGCACTCTGGTGGCTGGCTGTGCTTTGCTGGCATCAATGCCGTTTAAAAGGTTATCCACTTTCTTTTCCTGAAAACCTTCTAATTCCAGCAGGTCTTGCCTTTGTAAAAAGTAGATATCGGCTACGTCCTTTATAAGCCCCTCTTCAATGAGCAGGGCAGCCGTTTGGGATCCAAAGTTATCGATATCCATCGCGCTGCGACCTACAAAATATTCGACCCGTCTAACGAGTTGCTCCGGGCAAGCGGCATTGACGCAATAAATAGCCACCTCCCCCGGTGGACGGAAGACCTCTGTCCCACAAAATGGGCAGTGTGTGGGCGGATTGATCACTTTTTCCGATCCATCTCTTAAATCCATTACGGGTCCGATGATGTATGGAATTACGTCGCCTGCCCTTTTAACCAAAACCGTATCGCCAATCCGTATGTCCTTCCGTTCGATTTCATCGTAATTATGAAGGGTCGCATTTTTCACGACTACGCCGCCGATCTCTACCGGCTCTAAGATCGCATTAGGGGCAATGATGCCGGTTCTGCCCACATTGACGGCAACATCAAGCAATTTTGTGGTCATTTCTTGCGCCGGAAACTTCATGGCGATCGCCCCACGCGGGTCCTTGCCCACAAAACCAAGGCTCTGAGCCAAGGGCTGATCGTTAATTTTAATCACGATTCCGTCAACTTCGTATTTGATCTCATTGCGTTTTTCGATCCATGTTCCGTATAACTCCGCAACGCATTCAAGATCTGGGCAATAAGCCACATCGGCCGACACTGGGAAGCCTAGCTCTCGTAAATAGGAAAGCCGATCCCATTGTTTCTCCGGCACACCTTCCCCTTCCCAAACGATGATATCATAACAATAAAGGGTCAACGGGCGTTCAGCCGTCTTTTTTGGATCGAGCTGTCTAAGGGATCCAGCGGCTGTGTTACGGGGATTCATATATAACGGTTCGCCCTCAACCAACCGTTTTTGATTCAGTTCCTCAAATTTATCTAGCGGGAAAAAAGCCTCGCCACGAACTACCAGGTAAGGCGGTGGGGCAAACGAGCTTGCCGGATCGACCGGCAGTTGCTTGGGGAGCGCATACATCGTCAGTAAGTTGGCCGTGATATCCTCGCCGACGGTGCCATTACCCCGGGTTGCACCTAAGTTGAAATGCCCATCTCGATACGTCAACAGCACGGACAACCCATCGATCTTAGGCTCGACCACATAATCGAGTTTTGTGTCCTCTGGTAGAAGCCGGCCGATTCGTTTTCGCCAAGCATAAAGCTCTTCGACGTCAAAGGCGTTGGACAAACTCAGCACTGGCGCTGGGTGGGTAACTTTCTCAAAGGCATCCAGGGGCTCAGCCCCAGCTCGCTGCGTTGGAGAGTCCGGGGTAACCAATTCGGGATTGGCCGCCTCAAGCTTTAACAATTCCTGGTAAAGTGCATCATATTGCGCATCGCTGATTACTGGCGAATCGAGCACATGATACCGGTAAAGGTGGTAATTGATTTGTTCCCGCAATTTTTTTATCTGTTCATCCGGAGACATAGATAATTCCTATGGTGACGAGAAACTAATTAGGTGCGACACCAGGCACCAAGAAATCTCCCGCTACCCAACCTTCCGTGCCATTCTCTAACCGCACCTGCCACCAGATGAAACCACTGCCTTCTTCTGGACCACCGATTACTAGGATCGCCACACCTTCGGGCACCAACTCTAATCGAATATTATCGGTACTCGGCCCACCGCGAAGGCTAACGCCGATGTTCTCGGTATTTGCAACTTCGGCGTAGTACCCGACCGTAATCGTTTCTGGGGCAATTGAGAGATCTGGCGTGGAAGGAGGTGTAAAAGTAGGGATAGGGGTCGCAGTTGGTAATCTGGGAGTCGATGTCGCGGCCGCGCCCGGGGCGGCCGTCAGGCGGATGATGGTTGGTGTCGGTAGTAAAACCTGCAGCGGCTGGCGAAATAAGAAGATGGCTAAGAGGACGCCAGCTATGGCCAGTCCGATGATGGTTACTAATACACCCAGGCCAAGCCACAACCAGGGCACAGGTTCAGAGCTGCCTTCACCTTTTGCCGGTGGGCGATCTCGTATAGCCTGCTGCGACTTACGCGGATCGGGCGGTCGTTGATATCGCGCCATTGTTGCCGGTTACTTCCAAGGCTAATAGGGTTAAATCGTCAAATGTCGGGGCGCTTCCCCTCCAGTCGGCGACGTCGGCCGCCAGGCGATCGACCAGATCTTGAACTTTCAGTTGATAATTCGATTCAAGGAATGCCCCCAGTCGTTCATATCCATATTGCTGGCCTAGCCGGTCGGTCGCATCAGTAACACCGTCACTGAAGATCAGTAACCTATCCCCAGATTTCAGATGGACGGCATATTCCTCCAATTCCAACATCTCAATCATGCCCAGAAAACGGCCCTTACCCTCCAATTTCTGTACCCCTTCGCCAGGACGAACGAGTAATGGTTTTTCATGACCGGCCGTAATGTAAGTCAGTTTCCCACTCGGCCGGTGTAATACACCATAAAAGGCAGTGACGAAGATATCGGCCGAAGGTGCCACGTCGATGACGCCTCGGTGGACAGCCAGGGCCACGCGAGAAGGATTCAATAGCCTTCGCCCTTCTACCATAAACAAGGTACGGGCAACGGCCATAAAAAGGGCCGCCTGTACACTCTTGTCGGCCACATCGGCCAAGACCAACCCAATATGTTCTTCGTCCAGCTCGATAGCGTCATAAAAATCCCCTCCTACCTGTCTGGCCGGCTTGAGAAAAGCCGCCAAATGATAATCCGGATATTGCGGCAGCAGGTCGGGCAGAAGCGTGCGCTGGACACTGGCGGCGATTTCCATTTCTCTTTCCAAGCGTTTCTTTTCGATCAGGTCCTCCTGGGCTTCTTGTAATTCTCGATAAGCTTCCTGTAATTCCTGATTCTTCGTGGTCAAATCGGCGATGGCCAGCTGGTCAGTGTTTCTTAACATATCCACCACGTGGCGCATAAGCGAATAGGCCACGGCCGGACTGCTTTCTAACACATTCTCGAATACCTCCTCGGTTATTTCCAGGACTGTAACCGTTGTAATTGAGACGACGTTGGCCATCCGGGGAGTATCATCTAACAAACTTAACTCGCCAAAGTACTCTCTCGGTCCCTGGATAGACAATAATCTTTCCTGCCCATCATCCAGGACTTGAGTGATGGCCACCCGGCCATCGACGATAACATAAAACGTGTGTTCAACTTCACCCTGGTGGCAAAGGATGGTCTGTGGTGGATAAGTACGTACTTCTGCCAGTTCTCGCAACGTATCTAGGGCACGCTCGTCTAATCCCCTAAAAATACTCTTGAAGATGCTGGTAGTCCCTGTACTCATTTAACCTCGCAATATCGCCTTTTCTAGTATCAGCGATCTCGATTCACATAGGTCATCAACTTGTCTACAGGCCATGTATTGACGACATCATCTTTAGTAACCCAGCCACGTTGGGCGGTAGCGATGCCGAAAGGCATAAAATCAAAATGTTCATCGACGTGTGCGTCTGTATTGATGGCCAATCTAACACCTAGTTCACGGGCCAGACGCGCATGTTTATCACGTAAATCTAACCGCTGGGGATTGGCGTTTATCTCCATGATCGTGCCCGTTCTAGCGGCAGCCTTCAGTAGGGCTTCCATGTCCACGTCGGCCGGTCGGCGATCGGGCATCAGGCGGCCGGTGGGATGGGCGATCATATCCACGTGGGGGTTTTCCACAGCAGTCAGCAGCCGGGACATCACCTGCTCTCTGCTTTGGCGTAAACCTGTGTGCAAACTGGCAATGACGAAATCCAACTCGGCCAGTACATCGTCAGGGTAATCCAATGAACCGTCAGCCTTGATCTCCATTTCCGTGCCATGCAAAATTCGGAAATCCGGACCCATTATTTCATCGGCTTCCTTAATTTCCCAAGCTTGTTCGCGCAATCTCTCCTCTGATAAACCATTGGCGATTCCCAGGCTGATCGAATGGTCGCTTACGACAATATATTCCAGGTTCCTTTTTTTCGCCGCTCGGGCCATCTCCAGCACACTCATCCGGCCATCGGACCAGGTTGTATGGGTGTGCAGGTCGGCGATAATGTCAGCCAAATCCACAGGGACAGGCAGTCTATCTTCTAGAGCGGCTTCGATTTCACCCCGATCCTCGCGTAACACGGGCGGTATATACGGCAGATTTAATGTCGCATATACCTCTTCTTCCGTGGCGCACAAGAGCTCTGGACCACCTTGGATGGGCGTGAACCCATGTTCGTTAAGACTTAGATCCTGTTTCAATGCCAATTCCCGCAACCTGACGTTGTGGTTCTTACTACCCGTGAAATAGGATAACAAGGTCCCCCACCGCTCGGCCGGCAGGACTCTTAAGTCCACTTGCAAACCACTTAGAAGCAAGACACTGCTCTTAGTCGGGCCACTTCCCAGCACGGATTCGACGTTTTTCATTTCCCTAAACCAGGCCATGATCGGTTGGGAATCTTCGGCCGCCACCAGAATATCGACGTCACCGATCGTCTCCCGCATCCTCCTCAAAGATCCGGCTACCGCAGCTTGTTTGACGCCCGGTAGGGTTTTAAGCTCGTCCAATATCTGATGGGCAACAGGCCAAGCTTCACCGAGTAGAACCCTGTCGTCACCATGAAGCTCCAAAGCCCGGATGCCGGTGATAATCCTGGCTTCGGATTTCGCTCCCAGGCCCGGCAAATCTTTTAATCTGCCTCCTTCCGCCGCTTCGGCCAGCTCCTCCAGGGTCGTGATTCCCAGGGAATCATAGATCTGTTTCACCCGTTTAGGGCCAACCCCCTCCACCCGTAACATATCTACCAACGAAGGCGGGATCTCTTGGGCAAGGCGATCATAGAACTCAAGTTTGCCTGTCGTCAGCATCTCTTCGATCTTTTCCGCTAATGTCGCACCGATCCCAGGTATGTCCGTTAGTCCACCTTCAGCATGGATTTTATTGAGGTCACGATTCAGTTCGCGGATATTTTCGGCCGCCCGGCGATAAGCCAGAACCCGGTGGATCTGGTCACCACGAATGGCCAGCATATCGGCCACATTTTCAAAAATGGCGGCAACTTCCCTGTTATTCATGCCGAAGATTATACCGTAGCAACCACTCATTAGAAACTGACTAACTTTATTCAGCTCAACCATTACCCGATCTATTTCATGACAGGATTTATGCAGCGCTTATTATCACCGACCGCCGACTACTGACCACTTGCCACTTGCCACAAGCCCCTAACCACTGCCCACTATCCACTTGAATATTGCCACGACAACCAAGCCATGCTAAGATTAACCATGCGCGAATAGCGCTTGAGTACCATTAACGTTTCTTGTAATTCAGAAAGGAGAAGAGAAGATGAACAAGAATCGCCTGCTATTGATCGTTTCCTTCCTCATACTCGGCCTGTTGGTGGCTGCGTGTGCTGGAGGGGCGGCCGAGCCGACGGAAGCGCCTGCGGAACCCGTGGAAGAACCGACGGAGGCTCCGGCCGAAGAACCGACCGAGGAACCGATGGAGGAACCGACGGAGGCTCCGGCCGAAGAACCGACCGAGGAGCCGATGGAAGAACCGACTGAGGAACCAATGGAGGAACCGACGGAAGCTCCGCCAGAGGAAATGGCTTTCGAGCCGATGGTGGTGGCGGCCGAGAACTGTGACTACGGTGGTAAGATCAGCTCCGTCGAGGCCGTGGACGAGTTAACCGTTCAGTTCAACCTGTGCAAGCCCGATCCAGCTTTCCTGGCCAAGATTGCCTTCACCCCCTTTGGCATCCAGTCAACGGAATGGATAGAGGAAACAGGTGGAACGGGTGATATTCTTCGCCGTCCTGTTGGAACCGGCCCATACATGGTCGAAGACTGGATCCAGGGTGATCAAGTCATTTACACTCGATTCGATGATTATTGGGGCGAACCGGCTCCGTCCGAAACAGCTGTATTGCGTTGGAACCAAGAAGGCGCGGCTCGCTTAGTTGAACTCCAATCCGGCAACGTCGATTATATCACCAACGTTAGTCCAGATGACATCGAGACTGTAGCTAATGATCCTAATCTGATTCTGTTGCCGGTCGCTAATCCCAATATCCTTTACCTGGGGATGACCAATACCTTTGAACCGTTTGATAATCCGGACGTTCGAAGGGCTATTGCCATGGGCATCGATCGTCAACGTCTCGTTGACAACTTCTACCCCGAGGGTTCTGAGGTTGCCTCCCACTTTACACCTTGTTCCATCCCCAACGGCTGCGATGGTGAGGAATGGTATGAGTTCGATCCCGAAGCGGCCCGACAAATGTTGGCTGATGCTGGGTATCCCGATGGTTTTGAAACTAGCATCTTCTATCGCGACGTGTTCCGAGTGTACCTGCCAGAGCCCAGCATTGTGGCAGTAGATTTCCAGGAGCAATTGCGCGAAAATCTAGGCATTGAGGCCGAGGTCGTCGTCATGGAGTCGGCCGAATTTATCGCCGAATCCACTGATGGTAACTTGGACGGCTTGTATCTGCTCGGTTGGGGTGCTGATTATCCACATGTTACTAACTTCCTGGACTTCCACTTTGGGGCAAATAACACACAATTTGGCGATCCGCATCCGGAGATCTACGAGGTTCTAGAGCAAGCGTCGCAGATTGCCGATCCGGCTGAGGCAGCAGCCTTATATGAAGAAGCCAACAACCAAATTAAGGCGCTGGTACCCATGGTACCCATTGCTCATGGTGGCGCAAATAACGCCGCTTTGGCTACTGTAGAAAATGCTTATGCTCCTCCCTTTGGGGCCGAGCAGTTCTACAAGATGGATCCCGGAAAAGAAACCTTTGTCTACATGCAAAACAACGAGCCAATCAGCATGTATTGCCCAGATGAGACTGACGGCGAATCGCTGCGTCCCTGCCAGCAAGTGACTGAGTCCTTGTTGGAGTATGCTGATGATTCTGGCGAGACGGTGCCCGAGTTGGCTACTTCTTGCGAGGGCAATGAGGATGCGACGGTTTGGACCTGCAACTTACGCGAAGGCGTCCTTTTCCATGATGGAACCACCTTTGATGCTAATGACGTCGTCTTTAACTGGTCTGTCGGCATCGACGCTGCCAGTCCACTCCATGTTGGCAACACCGGTGGTTATGATTACTTCTCATATCTGTGGGATGGTTTGATCAACGCTCCTCCAGCAGAGTAATCAATCGTGACATCCGGCACCATCTATCTACAATTGGTATGTTGCCGGCTAATAAAATAAAACGTGGGATGGCCTAAAGCAGCCTGAATGGCAGCTTAAGAGGTCATCCCACATTTTTGAAGTTTACCCTTTGCACAATACAATGGAATAGAATGATCCAATATAGTATCCGCAGAATTGTAGCCGCAATCCCGGTAATCTTTGGTGTACTACTCTTGGTGTTCATCCTGGCGCGGGTGATACCGGGCGATCCTTGCCGGGCGATTTTGGGAGAGAAAGCTACACAAGAGGCATGTGAAGATTTCAACCGGCGAAAAGGTCTGGATCAGCCGCTGCCTGTGCAATTCGTGTACTACATACGTGATCTGGCTCAGGGAGATTTAGGCGATTCACTTCGTTTTGGGAGACCGGTGACAGAGATCTTAGAAGAACGACTCCCGCTCACAGTAGAATTAAGTATTACTGCTCTAACAATTGCCTTGATCATCGGCATTCCGGCCGGCATCCTGGCGGCAACCAGACGAAACTCAGTAGCGGATGTAACGACGATGGTCGGAGCCAATATTGGCGTCTCCATGCCGGTATTTTGGCTTGGCCTGATGCTGGCTTTTCTTTTCGCGGTTTTATTGAAGGATACACCACTATCCCTTCCACCTTCTGGTAGATTATCTGCCGGTGTGATCCCAATACCTTTCTATGAGGTCTTCGGTTGGGAAGTACCCGAATCCGGTCCTATTTCCTTTATTGTCACTTTTATTTCTAATATGTTCATCTTAAATTCAATCTTGACCTTGGATGGGGAAGTTTTCACTGATGCCGTTCGGCATTTGATATTACCCGCCATCGCCTTAGCGACGATTCCCATGGCTATCCTGGCTCGAATGAGCCGTTCCAGCATGTTGGAGGTGCTGGGACAGGATTATGTGCGGACGGCCAGAGCCAAGGGGCTGAAGCAGAATAAGGTGGTCATGAAACACGCCTGGCGTAACGCATTATTGCCTGTGGTGACCATTGCTGGCTTACAACTTGGTTTGATCCTGAGTGGGGCTGTTCTAACCGAGACAATTTTTGGTTTGGCTGGAGTCGGCCGAGCAGTGTTTGAGGGAATTACCTCTCGCGATTTCCCGATTATCCAAGGTTTCGTCCTGGTCATCGCCATTGGCTATGTGGCGATAAACTTATTCGTCGATTTATCCTACTCATTCCTTGATCCCCGAATCAGGCTTGATTAATCGATGTCTACTGTCACCGAATTACCCCTCGACGACGCCCTAGAAACGGCTGACATTGGCGATTACAAATCAAACAGCCTCTGGCGATTGACGCTACGCCGTTTATTCAAGCAACGATCGGCAATAGTGGGGGGAATTATTCTCTTAGTACTAATATTCACTGCCATATTTGCCGATTTCATTGCCCCCTATGATCCCACTGATTCGCTCATCGGCGATGAACCGGTGAAGAAGCGAGATGCCCCTTGTATCCATCTATTAGGTTGTCCCGAGGATCAACCGCAACATATCATGGGCCTCGATGGCAACGTGCGCGATGTATTCAGCCGCGTTGTTCATGGAACTCGTGTTTCTTTACGGGTTGGTTTTCTAACGGTGGGATTCGCCGTGATCGTCGGCACGTTTTTGGGGGCAGTTTCTGGTTTCTTCGGCGGCTGGACCGACAATACCATTATGCGCGTTCTCGACGTCGTGCTGGCTTTTCCATTTCTTATCCTGGCGATCGCCATCGTCAGCGTACTAGGTCCTGGACTCACCAATACGATGCTGGCTATCGCCATTGTATCAATCCCGGCCTATGCTCGTGTGGTGCGTTCCAGCGTTCTGTCAGTTCGTGAACAAGCTTATGTGGAAGCATCGCGGGCGCTAGGAGCCAGCAACTTTCAAATACTATTACAACGGATTTTACCTAACGCCTTGCCCCCCCTTATCGTCATAGCCACCCTCGGCATCGCCACGGCCATTTTGGATACGGCAGCCTTATCCTTTATCGGCCTGGGTGCTCAGGAACCAACGCCCGAATGGGGTGCGATGTTAGGTCGGGAACGGAATCAACTATTCAGTGCACCGCACCTGGTCATTTTTCCAGGTCTAGCCATCATGATCACCGTTTTGGCCTTTAACTTGCTAGGCGATGGGTTACGAGATGCCCTGGACCCCCGCCTTGTCCACGCTGGCGTTAAGCAAGAGTAATCCCCGGCCAATCCCCACTGCTCTTTAAAGTCAGTTTTTGTACATGTCATTCCGACCTAAGGGAGGAATCCCTATCACATTTGATATTACTGAATGTCCACTCCCATTTAAGGTCGTAGGGATTCCTCATTCCGCAAGCTCCATTCGGAATGACGATTTGCAAACGATTAGGTTAACAAGGCACTAGATTGGTGTGGTGCTATCAACCATATCGCCAAAATAGGGCTCAACTTCCGTCGCCTCTGGGCCTTTGGCGCGCTCCTCAACATCATAAAGTAGCCATTGCCCCTCTTGAAGCTCAGTTGGGTCGCCGATGGTGCTGGTCTTGTGAAAGAAGATATCTTCACCTCCCCCTCGCGAAATGAATCCATAACCCCGGGCTGGATTGTACCATTTTAAAGTGCCGAGATACTTACCCGTCTCCGGATCAATCTGAATCACTTCCGGTTCATTCACCGTCTGAACTGGCTCCACTTCCTTAACCTTTTCTGGTGCGGATGGTGGGCGAAAGTCTGGCAATTGTTTGAGTGATCCTGGTTCAATCGGCAGGCCAGCCTTGGCCAGTTTACGCTTCAATTCCACCGTGAATACAAATCTGTTTCCATTCTCGTCTACAGCCCAAGTATCTGCGAAATTCATACCTCTCATACTCCTAGATCAAATCATTTAGTCTTTAAGTGATTTAAGCATAATCGCTTACAATTGCTAGTATCCATCAATCCAGGACAAACACTTTCACTGGTAGTCATCCTGAACGAAGTGAAGGATCCCTCTCATCCTGCAAGTAGCAGGGGTTCCTTCGACGTTGCTCAGGACAAGCTCTCGGCAAAAGGCGCCTCGGAATGACGTGTTTTTTTCGAAGTCTCGACTTTATTTATTAGCCTGGTTGCCAGTCAATCATACTCCTGGAATTGAATCTGCGATAACCCAACCCACAACTCAATTATTCTTTTAATATCTCCACCGGTCTGGATATCGGCTTGACCACACCAGTCACTCGATTTCTATCACCCAGTCGCACAATCGGACGTGGTTTAATGGGCCGGTTACCGGTTACTGCTTTGCCCAATTTCATTCGTCGCGCCGAACCAATGGCTGTTGTCACATAAAGATCTTCATTGGCTAAACCAACCACGGCCGCCACCACTTCGGCCGATTCCCGTGGCAAACGAACGTTGATAACGCCCTGCCCATAACGGCCCTGGATCGGATAGGCGCTTAATGGCGTGGTCTTAGCCAATCCATCGTCGGTAACGCTCCATAAGTAGGCCTCTTCCTGAGCTAGGTCGAGGGCGACGACGCCGTCCATCTCATTAGCCAGCTTGATTCCCATGACACCACCGGCCGGCAAACCCATCGGCCGGACATCCTCTTCCACAAAGCGAATGGCCTGCCCGGAAGCAGTTGCCAGGATAATCTCATCGTGACCAGAAGTCAACCTGGCCCAACCCAGAGCATCCTCATCAGGCACATTCATCACGGGGAAAGGATTGCCTGTGATGCCGGGCAAATCTTCCAATTTTATCCGTTTCACCACGCCAGCGACGGTGACCAGAAATAAGAAACCAGGGATTCCGGCGGGTCGGACCACAGCCGTGGCCACATGCTGTCGGCGAGTGAAGCCCGTCAACTCGGCCCAATGGGTTCCTTCACCCAGGGTTCTGGCTTGGGAAAGCTGGTAAACTGGCAGGCTCACCGCTTGTCCGTCGGCTGCAAAGAGGTAGAGGATATCCTGAGTATTGGCTTCTAAGAGTGCCACCGGCAGCTCGGCCGGTTTTGTAGGGATATCCGCCATAGTTGATCCTGGAGTCCGGGCCAGGGTACCTTTATCTCCCAGCAAAACCCAAACCAATTCGTCTGGTAGAAGGTCACTCGCCGATAACTCTGCCCTTTCACTGCTTTCGTCTACGATCTGTGTTCGACGGATATCGCCGAAGGTGTCTTTCACCTTCAATAATTCTTCTTTGGCTGCCAGACGGAGAAGAGTTGGCTTCGAAAGTAACCGTTCAAGATTCCGGATCAGAAGCTTCTTATCCTTATATTCATCCTGCAAGTTACGGCGTTCTAGACCGGCCAATCTTCGCAATTGCATACTCAAGATGGCCTGAGCCTGCATTTCAGTGAATCTGAACTTCTTTTGCAGATTTGCACTGGCTGTTTCCGCCGTACGCGATCGGCGAATCGTATCAATTACCGCATCCAAATCGTCAAGAGCCTTCAAAAGGCCTTCCAAGACATGAGCCCTGGTTCTGGCCTTGGCTAACTCATATTCGCTGCGGCGTTTAATGACTTCAAGCCGGTGCTCGAGAAAAAACCGCAAGGCTTGTTTCAGGTTCACGACCCTCGGCTCCCCGTTTACCAGGGCCACCATGATGATACTGAACGTCGTTTGCATCGGCGTCAGCCTGAATAATTCGGCTAAAACCTCTTCCGGCTCGACATTCCTCGTCGTTTCTAGAATGATCCGCATGCCGTTCCGGTCAGATTCATCCCTTAAGTCGGTTAAACCATCAACCTTTCCTTCCCGATGCAGATCGGCGATTCTCGCGAGCAGATTTGTCTTATTCGTTTGATATGGCAATTCAGTTATGACGATCCGCGATTTATTGCGTTCCATGTGTTCGACATGCGCTTTCGCTCGAACGACGACCCGCCCCCGCCCAGTCGCATATGCATTGGACAATACATCGGATTGGCCATCACCCGCTTTGCCCCTATAGCGGAAAACGAGTGCGCCTGTGGGAAAATCTGGCCCTTTAATGAAGCGCATGAGCTCGGCGACGGTGATATCCTCTAGTTTTGTCCAGTTATCAAGCATATGGGCTAAGGCATCGACCACTTCCCCAAGATTATGCGGTGGGACGCTAGTGGACATACCAACGGCGATCCCTGACGAGCCATTCACCAAGAGGTTAGGGATCGCAGCCGGCAAAACCCCTGGTTCCTTGAGCGAATCGTCAAAGTTACCGGCGAAATCGATCGTGTCTAGTTCAATGTCCTGGAGCATTTCCCGGCCGATGGGGGCTAATCTTGCCTCGGTATACCGCATAGCGGCCGCGGCATCTCCGTCGATGGAACCAAAATTGCCCTGCCCATCAACAAGGGCGTAACGCATCGAAAAATCTTGAGCCATGCGCACCATGGCATCATAAACAGATTGGTCGCTATGCGGATGGTATTTGCCTAATACTTCTCCCACAACTCGGGCTGATTTTTTATAAGACGAGCTAGGACCTAATCCCATGTCATACATGGCATACAGAATGCGTCGCTGCACCGGTTTTAGGCCATCCCGCACGTCAGGCAAGGCTCTAGAAACGATGACGCTCATGGCGTAACTCAGGTAAGAGTCACGCATTTCTGTATCGATATTAACCTGTCGAACTAAACCTACTTCTGTAGCTGCCATTCAAGAATCCATATCATACCAGATCGCGGCCTACTCCAGGCAACCGTCGACGAGGTGAAGACGCCTCAATAGAACGGGTTTTCTAATAAACCCTGTCAAATATAGGCGATTTAAAGGGGGCTGTCAAACAAAAAACACCCCGATGAAGCTTTTCACCCAGGGTGTCTGGCACGATTTTTTAAGCTAACTACCATTCATCTGGCGATTCGACGAAGATATCGTCACCTTCAACTTTTACCTCATATGTTGGTACAGGGGTGACGGCCGGCATGGATAAAACCGCGCCATCACGAATATCGAATAACGCCCCATGGCGAGGGCACTCAATCGAAAACCCGACCAGTTCACCTTCAGCCACTGGGCCTCCATCGTGAGTACAAACGTCCTCGATACAATAAAATTGACCATCGAGGTTGAATATGGCAACCGTAACTTCCTCGAAATCCACCAGCTTCCTGGTGCCTGGAGGCACTTCACTAATTTTGGCTACTTTAACGAATTCCGCCACTAAAGTGCCTTTCGGAGTTCATCTGGATCGGGCATACCATAAGCGCCCGCCTTTAATACCTTTAAGGACAACAAAGCACATTTAACCCTGGTCATGCTTAATTGAATTCCCAAAAGATCTAATAACTGCTCTTTGGAAAAGGCTTTGACCTCGTCCAATGTTTTTCCCTTGATCTCTTCGGTCAGCAAAGAGGCTGAAGCCTGGCTAATCGCACAACCATGGCCTTGCCAATTGACATCCTCAACCCGATTTTGTTCATCAAGCCTGACCGAGATTTCGATGACATCTCCACAAAGGGGGTTATCCTCCTCGTAGATAAAGTCGGCCGGATCTAGACGGCCGAAATTGAGGGGATTTTCGTATAAATCTATGATTTGTTCTCGATAAATACTATCTTCCATTCGACTTCCTATAATCGAAAAACTTTTCGCACCCGATGCAGGCTGGTTACCAATCGATCAATGTCCTCCGGTCTCGTATATAGATAAAAGCTAGCCCTGGCACTGGCCAGGATGCATAAGCGTTGATGCAAGGGCATCGCACAATGATGTCCAGCCCGGATAGCAATGCCATCTTGATCTAATACTTGCGAGATGTCATGGGGGTGCAAACCTGTCAAGTTAAAAGATACAACCCCCCCACGCTGGGCCACCGGCGGTCCTAGAAATTGCATGTCTTTAACCTCGCTGAGGGCTTCCAGGGCATAATCGGTTATGAATTGCTCATGGGCATGGATGGCATCCATACCTACCGTGCTCAGGTAATCCACGGCCGCGCCCAGGCCAATGCCTTCGGCGATGCTGGGTGTGCCTGCTTCGAACTTCCAGGGTAGATCGTTCCACGACGAACCCTCTAATGTTACCCGGCGGATCATATCGCCGCCGCTTAAGAAGGGTGGCATCTTTTCCAAAAGCGCTCGTTTCCCATACAATATGCCGATGCCGGTCGGGCCGCACATCTTATGACCCGAAAAGGCCAGGAAATCACAATCTAAATCCTGAACATCCACCGGCAAATGGGGAACACTCTGGGCTGCATCGACCACTGTGATGGCCCCAACTGCACGGGCTGCTGCCACTAATTTTTTAGTCGGGTTGATCGTCCCAAAAACGTTGGACATCGCCGTGAAGGCAAAGATCTTGGTTCGCTCGGTCAATAAATCAGATAAATTGGTTAAATCAAGAATTCCATTATCCAAAAAGGGAATATACCGGACTTTTACGCCTTTCTCCTCAGCCAGTAATTGCCAGGGAACGATGTTTGAGTGATGTTCCATCTCCGTTAGCAATATTTCATCACCGGGTTTTAGATTTGTGCGACCCCATGACCAAGCAACTAGATTGATCGCTTCGGTCGTGTTTCTGGTGAAAATAACAGTAGCCGGGTCAGGCGCATTTATGAATCTGGCAATCCGTTCCCGGGCACTTTCATAAGCTTCTGTCGCCTCTTCGCTTAGCCGATGAATTCCCCGATGTACATTGGCATTGTATTCGCGGTAATAGACGTCCATCGCTTCAATCACTTGGACCGGTTTCTGGGAAGTAGCCGCATTATCTAGATACACCAAGGGCACGCCCGGGTGCGCCTCGACTTCTAGTATTGGAAAATCCTTCTGTATTGAGGTGAGGTTTAACATAGTTGCACGGTTGCCCTTCAATTTAACATGAAGTAGGTAATCATCGCAAACGCTTTAGGCCTCGACATCTTTAAAATTAATAGGACACGGTATTACCGTGCCCAAAAAGTTAAGTTTCATACTGATTTTCACCGTTCCATCGGTGGAATCGGGAGGTTATTATTAACCGACCTTCTCCACGATGCGTTTGGCGATACGGTCTCGCACTCCTTCAATTGGGATCCGTTCCATAACCGGAGCAAAGAAGCCTTCCACAACCATTTGAACGGCTGTTTCAAGAGGAATCCCGCGACTCATTATGTAGAAAACCTGTTCTTGATCAATTTGGCCGACGGTAGAAGCATGGGTACAGCGGACATCGTCGGCTTCAATCTCCAATCCTGGTATCGAGTCAGCGCGTGCGGTCTTTGCTAGCAGCAAATTCCGGTTCGCCTGAAAGCCATCAATGCGTTGAGAATCTGGCAAAGCCTTGATCATGCCTTGCCATACTGATCGGGCCTTATCTTTAAGCGCCCCTTTGTATAGCAGGTCGCTGACGCTGTCAGGAGCATTGTGATTTTGTTGGGTATCAAGGTCAAAATGCTGCTGGCGATTGGCAAAGAATAATCCGGACATCCGAGCCCAGGATCCTCTGCCATCTAATTCGACCGTTTGAAATGACTTGGTGAGTCGAGTGCCCATGACACTTAAAACCCAATCGAGCTGGGCATCCCGGCCGACGCGACCGCGTTCATGGGTCATCTGCCATACGTTTGTGCCAAAATCCTGGAGCGAAACGTAGGTCAATTTGGCTGCATCACCCACGATCAGCTCAACCACGCCATTATGCAGGGCCTGGCCTTTAGCTGTTTCGGAGGCGTATTCATCAATCAAGACCGCCTCAGCGCCTTCTTCCAAAACGACCAGGGTATGAGTGTAGGTCTTTCCACTAACAGACCAGAGGGCGCTATGTAAAGGTGCAGCAGCTTTCACATTTTTCGGAACATATAAGAATGTACCACCTCGCCAGAAGGCGGCATGTAAAGCCGCAAATTTACCCTCATTGGCTGGAACAACTTCTGTCATGAAATATTTTTTGACCAGATTCGGATATTCCCGCACGGCCGAGCTCATATCAGTAAAAATCACACCTTGATCTCTGAGCTTATCGCTTATTTCGTATTTTTCAGGTATGCCGTCAACCGTGACCAGAATGCCACCGGTTTTATCTTCGGTTAGCTGCTCACCTAAATAGTCCGGGACCAGAGTTCCCGCACCGGTTCCATTCACGGATGGTCCGATGTCGTCAAGATTCAAACGACGTAAGTCGGTGCGTCGCCAGGGCTCATCATTGATCGTTGGCATGGGCAGGTTTTGATACGTTTCCCATGCCTGAAGGCGAAACTCGCGCATCCATCCGGGTTCATCCAGGGTGGATGAGAGCTCTTCCACCGCTGCTCGAGAAAAGGTCGTCATTTATTCCCTCACTATGTAGCCTTAGCCAATAGAGCCTTCCATCTGAAGCTGGATCAGCCGATTCATCTCGACCGCATATTCCATCGGTAATTCTTTCACCAATGGCTCGATGAAGCCGTTTACGATCATCGTGCTGGCCATCTCTTCGGTTAGGCCCCGGCTCATCATGTAGAAAAGTTGCTCTTCCCCGATCTTGCTCACCGATGCTTCATGGCCGATGGTTACATCATTCTCGTCAATTTCAATGTAAGGATACGTGTCCGACCGGCTCATATCATCCAGCAACAATGCATCACAAACGACATTTGACTTCGAGCCGTGAGCTTTTTCATGAACCTTAAGTAGCCCTCGGTAGGAAGCACGCCCGCCAGATTTACTCAACGATTTTGAGATAATCCGGCTGGTAGTATTTGGAGCCACATGGACCACTTTCCCACCAGCATCCTGGTGTTGGCCGGCACCAGCAAAGGCGATGGATAAGATCTCGCCATGGGCGCCCGGTTCCATCAAATAAACGGCCGGGTATTTCATCGTCACTTTCGAACCAAGATTGCCATCTACCCATTCCATGGTCGCGTTTTCGTAGGCCATGGACCGTTTCGTAACCAGGTTGTACACGTTATTAGACCAGTTTTGTATAGTGGTGTAGCGGCAGCGGCCCCCTTTCTTGACTATGATCTCCACCACGGCCGAATGCAGTGAATCTGTGGAGTAAACTGGGGCTGTGCAACCTTCCACGTAATGACAATAGGCACCTTCGTCGATGATAATCAAGGTACGTTCAAACTGGCCGACGTTTTTGGCGTTGATCCGGAAGTATGCCTGTAGCGGCATCTCTACCTTAACGCCCGATGGAACATAAATGAAGCTTCCGCCCGACCATACGGCCGTGTTCAATGCAGCGAATTTATTATCGTTATGTGGGATAACCTTTCCAAAATACTCTTTCACCAGTTCTGGATATTTGGCCAGGCCATCGTCCATACCCAGGAAAATGACCCCTTGCTTTTCCAGCTCCTCTTTCATCTTGTGATAGACGACTTCGGACTCATACTGAGCTGCTACCCCGGACAAAAATTTCTGCTCGGCCTCAGGAATTCCTAACTTATTAAAGGTATCCTTGATGTAGGGCGGGACATCCTCCCAGTTATCACCCTGGCGCTCGGAAGGTTTGATGTAGTAATAGATATCATCAAAATCGATTTCCGACAGATCGGCACCCCAATTAGGCATCGGCCGTTCCAGGAAATGGGTGTATGCCTTTAGACGATTCTCCAACATCCAGATCGGTTCGCCCTTTATCAAAGACATGTAGCGGATGAGTTCTTCAGTTAAACCCTTCTCCGCCTTAAATACATAATCCTCAATATCGGCGAAGCCATATTTTTCAGCATATTGGACGTTTACGCCGCCGACGATTTCTTTTTCAGTTTGTTCCCGTTCTGCAAGAGATGCCATTACTATGCCTCCTCAGACGTATACTTCTCTCGAAGCCAATCATATCCTTTCTCTTCAAGACCCAGTGCCAACTCAGGGCCTCCACTTTCGACGATTCGGCCACCAAGCAAGACGTGCACGTAATCTGGCTCAATATAATTCAAAATCCGCTGATAATGTGTGATAACCAGCAATCCCATTCCGGAAGATTCATGAAGCGCATTGGCACCTTCTGAAACGATACGTAGAGCATCGATATCCAGGCCAGAATCCGTTTCATCCATGATGGCGATCTTTGGCTCCAGGGTGGCCATTTGCAAAATCTCGGCTCGTTTTTTCTCTCCACCCGAAAAACCATCATTGAGATAGCGGCCGGCAAAACGATGGTCGATGCTCAAGGCATCCATTTTTTCGATGAGCAAGCGCCGGAATTCTGGAATGGCTATGCCTTTATCTTCTGAATCCTCCGCCCTACGTCGGGCGTTAATCGACTGGCGGAGAAAATTGGCCACGGTAACACCCGGCACGGCAATCGGATATTGAAAGGCCAGGAATAGACCAATACGGGAGCGTTCATCTGGCGACATCTCCAATAAGTCAAGCCCGTCGAAAATGACCTCTCCGACCGTTGGCTCATAGGCTGGATGCCCAGCCAGGGTATAGGCCAGTGTGCTTTTACCCGAGCCATTTGGACCCATTAACGCATGTATCTCTCCCTGCTTAACCAATAAATCAATCCCTTTCAAAATTGGTTGATCGTCAACGTTAACATGCAGGTTTTTTATCTCAAGTGCGCTACTCATGAAGTTAATTTACTCCTTGGATCATATTTTTGTATATGAATATCAGTAGTATAAAAGTGGTGCCGACACACCAAAAAAATTGTAAGGTATGGAACCCCTTACAAGCGCTCATCAGTATAACACAGCACCCTGGTGGCGTCAATATTTATAATATTTATGATATAAATAGGAAAATTGACATTCCCGAAGGGACCTGCTATAATTCAACTCGACCCAAAAAGGATTTTATCGTGAAATTTGTTGCAGACAATAACAGGTTAAGTACCCGCGAGATCATACTGGATGCCATAAAAAAGTCGAATGAGGCTACAGTCGATCAACTCGCCGAAGCGGCCGATGTATCACCAGTAACTGTCCGCCACCACTTGAACACGCTTCAGGCTGAAGGATTGTTAGAGATCCGTAGCATCAGGCGCAAGGTGGGTCGCCCCTACTACGTTTATCGCCTCAGTTCGAAAGGGAGCGAGCTTTTTCCTCAACGGTATGTGCGGCTAAGCAGTTTATTGCTCGAAGAGCTGAAAGCCAAGTTTCCGGCCGAGACCGTCGCCGAGTTGTTCAACGACGTGGTCGAGCGACTGGTTGAAGAACACGAGGCACAATTTTCAGGACTTTCTTTTGAACAGCGTTTGGATTACTTAGTAAGGCTACTGGCCGATGAGGGGTTCTTGGCCTCTTGGGAAGTAACGAGCGACGGGTACCAGTTGACCGAGTACAGTTGTCCATATTTTTCGATCGGCCGAGAACATAGTGAAGTCTGTGCTTTCGACAGACAACTTATGATGAGCGTCCTTAATACGCCTATCACCCAGCACAGTTGTATGTTAGATGGCGATAAGTCATGCCAGTTCACGTTCGCCGTTCCTGAAAATGCCGGCTAAAGTTTAATTGATTTTCACCGAATAGAGCGGATACCCGGAAAACCAATGACAGAAAACACAGAAGACGTTGTTTTAGAAGCTTTAAGGGGCGTAATCGATCCAGAAATCGGCTTGAATGTGGTCGAACTAGGGTTGATACGTGATCTTGAAGTTGAAAATGGCCACACCAAAATAACCATGATCCTCACCACTCCATTTTGTCCTTATGGCCCGGCTATGATCGAACAGGTTCGAAGGACTGCCGATGAAGCCTCGGGTGGAACAACAGAAGTGGAGATTGGCACTGAGCTCTGGGATCCCTCCATGATGGAGGAAGGTGCTGGAGGCGATTGGGGATTGTTTTAGTGGGAGTCACAAAAAGAATCTTTGGTTAATCGCCCTTCGACCCTCAAAAAAGAGGGTCTTTTTTTATTGGCTCTTTCGGAATCCACGGGCTCGACAACGAGCTGAAGAGTGAAACGTGATCAAGGGTATTCATTCCACCGACCTTTTAAGCCTGAGATACGATGATTTGGCGGCGCTCTTAGATGATTGGGGCCATGGAGAGTATCATGCTGGATTGGTATGGCGCTATCTTTATGAGGATCGGGTTTCGACGGTTGAAGATATGCCTGGTTTACGGCCGGATCTGCGTTCACGCCTGACCGCTAATACTCGAATTGGAACATTAGCCGAACGTTTGTCAGTCCACAGTCAGGATGGATCGACGGATAAATATTTACTCGCTCTCCAAAATGGGCAGACAATTGAGACCGTGCTGATGCATTACCCGGGGCGGGCAACCGCCTGTGTCAGCACGCAGGTTGGTTGTGCCATGGGTTGTGTCTTTTGTGCTACCGGACAGATGGGTTTTGTCCAACACTTGACTGCGGGTGAAATCGTGGCCCAGGTCTTACACGTAATAGATGATTTGGAACAGAAAAACGAACAGCTACGCAATCTCGTTTTGATGGGCATGGGAGAACCGTTGCATAATTATGATGCCACAATGACCGCTGTTGATATCTTGACCGACGACCGAGGATTGGCAATTGGGCCTAGATACATCACCTTGAGCACGGTCGGAATTCCACACGCAATTCGTCGTCTGGCAGATGAGGGAAGGTCTATCAACCTGGCTGTCAGCCTTCACGCAGCCACAGACAGTGAAAGAAGTGCCATCGTCCCTGTAAATAAACGGTGGCCCCTGTCCCAACTTCTCGATGCCTGCCGGTACTATATTCAAAAGCGCGGCCGTCGTATCTTCTTTGAATTCGCCCTGATCTCCGGAAAAAATGACTCGGAAGCCCAGGCGCACGCCGTTGGCCAGTTATTGGGCGATCTTCAGGCTCACCTCAACTTGATTCCACTCAACCCTACGAATGGTTATGATGGGCAGCCGAGCGATGAAGAAGCCATCCACCGGTTTCAACTTATTCTGGCCGAATATGGCTTACCCAGTACCGTGCGACAACGCCGGGGTATTGATGTGGATGCCGGTTGTGGCCAGCTCCAAACGCGAGCAATTGCTGGATTGGATTAACGAAGGACGACATCCGTCCAGGCTTCAATCCACTCTTCCCGATGGGCATCAATCTCCTCTGGGCTTACCATTGCCGGCTCATTTGGGATATCAGCCCATTCCAAAAAAACATCCGGTAGCTCCGCCTCTTGATTTGCTGGAAACACAAACATATTTAGTGGTATATCTTCCTGGAATCTTTTACTTAACATAAAGTCAATAAGTTTTTCAGCTCCATCCCGATTCTGGGTTCCCCTGAGGATTCCGACAAACTCAACCTGGCGAAAACATGTATCTGGTGCGGTTACGCTGGCCGTCGGTGGCCGGTCTACGGGGGGATCTGCAAATACAACCTCAGCCGGAGGGCTACTAGCATAAGAGACGACCAGCGGCCTTTCGCCATCGCTCGTGGCGCTAAACTGGCCGAAATAAGCCTCCTCCCAACCATCAACTACCATCACATCGTTCTGTCGCATATCCCGCCAGAAATCCAGGTAAGTGTATTCTCCCTCTTCCCCAAAAGTAGCGATGGTGGTCAGAAGAAAAGCTAGGCCCGGGCTGGATGTTGCAGGATTTTCCACGACGGTTAGGCTTTCATACGGCGGTTGGGTTAGATCAGTAAGTGTTGTGGGGGGATTCAATTCATTTTTCACAAACCAATCTATGTCGTAGTTCAGACAAACATCACCATAGTCAACAGGAATGAGGCGATAAGTCTCGTCCAGCTCCAATGAATCTGGAACGAGGTCCAGCGAAGCTGACTGGTAAGGCTCGAAAATATCCTCAGCTAAAGCTCTACTCATGAATGTGTTATCTACCCCGAAGAATAAGTCAGCCAAGGGATTGTCTTTGGCTAAGATCGCTTGATTTAGAGCGGCGCCGGTATCACCGGCCGGGAGAAGAACAATTCTGACTCCGGCCATCTTTTCAAATTCAGATAAAACATCCTCGCTGATGGCAAAACTGTCGTGACTCATAAGTGTGAGCTCGGTTACTGGTTCGGCCGTGTCCAGGCTTTGCGAGTCGTCTGGGGCTGGCATCTCCACACTACAGCTCACCAAAAGGAACATGATCATTAGAAATAGAATATTCTTGGTCATTTTCATTTCTCCGTCCCTTCATTCATCTATTCGCTGACCATCCGAAAGCACACATATTAGACGACCTGACTTGAGAGTTATCTCAGCAACCTCATTCGTTAAGACATTGCTGATTCCACGAGAACCGCCGAAGATCAATCGTTCATCCTGGAGTGGCCATTTCAAACCAGACGTCCCAGCTACGTGCACATCTCCGCCTATTGGTATTAACGAAACCAGATCGCCGATATTAGCCTGAATCCTGGTGCTTTTTTCAACCAACCAGGCTCTTTGATGAGCTTCTCGAATCTCAATACGCCGTCCAGAAAACTTGGCATCTGCCAGGAGAAGGATGTTGGCTAAAGTCTGATCTAAACGGCCGCCCAGGGCACCCATGACCAGGATATCGGCATCGTAATTCTCAAAGGCGTAGTTTAAGGCTAGTTCCAGATCGGTTTCGTCTTTATCCACTGGATGATTAATTATTTGAACACCAGATATCCGCATTTGATTTTGTTCTTCGGCGGGTAAGGAATCCATATCGCCTATAATGACATCAGGTTGACGACCTGCCGCCAGGATGTGCTGCGCACCACCATTCGCGGCGATGATGGCTCTGGCATCTCGCAGGTAAACTTTTAGCCAATCGATCCCGGCGATCTTCCCGTTAGCAAAGACGAGTACAAACATAGCCACATGCCTTCTTGAAAGTGTTTGATTCAATGATTTTCAGAGTCTCGATAAAAATTAAAAGGCCACCCTATTCCGGGTGGCCTATGAATATTGTTCGCTTAAATGAGTTATTCCTACGCCGGCATTACCCGGATCAGGTTCGCAGGTCAGTGGCGATTCTGGCGTCGCACTGACGCCACATATGGCCACTCTCTCAGCCGGGCTTACCCCAGCTCCCTGTCTCTGATATTGTTAATTGATACCATTATAACAGACAACCGGCGCGATTCAACTGCGAAAGGTGTAATGCACATTGTCATCTGCTGGGCAGAGAGCCCCACAGCAAGTGCGTTCTTTTGGAATGCCAGGAAGTGCGTCGCACTTGACTTTGGAAAGATTCGATACTTTACGATTTTATGCATGTTTATTATCATTTGCCTGGAAAAGAATATCCAGAGATAAAGGCAAGAACAAATTAAAATATGGCTCAAAGAAAAAAACGGCCGGGTTACTTGGCTGTATTGGTACAAAAGATCTTCGCCTTCTGGCGTGGATTACGATATGGGTTTACTCGAGGAAGAATTGGCTTTCGCAACCAATTACGAAAGATCAGAAGACTGACAATCGATTACGTAATCATCCCTGTCGGCGGGCCGCTTCCGGAACGATCTGAAACCCCTCGTGGATTAATTCGAAGGTTACTCCCCCTTCCCGCAGAACCTCTAAGCATGCAGGAGTTGAATTATCAGCTGCAACGAATCGCCGATGCACCAAACGTGAAAGGTATTGTACTTTTATTTCAAGGTCTATCGGCCGGGATGGCTACTCTTCAGAATCTTCGCCGATCGATTGAAAGATTCCGGGACACCGGTAAGGTTTGTGTGGTATTTACCCCATATCTGGATCTGCCCCATTACTTTGTGGCGTCAGCGGCCGATCGAATCATTGTGCCCCCATCAATCATGTTTAATGTGCTTGGTTTGCATTCCGAGGCGATTTTCCTTAAGGATAGTTTATCAAGAATTGGCGTCCAGGCTGAGGTTTTTCAGATCTCTCCTTACAAAGGGGCTTATGATGCCCTCGACAAGTCTGATATCACCCCAGAGCAACGAGAACAAATCAACTGGCTACTTGACGAAAGTTACGACTTGATCACAAATGCCATCGCCGATGGCCGGAACATGGAACAAGAAACTGTCAAAAACCTTATCGATGAGGCGCCAATGCCGGCCGGGCTTGCTTTATCGGCCGGCCTGATCGACGATTTAGCATATGAAGATTCGTTACCATTCTTATTAGCCGAAAAACAACAAGACGTTGAGGCTAGGCCAGGAAAAGATACTGAACCTGAAGCTGATCCTAATCAGAAGGTTAATAAAGATCGAGCAAGGGCGCGGCTTTTTACCTGGACTCAAGCAGAGAAAATGCTGCTAGAAAAGGCTCGACGGCCAACAAGGAAATTCATCGGAGTTGTCAGCCTCGAGGGCACCATTGTCATGGGGACCAGTAGACGACCCCCAATCAAGATCCCAATCCCATTTTTCGGCGCTAATATGGCTGGTGAAGAAACGATCGTTCGCCATCTTCGGGCAGCTGAAAAAAACGATCGGATGGCTGCTCTGATAGTTCACGTCGATTCTGGTGGAGGTTCGGCTGTCGCATCAGACCTCATTTGGCGGCAAGTACATAGGATCGCCCAGAAGAAACCGGTGTTATTTTACATGGGTAATGTAGCTGCATCCGGCGGTTATTACGTTGGTGCAGCGGCCGAGCACATCATGGCTCAATCATTGACGATTACCGGTTCCATCGGCGTGGTATCGGTGCATATCAACACCACGGACTTCTTTGACATGCTAAAGGTCAAACGGGTAAGTTTTAGCCGGGGCAAGCGGGCCATGCTCTATACAGATAGCGCCCCACTGTCGGAAGACGGCCGCCAGGCGATGCGGGAAGCTATCCAGGATTTCTATGCACAATTTAGGAGGGTGGTTGCCGAGGGCAGGACACTTAACGAAGGCGAGCTTGATCCGGTATGTGGAGGACGAGTTTGGACCGGTCGCCAAGCCCTCGAGCACAAGTTATTAGACAGCTTGGGCGACTTCGAAGATGCGATTCAAAAGGCGGCCAATCTGGCAAAGTTACCGGTGGACGAAAATAACAAAATACCCGTCTTCAACATCCGCTCTCGGGGGCAGCAACATCTTCTGCCAAGAGCATATGAACCGGCCGAAGAATTAGCGCAGATATTCTCACTTGATTATCTTAGAAATTTCATCAACCGGCCTCTCTTATTAATGCCATTTGAGTTAAAGTTGTGGTAAAGCCCACCTTGGACATCAAATGATTGAGTCCAGAAACTCAGATGGCCCCATGGGAAGCGAGAACGAGGAACGATGATGGCTAACCCAAACAAAACTGCAGGAATTACTCAGGCGGCAGATCTGGACGATTTGACCTTACTTGGACGGGAAACAACACAGCCGTCGAAGCAACTTGAAACCTTTCCCAATCGCCACCCGGGTAGAGATTACACCGTTACGTTGACAACGGATGAGTTTACATGTGTTTGTCCGGCTACCGGCCAACCTGATTTTGCCCGGATCACTGTTCGTTACATTCCCGACCAACGGATCGTCGAATCAAAATCACTTAAGCTTTATTTTTGGTCGTACCGCAATGAAGGTATCTTTCACGAGCATGTAACCAACGTGATATTAGACGACCTCGTGGCGGCTCTTGAACCAAGATGGTGTGAAGTAATCGCCGATTTCGGTATCCGTGGCGGGATCGCTATTAGTGTTCGCGCAGAATACAAAAAACCGGAAAAACAGGTCAATACATGAGCAATGATCCTCTCCGCATCGACACAGAGGTCGTCGAGTTGGTTTTAAGGCGATTCTTACATGATGAGATCACAAAAGCCGGATTTAGCCGGGGTGTGATCGGTCTTTCTGGTGGTATAGATTCGGCTCTCTCTTGTTTTTTAGCGGCCGCTGCCCTTGGCCCTGAAAACATTTTAGCCTTGAGAATGCCGTACAAGGATTCATCTCAGGATAGCCTGGATCATGCCCAACTGGTAGTCGACGAGCTAGGTGTAACCTGCGAAACGATAAATATCACCAGCATTGTAAGTCCTTTGTTCTCAAAATCACCTGGCATGGATGCCAATCGCCGAGGCAATATCATGGCCAGAACCCGCATGACCATCCTTTATGATCGGTCGGCTGCCTGGCAAGGATTAGTCATTGGATCCAGCAACAAATCCGAGTTATTACTAGGTTATGGAACCTTGTTTGGGGACCTGGCGTCAGCCGTTAATCCTCTTGGAGACCTATACAAAACCCAAGTTCGACAGCTAGCCACAGCCATTGGCGTACCTCCGGTCATCATTGAGAAGGAGCCCTCGGCCGATTTGATCCCTGGCCAGACCGATGAGGGTGATCTTGGTTTTAGCTACGCTGACGTCGATCAGATATTATATTTGTTAGTGGACAGACGTTTTTCTCCGGAAGAAGTTGAAGCGGCCGGTTATGAAGCCGAATTTATCCAAAATGTGCTCAAAATGGTCAATTCTTCACACTTCAAGCGAAGACCTCCAGTTATTGCAAAAGTGAGTGAGCGGACGATTGGGCATGATTTTCGGTATTTGCGTGATTCGGGTCTTTAAGCTTCAGTCCAATAGTGACAACGAGAATCCAGGAAGCGATCGATGAATCTTAACGCTTTGTTACTGATTTTCTTGACCAGCCTATTGGGTTTCCTGGTCTTATCTCCTGCCGCAAACTCTAGCAGCCAGACAATCCCTGACTGGCATGAATCGGTGGATCCCTGGGTCCTCGATGCGGCCATTGCTGCAAATGAGGCTGAATTTATCATCTTTCTTAGCGAACAAGCCGATTTAAACGAGGCTAAACAACTCACCAACAAGGTTGATAAAGGCACCTTTGTATTCGAGAAGTTAACGGCTATTGCCTCGTCGACCCAGCCACCGATTATCGCCGAGCTCGATAAGCTCGGCGCAGATTACCGTCCTTTTTGGGTAGCCAATATGATATGGGTTCAGGGCAATTCCGATGTGCTAGAAGCGATGGCAAAGCGATCAGATATATCCCATATCTATGCCAATCCTTCGATTAGTCAGAACCTACCTCTTCCCCATGGCTTGTCGAGGCAACCCTTTACAGAACCATTGATTCCCTGGAACATTGATTTGGTCGGGGCGCCTAAAGTATGGTCGGTTGGTTATGATGGGCAAGGCGCCGTCGTTGGTGGTCAAGATACCGGCTACGAATGGAGCCACCCGGCATTGGCAAAAGCTTATCGCGGTTATGATCCAAATGGTATCGACCATAACTACAATTGGCATGACGCCATTCATAGCGGTTCTGTGAATTGTGTCCCAGATTCTCAAGTTCCGTGTGACGGTCACGGGCACGGCACACACACTATGGGAACGATGGTAGGCGATGACGGGATTGGTAATCAGATAGGCATGGCCCCGGGAGCCAAATGGATCGGTTGCCGGAATATGAACGATCAAGGAGTCGGAACGCCAGTGACATATAGCGAATGTTACCAATGGTTCATCGCGCCGACGGATTTGGCTGGGAACAACCCTGACCCAGCAAAAGCCCCAGATGTCATCAACAACTCATGGTCTTGTCCAGTTAGTGAAGGATGCACTGATCCGACTATCCTACAAACCGTTGTTGAGAATGTGCGGGCGGCAGGCATTTTATCCGTCCACTCGGCCGGAAAT
>Ga0209536_100002844_pt1 | contig 28055 bp, 27 predicted proteins | sample DeeMarSeWOR28_12_FD_187461 | JGI IMG/M metagenome (GOLD analysis project Ga0209536, IMG submission 187461) | Marine sediment microbial communities from White Oak River estuary, North Carolina - WOR-2-8_12 (SPAdes) (version 2) | ecosystem: Environmental > Aquatic > Marine > Intertidal zone >... | reverse complement strand
TAACGCCGGGGACGTTGTTGGCATCAACGCAGGCGACGTGACCGGAATTAACGCCGGGGACGTTGTTGGCATCAACGCAGGCGATGTGACTGGAATTAACGCCGGGGATGTATTAGTCCTCGCAGGCCCAGTTGACTCGATTGATCCGATCAACGGTGTCTTTATGGCCGTTGGCCAGACGGTTATGGCGTCGCAGGCCATGCTTTCGAGCATGCGTGTCGGTGACTTCGTATCCGTGAATGGTTCGGTTGTTTCGTCCGGTTGGCTTTACGCCGGTTCAATCTCCGTATCCAATGACATGTACGTACCTGGTGCTACCCAGGTCTTCGTAACTGGCATACCTTCGAAGGTTGATCGGGTGCTTGGCCAGGCACGGCTTGGCGAACTCACTATTGACTACACGGCAGCCATGAGTGGTGGTGCTATTCCGTCGGGGCTTTCGCTCAGCTTCAGCGGAACCCAGCCCGTCAACCGGGGCCTGCTGGTATCGGACGCGGTTAGCGCCGTACGGTAGCCGATCCCATTAAGGAGGCGCTCCGGCTTCGCTCGTCGGAGAACAATTACAAAAAGATCTGCCTCTGGGAGCATCAGATGGAAGGCCACTTCGGTGGCCTTTTCTTTTGGGCAAAAAAAAGTCGGCGTCCCTGCCGACTTAGTTCTCGTATCAACCTAGTAAGGAGATGCGAGGGTTGGAGGAGCCACCCCCGAGCGATTAGGGATGACTCGCGAGCAATGTTAGGTAGCTTCACGGCCCCGCGGTGTGATGCCCCTCACAGAACCGGAAGCAGAATAAGAAAAGGGCGCCCGAAGACGCCCTTTATGACAAATTGCCCTGAGTTAAGTTAAGTCGATGTCGGCCTAACCGTTGTCACGCAATTTCTGCATGTAATCCTGGAACTTCGTTTGTTCGACGCGCTGCTTGATTGCATCACGCACACTTTCCAGGGTAGGGGGCTCGTTCTCGCGAGATTCTTCGCGGAGAATCACATGCCAACCGAACTGAGTCTGTACCGGCTCAGGTGAATAGGCACCATCCTTTAGTGAGATGACTGCATCGGCGAAGGGCTTAACCATCTGCTCCGGTGCAAACCAGCCAAGATCACCGCCGTTAGGCCCTGAGGGTCCCGTGGAGTGCTCCTTGGCGAGCGCCTGGAAGTCAGCACCTTCTCCGAGCTGCGCAATCAGGTCCTGCGCTTCCGCCTGGGTCTGGACCAGGATGTGCCTTGCCTTGTACTGCTTGTCCGATGATTGTTCGATCTGCGCCTCGTACTCGGCGAGGATCTCGGCGTCCGTCGCCGGATTCGACTCTACGTAGTCACGAGCAACGGCCTGCGCGATCGTGCCACGATACTGCAGCTCCAGCTGGGCCTTGACCTGGGGGTCGGCAGCGAATTCCTTGGCTTTCGGCGTGGTGGTGAGCAGATAGATATCCGTCAGCTCACGCTCGACCGCTGCGCGGTCATCGGCGGTGGCCTGCGCGGCAGGTTTCTGAAAGCGACTTTCCAGGTACGAGTCAAACACAGTGCTGTCGATGTCGACACCGTTAACGGTCAGCACGGTTTCGGCCGAGGCGGTTGAAAATCCGCTCGCGGCAAGAGCTGAGACAGCGACGAGTGTTCCAAACCGACTGGAACGAAATTTGAAAATCATGATGAATCCTTTAATTGCTTTGAATGGCTTGAGTGGCCCAGGCAGCGTCCGGAGTCCCAAGCACAAGAACAAATTGAGCGTTACCGGGCACTTGAGCAGCCGACATCATAGACCATCTCAAGGGAATTTTGGCCGAATTTATCGCTCCGCCGGTGTGTAGGCGTTGATCTTCAGGGCATGAATATCCGTCTCCATAAGCGTCCCCAGCGCGGCATAGATCAAGCGGTGGCGCTGGATTCGGCTCTTGCCTTCGAACGCTTGCGCGACGATCGTTACTTCGAAATGTCCCATGCCGTCCCGGGCCCCGGCGTGCCCGGCATGGAGGTGACTCTGATCCTTGACCTGCAGGTGAGACGGGGAAAACCCGGCCTCGAGGCATTCCTCGATCGATTTGACGCGTTCGGCCGTCACGGCAGCACCCGCTTGAACGGCTTCACCGTGACCTTTCGATACACGCCCGCGGCGACGTACGGATCCGCATCGGCCCACTGCGTAGCATCCTCGAGCGAGGCAAATTCGGCGACCACCAGGCTGCCCGTAAAGCCGGCTTCGCCAGCGTCCTCCGCGTCAACCGCGGGGTGGGGGCCCGCTATGAGCAGTCGCCCGTCGGCCGCCAACGAGCGCAAACGGGCAAGGTGCGCGTCCCGCGCCGTTGCGCGTAACGGCAGGCTGTTCTCGTTGTCCTCGCTGATGATTGCATACCACATCATTCGGATTCCCCGACATCCGGTGCCGAATCATCGCCGCCAAGCTTGGATACCAGCCACAAGCCCTGGGCGAGCATGAAGATGAAGGTGAGAGCGAGCAGCCCGAAGACCTTGAAATTCACCCAGAACTTCTCGTTGAAATTGTAGGCTACGTAGATATTCGCGATCCCCATTACCGCAAAGAACAACACCCAGACAACATTAAGCCTGCGCCAGTCGCTTGCCGCGATCTTCTCGGTCGGTAGTTCGCCGCCCATTTCCAGGAAGCGCCGTACGAGCGGCTTCTCCCCGATCCACAGGCTGAGCAAAAACGCGACTGCAACGACCCAGTAAAACGCGGTGGGCTTCCAGTAGATGAAATCCGCATTTCGAAAGTAGAGCGCAGCGCCGCCGAATACCAGCAGGAAGATCGTCGACCACATGTACATCTTGTCGACCTTGGTCGTGCGGACGTACTTGATCACGAACCCGATCGGCATCGCGATCATCAACGTGCCTATCGCGAAATAAATGCCTTTGTACAGATAGGCGCCGAGAAACAGGATAAGGGGCAGAAATTCGAACAGTACTTGCATCGGAAGGGCGGTCGCCTGGCCGGAATTGCGCGCATGATAACGTGATCTGGGCGTCGCAGGCCACGATTGCAAGGGTATCGCCGGAGCGAGGAGTTCCCTAAAATCCGCGCGTGGCCAAATTGATCGAAGTGCATCCGGACAATCCGCAGCCGCGGCTTGTCGCGGAAATCGTCGAGACGATAAAGGGTGGCGGGCTGATCGCCTACCCGACGGACTCGAGTTATGCCTTCGGCTGCCATATCGGCGACAAGCGGGCTATGGACCGGATTCGCCGCATTCGCCGCACCGACAAGCACCACAATTTCACGCTGGTCTGCAGTGACCTCTCGGAAATCGGCACCTATGCTCGGCTGGATAACTGGGCCTATCGAATGCTCAAGTCGATGACGCCCGGAGCCTATACGTTCATCCTGCCCGCTACTCGCGAGGTGCCCAAGCGTCTGCAACACCCGAAGCGACGTACGATCGGTCTGCGGGTCCCGGACCATGTGCTGGTGCGGGCGGTCCTCGAGGCGCTCGGGGAGCCGATCATGAGTTCGACGCTGCTGCTGCCGGGCGACGAGTTGCCGCTCACCGACCCGCATGAAATCGAGGCCCGCATCGGGCACGAGATCGACCTCATCATCGACGCCGGGCCGACCGGCATCGAGCCCACCAGTGTGATCGATCTGTCGGACGGCACGGTCAGGGTATTGCGCGTCGGGCGAGGCGACGTCAGTGCCCTGGTGTGAGCCACGCAGGGCCCCAAGTACGCTAGAATGCCCTGACGTCACCTTGGAAAGCCCATGAAGCCGGATCTCAAGGTCCTGAAGCGGGAGGACGCCCCGAAGCCGCCGCAGGACGAAAGACAAAGCCCCGCGCAAAGTGAAATGCCGTTTGCCGTCGTCGACGGCGAGCCGATCACCACGCTGCCGCAGGACCTGTACATACCGCCGTACGCGCTGCAGGTCTTCCTGGAGGCATTCGAGGGACCCCTGGACCTGCTGCTGTATCTCATCCGGCGCCAGAACATCGATATCCTCGATATACCGATCGCGGAGATCACCAAGCAGTACGTGCAGTACATCGAGCTGATGAAGGAGATGCAGCTCGAGCTCGCGGGTGAGTACCTGGTCATGGCCGCGATGCTTGCGGAGATCAAGTCGCGCATGCTGCTGCCGCGCGCCGAGACCGAGGAAGAGGACGAAGAAGACCCGCGCGCCGAGCTCGTCCGCAGGCTGCAGGAATACGAGCGCTTCAAGAAAGCCGCGCAGGACATCGAGGATCTGCCGCGGCTGGAACGTGATGTGTTCATGGCGGCGGCGGAGGCACCCGAGCGAAAGGTCGTCGAACAGCTTCCCGACATCACCCTGAAAGAACTGCTGCTGGCATTTCACGACGTGCTCAAGCGTGCGGAGATGTTTTCGAATCTCCACGTCACGCGTGAACCGCTGTCTGTACGGCAGCGAATGTCGGAAGTCCTGAGTCGGGTGAAGGCCGGGACCTTCACCGGCTTCGCAGACCTGTTCGACCCCGAGGAAGGGCGCCTTGGCGTCGCGGTCACCTTCCTGGCGCTGCTGGAACTGCTCCGTGAATCGCTGATCGAAGTCGTGCAGGCCAGCGAGTTTGCGCCACTGCACGTGCGCGCTGCTTCAACCGTTCGCCTGGTGACGGAAGACGATCCGCCGCCGGCCGCCGACTCGTCGCAACCCTGATACGCTACACCGATGGACCAGACAGAAATCAAATACTTTATCGAGGCGGCCCTGCTGGCCGCCGGCCGCCCGTTGAGCGTGGACCAGTTGCAGGGGCTGTTCGACGGCCGCTCGGCGCCGTCCAAAGCTGACATTCGTGCGGCGATAACGACGCTCGTGGAGGAGTATGAACCTCGTGGCATCACGATTGCCGAAGTCGCGTCGGGATTCCGCATCCAGGTAAAGGCGGGCATGGCGGATCGCCTGCAGAAGCTCTGGGAAGAACGCCCGCCACGGTATTCTCGCGCCCTGTTTGAAACGCTGGCGCTGATTGCCTATCGGCAGCCGATTACGCGCGGCGAAATCGAGGAGGTCCGCGGCGTGTCGGTCAGTTCGAATATCGTGCGCACCCTGCTCGAGCGCGACTGGGTTCGCGTCGTAGGTCATCGCGATGTTCCGGGTCGTCCGGAGATGTTCGGAACGTCCCGCAATTTCCTCGACTATTTCGGCCTGAAGAAGCTCGACGACCTGCCGCCGCTGGCGGATCTGTCGGATTGGGAGAGCCTGCGCGTGCAGCTCAACTTGCCGGAAGTCGAAGACGAGGCCGCCCGCGAGCCAGAGCTGACCGCGAATGTGCCGGTATTGTACCCGGAGGACGTGCCGGAGGATGAGGCCGAGGAGGCCAGTGCCGGGGAGCCGGCGCCTGAACCCGAGACCGAACCCGAAGAGCCGCTTCCGGAAATTGCCGACGTCGAGGAACAGCTGGTGGTTTCGGAGTGGCCTGATCCCAACAAGCCGTCGGTCATCGCATCGCTGGAACCGGCTGAGGGCGACGACGACAAGGACGCGTCAGCCAGCGGCTGAGGATTAACGCGTTGCCGGAACGTGTGCAAAAAGTGCTGGCCGGCGCCGGGCACGGTTCCCGGCGCAAGGTCGAGCAATGGATTCGCGAGGGCCGGCTGGCGATCGACGGCCGGATTGCGCAGCTCGGCGATACTGTCACCGGCGACGAGACTATCACCCTGGACGGCCGCAACCTCGCCGTGCAGGCGGTGCCGCCGTCGCACCGCTACATCGTCTACAACAAGCCCGAAGGCGAGATTGTCGCCCGATCGGACCCGGAAGAGCGCCACACGGTGTTCGAATCACTGCCTAAACTGAAAGGCGCGCGGTGGGTGGCGGTCGGCCGTCTGGACATTGCCACCACCGGCCTGCTCATATTCACCACCGATGGGGGGCTGGCGAACGCGCTCATGCACCCCTCGGCGGAGCTGCTGCGGCGCTACGCAGTCCGTATCCACGGCGATCCATCGGCGGAGGACATGGCGGCACTGAAACAGGGGGTCGAGCTGGAGGACGGTATGGCCCGGTTCGAAAGCATCGAAGCGACCGGGGGCGATGGCCGCAACAAGTGGTTCAAAGTCAGTTTGCGGGAAGGCCGCTACCGGGAGGTCAGGCGACTCTGGGAGGCGCGCGGCCTTGAGGTCAGCCGGCTGATACGGATCGGCTACGGTCCGCTCGACCTGCCGCGCAAGCTGCGGCGCGGCAAGTACGAGGCGCTGACCCCGGGACAGGTCCGGGCGCTGTACCTCGCCGCCGGGCTCAAGCCGCCGATGCAGGCGCGCCCGCAGAAAAAGAAAATAAAAGCAAGAAGAAACCGCTAGTTAAAGTGGTTACCTAAGCGAGTTTCTACTATTGGGCGTCCAGGCTCTGGCCGGTTACACGGCGGCTGTCGGGCCCCAGCAGATACATGTAGGTTGGCAGAATCTGCTCCGCGGTCTTGAGGGCGTCGCGATCCTCTGCCGGGTACGCCGCGCGCCGCATCGCCGTGCGCACGGGCCCGGGGTTGATGCAGTTGACGCGTATCGGACCGTGTTCCTGCTCGCTCGCCAGAACCTGGGACAGACCCTCGGTGGCAAATTTCGACACCGCGTAGGCGCCCCAGAAAGGCTTTCCGGTTCGGCCCACGCCGCTGCTCGTGAAGATGATCGAAGCGTCCTCTGACTGGTGCAGCAGCGGCAGGCAGACCTGGGTGATGGCAAAGGCAGCTGTCACGTTGACGTGCATGACTCGCTGCCACATGGCGGCGTCGTATTGTTCGATAGAGAAGCGTTCGCCGAGCATGGAGGCGTTGTTGACGAGGCCGTCGAGGCGGCCGAATTCCTCAGCCAGGCTGTCCGCGAGCGAGGTGTAGGCCTCGCTGCCGGCCGTGGCGAGATCGAGGATCGCAATCGACGGTCTTGGCGCGCCCCCGAGGGCTTCTATCTCGTCGTAGACCTTTTCGAGTTTCGTGGCATTGCGGCCGTGCAGGACGACCTGGGCACCGTGCGCCGCGGCATGAACGGCGAGGGCGCGCCCGATCCCGTCGCTCGCGCCGGTTATCAGGATAATGCGCCCCTCGAGGAGGCTGGCAGGATAGGTGTAGTTTTTGTGGTCCATCACTGCAAAGTCTTGTCGGCCGAATCGGCGTCCTCGTCAGGGACGGGCTCGTCGTCGCCGCCGCTCTCGATCATGGTCCGCGGCACCGGGTCCAGGGTGTCCAGCTTTTCGAGCGGCTTCTTGCCATGCACGCCGAGTTCCACGAACTTGCGGGCACCCGGCAGCACGCTGCGCTCCAGCGAACCGACCGCCTTGTTGTAGTTTTCCACGCTGCTGGCGAGCTGCCGGCCGACGCGGTTCATGTGCGAAACGAAGGTACTCAGGCGCCCGTACAGGTCCTCGGCCAGGGCGCGAATCTCCTTGGCATTGTCGGCGAGGGCCAGCTGCCGCCAGCCGTACGCGACGGCTTTCAGCAACGCGACGAGGCTGGTGGGCGTGGCGAGGATGATCTGCTGCGACAGCGCGTATTCGATCAGGTCGGGTTCCTCGTTCAGGGCAGCGCTGAGGAACTGGTCACCGGGAATAAACAGGATGACAAATTCCGGGCTTTCGTCGAACTGGTCCCAGTACGCCTTGGAAGACAGCATGCGGATGTGCGCCCGGAGGCTCTTGGCATGCCGTTCGAGACCCAGTTTGCGCTGCGCGTCGTCTTCCGCCTCCACGGCCTGCATGTAGGCATCGAGCGGCGTTTTGACGTCAACGACGAGTTCGCGCCGGTCCGGCATGCGCACGATCATGTCAGGCCGTATCACCTGGCCTTCTGCGACCGAGTGCACCTGCTCCACGAAATCGCAGTGTTCGACCATGCCGGCAAGCTCGACCAGCCGGCGCAGGGTGATCTCGCCCCAGCGGCCGCGCACCTCGGGGCGCCGCAGCGCCTTGGCCAGGTTGTGGGTCTCTTTGGTCAGCGAAGCCTGGGCTATGTGCATGGCTTCGAGCTGCGTGCGGATCGAGCCGTAAGCTTCACTGCGGGATTTTTCCAGCGCCTCGATCTGCTTCTGGGAAGCCTGCAGCGCCTCGCGGATCGGCTTGACGAGATTCTCGACCGCTTTCTCGCGCTCGCTCAACTCGCGCTTGGCTTGTTCGTTCTGCACGCTCATCTTCTGCTCGGCAAGGCGCAGGAACGTTTCGCTGTTGGATTGCAGGGAACGGTTTGCCAACTCTGAAAAAGAGCGCGCCAGTTCGCTGTTCGCGGCCTGGAAAGCGGCTTCACGCTCGCTCTGCAGGGCTTCCTGGTTCTTGATCCGCTCGCGAAGCTCGGCGTTGTCTGCATCGAGGCGCTGCTGCCGCCGCCGCGTGATCAGCCACGTGGCGATCGCGCCCAGCACGAGTCCCGCCAGCAGTGCCGGGCCGCCGAATTCCAGCCAGCGGGGATCTATCACGATCGACTTCATCAGGCGTCCAGATTAACCGCTTTCAGAAGGATTTGCGCCAATTCGGCTGTATCCGCCGCAACCAGGTCGGCGCCCCAGCGTCGCGGGTCGTCGTCCGGTGTAACGTAGCCGTACGCGGCCGCGATCGTGGCCATCCCGGCATTCTGGCCGGCCTGGATGTCGCGCGCGGCATCGCCGACGTAGATCGTATTCTGCGGCAGCAGCCCGGCGAGTTCGCAGGCATGCAACAGCGGCGCCGGGTCGGGCTTGCGCTGCGGCAGGGTGTCGCCGCTGACGGTGCAGGCGCTGCGGGTCGCGAGCGCCAGGCAATCCAGCAGCGGATCGGTGAGGTGCGCCGGCTTGTTGGTCACCACCCCCCAGGGCAGTCCGGCTGCATCGAGCACCTGCAGCAGTCTGTCGAGCCCGGGAAACAGCACGGAAGCCTCACAGAGGCGCAGCGCGTAGCGTTCGAGATAGGCGGCATGCAGCTCGCTGCCGACGGCGTGCTCGATGTCCGGGAAGCCGAGCCCGAGCAAGCCCAGTGCGCCGTTGGATACGTACGCCCGGCCCAGTTCGTAATCGACCGGGTCGATGCCGTGGCTGCGTTGCAGTTCCTGCAGGACCGCCACCATGTCGGGGGCGGTGTCGACGAGCGTGCCGTCGAGATCGAACAGCACCGCGTTGCATTGGCCGGTATCCAGTATCGACAAGGATTCTACTCGCTCGCCGGCCGGCGGAAATGCATCAGGTAATTCACGTCCAGGTTGTCGCCCAGCGAGTACTCCCGGGTGAACGGGTTGTACAGCAGCCCGATGCTCGACACCAGTTCGAGGCCGGCTTCCCGTGCCCAGGCGTCCAGTTCAGAGGGGCGTATGAATTTGCGGTACTCGTGCGTGCCGGCAGGCAGCAGCTTGAGCACGTACTCGGCGCCTACGATCGCGAATACGAAGGACTTGGGGTTGCGATTGATCGTCGAGAAAAACACGTCGCCGCCGGGCTTGACCAGCGTTTTGCAGGAGCGGATCACATCGAAGGGTTCCGGCACGTGTTCAAGCATCTCGAGGCAAGTGACGACGTCGAATTCGGCGGGACGCTGCTCCGCCAGCTGTTCCGCCGTGGTTTGCAGGTAGTCGACCGCGACCCCGGATTCGACCTGGTGGAGGCGGGCGACGGTCAACGGTCCGTCAGCCATGTCGATACCGGTCACGGTTGCGCCTGACTCCGCCATCGCTTCGGTAAGGATTCCGCCGCCGCAGCCGATGTCGACGACGCGCCTGCCGGCAAGCCGGGTTGCCTGCCGAATCCAGTCGAGGCGCAGCGGGTTGATCTCGTGCAGGGGGCGGAAATCACCCTCGGGGTCCCACCAACGCGCCGCCAGAGCATTGAACTTGGCGACTTCCGCGGCGTCGACGTTGTCGTGAACTGGGGTGGATTGACTCATGCCTCTATTTCCTCGAATCGGCGATGCGCTGCCGCCACTCGCTGCAGCGCTTGAATATGCTGTCCCTGTTTATTGAGGTCAATTCGCCCTGATCAAGGAGGTGGCGCCCGGCGACCCAGACGTCGGAGACCTGGTCGGCGCGCGTCGCGTACACCAGCTGCGAGGCCGGGTCGTAGACGGGCTGGCTGTTGCAGCGCTGCAGGTCAATGCAGGTGAGATCCGCCAACTTGCCCGTTTCGATCGATCCCGTCTCGTGGTCCCGGCGCAGTACGCGCGCGGCGTCGATAGTCGCCATCCGCAGCGCCTGCTCCGCGGCAATCGTGCCGCCGCCGCTGGCCACCTTTGCCAGCAGGGCAGCCAGGCGGACTTCTGCCAGCACATCGAGCAGGTTGTTGCTCGCGGCACCGTCGGTGCCGATACCCACGGTGACGCCCGCGTCCATCAAGGCTCTGGCCGGAGCGATTCCGCAGGCGAGTTTCAGGTTCGAGGCAGGGCAGTGCGCGACCCCGGCACCCGCGGCTGCCAGGCGCACGATCTCGTCGGCCGTGACGTGGACAGCGTGGACCGCAAGGAGCGACGCGTTCAGCAGACCGAGCTCGTCGAGGCGCTCGAGCGGTCGCTTGCCGGTCGCTGCGACGGATTGCGCCACCTCGGCAGCCGATTCGTGCAGATGTATCTGCACCGGCACATCGAGCTGGTCGGCGAGCACCCGAAGTTCGGTGAACCAGGCGTCCGACAGGGCGCGGGTCGTGTGCGGCGCGAAACAGGTCGAAATCAGCGGGTGGTCGGCGTAGCGGTCGTGAACCAGGTCGGAACCCTTGCTCAGGTATTCGGCGGCATTCTCCGCCCAGGCGGTAGGAACATCGACCACCGGCGTGCCGATCACGGCCCGCATGTGCAGGTCGACCGCGGTCTCCGCGACGATCTCGGGAAAGAAATACTGGTCGCTGAAGCATGTGATGCCGGCGGTGAGCATCTCCGCAATTGCGAGTTCCGTGCCGTCACGGACCAGTTCCGCGCTCGCAAAGCGGCGCTCCACCGGCCAGATCCCGTCCCGCAGCCAGGATTCGAGCGGCTGGTCTTCCGCTAGCCCCCGGAACAACGTCATGGCCGCGTGGCAATGGCTGTTGATCAGTCCGGGGATCAGTACGTGGCCCGGCCGGTCGACAAACACGCTGGGCTGGAACGCCTCGCGCGCCTCCGCGAGCGGAAGAATGGCGGCAATGCGGTCGTCGACAACCGCCACGGCGTGGTCCTCGAGCACTGTGCCGGCCGGTTCGATCGGCATGCACCAACTCGATGCAATCAGGGAATCGCAGTGTCGCATAAGGCTCGTGCCGGTTCGGTTTCGGGGAGGCGCGTGGCCGCAAACGAGAGGGCAGTATACAGGCCGGGACAAGCGGCGCCAGCAGGGGCTTCGGAGCTGCGAAAAGCCGGTCAAAACGCTGCTGAAGCCGGCTTCGGTATGGTAGAATTACGGCTTGGTAAATGGTCGAAACCTGGCTGCCTCAGGCCCGGGAAGTTCGACACGTTTTTTCGTATTGAACCCGCAATTTACGCGTCTTACGGACTTCCCTCTACGGGCGGAGCCGCGCTGCGATTGTGAGCTGAAAAAGTAACCAGATATGGCTGAAGTTGCCCAGGAATTGCTGTCCGTCAACCTCGAAGACGAGATGAAGCAATCCTATCTCGACTACGCGATGAGCGTCATAGTGGGTCGAGCCCTCCCCGACGTCCGAGACGGCCTCAAACCGGTGCATCGCCGCGTCCTGTACGCGATGCGTGAGCTCGGCAACGACTACAACAAGCCGTACAAGAAATCGGCGCGTGTCGTCGGTGACGTGATCGGCAAGTACCACCCGCACGGCGACACGGCCGTGTACGACACGATCGTGCGCATGGCGCAGCCCTTTTCCATGCGCTATCTGCTGGTGGACGGGCAGGGCAACTTCGGCTCCGTCGATGGCGATGCCCCGGCGGCCATGCGTTACACGGAAGTCCGTATGTCTCGGCTGGCGCACGAGTTGCTGGCCGATATCGAGAAAGAGACCGTCGACTTCGTCGAGAATTACGATGGCTCGGAGAGCGAGCCGTCGGTCATGCCGACGCGGGTGCCGAACCTGCTGGTCAACGGCTCCTCCGGCATCGCCGTGGGCATGGCGACCAACATCCCGCCGCATAACCTGAACGAGGTTATCAGCGCCTGCCTTGCGATGATCGAAGACCCGTCGATCGAGGTCCCAGCCCTGATGGAGCATCTGCCGGGTCCCGATTTCCCGACTGCCGGCATCATCAACGGCGCGCAGGGCATCTATTCGGCTTACCGTACGGGCCGGGGGCGCGTTCATATCCGCGCGCGGACGAATATCGAGGAATTCAAGCCCGGCCGCGAAGCGATCATCGTTACCGAGCTGCCTTACCAGGTCAACAAGGCGCGCCTGATCGAGAAGATCGCCGACCTGGTCCGCGAAAAGCGCATCGAGGGTATCAGCGAGCTGCGCGACGAGTCCGACAAGGACGGCATGCGCGTCGTCATCGAGCTCAAGCGTGGCGAGTCGTCCGACGTCGTGTTGAATAACCTCTACAAGCAGACGCCGATGCAGTCCGTTTTCGGCATCAACATGGTGGCGCTGCGGGACGGTCGGCCGCAGCTGATGAACCTCAAGCAGGTTCTCGAGGCGTTCCTGGCTCACCGCCGGGAGGTCGTGACCCGCCGGACGATCTTCGATCTGCGCAAGGCCAGGGATCGCGCCCACGTGCTGGAAGGGCAGACGGTCGCGCTTGCGAACATCGACGAGGTGATCGAGCTGATCAAGGCGTCGCCGTCGCCGGCGGACGCGAAGGAAGGGCTGATCGCAAGGCCGTGGGAGCCCGGCGCGGTGACCGGAATGCTGGAACGCGCGGGCAAGACGGATACCCGTCCCGACGAACTGGCCGCTCAATTCGGCCTGCACGACGGCAAATACCACCTGTCGCCGGTTCAGGCGCAGGCGATCCTGGATCTCAGGCTGCATCGTTTGACGGGCCTCGAACAGGATAAAATATTAAACGAATACAAAGAGATATTGGAGAAAATTACAGAATTTTCTAATATCCTTGCCGATCCCGACAAGCTGCTCCAGGTCATCCGCGACGAGCTCGACGACATCCGTAACCGCTACGGGGACGAGCGCCGCACCGAGATTCTGCAGGACCATTCGGACCTGCAGGACGAGGACCTGATTCCCGAGGAGGACGTGGTCGTCACGCTGTCGCACGGCGGCTACGCCAAGGCGCAGCCGATCGGGGCTTACCAGGCGCAGCGGCGCGGCGGCCGGGGCCGCTCGGCGACCCGCGTGAAAGACGAGGATTTCATCGACAAGCTGTTCGTCGCCAACACGCACGACACGATTCTGTGCTTCTCGAGCCGCGGCAAGGTCTACTGGCTGAAGGTTTACCAGGTGCCGCAGGCGAGCCGGGGGTCGCGTGGCAGGCCCATCGTCAACCTGCTTCCCCTGGAAGCCGACGAGCGCATCTACACGATCTTGCCGGTGCGGGAATTCGACAACGACAGCTTCGTGTTCATGGCGACATCCGGCGGCACGGTCAAGAAGACCCCGCTCAGCCAGTTCTCGCGGCCGCGTTCCAGCGGCATCATCGCCATCGATCTGCGCGACGAAGACAAGCTGGTCGATGCCAAGATCACGGACGGCGACGCCGAGATACTACTGGTGACGACCTCCGGCAAGGGTATCCGCTTCCACGAATCCGACGTGCGGCCGATGGGGCGTGGAGCCGCCGGCGTCCGCGGCATCAAGCTGCCGGAAGGCCACGAGGTGATCGCCCTCTCGATCGCCCAGGAAGGCCTCGTGCTCACGGCGACCGAGAATGGCTACGGCAAGCGCACGGCCATCGAGGATTTCCCGCTGCAGGGCCGCGGCGGACAAGGCGTTATCGCGATCCAGACGACCGAGCGCAATGGCCGTACCGTCGGCGCGGTGCTTGTCGGCGAGGACGACGAGATCATGCTCATCAGCTCGAACGGCACGCTGGTGCGTACGCCGGTTGACGACATTTCGGTGCAGGGCCGCAATACGCAGGGCGTGCGCCTTATCCGCGTGGAGGAAGGCCAGCGTCTCGTCGGCGTTGCGCGAATCGAGCCGATCGACGAAGAGGATGAAGAATAGGGCGTTTTTAGCATATGCACATTCCGCTAGTGCATTGATTGCGCTAACCCGCAACAATAAGCGGCTTGTTATCCGCCTGTAATCCGGTTGCCTCAACCCTAGAATTCACGACAAAACCGCAAGGACTCCAGCGACATGTCTCGCGTCTACAATTTCAGTGCCGGTCCCGCCGCGCTGCCGCTCGAAGTGCTCCAGACCATCCGTAATGACATCCCGGACTGGGAGACGACCGGCATGTCGGTCATGGAAGTCAGTCACCGTAGCAAGGAATTCGTGGCGCTCGCGGAACGCGCCGAGGCCAATTTCCGCGAGCTGCTCGATATTCCGGACGACTACAGCGTGCTTTTCACGCAGGGCGGCGCGACGCTGCAGATGTCCATGGCCCCCATGAACCTCGCGGGTTCCGGCGATACGGTCGACTACGTCATCACCGGCAGCTGGGGAAAGAAGGCCGCCGGCGAGGCGCGCAAGTTCTGCAACGTGAACGTTGCGGGCGACAGCTCGGATGAGAACTTCACCTACATTCCCGAGGAGTCGTCGTGGCAGCGCAGCGATAATGCCGCGTACCTCCACATTACACCGAACGAGACGATCGCCGGCGTCGAGTTTCACTTCGTGCCGTCGGGCGATGCGCCGATTGTGGCGGACATGTCCAGCACGATTCTGTCGCGCCCGATCGATGTCAGCCGCTACGGCGTGATTTACGCCGGCGCGCAAAAGAACATCGGGCCGGCGGGCATCACGGTCGTCGTTGTCCGCAATGACTTGCTGGAGCGCGCACCGCTCAATCTACCGCACCTGATGACGTGGCGTTCCTACGCGGAGTCGGGCTCCATGACCAATACGCCACCGACGTTCGCCTGGTACGTGGCGGACCTCGTCTTCCGGTACCTCAAGGATCGCGGCGGTTTGTCGGCGATGGCTGAAGTCAACGCGCGCAAAGCGGCGAAGCTTTACAAAGCGATCGACAGCTCCGATTTCTATGCGAATCCGGTGCAGGAGGACTGTCGCTCCTGGATGAACGTGCCGTTCGTCCTTGCCGATGCGTCTCTCGATGCCGCGTTCCTGCAGGAATCGGCCGCGGCCGGGCTCACCAACCTGAAGGGGCATCGGTCTGTCGGCGGCATGCGTGCCTCGATTTACAACGCGGTACCGGAGGAAGCAGTCGACGCCCTGATCGAATTCATGGGCGAATTTGAACGAGTTCACGGGTAAGAATTCATGTACAAGATTTTGACACTAAACAACATTGCGGTAGCGGGCCTGAGGCGTCTGCCGCGCGAGCGCTTCGAAGTTGCCTCCGAGATCGCGCATCCGGATGCGATCATCCTGCGGTCCTACAACATGCACGACATGGAGATTCCCGAGACAGTGGTTGCCATAGGCCGGGCCGGGGCGGGGACCAACAATATTCCGGTCGATGCAATGGCCGCCCGTGGCGTGCCGGTATTCAATGCACCCGGCGCGAATGCGAACGCGGTAAAAGAACTCGCCATGGCGGGGCTGCTGCTGGCAGCGCGGAACATCTGCGATGCGCGAGAGTACGTCAGGGGTCTCAAGGAGAAAGGCGACGCGCTCAACAAGGCGGTCGAGGCCGGCAAGAAGCAGTTCGTCGGCTTCGAACTGCCCGGCAAGACGCTCGGTGTCATAGGGCTCGGCGCCATCGGTGTCCAGGTGGCCAATGCGGCCCTCGAACTCGGCATGAAGGTGGTCGGCTTCGATCCGGCGATCACGGTGCGGCGCGCCTGGCAGCTGTCATCCGGCGTCGAACACGCCGAGACCCTCGACCAGCTCTTCCAGCACGCTGACGCTGTGACGGTTCACGTGCCGCTGATCGACGCCACCCGCAATCTCGTGAACAAGGACCGCATCGCGTTGATGAACAAGGGTGGCACAATCATCAACTTTGCGCGTGGCGGCGTGGTCGACAACAAAGCGGCGCTCGCGGCGCTCGACAGCGGCCAACTGCATGCCTACGTATCGGATTTCCCGACACCTGAACTGATCGCGCACCCCAAGGTCGTCGCCTTGCCGCACCTGGGTGCGTCGACGGCCGAGGCAGAGGAAAACTGCGCGATCATGGTCGCCGAGAACCTTAAGGACTACCTCGAGAACGGGAACATTCGTTTCTCGGTCAATTTCCCCGAGTGCCGCCTGCCGCGCATGAATGCCTACCGGGTTACCGTCGCCAATGCCAACGTGCCCAACATGGTGGGCCAGATCTCGACCTGCCTCGGCGATGCCGGACTCAATATCGAAGATCTGCTGAACAAGTCGATTGGCAACCTGGCGTACACGATCGTCGACGTCAACGAACCGGTTACGGATGAAATCGAAGCTAAGCTGCGTTCAATACAAGGCGTGTTGACTTTGCGAAACCTGGGCAAGCCTGTAATCTGAGCGGCGATGGCCGACAACGACAAGCACTCCGCCGGTAACGACCTGGCGAAGATCCGCGAGCGCATCGACGAGGTTGACGAGCGCATCCAGTCGCTCATCAACGAGCGGGCGCGTCTTGCGCAGCAAGTCGGGCTTTCGAAAGGCGACCTTGCTGCTGCGGTCGATTATTACCGGCCCGAGCGCGAGGCGGAGGTGCTCAGGAAGATCAAGGCCCGTAACGAGGGCCCGCTCCGCGACGAGGAGATGCTGCGTTTATTCCGGGAGATCATGTCAGCCTGCCTGGCTCAGCAGGAGCCGCTCAAGGTCGGTTTCCTTGGTCCTGAAGGTACCTTCACCCAGACCGCCGTTTACAAGCACTTTGGTCACTCGGTGCGGGCGCTGCCGTTCCATACCATCGACGAGATTTTCCACGAGGTGGAGAGCGGCGTAGCGGATTTCGGGGTGGTTCCGATCGAGAATTCGACAGAGGGCTCCGTCAACAACACGCTCGACATGTTCCTGACGTCGCCCCTGAAGATTGCGGGCGAGATCGAGTTGAAGATCGAACAGCACCTGCTGGGCAGCGAGACGGGTCTCGATAAGATCGAGCGCATTTGTGCGCACGAACAGTCGCTCGCGCAATGTCGAGGCTGGCTGCGGGAGTACCTGCCGCACGTCGAGTTGATCGGTATGTCGAGCAATGCGGCCGGCGCACGCCGCGCGCGCGATGAAGCCGGCACGGCCGCCATAGGACCGGCCGTCGCGGCCGACGTCTATGACCTGCAGGTGCTGGTCAGCAATATCGAGGATCGTGCGGACAATGCCACTCGCTTCCTCGTCATCGGTCGTGAACTGCTTGCAGCCAGCGGCAGCGACAAGACGACCATCCTGGTTTCCACCAGCGATACGGCAGGCGGTGCGGGCGTGCTGCACCAGCTGCTGCAACCGCTGGCCAACCACGGTGTCAGCATGACACGTATCGAGTCGCGCCCGTCGCGTCGCAAAAACTGGGATTACGTTTTCTTCATCGATCTCGATGGTCACGCGGAAGAGTCGCCGGCGCGGGAAGCGCTGGCCGAACTGCAGGAGCGAAGTTCGCTGTTCCGGATCCTGGGCGCTTATCCCAAGGCAGTCGGGTAACCCCGAGGGGGCGGGAACCCGAGTGGACTACCTTATCCAGCCAGCGGCCGTCGGGGATGGCGACCTGACCGTGCCGGGCGACAAGTCGGTGTCCCACCGCGCAATCATGCTCGGCAGCATCGCGGAAGGCGTGACCGAGGTGCAGGGCTTCCTGGCGGGCGAGGACTGCCTCGCAACGATGGGCGCGTTTCGCAGCATGGGCGTCGTAATCGACCGACCGGGCAGCACGGAACTCGTTATTCATGGCGTTGGCCTGCGCGGTCTGCAGGCGCCGCAAGGCCCTCTCGACCTGGGCAACTCAGGGACCGCTATGCGGCTCATGACCGGCATGCTCGCCGGGCAGGACTTTGCTGCGACGTTGACCGGTGATGAGTCCCTCACGGGCCGGCCCATGCAGCGCGTCATAACGCCGCTGGGCCGCATGGGCGCCACAATCGACAGCCGGGACGGCAAACCGCCACTCCACATTCGCGGAAACCCGTCTCTGGTGGCTATCGATTACGCGCTACCCATTGCCAGTGCCCAGGTGAAATCCGCCATCTTGCTCGCAGGCCTCTATGCGCACGGCCGCACATCGGTCACAGAGCCGGCAGTAACGCGAGACCACACGGAACGGATGCTGCGCGGCATGGGCACGCCCGTCAGCGTGGATGGGAGTCGCATCGCCATCGAGGGGCCGGCGCGGTTGCGGGCATGCCGTGTCTGCGTGCCCGCGGATTTGTCGTCGGCCGCATTCATCATTCTGGCGGGGTTGCTGGCGGCGAAGGCCGATGTATTGATCCGGAACGTGGGCGTGAACCCGACACGCACTGGTGTCCTCGACATCCTCCGGGCGATGGGGGCTTCGATTGCGCTTGAAAACCGGCGCGACCTCGGCGATGAGCCGGTTGCGGACATCCGGGTGCGTTCGTCAGAACTCCGGGGCATCGAGGTCGATCCCGAGCTGGTGTCGCTCGCCATCGACGAGTTCCCGGTTCTGTTCGTTGCCGCCGCAGCCGCCCGCGGGACGACACGGTTTACCGGCATCGGCGAGCTCCGGGTGAAGGAAAGCGACCGCATTGCGGCAATGGCCTCGGGCCTCCGGGCCCTCGGCATCCGGGTGGAGGAATCCGACGATGGTGCAGTGGTTCACGGCGGGCGATTCTCGGAAGGCGAGGTGGACAGTTTTGGCGATCACCGCATCGCCATGTCGCTCGCGGTCGCGGGTACGGTAGCGGACGGGCCGGTCCGGGTGCGGGACGTTGCCGCAGTAGAGACATCGTTCCCGGGCTTCCCGGACTGCCTGGGGAATGTCGGCGCCGACATCCGCTGTGCTGGGGAGGATTCGCTGTGAAGAAACAGCCCCCGGTCATAGCAATCGATGGGCCGAGCGGGTCGGGCAAAGGCACGATCGCGCGCCAGGTGGCAGCGGCCCTGGGATGGCACCTTCTGGACAGCGGCGCCCTGTACCGCCTGCTGGCCCTCGCCGCCGTGCGCCGCGGCGTCACCCTCGACGATGCCGGCGCCCTCGCTGAGCTGGCGGAAAAACTCGACGTTCGATTCGGTACCGGCGTCGACGGTGAGGAACTCGTCTGGCTGGACGGCGAACCCGTGAGCAGCGAACTGCGCACCGAGCAAGCGGGCCGCGGAGCCTCCACCGTGGCCGCGCTGCAGCCGGTCAGGGATGCGCTGCTCGCGCTGCAACGGGGCTTTCGCAAGGCCCCGGGACTGGTCGCCGACGGCCGCGATATGGGCACCCACGTGTTCCCCGACGCGGAACTCAAGGTCTACCTCACGGCCAGCGCGGACGAGCGGGCACGAAGGCGACATAAGCAGTTGAAGGACAAGGGGATTGATGTTAGCCTTGCCGCCCTTTCGCGGGACATAGAGGACCGTGACCGGCGGGATTCCGAGCGATCGGTCGCGCCGCTGAGGCCGGCTGAGGATGCCAGGATTCTGGATTCCTCGGACCAGTCCATCGATGCCGTGACGAATACGGTGCTGGGCTGGGCCAGGGAAGTGCTGGCCAAAGAACTCTAGATTTCACCAGGAAAGGATTGGGTTGAATCGGACAAGGAGTCCGGTTCTTTTTCGTAATGTCCGTCAGCCACAGGACGTGGTGTGACGTTTTTTGGGAATGGACTTTGCCGCTGCAAGCGTCCTTTTGGTTAATTAAATGTCTGAGAGTTTTGCTGAGTTATTTGAAGAAAGTTTTGCGAGTCAACAGATCAAGCCCGGATCCATCATTACGGGCACCGTTGTCGCAGTCAATGACGATGTTGTAATCGTCAGCGCCGGTCTCAAGTCAGAGGCCGTCATCCCCATCGAGCAGTTCAAAGGCGACATGCGCGACGGCGAGATCTCCGTCGGCGATGAAATCGAAGTTGCGCTGGATGCCGTCGAGGACGGCTTCGGCGAGACCCGACTGTCCCGCGAGAAAGCTATTCGCGCGCGCACCTGGATCGATCTCGAGAAAGCATTCGAGGAAGGGGAAGTTGTCGAAGGTGTTATCAACGGCCGCGTGAAAGGCGGCTTCACTGTCGAGATCGACAACGTTCGCGCGTTCCTGCCCGGGTCCCTGGTGGATGTCCGGCCTGTACGCGACCCCGCCTATCTGGAAGGCAAGAGCCTGGAATTCAAGGTCATCAAGCTCGACCAGCGGCGCAACAACGTGGTTGTTTCGCGGCGTGCGGTCGTGGAACAGGAATACTCCGAGGAACGCGAACAGCTGCTTGCCGAGCTGCAGGAAGGCAATACCGTCAAGGGTATTGTAAAGAACCTGACCGATTATGGAGCCTTCGTAGACTTAGGCGGAATAGACGGGCTATTGCATATCACCGACATGGCCTGGAAGCGCGTCAAGCACCCGTCCGAAGTCGTGAACGTCGGCGATGAGATCGAAGTGAAGATACTCAAGTTCGATCGCGAACGTCAGCGCGTGTCGCTGGGTATGAAGCAGCTTGGTGACGATCCGTGGAAGGATCTCGCTCGCCGCTACCCGCCGCAGACGCGAATCTTCGGCAAGGTCACGAACATCGCCGACTACGGCTGCTTCGTGGAAATCGAAGACGGTGTCGAAGGCCTCGTGCACGTCTCCGAGATGGACTGGACCAACAAGAACGTCAACCCGTCGCGAATCGTGCAGGTCGGCGAGGAAGTGGAGGTCATGGTCCTGGAGATCGACGAAGAGCGGCGCCGGATTTCACTCGGTGTCAAGCAGTGCAAGTCGAACCCCTGGGCCGAGTTTGCCGCGACCTTCAACCGTGGCGACAAGGTCACCGGCCAGATCAAGTCGATCACCGACTTCGGGATCTTCATCGGTCTCGACGGCGGCATCGATGGGCTCGTGCACCTGTCGGATATTTCCTGGGACATGCCGGGTGAAGAAGCCGTGCGCAACTACAGCAAGGGCCAGGAGATCGAGGCGGCTGTTCTCGCGATCGACGCCGAGCGCGAGCGTATCTCGCTCGGTGTCAAGCAACTCGAGAAGGATCCGTTTTCGGCCTGGCTTGCGGAGCACCCCAAGAACTCGATCGTCAAGGGCACGGTCACCGAAGTCGATGCGCGCGGCGCACTGGTCGATCTCGGCGATGGCGTGATCGGATCGCTGCGAGCTTCAGAGCTGGCGCGTGGCCGGGTAGAGGATGCGCGCATGGTGCTGAAGGTCGGCGAGGAAGTCGAAGCCAAGTTCACCAACGTCGATCGCAAGAACCGCTCGGTTGCGCTGTCGATCAAGGCGAAGGAGGTTTACGAGGAAGCCGAGGCGATCAAGGATTACAAGTCCGAAGCCGGTTCGGCGCCTGTCGGCACCACGCTGGGCGAACTTCTGAAGGAAAAAATGTCCGGCGGAAGCAAATAATACGTAAAAAAGGTAGCCCGGACCCTTCGGTCCGGGCTATATTTGTCAATACTATCGGTGGGTTACGTGCCCCGGCCAGGACCGAAGTTAAAAAATGACAAAATCCGAACTCATAGAAGCCATCGCCCGCAAGCAAAAGCACCTTCCTGCAAAAGACGTCGAGCTGGCGGTCAAGCACCTGCTGGACCTGATGAGCGACGCACTGGCCAAGGGAGAGCGAATCGAAATCCGCGGCTTCGGCAGCTTCTCACTGCATTTCCGGCCGCCGCGCATCGGTCGCAATCCCAAGACCGGCGAGGCCGTGGCCTTGTCCGGAAAGTACGTGCCACACTTCAAGCCGGGCAAGGATCTCCGCGAACGGGTCAACGCCAGCCGCCACTTTCCCATCAAGAACTGAACATCGGGGCCGGCAACCGCCGATGCCCGGTTACCAAAACGGCGCTGAAGCAATACACTCTCATGCTACCAGGGCCAAAACTGGCAGCTTTGGAGTGAGCGAATGTTGAAGAAAGCCGGCCTGATTCTACTGTTGATCCTCGTTTTCGGCGTAATGGTCGTGTTCTCGTACCTGAACACGGGCGACGTCGAAGTCAACCTGGCTTTCGTCAGCATTACCACGTCCATTTCGATCGCATTCACCGTAACGCTCGTTGCGGGCTGGCTCCTCGGCGTCATCAGCATGGGCGTCTTTGCGCTGCGGCTCGTCAACGAGAGGCGCACTCTGCGGCGGGCACTGCGCGTGTCCGAATCGGAAGTCACTTCGCTGCGCAACCTGCCATTGTCCGATGCCGACTGAGTCGACATTTCTACTTGCCGGTCTGTTCCTGCTGCTTGCGGCAGCGGGCTGGGCGATGGGGCGCTTCGGTGAACGCGACGAGGAGTTACAGGCGCCGCCCCTCAATATCGATTACCTGAAAGGCCTCAACTTCCTTCTCAACGAGCAGACCGACCAGGCACTGGAGCATTTTCTCGAAATGGTCCGCGTCGACGACAAGACCATCGAGACCCACTTTGCGCTTGGCAGCCTGTTCCGGCGACGCGGGGAAGTGGACCGGGCTATTCGCATTCACCAGAATATCATCGCGCGGCCCGACCTCGCTGCTGAGCAGAGGGACCAGGCCCTCTATGCACTGGCCAAGGATTACCTGCATGCAGGACTGCTGGATCGTGCGGAAAACCTGTTCGTGCGCCTGTCGCAGGGATCGCGCTACCAGGTGCAGGCGCTGGAATCGCTCTGCCGAATCTACGAGCAGGAGAAAGAATGGGAGCGGGCAATCGACTCTGCGGAGAAGCTCGAGGTTCTCGGCGGACGATCGCTGGCACTGCAGGTTGCGCATTATTATTGCGAGCTTGCGGAAGCCGCCTCGCAGCGCAACGACTATTCGGCAGCACGTGCGTACGTCAAGAAAGCACAGACCGGCCGCCCGCGCACGATGCGCGGCGCTCTGACGCGTGCGCACATTGCACAGGAAACGCACGACAGCAAGACCGCACTGCGTCTGTACCACCGCATCATCGACGAGAACACCTACCTGATCGCAGAGGCATTGCCGGAAATCGTCGCCATCTACACGCGCGAGGGCGAGCTCGCGGAGCTCTCACGGGCTCTCAAGTCCCTGCTGCAGAAGCACCCGGAGATGAATTCGCTGATCGCCTATACCGCTATCGTGAACGATATCGGGGGAATTGCGGTCATCGACGAGGTGGTGAAGCAATACATGCTGAACGAGCCCACGCTGGCTGAGTTCGTCGACCTGCAGCGTCTCTCCGACCATGGGCACGACGAGGAAGAGTCGGTGCTGGCGAAAATTCGCAAGGCGCTGAGTAAACTGGCAACCGCTTCGCCGCGCTACCAGTGCCAGGAATGCGGTTTTTCCAGCCAGCGCCTGCTGTGGCAGTGCCCGAGTTGCCGCAACTGGGAAACCCAGCGGCCGGCGTCGCGCGTTCAGTTCGACACGATTCTCCAGCACAGCATCACCCGGAATTGAAGACCGGCTAACCCTGCGAATCCGGCTCAAGCCGCGAGTTTCTGTGGCTGTACGCATCGACCTGCTTTCCTAAGCTAGCTCCTGTATCGCGCCGTTATGGTGCGGCATGTCCCCAATTGGCAAGAGGAGCCCCCGAATGAACAACTGGATTGCAAGCATCGCCCTGTTCGTCCTGCTGCTGCCCGTCCTGGCCCTGGCCGGGCCCGTCAACGTCAATACGGCAGACGCGGAAACTATCTCGGAGTCGCTGCAGGGCGTCGGCCTTAGCAAGGCCCGCGCGATCGTCGAGTACCGGCAGAAACACGGCCCTTTCAGGTCCGCGGACGATCTATCGCTCGTCAAGGGTATCGGTGAGCGCACCGTGGAGCTGAACCGGGAACATATCCTGGTCGCGCCCGCGGCGAAGAAATAGGCGCCGGCAGCCGTGCGGCGGCTGCGCCGGTTCGCCGGTTGCGGCCCCCGCACCCGAGGTGCGGTTCTTGCCAAGGAACCGCAGGCCATAATTGGCTATCATGCGCCCCTCGCAAGCAGTTGAGGGAGCGCGACATTGAGCCAGAAGATTCGAGCGGCCGTCTTTCCGGTCGCCGGGCGTGGAACACGATTCCTGCCCGCAACCAAGGCCAGTCCCAAAGAAATGTTGCCCATCGTGGACAAGCCGCTGATCCAGTATGCGGTCGAAGAGGCCATCGATGCAGGTGCCACCAAGCTGGTCTTCGTGACCGGTAGTTCGAAGCGAGCGATCGAAGATCATTTCGACACGGACCCGGAACTCGAGGCAGCGCTGAAAAAGTCAGGCAAGGACGACCTGCTGAAGACCATACAGGACATCGTTCCTCCCGGGGTTACGTGCATCTACATTCGGCAGGGAGAGCCGCTCGGTCTCGGGCACGCGGTGCTTTGTGCGCGGCCGGCTATCGGCGATGAGCCGTTCTTCGTGCATCTCGCCGACGACCTGATCGCGGGCGCCACGCCTTGTCTGACGCAGATGGCCGCGGAGCACGAGCGGCACGGCGGCGGTGTCATTGCCGTTGAGACGGTGCCGCCCGAGGAAACATCCAGCTACGGCATCGTCGCCGTCGACGAGGCAGACGACAACCGCATAGTCCGCATGGTGGAGAAACCGGCGCCGCAGGATGCACCCTCCAATCTCGCCGTGGTGGGGCGTTACCTGCTGCCGGGGATGATCTTCGACAAGCTAGAGAAAACGGGACGCGGTGCAGGCGGGGAGATCCAACTGACAGACGCGATTGCGGACCTTCTGGACGAGTCGCCGATTTACGCTTACGCCTTCCAGGGAGAACGCTTCGACTGCGGCAGCAAGCTCGGTTACCTCAAGGCGACCGTGGCTCACGGTCTGCAGCATCCCGACACCGGCGATGCGTTTCGGGAGTACCTTGGCACAGTAATTTCGGGCTGATGCGCATCTCGACGGAACTGGCTCCCATGCTGACCCGCATGCGCATGCCACTGGCCGCCTTCCTGCTATTTCTGCTGAATTCCGCAGGCGCACAGCATTCCTACCTGGTCGACTGGGATGCCGCAGGACGCGAGGCCATCGACCACCTCGTCGAGCTCGTCAAGATCCCGTCGGTGAATCCGCCCGGCAACGAAACCGAGGTCGCCGAGTACGTCAGAGCTGCGCTGAACGCGGAGGGCATCGACTCCGAGTTGTACGCGCTGGACCCGGCACGGGCGAACCTCGTGGCGCGCTTGCAGGGCAATGGCAGCAAGGAACCGATACTGATCATGGGCCACACCGACGTGGTCGGAGTGCAGCCGGAAAAGTGGTACGAGGACCCGTTTTCGGGGGTGCGCAGGAATGGCCATATCTACGGCCGCGGCACGCTCGACGACAAGGACAATGTCGCCGCAGGCATGATGGTGATGATCCTGCTGAAGCGCCTCGGCGTACCGCTGGATCGCGATGTCATATTTCTTGCCGAGTCCGGGGAAGAAGGGACGCCGGATGTCGGAATCAACTTCATGGTGGAGAAGCACTGGGACGTAATCGCAGCCGAGTACTGCATCGCGGAGGGCGGCCAGGGCGTGATTCGTGACGGTAAGGTTCATACATTCGGGATCGAGACCACGGAGAAGATGCCGCGGCGCGTTACGCTGGTAGCCCGCGGGACACCCGGGCACGGCTCCATACCCCGGCTTGACAATGCCGTGATGATCCTTGCCAACGCCGTTGCGAAGGCGTCTGCCTGGCAGACGGAAATGCGCCTCAACCAGACAACCGAGACCTATTTCCAGAGGATGGCGACGATTACGCCGGCGGACGAAGCGGTGCTCTACGAGAACATCACCGATCCGGAGATGAGCGAGGCCATTCAGCAACGCTTCCTCGAGACGTTTCCGTACCACTACTCGATTCTGCGAACGTCGGTAGTGCCCACGGTGATCGACGCCGGGTTTCGCCGCAACGTCATTCCGTCAGAGGCATCGGCCATCCTGGACATCCGCATGCTCCCGGATGAGGACGTGGAGCGCTTCTATGCAAGCCTCGCCGAGGTCATCGACGACCCGCGCGTAGAGATCGTCCCGGAACCGGTCTACCGGCCGGCGGCGCCGCCATCGGAAATCGACAACGAAATGTTCCAGACGCTCGAGCGCGTTGCCGTCGAGATGTACCCCGAGGCAACGGTGCTGCCGATAATGAGCACCGGCGCGACCGACATGGCCCAGATGCGCGCCAAGGGCGTGCAGTCGTACGGCATCGGGCCGGCGCGCACGATTGACGAGATCAACAGCGGTTTCGGCGCACACGGCGACAACGAACGTGTTGCCGAAGACGCTTTCGTGAGCATGGTCGAATATCTCTGGCGCGTTGTCCTGGAGATGGCGGCCAGCCAATGACCGAGGAACAATCGCGGCGCACTTCGGTCGATAGATTCAGAGTTTTTTTGTCAGCCTCTCGACAAACCGGGGAATACGAATGAACAAGAACACGGCTCTCGCCATTTTCTTCCTCAGCTTCGCAAGCCTTGCTGCGGCCGAAGAAGGAATGTGGACTATTGACAACTTCCCGTCCGAGCGCGTGGAAGCCAGCTACGGCGTCAAGATCAACGACGCCTGGCTGCGTTCCGCTCAGCTGGCGACGACTCGCCTCGAAAATGGCTGCACCGGTTCGTTCGCGTCCCCGGACGGCCTGGTACTGACCAACAATCACTGTGTCTGGGGCTGTATCCGCAATCTCAGCAGCGCGGAGCGTAACCTTTCGGATGAGGGTTTCATGGCGGCGAGCCGCGAGCAGGAACTTCAGTGCCCGGGGCAGCAGATTTCGGTTCTTGTGGACCTCGATGACGTAACCAGCAAGGTCGCCGGCGCGACGAAAGGGCTCGACGATGCGGCGGCCAACGATGCGCGCAAGGCGGCACTGACCGGTCTCGAAGCAGAGTGTGAGAAGGCCGCGGACGGTGATCTGAAGTGCGAGGCCGTTTCGCTTTACAATGGCGGCCAGTACTTCATCTACAAGTACAAACGCTACGACGACGTTCGTCTCGTATTCGCACCAGAGGTCGATATTGCTGCGTTCGGCGGCGACCCCGACAACTTCAATTTCCCCCGCTGGTGCCTCGACATGTCGTTCCTGCGCGCCTATGAAGACGGCAAACCGGCGTCGACGCCAAACTACCTGCGATGGCGGCAGGGCGGGCCGAAGTCGGCTGAGCCGGTTTTTATCTCGGGTCACCCTGGCTCGACCGACCGGCTGCTCACGGTATCGCAGCTCAAGATGCAGCGCGATGTGATGTGGCCTTTGTGGTTGCTGCGATATTCGGAGCTGCGCGGGCGCATGCTCGCCTGGGCAAACACCAGTGACGAAGCTGCGAGGATCGTGCAGCAGCGTATAGCCGGCCTGGAGAACGGTATCAAGGTGCGTCGCAACCAGCTTAAAGCCTTGCACAACGACTCGATGATGGCCGAGAAGGAAAAGCAGGAGCAGGCGATGCGGGCCGCGGTAGCCGCGGACCCGGAACTGCAGGCGGCCTACGGCGAAGCCTGGTCACTCATCGACGGGGCGATCGGCAAGTACCGGAACTTCTACGAGGAGCACCTCTTCATCGAGAATGCGGCAGGCCTCAACAGCGAGCTGTTCGACCATGCGCGCACCATCGTGCGCGGCACGGCGGAACGTGAACTTCCCAACAGTAAGAGGATCAGGGCCTACACGGATGCCGCGTTGCCTCAGGTCGAACAGGCACTGGCCGCTGAACGGCCAATCGACAAGGAATACGAGAAGCTCCAGCTCACCTTCGCCCTCGAGAAAATGCGCGAGTGGCTGGGCCCGGACAGCAAGTACGTGCACAAAATCCTCGGCAAAGAGTCTCCTGAGGACCTGGCGGCCTCGCTCATTGAAGGCAGTCGGCTGGATGACCCCGAAGTTCGCATGGCCCTCTGGGAAGGCGGCGTCGAAGCCGTAAACGCCAGCGAGGACCCGATGATCAGGCTGGCACTCGACATCGACCCCGAGTCTCGTGCGCTCCGGAAGCGCTACGAGGACGAGGTGGAAGCGCCGCTGACCCGTGGCGAGGAGATGATCGCGGATGCCCGCTTCAGAATCTACGGGTCAGAAACCTACCCGGACGCGACATTCACCTTGCGCATAACCTACGGCGCCGTAAAAGGCTGGGAAGAGAAAGGCGAGATGGTCGACCCGTTCACCCGCACGAGCCGCCTGTTCGAGCGCACGACCGGGCAGCGGCCGTTCATGTTGCCCGACACCTGGCAGGCGGCGAGAGAACA
>Ga0209536_100002843_pt1 | contig 28058 bp, 26 predicted proteins | sample DeeMarSeWOR28_12_FD_187461 | JGI IMG/M metagenome (GOLD analysis project Ga0209536, IMG submission 187461) | Marine sediment microbial communities from White Oak River estuary, North Carolina - WOR-2-8_12 (SPAdes) (version 2) | ecosystem: Environmental > Aquatic > Marine > Intertidal zone >... | reverse complement strand
TAAAATTACCACACAATTTAAAGAGATTCTTTAGATAAGTATATATCGCTCTAGTTAAATTATTATTGCAGTATACGTATAGTATGGATTTGAGATAATTTTTTATGAATAAACCTGTTCGCATATTTATTGCAGATGATAATCGTTTGCTCCGGGAAGGACTGGCTGCAATGCTAGCAGAAATTGACGATATGACTGTAGTGGGTATGGCTTCCAGTGGTGGGCAAGCTATCGATCAAATTAAAAAACTACTTCCTGATATGGCACTGGTTGACATTGGTATGCCTGATAAAGATGGGCTGGATGTGACCGAGACACTACATAAAGAATTAAAGAAAGTTAAAGTTATTATTCTTGGTATGCCTGATTTGACAGATGAAATTATGGCTTGTATTGAAGCCGGTGCTGCCGGATATGTGTTAAAAGAAGCGTCTTTTGAGTACCTCGTTGAAAGCATACGGTCAGTACAGCAGGGTGAATCGTTCTGTTCACCACGTATGGCAGCTTCACTGTTCTCCCGTGTGGCAGAACTGGCCGGGGAGCGCGTATCGGAGAATTCAATAAAGCTTACTCCGCGCGAGGTTGAGGTAATCAACAAAATTGCCGAGGGATTATCCAATAAGGAAATTGCCAGACAATTATATATTGAAGTACAGACTGTAAAAAATCACGTCCACAATATCCTTGATAAATTACAATTGCAAAACCGCCTGGCAGCGGTCCAATATGCGCGTGAAAGAAAACTGCTGTATAAAAAGTAAATCCAGGCTATATTATTAAAAGTACTAGTACTTTTATAGTTGAAAACCGCACGGGATACACCAAATTAATAGTACTTCTGTGCGCTCTATTTAAATCTTTGGATCTATAGCAAACACATTTGAATTATCTATATTATATATTGAATTATCGATATACCAAACCAGATAAATTACAATTTTAAATCTAACCGGAAACCCTGATGGAAGACCACAAAAACAAAGAGTCATATATGCAAAGAAAAGCCCAGCAGCTCATGCAATGGGAACGGGTTATCGATACATTGCAGGCAAGGGCTGATAAGGCGAAAGATAAAAGCAAATCGGATCTTCGACGTCATATCGTAAAAATACAGGTAATAAAAGCCAGAACTGCGGTTATACTCAATCGGCTTCGGAATGCAGATAATGGAAATTGGGATAATATCAAAGCAGATTTGGAAAAAAGTTGGGGGCTTCTCCGCAAAGCCTTTTCAAATGCTTCGGCAAGACCCAAATAAAAAATATGGGAGAATTCACAGAACAAGTGGAAATGCATTAGGAGAATCAGAACCATTTATTCAACTCTCTATACATACATGCTGTAATATGTATTTTGAATTATAAACAGCAGTAAATTTTGTGAAAAATTAATTCTAATAGAGCCGTAAAAGATGCGAGAAATCAGAGTATTGATGGCGAGTCGTCCCAAAATGATATCCGATGTAATCCGAAATATAATCGATCGGCAGCCTGACATGAAGATGGTGGGCGATGTCGTTGACCCGATCAAACTCTTGTTCGCAACCAGGCAGACCTCGGTTGATGTTGTCATTGTAACACCGCTCAAAGCGGACGGCGAGCCCAAGATCTGCAGCCATTTGCTGGCGGAACATCCTCAACTAAAAATCATAGCTCTTATAGCCGAAGGTAAAACCGCTTTTTTGTATGAATCAGATTCCCGGAAAAAACAAATCGATGAACCCTCTGCGGATATAATTGTCAACATTATCAGGGAACTATGTGGTAAATAGTTGCCTGGTCCCGATGTGTATGATATACATGTAAATAATTATAACTATGGTTATTTGTTATAGTCAGAGAAAGGAAATCTATAATGGGAGATAAAGGCAAGAAGGATCGGGATAAAAAACAGAAACAAAAGGTCAAAAAACAGGTTGCTCTGGATAAGCAGAAAAGGGAAAAAAACGAGAAAGAAAATTATTCATTTAAGAAAATATAAAACAGGAGATCAAAATGAATATCTATGTGGGAAATTTGGCACGGGATGCCAGTCAGGATGATTTGAAACAAGCATTTGAATCATTCGGTGAGGTTACATCTGTTAATATTATTAAAGACAGGTTCAGTGGCGAATCAAAGGGATTTGGATTTGTGGAGATGCCTTCTAAAACGCAAGCACAGGCAGCAATTGAAGGTTTAAATGGAACGGATCTTAAAGGTAAGGTGCTAACCGTGAATGAAGCCCGGCCCCGATCAGACAACAGGGGAGGTAGCGGAAATAAAAAAAGAGGACATGGCACCGGCCGCAGATTTTAGGCATCACAATTAATTAATGATGCACTAATCAAATATAATTCTCCGGCGCCGATGTTTCACATTGATTTAACCGTGTCAGGATGATATGCTAAAACAATTCTTAGAAAACATTATTAAGCCTCTTGTTGACAAACCTGATGAAGTGCAGATTACCGAGATCGACGGTGAGACTGTCTGTATTTTTGAGTTGCGTGTTGGTGCTGGTGACTACGGAAAAATTATTGGCAAACATGGACAAAATGCAAATGCGTTAAGAACAATTCTTCACGCCGTCTCAGCCAAAGCCGGTAAACGAGGCGTTCTTGAAATTTTAGAACAGTAATATATTTTGTTCAATTCTATATAGCCTAATTTTTTTGAAGACCATCGCCACCATACCCACAGATTTGAGTTTGGCTTAATATTTTTGAGTGCTTCTCGTTTATCGTGGAGTCATTTGAGAAAATTTATGGATTTAAAACTCGCTGTACTAATAGATGGTGATAATATACCTTCTATCTATGTAAAAGAGATGATGGAAGAAATTGCCAAGTATGGCATTCCGACTGTAAAACGAATCTATGGCGACTGGACGAATCCTAAACTCTCGAAATGGAAAAATATCCTCCTGCAAAATGCCATTATACCAATTCAGCAATACGGATATACAACCGGAAAAAATGCCACTGATTCCGCCATGATTATTGATGCGATGGATATTCTGTATTCAGAAAAAGTAAATGGTTTTTGCCTGGTTTCCAGCGACAGTGATTTTACCCGTCTGGCCACAAGACTTCGCGAAGCCGGGATGAAAGTGTTTGGTATGGGCGAGAAAAAAACACCCGAGCCGTTTATAGTTGCCTGTGATAAATTCATCTATATTGAAATTCTAAAATCCCAATCTGAGGGCAATGAGTCGGAATATACTGAAACTAAATCCATGCTAAAGGGCAATATCGATAAAATAACACCCAAGGTAATTAAATTGATTTCTTCTACGATATCGGATTTAGCCGATGAGGATGGCTGGGCTTTTCTGGGAGATGTCGGTAATCTTCTACAGAAAAAACAACCAAACTTTGATTCAAGAAACTACGGATTCCAGAAATTGACACCGTTGATCAAATCAATAAAAAAATTTGATATTGAACAGCGGGAAAGTCCAAAGGGTCGGTTTAAATTGATTTATGTAAAGAACAAAGATGTTTAAGCATCTAATCAAGGATTCTATCCGATTATGCCATATTTTTTGATTCTAAAGATCTACGCTGCGCAGAAAACTGAATCAAGAAATGAATGTTGTCTTTTATTGAAAACCCTTACCCAGCACAGTGAGAAATGACCGATGAAAAATTTATTAGAAAAAGGGACCAGGTGTCTTATCATCCAAACCGAATTTTCGGCATATAGCTATTGGAATTATGTTGAAGTGTGCAAAATAGCAGGAGCAAAATATCCCGCAGCTCCCCTGGGTTTAATGACCGTCGCAGCATTGTTGCCCCAGCAGTGGGAGTTGAAATTGGTAGATGCAAATGTGGAACCTTTACGTGCCATGCACTTTGACTGGGCTGATATTGTCTGTATCGGCGGCATGCTGCCTCAACAACAAGGTATGATCTCAGTCATCGATAAAGCACATGAACATGGGTGCGTGGTTGTCGCCGGTGGCCCGGATCCGTCATCACAACCTCATTTATATCAATCCGCAGATTATCTTGTGCATGGGGAAGGGGAAGTCACCATTCCTCTCTTGGTAGAAGATCTGGAGAAAAATTGCAGGAGCGGAGAATATAAGTCGGCCGAGAGGGCAGATATGACCAAAGCGATTGTTCCCCGGTTCGATCTTATACGATTTAAGGATTATATCCATGTGGGGATACAGTATTCCCGTGGATGTCCGTTTAATTGCGAATTTTGTGATATCATTGAACTGTATGGTAGAAAATCACGGACGAAAACTCCAGAGCAGGTGATAAAGGAGCTGCAAACGCTTTATGATCTTGGGTATAGAGGACATATTGATTTTGTAGACGATAATTTTATTGGAAACAAAAAGAATGTCAGAAAGGTCTTACAGGTTATTAAAGAATGGTCTGAGGCAAATAAGTATCCATTTTATTTCTCAACCGAATCTTCGATAAATCTGGCAGATGATGAACAGCTTTTACAATTGATGAAGGATGTGGATTTTAGATTCGTTTTTATCGGTATCGAAACACCGGAAGATGAAATATTAAAATCGATGAATAAGACCATTAATACAAAACGATCTATTGTACAGGCAGTAAATAAAATTTATTCTTACGGGATGATTGTAAATGCAGGTTTTATTATTGGCTTTGATACGGAATCTGATCATACCGGTAACGCCATGATTCAGTGTATCCAGGAGGCAGGGATTTGCATGGCGATGGTTGGAAAGCTTTATGCATTACCCCAAACACAATTAACAAAACGATTGGAAAGAGAAGGCAGGTTGTTTGCAAACGGTTCAAAACTGTCCGGGACCGACACTGAACTGGATCAGACCACCAGTGGATTGAACTTTATTACGAAGAGACCCAGACGTGAAGTCTTAAAAAACTATAATAAAGTTATCAAATACATATACGATCCAAAGCGATATTATCAAAGAGTAATATATACCAGCCTTAATTTGAGGCCTGAAATCAAATACAAACCGAATTTTACCAGATTATTGAAGAATATAAAAGTATTTCTTAAAATCTGTATAAAGGTAGGATCCAATAAAACGACCGGATGGCTGTATTGGAAAGCACTTTTTACAGTTATTTCAAAAAATCCCAGGGCATTCGAGGCAACAGTTAATCTGGCTGCGATGTTTGTACATTTTTATAAGCATTCGAGATTTATCATTGAACTTACCGACAGTGAAATTAAAAGTATCGAGAGCAGTGAGGAGGAAAAGGACAATCAATCCATATTCCAAGATGATAAGGTTTACAATGCCCGGAATAAATCATCGCCGACTATGGTAAACCGACTTGATTATTAAGGAAGAAAGCATAGTGAAAATAATTATTGAACTCCAACCGATCAATTCGCATGACGCAAGTCCTTGACTCGAAAAGCCTACTCCGAATAGGTGTTTATGCAGAATGCTGATCGCTACCGGCAGAAGCTATTGAAACGTATGCTTTTTAGATATATTTTCTGATAATATTTCAAGATCCGGCCTTGAAAAAATTCTGCTTTTAGGTGAACCTTCCATTCATTATATTCTATCTTATCTGAAGTTTTCTGAGTTGATCCGCTTTATTATCTTTATCTAGAAATTACGTTTCTTAAGTTTTACTAGAAAATGTTGTTCGGGTGATAATTACTGTTAATGATAACCGCTACTTGAACTGGCGGTTTAAATTACAATCGGTATAAGGGTCAAATATTATAGAATTGATATTTTTTTGAGTCGATGTTCCAAACAGTATCAATTCATATTCGATTCTCCCAACATCATATAGGTTTGAGCGGAATTTTTATTTTGTACTTTCAACTACAGAATTTTAATCTAACCTTCAATTCTAGGGAGGAGGAATAGTATGCGATTTCTGAATAAAACATCGTTTCTAAGTCTGGCAATGCTATCCATGCTCATAGCAACAGCTGCATCTCAGAGTCTGCCACAAATAAAGTTTGAGAAATATGAATTATCCAACGGGCTGGATATAATCCTACATGAGGACCATGCCATACCTGTTGTAGCAGTGAATGTATGGTATCATGTCGGGTCCAAGAATGAAAAACCCGGACGTACGGGTTTTGCCCATTTGTTTGAGCATATGATGTTTCAGGGATCACAGCATCATGATGCTGAATATTTTGAACCATTGGAGAAAATCGGAGGAGCGGTCAACGGTTCCACAAATGAGGACCGCACGAACTACTGGGAGAATGTACCGGCCAATTACCTCGAGCTGGCCCTCTGGCTGGAAGCGGATCGCATGGGGTTTTTACTGGCGGCCATGACGCAGGAAAAACTGGACAATCAGCGTGATGTGGTAAAAAATGAGCGCCGGCAAGGGCTCGAGAATCAACCCTATGCCAAGGTATATGAGCTCATGCTTCCTTTGCTTTATCCCAGCGACCATCCGTATTCATGGTCGGTTATCGGAAGTATGGAGGATCTGTCTGCAGCGTCTCTCGAGGATGTTTCGGAATTTTTCAGGAAATATTATACACCAAGCAATGCCTCCCTTTGCATCGCCGGCGACTTTGATCCTGCCGCGACCAGAAAGCTGGTGGAGAAATACTTTGGTTCGCTGCCCCCCGGGCCGCCGGTCGATCAATTGACCGCATGGATTCCCAACCCCGATGGTGTTAAACGAATGGTTGTACAGGATAATGTCAAGTTATCCCGTCTGTACTATGTCTGGCACACGCCGGCCTATTACGCTCCCGGTGACGCTGAGTTCGACCTCCTGGCCAATGTTCTTTCATCGGGTAAAAACTCACGACTGTACAAATCGTTAGTCTATGAGCAACAGATTGCCCAGGACGTCAGTACGTATCAGGCATCGCATCAATTGGGCAGCACATTCAATATTGAGGTTACTGCCAGAAAAGGACACTCCCTGGTGAAAGTCGAAGCTGCGGTCGATGCTGAATTGAAGAGAATAATCAGCAGCGGGATAACAGCTGATGAATTGGCCCAGGCGCAGACAGCATGGGAGTCGCGATTTGTGCGCAGTCTGGAACGCGTCGGAGGTTTCGGCGGAAAAGCCGATAAATTAAATGAATACAATACCATACTTGGTGATCCTGATAAATTTCAATGGGATTTAGAACGCTACAGCAAAACGACGGTGCAAAAAGTACACGGGTATGCAAAGCAGTATCTCGATCCGGATAAGCGGGTGATTTTACATGTCGTACCGCAGGGTGACCTGACAGCAGCCGCGGCTGAGTTTGACCGCACTGCCAGGCCTGCGCCAACGCCGGAGCCGTCATTTGTGCCGCCTTCGATCCAGCGCACTGAACTGTCGAATGGCATGGTTCTGCTGCTGGTTGAAGATCACAGTCTGCCGTTAGTGCAAACAAATGTCGTTATCAAAAGCGGGTGGGCTGCCGATCCCGGCGACCGGCCTGGTGCTGCGGCCTTAACCGCAGAACTGTTAGATGAGGGAACCGGGTCACGCAGTGCCCTGCAAATTTCAGAAGAAGCCAAACGCCTCGGGGCCAATCTGGGAACCTACAGTTTCTTTGATGCCTCCGGAATCAACCTCAATATATTGAAGACAAATCTTGATCCGGCGTTGGAATTGCTCGCGGATATTGTACTCCACCCGGCCTTTCCCGCTGAGGAACTCGAGCGGCAACGCGAAATCTACCTGGGTCGCATCCAGCAGGAGTCAAAAGAGCCATTCACCACCGCCTTTAAAGCTTATTTGTATCTCCTCTACGGGCCCGGTCATCCGTACAGCCAGCCATACACCGGTTCAGGAACCGAATCTTCCATCAAGGCAATCACCAGGGGTGATTTGGTCGATTACTACCGGGCTAATTATTATCCCAATAACGCAGCCGTAGTCATGGCCGGTGATATTAACCTGGAAGAGGCCAGGTCAAAATTGGAGGATGTTTTCGCCGGCTGGCAGCCGGGAACAATCGCGGTACATGAAGTTCCGCAACCACCTGCGATAAGTGCCACCAAAATTTACATAGTCGATAAGCCCGGTGCGGCGCAAAGTGTTATCGTGGCCGGCAATTTCGGTATCCGGCGCAATGCGCCGGATAATGTTGCCTGCGAAGTAATGAATCATGCATTAGGCGGTCAATTCACCAGCCGTATCAATCTGAACCTGCGGGAGGATAAAGGATATACGTATGGTGCCGGTTCATTTTTTCTCGGAACGCGCGAAGTGGGGCCGTTTATTATCTATGCGCCGGTGCAAACCCGAATTACACAAGAATCGCTTACAGAGATCATAAAAGAAATCCGCGATGTGACCGGGCCGCGCCCCCTCACGGATATCGAACTGACTGACAGTAAAAATAATTTGATAAAAGGTTTTCCGCGGCGCTTCGAAACGCTGCAGAACTTAGCCGGCCAAATTAGCGAAATCATTATGTACGATTTGCCTGAGAATGAATGGCACAACTATATCGGTGAAGTGAACGCGGTTGACGGCGCCATGGCGACGAAAGCCGCTATGGATCACATTGATTCCGATGCTTTATTGATCGTCGTGGTGGGAGACCGGGAGAAGATCGATGCCGGGTTGCGCGAATTGGAACTGGGTGAGGTGCGTTACGCAGATGAAACGGGTAAACCGATCGAGTAATATTCCTGTCCCGTTTTCGAGTTCATGATCATTGAAAACGCGATGCAGTATAAAAAAAGTTACAGATATTTGGTGTACATTAAATGCGCCTGTAGCGGCGGATACGGATGATAGATAGACGGGTATGCAGGCGATAAGGTCGGTCTATACTTATATCGTCAGCAGGTAATCTTCAGGGGAGGGCATACGGCATGATGTTGTCGGAGAAAGATATTTGCACATCGGGGTGGGTGAACGGGAGACAAAAACGCCCATGCGTTTTTCTTCCTCAGATAACTGCTGTTTTTTTGGTTGCGATCATTTCCTTGATGCAATACCCGCTCAAGGCTCAATGGACCCCTACACCGAATGATACTCTGGTATCTCATCGCATCCTCGCAGACAACAGGGTCAATTTCAGGATCTATGCACCAAATGCAGCTGAGGTGATGCTGGGTGGTACCGATATTCCGAATATGGGACCAGGGGCAGATGTGACAAAGATGGAAAACGGCGTTTGGCAGATCACCGTGGGGCCTCTGGAGCCTGGTGCGTACAGGTATACTTTTGTTGTCGATGGTATTTCCGTTAATGACCCGCGGAACCCCCTTACCAGTCAATCCAATATGCACAGCTGGAGTCTGATTTATGTGAGTGGTGATGCATTCATGGATACCCGTAAAGTACCCCATGGTGCTGTGTCGGAGGTCATCTATTATTCGACCGCACTTCAGCGGTTTCGCCGCATGCACATCTACACCCCACCCGGCTATGAATCGGGAGAAGGCAGGTACCCTGTCTTTTATCTGCTGCATGGGGCATTTGACTGCGATGATGCCTGGACGACTGTGGGTCGGGCTAATCTTATCATGGATAATCTTATTGCAGATGAACTTGCCAGACCTATGGTTGTTGTGATGCCGGCCGGACACACCGGACCATTTCGCTTTGGAGAACCGCTTCCCGAAATGGACGATTTTATCCGTGACTTTACCGACGATATCATGCCCTATGTAGAGACAGAGTACAGGATTCTCACGGACCGCGCTAACCGTGCGATCGCCGGATTATCAATGGGTGGCGAGCACACCCTGAACATTGCCATCCCTGATCTGGAAAAATTTGGCTATATCGGCGTTCTCAGTTCCGGGATTTTTGGCATCACCGGTGATCCGCGTTTCGGTCCTATGAATGATCCCGGCTGGGAAAAACAACATAAAAAGGAACTTGAAAACAAGGAAGCCAGAAAAGGATTAAAACTTATCTGGTTTGCCACCGGGAAAGACGATTTTCTGGTGGAAACTTCCCGGGTTACTGTCGATCTGCTTAAAAAATATGGATTTGATGTTATGTACCATGAAACAGCCGGTGCGCACACCTGGATTAACTGGCGAAAATATCTATATGAATTTGCACAACTCCTGTTCCAATGAACGTGTAAAGATAAAATACTTTTATCAGAAATCTGAGCATCTTGCGAAATATGGTAGCATAAATTGTAATAAAAACATCAGCGGGCGAGCCTGCCGGCCGCTGAAAAAATAAATTAATTATTTCAATTTTTGCCATTTAGGTCGAGTATTATATAATATTTATAATTTATATTTTTCAGCTAATTAAGCTTAATCAATCGCCATATAACAAATTATCCTGATTTCAGGGGAAAAGATCATGAGAACTTTCATCTTTTTTATAATGATTACAGGGCTATTAGCAACGGCCGGTTTTGCCGATGAGACAGAAGGTAAAACGGAACTTGGTCTGAAAGGCGGTATTAACAGTTACTGGGGTGACATCAATGACCGGCAGATCAACGGATCTGCAGCCCTTACGCTGTTCTGGTGGTTATCAGATCCGTTTGCACTGGGTGTAAACGGCGGTGCCTCCTTTTTGCAGGCAGAAACCGGGGATGCCTATTTTAAAACCATGCTCTACCGGTTCTCACCGATGATAAAGGTAAAACTGTTCCCCTCCAGTGTCTTGAATCCTTATCTGCAGACCGGCTTTGATCTGATGTATATCAATCCTCAGGACAGAAGCGGCAACAAATTACCCAATAATGCCGCGGGTAAATATGAGAATTTACAGTTTGCGGTTCCGGTAGGTGGAGGTATTGCGGTCCATTTTTCAGAGCGGGTGGCCATGGAACTGGAGGGCATGTACCATCAGGCACTGACCGACTATCTGGATGATCTCAAAGCCGGTGACCGGTGGGATGGTTATTTTACCCTGACACTGGGACTGGCTTTTCATCTGGGTGAACCCAGGGACACCGACGGTGATGGAATTCCCAATAAACGCGACGCCGATCCGACGCATCCGGAAGATTATGACAACTTTGAAGATTTTGATGGAGCTCCCGATCCGGACAATGATCAGGATGGTGTTCCGGATACTGAAGATAAGGCACCCAACAAGCCTGAAGACCTGGATGGTTTTCAGGATGAGGATGGTGTGCCGGATCCGGATAACGACGGAGACGGGATACTGGACAAGGATGATAAAATGCCGGGAACGGATGCCGCAATTGCAGCCGGAATTATAACCGCCGAGGACTTTGATGGATTTCAGGATGAAGACGGCGCGCCGGATCCGGACAACGATGGCGACGGGATTCTCGATAAAGATGATAAATGCCCCAATGAACCGGAGACCTTCAATGACTACCAGGATGAAGACGGCTGTCCGGATACCAAACCGGAAGTAGATGTGGGGCAGTCGGTTGTCCTGGAAGGGGTTAACTTTGCCTCCGGCAGCGCCGAACTGACCGGAAACTCCATGCGGATTCTGGATAAAGTCGCTGAAGATATGCAGAAATATCCGGATATTGAAGTTGAAATCCGCGGATACACCGATAATACCGGCAGTTATGAAGGCAACATACAAATTTCCCAGCGTCGTGCCGATACTGTCAAGGCCTACCTGGTAAGCCGCGGTGTCAGGCCTTACCGGATCACCACCAAAGGATTCGGTCCGGAAAATCCGATCGCACCGAACAGTACGCGTGAAGGCAGGGCGCAAAACCGGCGGATTGAATTTTACCGGATAAAATAATCCCGGCTGCTTCCATCGGCGGTTTATTTTTAATAGATTTCGGACGGGCTGTAACTTAGCCGCCAAGAAATCTTAAAGAAGACGCACCGAATATTTTTTATTTCTTCTGCTGATAAGGGGGATCATACAAATACCCGTATCAGGGGCAGCAGAGTCAGATGTTGATCGTATATCTGATCAATCCTGTGACAACCGGTTTGATGACCCAATCCGTCTGCCGGTAGCAGGGGCCTTTTATTTTTCCTTGCGAATAACTATTTAAATCAAACACATCCTATTGACAGGAGTTGAAATGAGGTTTTATAAAATCATGTTAATGCAGGTTTCCTTGTGTCTTTTTTCAGCCATCGCGCAGTCGCCGGATACCCTATTTTATGGAGATGCACCACCCGTTGTTTATGAGAATCCGTATGGATGGGGATATATCGCCGGAACGAATGGATATGGTGATCTGGGCAAATACCAGCGCTTCGATTTTTACGGAGAGTATGATATTGCCGGGGCGATTGTGTATATGGGCGCAAAAAAAATTGTCGGTGATCCGGATTCGATACGCATTGTTTTTAAAAGAACTACCGGTGTGGCAACCAATGGGCCTGATAGCGGACCCCGCCGAGAGGCCATTGCCTCCATCAGCACAACGCTGGATGTTTTTGATACAACCGGTGCCGGAACCACCTTTATGCTCCCGCATCCCGTAACTGTAAGTGGAAACGTATTTATTGCAGACACATTATTTATCGGTATAGAGTGGGATGTTACCGCCAATGATACGTTTGCCGTATTTGCCGACACAAATGGCGCCGGAAACCTTGCGGATCGTGCCTGGGAAATGTTCTATGACAGTACGCTCCAAAGATTTAATGAGCAGAGTGAATTTTCCTGGTTGCTGGATGCTGACATCTGGATTGCAGCACTTCATTATCCCGCAGGGACTGCTGGCATTTCAGACGAGCTGCGTGCGGAGATACCAGAGACATATGCATTACATCAGAATTACCCAAATCCTTTCAATCCGATGACCACAATTGGTTTCTCACTGCCGAAAACCGAATTTGTGAATCTGGCAATATTTGATCTTCGCGGAAAGGAAGTCGCTGTCCTTTTGAATGCACAAAAAAGTGCCGGATCATATGAGGTTGTTTTCGATGCTTCTTCGTATGCCAGCGGTATATACTTCTATCAAATCACTGCAGGAAGCTTTAAGCAGACCAGGAAACTGACAGTAATGAAGTGATCTCATTCCACGCCAGAAAAATTCCGCACCAGGCAGATACGTATAGTGGCTGGTACAATATTGATGAAGATATATACAAAACCTGTCTTGAGGATCCGGTGAATCAATTGTTGTCCACTGACAACGGTTTGGGCACAATACTTATCGAATGGTCACAGGAACATAACTATACCATTCCATTTAACCAAAAACCAAGATCAGATATATTTTACCGGAACCGGCATTTATCAAACTTAAAATTTTTACGATAAGGGGACATATAGTTGCTATTTTAAAAAATAATAATAAAATAGCCGGTCGTTACGAACAGGGCTTTGATTTCGGTTCTCTGATGAGTGGTATATATGTCTGTCAGTTGATAGCAGGCAAGCTGAACAGGGCAATAGAATGGATTATCATGCAGTAATTTTTCCTATCAGTACAAATTGTGATTTTGGCATGAAATCGTTAAATAAGCATTCTGTAGCGCACACATATTAAGCCGTAATAAATCATTAAATATACATTGCCAATTAGTGGTTTTGTTGATATCAGTATTTATAATATCCTGGGCCAACGGGTGGTTACCTTGATTAACAAAAGACAAATGTCTGGATATCATAGTATTAATTGGGATACAACCCATTCAGGAAAAAGCCTGGCAACAGGACTTTATATTGCAAGGCTTCAGGTAAAGGGTGACGATGGGAGGATATTTACCAAAAGCATAAAAAGTATTCTGGCAAAATAAAGTTGTAAGCGGGGCAGGTATTTAAAACAGCTTTTGAATATTATTAAATTGTTTTATACTCCATGTACTATTGCTTTTAAAGTGAATGGACATATAAAGATTGGGTCCGGATAAATGCCTGAGGGTATTAATTTCCTGACACCGGAAAACAGGTGAGCACAATAAATCGCAGAGAAAGGAGTAATGGATGAAACGTAAAGCATCTGCAGAATGGAAAGGCGGATTAAAAGGCGGTAACGGAACAATGTCAACAGACAGCGGGATATTCAGAAATACCCGGTATTCCTTTACAACACGATTCGAGGATGAACCCGGGACAAATCCGGAAGAATTGATCGCCGCCGCCCATGCCGGCTGTTTTTCAATGGCGTTTTCCGCACAACTGGAAAAGGCAGGTTTTACTGCGGAAAGAGTCAGCACTGAGGCGACCCTTACCTTTGAAAAGACCGAAGCCGGGTTTACGATCACGTCAATCCACCTGGATGTCAGCGCAAAGGTTCCCGGAGCGGATCAGAAAGCCTTTAAAGCAGCCGCGAACGATGCAAAGACCGGCTGCCCGGTGTCGCGGGTATTAAATACGACGATTACTATGGATGCGAAATTGGTAAAATGATACGAGTACGGGCAAGGGAGTCTTTAGCCTGACCACTCAACAAAGAATCCTACGCTTTCTCCGCGTCCAAAAAAATTGAACTGCACCGACAAATTGCCGGAGGGATACCGGAAGCGCATGGTAAAGGCGAGATTCGTGTAACAGTGTCACGGATTAGTGATTATTACGGACGAAGGAAGATAAAAACTATCGCCTTTTGTTTGCGTCCTGCATCCAGAATATGTATTACCGCGGCTGAATGTTTTTGCTGAGCTAATCAAAAGGCCCTGCCAGGCAGGGCCGGGTAATAAATCACTGATTCTGCGTCACAAATGTGGTCTGGTTTATTTGGCGGCTGCCTTCTGCTGCTCGGCAGTCCAGGGCGGCGTAATGCCGTTGCTGCGGGCATAGGCGATAGACTGACCCAGATGCTCGTGCAAATGGTTCAGGGAAGAGACCATGAAATTGCGCAGCGACATTTCCATGCCAAATACCTGGACCTGCTTTTCCAGATCAGCCTCTGTAATGTTTTTGGCAGCTTCGGTCAGGTCCTTGAACGAGCGCTCAAGAATCTTGCTTATCTGATCTTTTCCGGTAGCTATTTTATCCCATTCCATCGGCGTAACATCGAGGTTAATATCCGCCGGAACAGGCTGACCGGCTGCTTGGATGAAGTAGTAATTGGCCAATGCTGCGTGCATATAAACTTCGCCAACCGAACGTACACCCTCCGCCGGCCGCCAGGAATAATTCTCTGCGGGTACGGCCTGCTGCAATTGGGACAACCTTCCCTGAATAAACTGGATCTGACCCATAAATTCGGCACGGAAGCCGCTCATTTCCGGCGAACCTTCATGATGATCAGTTGCCACCGCCAGGGTGGTCAATGTAGAAAACATGATGAATATGAAAAGCGAAATAAAGCGGTGTAACATAATGCCCCCTTCTAATGTTCGTTTGAATGTTTTGATAAATATAAATCCCGAGTAAGGCATACAAACGAAATTAAGTAAAGAGATTATTCCGGTTCGCTTATTTTTATTCAGCTGCCGGTTGAATCGCCTCAATTTGTTTAAAGATCGATCTGGGTCTTAGGTGATAAGCGGTATAAGACAGTCAGGCACCTGTGCGAGGCCTTCTTGGACTGATTGGTATGGGGAACTAACAGCGCAAAAATTGATATCGCGCCAAAATCGGCTATTATTATTAATCCATATCCTATTAACCTCAAGACCATTGCCTTGAATTTTAAATCGTATATTAAAAAAGTGTTTGATTTCATGATACTTAGACTTATAATTAATCATGTAATTCCCGCACAAACAAACTGCATACCGACAAGGCGATTTATGTCAAATATCAAATTGAATATTCTTTTCCTCTGGGTATCATTTATGATCCCGCTTTACGCTCAGCAACCGGATTCCCTGGAGATATTTCAGGGTGATACCATTAAAGTCGTGGCTGACAGGTACGATCGGTTCAGGAAATATAATTCGATCTCGGCCAAAATGCGCATGGAAATAATAGATACGCCCGCCAGTATCGCCAAAGTATCACAGGCGTTAATCGAAGAGCAGAACGCTTTGTCACTGAGCGATGCACTGAAAAATATCAGTGGTATCAATGTACAGAGCGGACTGGGCGTACAGGATTTTTTTATTGTAAGAGGGTTCGAATCGACAACATCCGGATTGATCCTCAGTGACGGAATACACGACCCGGTTAACAGCCTGTTTAACTTCTATGGATTTGGACCATTCGACCTGTATAATGTTGAAGAGCTGGAAGTCCTGAAAGGTCCGTCATCCTATCTATATGGAGTGAATACCCTTTCTGGCGTCGTCAATCTGGTATATAAAAAACCGCTGGATAAGGATTTTTGTTATTTGTCAGCCATTTACGGACGCTATGATTATTACCGCATCGACATGGATTGTGGAAAATCAGTTGATTTCGGAAATATCGCATTCCGCCTGAATGGATTCTGGCAAAATGCCATTTCGTACCGCATTGACAAACCGTCAAATAGATTTGCGCTCAATCCTGTGTTCAGGTGGCAGCTCAGTGAAAAAGACGCTATAGAAGTCAGGTTTGAATACAGTAATGACCGGGTAAAACCCGATGTGGGTATACCTTTATATCTGCCCGGTCAGAAATGGGAATTGCCGGATATATCACCATTAACCTCCTATCAATCACAGGTGGATCAGGTCGATCGGAATTCAGTGCGATTTCGGATAGATTATACACGGTATTTCAATCGGAAATTATCTTTAGTAAATAAGCTTTATGCAACAAAACTAAACGGCGGGAGTTATCTGACCATGCCGCATGTTCCCTATCGCAGTACCGCTGGCGGCTGGCTGGTGGACCGTCATGTATATCATATGACCGAGCGGCAATTCGTAATAGGAAATCAGCTGGAATTCGGGCTGAACTTTGAAACCGGAGCAATCAAACATAATGTGGTGCTGGGTATTGATGCCATTCTACAGGAAAATACTGCGGACAGAAATATTTCACTGCTGGATCTTACAGGATATTTCAATCCCAAGAGTGAAACCGGTGGACGGGACGATTTGTTATGGCTAAATACAATACATACCGAAATCAACCGGTGGAATCTGGCACCGTATCTGGTTTATCATACCGATATTGGACAGGATTTAAAAATATTAGCGGGAGGAAGACTCGATATCATAAATAAAAAAGGGAACAGGCTGAACGATGCCTTCGACTATATTCAAAAAATCTTACGCAGTGAACCTGGATCAATTTCTATAAGATATACCAATTTTAATCCAATGATAGCCTTATCCTACCGGGATAGTGAAACGTTACGTTTTTATATTAATTACGGAGAGGCATTCTCGGCAGATGCCACATCGCTGAATGAACCGGAAATAAGCAGGCAGTGGGAACTGGGATATAAATTTATATCCGGTGACGACCGGTTTCAGCATACCTTTGCTGTATTTCAGATCCTGAAAGAAAATATGACGATCCCCCTGATCGGACCCTTGCAGGGTGATATTCGCGAACCAATTGGAAGCCAAAGATCACGTGGTATTGAAGCGGATTTTTATGCACGGATCCTCAGCCGCTTATATGCCCAGTTGAATTATTCTTATACCGAAGCCGAATTTATTAATTACCGGGAATTATCAGTGACGGAGGAATTAACCACCGAACTTCTCGATTTTTCAGGCAATGTGCCCCCTTTTGTTCCCGGTCATCTGATGAATATCTGGTTTTTCAATTATTTTACCAATGGTCTCGGTATCGGTTTCGGAACAACCTATACCGGAGGCCAGTATATACATGCGGATAACAATTTCCTCCTGCCGGGTTATTTTTTGTTCAATGCGGCACTGATTTTCCGGTTTGAAAGGGGCGGATGGAAAATAAATGTAAACAATATTACTGACCAGCAATACTATGTTCGCGGATTGGGACCGTATACGTTGATTCCCGCACCTCCGATTACTATTTTTATATCCTTGTACTACAATATTTAGATTTCCGTGATATCGACAAATTTTATGTAGAATTCTTTTTCAGACCATTGAAACTGATGTGAGCTGGGACGGTTGTTCACAGGCCTGCGGGCCGGTGCCCGGAAGTTAAATTAAGTTGCGTATCCTTTCTGGTACGCAGTATATTCAATGCTGAATTCAATGGCGCTTGTTTGGGGAAGATATACCGCACCCCGGACGCTGGTCAGATCATGATTTTACCAGCGTATGTCACGCCATCAACGATAGATATCCCGTCTGGTATTTATTCGTCTCAAAAATTAACCATCAAGCCTGCTAAAGGCAGGTGGACCTGCAAAGAATAATAATTACCTGCGCACTTGTCTTGTCGTGTACCGGAAGTTGTTGGCTAATTATGCAGAAATGTCAGGACACCGGTCCGACAAGTGCATCTAATGTGATTCTCCATCACTCGTAAATAATTAAGGGGAGATTGAATTGCGGTAAAAGGGTTGCTTTTTTGCTTTTATCCGCTTATATTATGAGTAATAAAGTTACTCGTAATATGTTAAAAACAATTATCACCTCTGAAACGCGAATCAAGCTTCTCCTGCGTTTTTTTTTGAATCCGAAAAATCAGGGATATCTGCGGCAGCTGGCGGCGGAGTTTGGTGAATCCACAAACAGCATCCGGGTCGAATTGAATAAATTAGCCGAAGCTAAAATTCTTAATAGCGAGGTTAAAGGCCGAAATAAACTCTATACGGCGAATACGGCACATCCGCTGTTCCATGATATCCGCAATATCGTATTAAAATCCACCGGTATTGATCAGGTAATATCAAATATCATTCGGAAAACCGGGCATCTCAAATTTGCACTGCTTCGTGGTGATTATGCGCGGGGAATAGACAGCGGTCTGATTGAGCTGGTCGTCGTTGGGCAGGACCTTAATTTTGTTGAAATTGAACGGGTGCGTAAAAAAACCGAGACTCTGATCGAACGCAAAATATCCGTCATCACGCTTAGTCCGGATGAATACGAAAAATTGAAGCATAACTTTTTAAATGACCCATATATGGTGCTTTATGAAAAGACCGATAGTGAGGAATTATGAAGAAAGTATTGGTAACGGGGGCCGCTGGATTTATCGGCAGTCACCTGGTGGAGGAACTGGTAGTTCAGGGATACCGGGTGCGGGCGCTGGTTAAATATAATTCCAGGAATGACTGGGGCAATATTGAATTGCTGCCGGGGCAGATAAAAAAAGAAATTGAGATTGTATCCGGAAACATTGAAGATCCTTTTCTTTGTCAAAAAATATCGCGGGATGTGGAAAATATTTATCATCTGGCCGCTTTGATCGCCATACCGTATTCCTATGTGGCGCCGGAGAGCTATATAAATACCAATATTAAGGGAACGATGAATATACTGCAGGCGGCATTGTACAATGACGTGCAGAAAATCGTGCATACTTCGACCAGTGAGACCTATGGAACGGCCATATATACGCCGATAGATGAAAAACATCCGCTGCAGGGGCAGTCACCGTATTCTGCCAGTAAAATCGGTGCCGATAAAATAGCTGAAAGCTATTATCTTTCATTCGGCCTGCCGGTTGCGATTCTGCGTCCGTTCAACAATTACGGACCGCGGCAATCGGCGCGGGCTGTTATTCCGACAATCATCACGCAGGCGCTGACAACAAAGACCAAACACATCAAACTCGGATCGCTTGATCCGGTGCGTGATCTCCTGTTTGTCAAAGATACTGCCCGTGCATTTATTAAAGTTACAGAGAATCATGCCACTTCCGGTGAAGTCATCAATGCAGGTTATGGAAAGGGTATTACGATCGGGGACCTGGCGAGGAAAATACTGGATATGATCGATCCGGAAATTGAAGTCAGCATTGATGATAATCGGATTCGGCCTGAGAAAAGTGAGGTGATGGAACTGGTATGCGATGCTTCGAAGGCAAAACAAATGATCGGCTGGGAGCCTGAATATGAACTTGACGAGGGATTGAAGGAAACGATTTCTTCTATTGCAAAAAATATCAATGCCTATAAACCGGATATTTATAACTTGTAACGAGGGAAGTAAAAAAAGCAGGGATCTGGAATTGAAGAAGCTTCTCATTACCGGTTTCAGTGGATTTACCGGCAGACATCTGGTCAAATTTATTAAGGAGCTGGGTAATATTGAACCTGTCGGAATTGATCTGCAGGCTGATCCGTCGATCAGAAGCTATGCACTAGATCTGCGCAAACCTGAGGATCTGGATAAAATACTTGCTGAGGAAAAAGCGGATTATATAATACATCTGGCCGGGGTGACCAAGGCAGAAAAATTTTCCGATTACTATGAAGGCAATGTCTATACTGCACTCAATCTATTTGAGGCTCTACTAACTGCCGGTCTCTTGAATACTAAAATTCTTCTGATCAGTAGTTCTGCTGTATATGGAAGATCACGGAGGAAAATTGTCGACGAGCAGGTTCAGGTTCACCCGGTTAATTTTTATGGGAGCAGTAAACTTGCCATGGAAATGGCAGCCATCCCGTACACGGAAAACTATGGTTTAAGCATCAGTATTGTAAGGCCGTTCAATCTGATTGGGCAGGGACAATCGCCGGAATTTGTCATCCCGTCGTTCATAATGCAGTTACTGGAGATAAAATATCGCTCCGGAAATCCTGTAATAAAAACAGGCGATCTGAGTGGCAAAAGGGATTTTATCGATGTAGAGGAAGCAATCCCGGCATACTGGAAGGTCCTGACCCGGTCAGGAAGATACGGGGTTTATAACATCGGGAGTGGAAAAGCGATATCGGTTCAGGATGTCCTTGAAAAGCTGATCAAAATGATTGGCGTGAAGGTTGCGCATGAGGTCGAACCGCAGAGAGTTCAGAAATACCAGATCAAGGAACTGGTGTCTGATAATCGCAGAATCAACTCTCTCGGTTGGTTCTCCCAAAAACCACTGGAGAATTCTTTACAGGAAATGATCGCGTATTATATGCAAAAGTATTTTTAAACCCTTATTTAAATTTTGTAAAAATTTATGGAAAGCCTATCTCAAAAATTTTCTCAGAGATCCGATATTATCGGCAGATTGTATCGGCGTGCTGTTAAAATCAAGCTGTATTTTAAATACCCCGATAGTTTTGTCCGCGATATAAAGATGCTGCTCAGAAAACCGGGTGCACGCAGATTGGGCATCTCTTATCATCCGCCGAATTTTATTTATTGCAGCGGGATACACAAAGAAAGCATAATTGTCGATGTTGGCTGCGGTTTTGAAGCGGATTTCTCACGCCATATGATTGAGAAATTCGGTGTTACAGCTTACGGCATCGATCCAACGGAAAAACACAGGCAGCCCTTGCGGCAGCTGCAGTCAAGCTCGGGAGGGAAATTCATATATTTGCAGAATGCGGTCAGTTCGAAAAGCGGAGAATTACTTTTTTACGAGATAGCAAACCGCGAAAGCGGTTCACTGCTGGCAGAACATGTCAATTTTATGCAGGATGAGACCATCTCGTACATGGTGAAGTCGATAACGCTTAAAGAAATACCTGATAAGATCGACCATGTTCAGATCGATTTGATTAAACTCGATATTGAAGGCGCAGAATATGATTTGTTTTCGCATATCAAGAATGAAGATCTTGCAGCGTATAAACAGATTTATATTGAGTTTCATCACAACTCAATTAAGGACAAATCGATTGCTGATACCAGGCGGATTGTGACTTCATTATGCACATTGGGTTTCAAAAGTTTTACACTCGATGATATCAACTATTTGTTTTACCGGGAATGATAAAACTGTTGTAATCATTTCTTGAATGGCTGAATAATTCAATCGATTTAACCAAATCGTATTTGTAAAAAGGCGGGGAATATGAAAGCGATCATTCTGGCCGGGGGACTGGGCACACGGTTAAAACCGTTTACTGAAGTAATTCCAAAACCACTGCTCCCCATAGGTGAAAAAGCTATTATTGAAGTCCAGATAGAAAATCTTAAAAAATATGGTTTTGATCAAATAATTGTCGCCACCAATTACCGTTCGAAATATGTCGAATCCTTTCTCGGTAACGGAAGCCAGTACGGGGTCGGATTGAAATTCAGCCTTGAGGAGCAGCAGCTTGGTACCGTCGGTCCGCTTTCTTTGCTGGAAAACGAATTAACCGAACCTTTTTTGATGATGAACGGAGATATTCTGACAAAGGCAAATTTTAAAGAAATCTACGAATTCAATTTAAAATTTGAACATTCCAAATTAACCGTGGTGACCAAAGAGATCATAACCCCTTTCAGATTCGGCAGTGTCGAGACAAGCGGGGATTATCTTTTAAATGTGGAAGAAAAGCCGGAATTACATATCAATATTGTGGCGGGCATCTATGTGATGAAACCCGCCATATTCAGCTTTATACCCAAGGGACAAAGATACGATATGAATGTGTTAATCGAAGACCTTCTGAAAGCCGGCGAAAAAGTGACCATTTACCGGCTAAAAGAGTACTGGTTGGATATCGGTAGATATGACGACTATGAAAAGGCGCAAAAAGATATGAACCATTTTTTATAATCAAAGAATATGCAAGAGAAATTAAACATCCTGTTTATCTTTACAACCGGCAATCTGAATTCGGTTTATCACAAAATGTGGTTTAATGCATTTTATCATAAAGAGATTGATATCTCTCTGATTATAGCTCATGAAAAGGATTCAGCGGCACAGGAATTTTTTGATACATATAATGCCTTCTACCGTGTTCACTTTACAAAACCGCATCAGGCGATCGTTAAATTTCCATTTCTGCATATACCGGCAGAATTTGTGAGAATGTTGAAATTTATTAGATCCGTTAATCCCGATATTATTCACGTTCAGGGATGTTACAACACGTTTTTAGTCCTGCCGCTCTTGTTTATCAGGAAGCAATATAAGCTGATCTTCAATATCTGGGGAAATGATTATAATATCTTGTTTACAACATCGAAGAACCATCAGCTGCTCATCCGATGGCTTCTAAAAAAATCGGATCTGATCTGGTTGATGTGGTATGCACTGACCGATAAAATTAAAAAAGATTTTCCGGCCTATGCGAATAAAACCAAAACTATTTTATGGGGAGTGGATTCAAGATTGGTGACACGAAAATCTTCGGAACAAACCCTGAAGGAACTGAGGCGCCGATTTAATTTGACTGATTCAAGTTACAAACTGATCTATGTAAAAGGATTTAAGGAGTCAAATAACCAGCATGAATTGGTCAAAGCCCTTGAAAAAATTGAGGCATCACTCGATTTTCAGGTGATTTTACATTGTGTCGGTGCAAATGACACTCGGTATTTAAAAGCCGTAGAACAACTAATCCACAGTTATCATCTGACAAAAAAGGTGATAGTTTCGCAGGATTATCTGACCGATGAAGAAATGTACGGATTATTTGAAATTGCCGATCTTTCATTTGCCATTTCTTCCGAGGATCAGTTAACCATTACGATATTTGAGACTATACTTGCCAATACCAATTTGATCTTGAATGATATTGAACCTTATCGGATTCTAAAACAGAAGACCGGGATCAACTTTGATCTGATCGATATTACCGATACGGAGCGGTTTGGGAAAAAAATCGAGGGATATATCCAAAACAGAACCAGTCCCGACTGGCGTCGGGCGATGGAATTCATCCGGAATGAATATCTGTTCGATAAAAAGACCGGGATATTCATCAACATATATCAGGATTTATTAAAGGAATACTGAGGTGCCTGGGATATGCGGCATATTTGGTCAGCCAGATGCCAGAGAACGTCTTCATGGCATGATTACAAAAATTGACCATTTCAATTACACGATTGAACAATATCATTCTGATGAATTTTCAATTGGTCGTGTCTATCTCGGATTTGTCAATACCGGACCGCAACCGGTTTTCTCTGCGGATCGTCGCTACTGTATCGTGATGATTGGTGAAATTTTCAGTTACGACTCGATTGAAATTCCCGAAAAAGGCGGCGATGCACATTTTCTGTTAGACAAATTCGTCAAAACCGGTACAAAATGTTTCTCAAGGATAAACGGGCAGTTCACCGCGGCAATCTGTGACATCAGTAATAGAAAAATAATTCTGGTATCCGACCGATATGGTACACGGCCTTTATACTACTCTACAGTCGAAAAAGGATTAGCTTTCGCACCGGAGGTGAAGGCGCTTATAAAGCCGGGAACAACACCGGAGATTAACTACGGGGCCGTTTCAGAACTGCTGCATCTCGGATTTGTTTATGGTTCGCATACCCTATTCAGAGATTATCATCAATTACCACCGGCATCCTATCTGGAATTTGGGGAAAATCAATATACCATAACGCGATACTGGGATTTTCCATATGAAGACTCGGTATACCATGATAAGAAAATTACCAGAAAACAAATCGATCAATACCTTGAAGAATTGCCGGTTGTATTTAAAAATGCGGTGAAAAGGCAATCCCGGTTCAACACCGATAAACTGCTTTTACCCCTGAGCGGTGGTCTTGACTCGAGGTGGGTTGCCGCCTTGCTCAATGATATCGGTATTAAGCGCGTCACAACCTTCACCATCGGTGAGCAGAATACCGACGATGTCATCTACGCAAAAATGGTTGCGGATCATTTGAACTATGATCACACGGTTTTCAGTATCAAACCGTCTGATGTGTGGATGCATGCCGAATTGTTCGGATATATTTCGGATGGTATGTCGGAAATTTCAGGACCAATCCAGATGACCGAACCCCTGAAAACATTCATCAACAAAACGGAAATTTTGCTGGCGCCGCAGGTGTGTGATGCACTGTTCGGAAGCACTCTTTACCGGCCAAGCGTGGCATTCCTGGTCGGTAAGCGCAGTTATGATACAGCGGTCAATCAAAATTTTCTTTCTGCGTTCTGCCGCATTCACAGCAGGGATGTCATGCGCATATTTAACAAACCTTTTTCAGAAAAAATTAACGATAACTATCAGACTACTATTGATGAATACATCAAAAAATATCATGATCCACTGCACGCCTATTTTTGTTTATTCATGGAGCAATATGGTCGAAGAGGCACGTTTGGCGGCAACCTGCTTTATAATCTGTTTTTTGATACCCGGATGCCATCCTATGACAATGATCTGATAGAGCTCGGCTTTAATGTGCCAATTGTGCTGAGGAAGGGACAGTATATATACAGAATGGCCTTTGCACATAAATTTCCTGAATTGTCACGCATCCCGCGGGATAAAACAGGCCTGCCGATCGATATCTCGAACCGCCGGGTATATCTCAAGCAGGTCCAGAATGTACTGCTGAAGCGGTTTAAAAAAACATCACTCAATCTCATTATCAAGAAAGTGAAAAGATGGAACAGGCCTAATTACGTGGATTATGACAAATGGTTTAAAATGGAATTAAGAGATCTGTTAGAAACATTGCTGCTTGATAAAAGAACCCTTGAACGAGGCATATTTGATCGGAATGGTCTTGAGAGCTTAATACATGAGCATGTATTCTCGCGGAAAGACCATTCGCTCTTGTTATGGCAACTGGTAAATCTGGAATATACACACAGAAATTTCATCGATTAATAATTAAAACACATATTCAATGTTCGATAAAGTCAAATTAATCTTCAGAAATTCTATTATTTACTCCTTGGGCAATTTATCGATTGCCCTGACCGGTTATCTTCTGATCCCCATTTATACAAAACATCTGGCATTGGCAGAATATGGACTTCTGGGAATTCTCGAAGTCACCTTCCAGATCATATCCAATATATTCGGTTTTGCTCTCTATGAGGCCTATAACCGGTGGTATTTCGAAAAATCCAGCACCGGCAAACAGAAATCGATTTTTTTTACAATTGTTATGTTCCTCATTGTAATCATACTTGTTCTGAATACGGTCCTGTTTTCACTATCCGAACGTATATCCCTGCTGCTGTTTGACACTTCCGAACTCAGCTATGTTTTCAGATTAATGGTGATTTCTGCTTCACTGCAGATTCTGGGCAGATTGCCGCTTACGCTGATGAAACTTCAACAACTCGCCGGATTTTACGCAATGAGCAATATAGCACGTCTGGTCAGTGTCCTGCTGTTCACGATTTATTTTGTTGTAGGATTACAACGAAACCTGGCCGGGATTTATGAAGCACAGATTATCGGGCACATATTTTATTTTCTCATTATTCTGAAATATATCGCTAAAAATATTGAATTTCGCTTTGAGTCTAAAATTTTGATGGATATATGGAAGTACAGTTATCCTCTGACACTGTCAGCTGTAATTGTGATGTTTCTGACCGTAACGGACCGTTATTGTCTTAAATTCCTGGCAAATTTTGAAGAGATCGGCATATATTCACTGGGATTTAAAATTGCCAGTGGAATCAAATTACTGATCATGCAATCACTTTACCTGGCTATCTCTCCGGTGATCTATCAAATGATGGATGCCCCGGATAATAAGCGGTTTTATTCCAAGCTGATGACCTATCTCGGCCTGATTGTAATGATCTTTGTCCTGGGGGCGTCCATTTTCAGCAGGGAAATAATTCATATTGTCGCCAGACAGGAAAGCTATTACGCGGCATATATCTTTATCCCGATACTTTCACTGGGGGTCTTTTTCGAATTGCTGAGAGATCTGTCCCTGACAGGTATCAATATTTCAAAAAGAACCAAAATTATTCCGGTTATTGGTTTTTTAGTATCCATAATTAATCTGACCGTTAATTTGATTCTGATCCCCCTGATTGGTGCCATGGGTTCAGCTATCGCCACCTTAACCTCGAATATACTTTTTTTCGCGCTTATCTATATCAGGGCACAAAAAATCTATTTTATACCATATGAATTAAAGAAGATTTTCATCCTCGTTTTTGTTTCGGCGGGATTATATTATTTTTCAGAACTGTTCACAAACTTTAATACGATCGAACGAATCATGAGTAAATCATTTATTCTATTTGCCTTTCCATTTGTCCTGTATGTTCTCAAATTCTATGAAGAAATTGAACTGCAAAGTTTTCGGGAAATACTCACAAAGATGCGAATAAATTTATATAAATCGATATAAGTTTTTTATCTTATTCCGGATAATCTTCACGTTTTCGCTTCCAGCGGTTATGGGTCCAGAGATAATAAGCCGGAGCTTCCATAATCTGCTGTTCCAGAAGCCGCGTATGTTTTTCGGTAATAGCCCCGTAGGGGGAAGCCGCCGGATGCTCTTCAAGCATCTGGAATGAGATCTCAAAACGACTGCGGGCAATCCTGTGCACTCGCGCAAAAATAACGGGATAATTATATTCCTTTGCGTATTTTTCGGAACCGTACATCACCGCCGTGTCCTGGTTCAAAAAGGTTGTCCAATATACCCTTTTCGTTCTGGGGGAAGGGGATTGATCGGCACCGAATATGATCGCCATAGCCTGATCCCGGTTATTTTCAAAAAAGGTCTTGACGTCCTCTTTGGGCAAAAGGATGACGCCATACCGGCCCCGGGATCCGGCAAATTTTTTTTCGAAGTATTTATTGGAAAGGGGAGTGTAGATGCCAACCGCCTGATGCCGCATCTGAAGATTGCAGGATTGTGCAAACATTTCCCAGTTATAATAATGACCTGCGACCAAAATAATACTCTGACCACGGCTGAAATAGGAGTCCAATATTTCTGGATTGACAAATCTGCTGCGGGCGATTACCTCTTCTCTGGAAATGGTGAATAATTTAATGCTTTCTATAATGAGATCGCAGAAGTGCCGGAAAAAGGTTTTGGCAATCGATGTGATTTCATCATGGTTCTTTTCCGGAAACGAATTTGTGAGATTTTTAAATACTACTTCTTTACGATATCTAACAATATAATAGATAAAGTAATAAAGCAGATCGGAGATCCGGTGAAGTACCGGAAAAGGCAACAGCGACAGCGGTATTATCATTCCATAATACAATAAAGCGCTTATAACCTTCATGTTTATTTACTCCCCAAAATGATATGTTAAATATGCCGAAACAGGATAAGAAAATTAATACCCGATTTTCAATAAAAATAATCCCCCTGAACAATTTAAACAATGATTCATTATTCTCGTAATTTATCCCTATTCTTATTAAATTCCGCGATTATTTATTCATATTGATCCGGTAGAGGGGTTAGGAACTCGGAACTGGGAACTGGGAACGTGTGATTAGGGATTAGGGATTAGGGATTAGGGATTAGGGATTAGGGATTAGGGATTAGGGATTAGGGATTAGGAATTAGGAATTAGGAATTAGGAATTAGGAATTAGGAATTAGGAATTAGGAATTAGGAATTAGGAATTAGGAATTAGGAATTAGGAATTAGGA
>Ga0209536_100002842_pt1 | contig 28060 bp, 25 predicted proteins | sample DeeMarSeWOR28_12_FD_187461 | JGI IMG/M metagenome (GOLD analysis project Ga0209536, IMG submission 187461) | Marine sediment microbial communities from White Oak River estuary, North Carolina - WOR-2-8_12 (SPAdes) (version 2) | ecosystem: Environmental > Aquatic > Marine > Intertidal zone >... | reverse complement strand
ACGCGGCGATGACGATGATGACGCGCAAGCTCGGCCTGCGCGAAAGCGCCGGCGCGCTGACCTTTTATATCCAGATCGCCTTCATCGTCATCAGCGCGGTGGTCGGCGTATCGATCGGCGACGGCCGCCTCGACGGCTTCGACAATCCGTCGCTGGACTTTCTGCTGCGCGCCTGGCACTGGCCGGATTTTGCTCAGCTCCAGCTGCTATTGGCCTGCGGCCTGATCGTCGCCCTTGGCGGTTACCTGATCTCGCAGGCTTACCGCCTCGGCGAAGCGCCGGCGGTTGCGCCGTTCGAATACGCCTCGATGCCGTTCGCGCTCGCGGTCGGCTATTACCTCTGGGGCGACTGGCCGGACTGGCCTGCGTTCGTCGGCGCCGGACTGATCATCGGCAGCGGCCTGCTGGTGATATACCTCGAGAGCAGGCAACGGAAAAAGAATTTGCAACCCGCCCGCATCGACTGATAACTTGTCGCAAATCAATAAAGCCAGGGGCCGATTCACAATACTGAACCGGACATGCAATCGGTGCGCGGGACGACTCGTAACCCCTGATTATTCGTAACGGAGCAGATTACCTTGGACGCAGAGCACTATCGAAAAATCCTGCTCGATCTCAAGCGCGAGGTCAGCGGGCGTATCGACACCATCGACCGCGACATCCGACACGAAGGTATGTCGGCGGACTGGAACGAGCAGGCCAGCGAACGCGAGAACGACGAGGTGCTGGAATCGTTGGGCAACAGCTCGGAGCAGGAACTGTCGATGATCAAGTATGCGTTGATGCGGATCGAAGACGGCAACTATTTTCAGTGCGACGGATGCGGCGAAGACATACCGCTGGCGCGTCTCGACCTGCTGCCCTACACCGCGCACTGCGTCAACTGCGCCGAAAAAATCGAAAACTGAATTACGAACCTCCGAAGAGATCACTATGCTGACCGAAAAACACGACCTGGTACACGAACTTCCCGAGCACCGCGACAGGATTCACGAGCTGAAAGTGAGCAACAAGCACTTCGCCCGCCTGTTCGATGAGTACCACGAGGTCGACCACGAGGTACACCGCATCGAGACGGGTATCGAAAATACCTCGGACGAATACCTCGAAGAGCGCAAGAAAGTTCGTCTGCACCTGAAAGACGAACTCTATCGCATGATCAAGGAGTCCTAGACGCCTTTCTCGGGCTCCTGCAGGTAAACCAGGAAAACGCAGCCGTTCTCCGTGTAGGTGCAATGCTCGGTGCCGTCCTTCATCAGCACCAGGTCCCCGGGGCGGTAAACGGTGCCGTCGTTATCGACGGCATCACCGCTTAGCAGGAAAAACTCCTCGTTGCCGCGATGCTGATGCGGGATGGTAGTGTAGCCCGGCTCCATCTTGTAAAGGTGAAATCCGGTGCCCAGCGGCTTGCTGCGGTCGAGCTGGAATGCCAGGCCGTCCGACGTGCCGTCTGCATTCAGGTAGGGTTCGAACTCGACATCGTCGATGTTGATTCTAAGGCGTTCGCCCTGTGCCACGGGTTTCATCGATTTTGCTCCACTCGTTCGTTATTTCAATTGCGTGACTTCGCGCCTGAAGGGTAATGCATCACCGATGTCAGGTCCATCCAGCTCGCGCGCGTAGCGGTGTCCGGCGTAGGTAGCCCAGGCGATCGGCGCCGGCGATTCGGCATCGCCGATCAGCCTGATCGAGCGGATACCTCGATCCTGCCATTCCTGCTCGCGCGCACCGAGCTCAAGCCACAGGCGATCGTTGCCCGCACGCGAGGCGACCATGACGACGGCGTCGGCATGATGGCTTTGCAGCTGCCCGGAGTAGACGCAGCTGCTCGCCAGCGTGCCGCTGTCGATACTCTCGAGCGCGCGGTTCAAAACGATATCGACGCCGAGGCCGACCAGCCTGGCGTGCACCGCGGCCTGCTCCAGGGTATTGGCGCTCCAGTGGGAGACGTAGGCCGACGGCGTCATCAGCGTCACCTTGCAACCCTGCTCGGCCAGCAACTCGGCGCAGACGCCGCCCATGTAATAGTGGTCGTCGTCAAACAGCAGCACTTCGCCCGACGGCAGCTTGCCGGCCATCAGGTCATCCGGCGTATACACCGGCAGCGAGGCATCGTTCGGGATCGGCACCACGTGGTGGCGCGACACCCCGTCGGCGCGCCAGTGCGAGCCCGTCGCGAGCGCGACGTGCTCGAAGCCGAACTCGAGGATATCGTCGGCGCCGAGTTCGTTGTCGAGATAGATTTCGACGTTCGCCATCTGGCTCAACTGGTATTCGCGGTAGTCGGCAACGCGCCCCCAGGCCGACAACCCCGGCAGGTTGCGTTCGCGTGCAACGCGGCCGCCGAGCTCCGTGCCCGACTCGGCGAGCACGACCTGGTAGCCGCGCATGCCGAGCGCTCGCGCAGCCTCGAGACCGGCCGGTCCCGCGCCGACCACGAGCACCGAGTCGCTGTCACCCTTGCCGTCGATCTTCTCCGGGTGCCAGCCCTTGCGCCACTCTTCCATGAAGGTCGGGTTTTGCGTGCAGCGCGCGATCGACATGGTCATGTCGCCGCTGATACAGATGTTACAGCCGATGCACTCCCGAATGTCCTCGATGCGGCCTTCGTCGATCTTGCGCGGAATGAACGGGTCGGCGATCGACGGCCGCGCGCAGCCGATGAAATCGAGCACGCCCGACTTTACCTGCCTGACCATGACATCGGGCGATGTGAAGCGGCCGACGCCGACCACGGGCTTCGAGGTCAGTTCGCGGATACCCTCGACCAGTTGCTGCTGCGCGGCCTCCTCCTTGAAGCGCGACGGCCCGGAACAGTCCGCCCAGGTGCCGTGCGCGAGATCCCAGAGATCGGGCAGCTCGGAATGCATTTCGATCAGGTCGCGCACCTCGGCGTTGCTGAAACCGAGATCGCCGATGGTTTCCACCAGCGACAGACGCAGCGTGATGCCGCAGCTGTCGCCGATCGCGTCCTTGCACTCCTCGACCACCTCGCGCATCAGTCGGGAGCGGTTCTCGAGGCTACCGCCATACTCGTCGCTGCGCTGGTTGGTAGCGGTCGAAAGAAAATGCTGGAACACGCCATGGCCGTGCGCCGCGTACAGGCAGATCAGGTCGAAACCGGCCTTTTTCGCGCGCAGGCAGGCGTTTCTGTGCCAACGGCGCAGATCGCGAATGTCCTTTCTGGTCATCGCCCTGGCGCTGACCGGATCGCAGGTATAGCTGCGAATCGGCATCGCGGTCGGCGCCAGCGGTACTTCGCGGCTATAAAGATTGGGCCCGTTGATACCGGCGTAGGTCAGCTGCGTACCGGCCAGCGCATCGTGCTCGTGGATCGCGTCGGCCATGCGCGCCAGCGCCGGCAGGTCGTCGTCGTCCCACAGGCGCAGCTCGATATAGGGCGCGATCTCGGAGGTATGATGCATTTCGTTCTGCTCGGTGAAAATCACGCCCCAGCCGCCCTCGCCCTTGATGCCGCGCATCGCCGCCGCCGCGGACGGATCACGATAGCCGCCGCCGTTGCAGTGCGGTACCTGGTAAAAGCGATTCTTCGCCGTCACCGGCCCTATTTTTACCGGTTCGAACAGGATGTCGTAACGTGGATCTCTGGCCATATGCTCCTCCCGAATGCCTTCATAAATTGGCCATGCCTGGAATTTTCTCGTTGCTGATTTGCTCGCGGCAAAACTGGCTGAATATGTCGACCACGATAGTCTTGCGAATATTGGCCAGCGTGGCGATGCCGAGAGTGAGCCCCGGATTGTATCCCCACAGCGGCACGTACTTGAGGCCGCTGCCGTCCAGCGCCTGCTGATTGATCGGCCGCACATTGGCCAGGCTGTAGCCGTATCCCTTCGCCACCAGCGCGCGCTGCACCTCGATGTGCCGCGTGCGAGCGTAGATATTCGGTTTCAGGTTATTGCTATCGAACAATGACATGAAGTAGGCATCGCTGAGCGGCAGATCGAGCAGTATGAAACGTTCGCGCGCGATGCTCTCCAGCGCGATCGAAGCCTCGTTCGCCAGCGGGTGATCGGCGGCCAGCAGCAGGTAGGGCTTGAGCTCGGCCAGCGCGCTGAAGGCAATGTCGCCGTCGAGTTGCAGGTCGTAGGTGAGCGCGAGGTCGATCGCGCCTTTCTTCAGTCCGCCGAGCAGCTCGGCCTGGTCGCCCTCGCTGACGTTAACCTCGACGCCGTCATGCGACTGCATGAAACCGTGGCAGAGTTCGGGCGTTACGATCGGCGCCAGCGGAGTGAAGCATCCGACGTTCAGGCTGCCGAATATCTGGTCCGAAAGCTTGCCGGCGAAGCTGCGCAACTCCTCGGCGTCTCGCAACAGCCTCTGCGCCTGCTGCATGATCTGGCTGCCCGCGGTAGTCAGGCTCATGCCCTGGGCATGATGACGGATGAACAGCTGAATCTGGAAAACATCCTCGAGGTGGGCAATCGCGTTCGAAATCGAGGGCTGCGATACATGGATATTTTCCGACGCGCGCAGAATACTGCCGGCTTCGCCGGCGGCGACAAAGTAAGCGAGCTGTTTCAGCGTGAATTGCAAGCCTTTCCTAGTCCTCCGGTATCACGGCGATGACGTCGATTTCCATCAGCCATTCCGGCTGGCCGAGGCCGGCGACCACGATCCCGGTCGAGATTGGAAACACGCCCTTCAGCCATTTGCCGACCTCGCGGTAGACCGGCTCGCGAAAACGCGGGTCGGTGATATAGGTGGTCGTCTTGACGATGTGGCTGAGATCGCTGCCCGCTTCTTGCAGCAACTGCTTTACATTTTTCATCGCCTGCTCGGCCTGCGCGCGCGGGTCGCCGAGACCGACCAGGCTGCCATCGAAATCGGTACCGACCTGGCCGCGCACATACACGGTATTGCCGGCCACTACGGCCTGGCACAGATCGTTGTCGAGTGACTGGTTGGGATAGGTGTCTTTGGTATTGAACATGCGAATGCGTTTGTGAGTAGGCATGTCAGTCGCTCCTGTTATGAACCGCATCTGCGGTGGCACCGGGGCAGCAGGGAAGATCGCACCCCTTCCCACCCGCGGCTGCTGGAAATATGGTTAAAACCGGCCGGGAATCGCAACTTATGGATTTTGTGGGCAATCCTGGCTCATGTAAATTAATATTTTCGTGCCGCATGATTTATTTTTATTGAACCAAAAACACGCGCTGGCGCGGCGGAGTTGCTCCTCTATCGAGTCGTCGAGCACGCAAAAGGGATTTCTCTGCGTCACGGGGAAGCGCATCGACGGTATCTGCGCCTGCCGCCGGTGACATCGGCCGCGGCCGTGTTATTCTTCGGCATTCGTTGCCATCGGGCTCGAGCGCGCACGCGCCGTGCCCTGCGCTGCAGGCGCCGCCGGTCAATCGCCCGCGCTGCGCAGATTCTTAAACGGGGATTCGGACATGACATTATCCATTGCCGCCTGGGACGAGGGCACCGGTCAGCTCGGTGCCGTGATCTCTTCTTCGAGCGTCAGCGTCAGCAGCCGCTGCCTGCACTGGCGCGCCGGCGTCGGCATCGCGCTCAGCCAGAACATCACCGATCCGCGCCTCGGCCCGCGCATGCTCGGCCTGCTCGCCGACGGCGTCGAAGTCGGGGCGGCGATCGAGGCGGTGGCGCACAGCACGCCGCATATCAGCTACCGGCAGCTGGCGCTGATCGACGCCCGCGGCAATACCGGGCTCTATACCGGCACCGGGGTGCTCGGCTGTTTCGCCTCGGCCGAGGGCAGGCACTGCGTCGCCGCCGGCAACCTGCTCGCCAACGAATCGGTTCCGGCGGCGATGACCGCCAGTTTCGAATCCTCCGAGGGCAGCTTCGGCGGGCGCCTGCTGGCGGCGCTGGTCGCCGGTATCGAGGCCGGCGGCGAAGCCGGACCGGTGCATTCCGCGGGCCTGCTGATCGGCGGCGAACACAGCTGGCCGATGGCGGAGCTGCGCATCGACTGGGCGGACGATCCCATCGGCGACATGCAGGCCGGCTGGGCGGTCTACGAGCCACAGATCGAGGACTACATCACCCGAGCCTATAATCCCGAGGACGCGCCATCCTACGGCGTGCCGGGAGATCCGTAATGGCCGCCACGACGATGACCAGCGAAGAAATTCTGGCGCGCCTGATCGCCTTCGACACCACCAGCACCAAATCCAACCTGGAGTTGATCGATTTCGTGCGCAACCTGCTCGACGATCACGCTATCGCGTCGCAACTGGTGCCGAGCGAGGACGGCGGCCGCGCCAACCTGTACGCCACCATCGGTCGCGACGACGTCGGCGGCGTGATGCTCTCCGGCCACACCGACGTCGTGCCGACCACCGGCCAGGACTGGCACAGCGACCCCTACCGCATGCAGCACGTCGATGACCGCCTGGTCGGCCGCGGCGCCTGCGATATGAAGGGGTTCATCGCCTGCGTACTGGCGGCGCTGCCGCGGATCGGCGAACAGCCGCTGCAAACACCTGTTCACCTCGCGTTTTCCTACGACGAGGAAATCGGCTGCGTCGGCGCGAAACGGCTGGTAGAGACGATGTCCGGTTTCGAAGTCAGACCGCGGCTCGGCGTCATCGGCGAGCCGACCGACATGGCGATGGTGCTGGGGCACAAGGGCAAGGCGTCCTACCGCGTCACGGTCACCGGCCTGTCCTGTCATTCGGCCTACATCAGCGATGGCGTCAACGCGGTGGAATACGCCGCCGAGCTGATCGCCTTCATCCGCGCGATGAACGAGCGCGTGCGCCAGCAGCAGCTGGACCAGAGTTACTCGGTGCCCCATTCGACGTTTCACGTCGGTAACGTCAGGGGTGGTACCGCGCTCAATATCGTGCCGAAACAGTGCGAGTTCGAGTTCGAGATCCGCAATCTGCCGCAGCAGGATATCGAGGCGCTGGTGCACGACATCCGCCACTACGCCAACGATGTCCTGCTCGCCGACATGCGTGCGCGCTATTCCGAGGCCGATATCGAATTCAGCGAGCTGTCCTATTACCCCGGCCTGCACACCGACCCGGCCTCGGCCGTGATCGCCTACACGCGTGCGATAAACCCGGTCGATCGCATCGGCGACAACGTCAGCTTCGGCACCGAGGCCGGGTTGTTCGACGACATCGGCGTGAACTGCCTGGTATGCGGCCCGGGCAGCATCGAGCAGGCGCACAAGCCGGACGAGTTCGTGTTGCGCGAACAGCTTCGCTACTGCGACGACATGCTCGCAAACCTTGTACATCGCTGCCGCGAGAAGTCAGAATTCGGCTAACCGAATTCACCCGGAAACGGCAATATGGCAACAGATCCGCAACTCACCACCCTTGGCTGGCGCGAATGGGTAGCCCTGCCAGATCTCGGCCTGCCGGCGATCAAGGCCAAGATCGACACCGGCGCGCGCACCTCGGCGCTGCACGCCTTCATGATCGAGCCGTACCAGGAAAACGGAGTCGACATGCTGCGCTTCCTGATTCACCCGATACAGCGCAATGATGACTTCGTCGTCGAGTGCCGCTGCCCGGTGCTCGACCAGCGCCAGGTCACCGATTCCGGCGGGCACCGCGAGATGCGCTACGTGATCGAGAGCGACGTCGTCATCGGCGACTCGCGCCTGCCGATCCAGTTGACGCTGACGAATCGTGATACAATGGCGTTTCGTATGCTGCTGGGACGCCGGGCGATGGAAGACCGCTTCCTCGTCGATCCGGGCGCTTCCTACGTCAACGGCAAACTGAGACCACGCAAACTCTACGGACTGTAAATCGAACGCCAATGAAAATCGCTCTGCTTTCGAGAAACCGGAAACTCTACTCGTCACGCCGGCTCATCGAGGCCGCCGAGGAGCGCGGCCACGAAGTCATCGTCATCGACGTGCTGCGCGCCTACATGAACATCGCCTCGCACAAACCGTCGATCCATTACAAGGGCGAACCCATCGTCGGCGTCGACGCGGTAATCCCGCGCATCGGCGCGTCAGTCACCGCCTACGGCACTGCGGTGCTGCGCCAGTTCGAGATGATGGGCGTGGTGTCGCTGAACGAATCGGTCGCGATCACGCGCTCGCGCGACAAGCTGCGCTCGATGCAGCTGCTGTCGCGCCGCGGCATCGGCATGCCGGTAACCGGCTACGCGCACAAGCCGGACGACATCAAGGACGTCATCAAGATGGTCGGCGGCGCGCCGCTGGTGATCAAGCTGCTGCAGGGTACCCAGGGTATCGGCGTGGTGCTCGCGGAAACGCAAAAGGCCGCGGAGAGCGTTATCGAGGGTTTCATGGGCATCAAGGCGGACATCCTGATCCAGGAGTTCATCAAGGAAGCCGGCGGCTCTGACATCCGCTGCTTCGTCATCGACGGCAAGGTCGTCGCGGCGATGAAGCGCCAGGGCGCGCCCGGTGAGTTTCGCTCCAACCTGCACCGCGGCGGTTCGTCCAGCCTGATCAAGATCACACCGGAAGAGCGCTCAACCGCGGTGCGTGCGGCTCGTATCATGGGGCTCAACGTGGCCGGTGTCGACCTGCTGCGTTCGAACCACGGCCCGGTGGTAATGGAGGTGAATTCGAGCCCGGGTCTGGAAGGTATCGAGGGCGCGACCGGCAAGGATATCGCCGGCATGATCATCGCCAACCTGGAAAAACTGACGCCTGGCAAGACCGGGACGCGAGGCAAGGGCTAGCGGCCCTTGCAGGTGATTATCACGCCGAGCGACGACTAGCATGCAGAAGCCCATCGAGATTGCCGGCACAACTGTCAAGCCCGGCAGCCGGCGATCGATCGATATCCCGCTTCCGAGTTTCTACACCCACAGTAGCGTAAACATGCCGGTGCACGTCGTGCACGGACGGCGCGCGGGGCCGGTACTGCTGGTCAGCGCGGCGGTGCATGGCGACGAAATCAACGGCGTCGAGATCATCCGCCGGTTGCTCGCGCACAAGTCCATCGACCGCATCAAGGGCACGCTGATCGCAATCCCCGTGGTCAACGTCTACGGTTTCGTTTCCAAGTCGCGCTACCTGCCCGACCGCCGCGATCTGAATCGCTCCTTTCCCGGCTCGGAGAACGGCTCGATGGCCTCGCGCCTGGCGCACGTGCTGATGACCCAGATCTTGCCGCACTGCAGCCACATCATCGATTTGCACACAGGCGCGGTGAGCCGCGAAAACCTGCCGCAGATTCGCGCCAAGCTGCGTGGCGACCCCGAACTCAAAACACTGGCGAAAGCATTTGGCGTACCCGTGATTATCAACGCCGAGCTGCTCGAGGGCTCGTTCCGTGCGGCCGCCAAGGAGCAAGGCATCGGCGTGCTGCTGTACGAGGCCGGCGAAGCGCTGCGTTTCGACGAGTTCGCTATCCGCGCCGGCGTGCAGGGCGTACTGCAGGTCATGGCGGAGCTCGGTATGCGCCGCCAGAGCAGCAAGAAGCGCATGCGCGAATCGATGATCGCCAATCGCACGCGCTGGGTGCGCGCCGCGCATAGCGGCATTCTGCGCGCGCTGGTGGGAACCGGCAGCAAGGTCCAGGAGGGCGACCTGCTGGCCTATATCAACAATCCGCTGGGAGAAAACACCGAGGAGCTGATATGCCCGGTCTCGGGCATCATCATCGGCAAGACCAACCTGCCGCTGGTGCATGCCGGCGAGGCGATCTTCAATATCGCGAGCTACGAAGAAATCGACCAGGTCGCGGAAAACATCGATGCCTACACCGAGGAGTTGCATCCCGACCGCGACGAAATCCTGGTCGACGAGCCGCCGCTGGTCTAGCGCTGTAAAGCAACCGCGGCCCTGCCGAATTCTATCTACCCTGGGCGAAACGCCGTTGCATCCGGAGCTCGAGGGCGGTGGATGACTGGCTAAAGATTGCGCGAATGCCTCGGCGGCTTCGCCGCCTGCGGTTTACTTCGGATAAGACGGGGACAGACCACGGTTTGCCTGATATTTCCACGGGACACTCGCCAAAACGCTGTTGCATTCGGAATTTGAGAGCAGCGGATGACTGGCTAAAGATTGCGCGAATGCCTCGGCGGCTTCGCCGCCTGCGGTTTACTTCAGATAAAACGGGATAAAACGGGGACAGACCACGGTTTGCCTGATATTTCCACGGGACACTCGCCAAAACGCTGTTGCATTCGGAACTTGAGAGCGGCGGATGACTGGCTAAAGATTGCGCGAATGCCTCGGCGGCTTCGCCGCCTGCGGTTTACTTCGCGCAATCTTTAGCCAGTCATCCGCCTTGTCAGGATAAACCGGGGACAGACCACGGATTTTCGAGTTTAGATCAGGCTGCTTCCGTGAGCGGGCGCTCTACCGGTCTTTCGGCGATCGGCCAGTGCACGATGGCGGCAAACAGGCCGAGCGCGACACCGAGCCACCACACCGCATCGTAGGAACCGTAGCTATCGTACAGCAGTCCGCCCATCCAGACGCCGAGGAAGGAACCGACCTGGTGCGAGAAAAACACGATACCGCCGAGCATACCGAGGTAACGGGTACCGAACATGACGGCGACCAGCGCGTTGGTCGGCGCCACCGTCGACAGCCAGAGTATCCCCATGACGATAGCGAATATCACCACCGTGAGCGGGCTCGCGGGAATTAGCAGGAAAGCCGTAACCAGGATGGAGCGGCCGAGGTAGATAGAGGACAGCAGTATCGGCTTGGAGTAACGCTGGCCGATGATCCCGGAGGCGAGCGAGCCAATAATATTGAAGAAGCCAATCAGGCTGATCGCTACCACCGCCCAGCGCGCCGAAATCCCGAGATCGCTGATGTAGGCAGGGAAGTGCGCGGTGATGAACGCAACCTGGAAACCGCAGACAAAAAAACCCGAGATCAACAGCAGATAGCTGCGATGGCCGAAAGCCTCGCGTAATGCCTCGGCCGCGCTCTGCCTGAACTCTTCCGCGGCGAATGCAGAGGTCGACGCATTACCGCGCAGCGGAATCGCCAGCAGTGGAATCGCCAGCATGAACAGGGCTATCGCGACCAGGCTGTCTGACCAGCCGAGATTGTCTATCAGGCCCTGCGAAATCGGCGCGAACAGGAACATGCCGGCCGATCCGGAAGCGGTGCCGAGGCCGAAAGCAAAAGAGCGCTTTTCCGCCGGCACCAGCCGCGCGATCGACGCCAGCACGACGCCGAAGGAGCAGGCCGCGACGCCGAGACCGATCAGAATGCCGCCGCCGATATGCAGCCACAACGGGCTCGGCGCGATCGCCATGACCAGCAGGCCGAGCGCGTAAAGTATGGCGCCCGTAGTCAGCACCCGCCAGGCGCCGAACTTGTCCGCCACCAGGCCGAACAACGGCTGCCCCATGCCCCAGAACAGGTTTTGCAGCGCCATCGCCATGCCGAAAGTGCTCCGGTCCCAGCCGTTATCCTGTAACATCGGCAGCTGAAAGAAACCCATCGCCGAACGCGGGCCGAATGCAAGCAGGGAAATAAGGCAGGCGCAGCTAATCGCGAAAATGGGCAGGGCGGGACGGACCAGTGAACTGTTTGTCATGAGCTCGCGATTCAGATTATTAGTAGAGCGGGTCGGCTAAGTTTACAATACAAGCTTCGAGCACGACTCGTATTTTTCAGAGCCCAGGGAATTCGCATCGATGATCAGGATTTTCACCACCGGCGGCACCTTCGACAAGGTCTACTTCGACGCCCTGAGCGAATTTCGAATCGGCGAGCCGATGGCGAAGGCGCTGCTCGAGGAGGCCAATGTCAGCTTCTCTTATGATATCGAATCGCTGCTGCGCAAGGACAGCCTCGAGATCGACGACACGGACAGGCAATCGATTCGTAACGCGGTCGAGCAAGCGGCGGAATCGAAGGTCCTGATTACCCACGGTACCGACACCATGGTCGACACCGCGCGCGCCCTGCACGATGCCGGCGGCAAGACCATCGTGCTGTTCGGCGCGATGCAACCGGCGCGTATGCGCTATAGCGACGCGATGTTCAACCTGGGGTTTGCCTGCGCCGCGGTGCAGACCCTGCCCGCGGGAATTTATATCGCGATGAACGGTCAAATTCTCGACCCGGCGAAGGCCAGCAAGAACCGGGCGCAGGGACGCTTCGAAACGACCTCCGACTAGCCTCCAGCCCCTGGAAATGATGTATTCGCGCCGACAATCCCCGGAATAGAAGCAACGATGGACGCCCGCGCCAAACTCAAACTGCTGCTCCCGTTTCTGATCCTGCTGCTGGCCGGCGGGCTCTATTACTCGCTGGTCTCGAGCAAAACGCAGCGCGAGCGCCCGGTATTGTCGGAGAAAGTCTGGCAAATCGCCGCCATTGCGGCCGAGCGCCGGGTGCTGTCGCCGAACGTGACGCTTTACGGCCGCGTCGAATCGCCCGAGTTGCTGAAAGCCGCCGCGCCCGGCGGCGGGGTCGTCGAGCGCGTATTCGTTCGTAACGGCGCGCGGGTCGATCAGGGCGATCCGCTGGTGACCATGGACCAGCGCGACTTCAGCGCGGCGCTGCTGCGGGCCCAGGCCGACCAGCGCGATATCGACAACCAGATCGTTGAGCTCGGGGTCCGGCATCGCTCCAACCAGGCGGCGCTAGAGACCGAACTGGAACTGATGTCGATCGCCGAGGCCGAAGTCGGGCGCCTGCTGCAGCTGAAAAAGCAGGACCTGAGCACGGACACCGCGCTCAACAGCGCGCGCAGCGAACTGGCACAGCGGCGCCTCGCGGTTACCGCGCGCCAGCTGGAAATCGACAGCTACCCCGCCCGGCTCAGCACGCTGAAGGCAAGGCGCGATCGCAGCCAGGCGGAGCTCGCCGAGGCAAGACTCGCGCTCGAGCGTTCGCATCTGAAAGCACCTTTCGACGCCCTGATCAGCGACGTGGCGGTAGCCGCTGGCGACCGCGTGTCGGTCGGCGAAGTACTGGTGTCGCTGTTCCCGCTGGACTCGCTGGAAATTCGCGCGCACCTGCCGACCAGCTATATCGACTCCGTTCAGGGTGCCATGGCGGGCGGTGAATCCCTGTACGCCCGTCTGCTGAACCGCGGCGACGACCGCCGATTTCCGCTGTTGCGCCTCGCCGGCGAAGCCGAGGCAACCGGCATCGATGCCTACTTCGGCGTCGAAGACGGCAGCGCGCAGTTCCGCCCCGGCGAATTACTGGCGCTCAGCCTGCAACTGCCCGCGGAAGCGGACGTGTTCGCGATCCCCTACCAGGCGATCTACGGTAATTCGAGAATCTACCGGATCGTCGACGAGCGCTTGCAGGCGGTCGAGGTGAAATCGATCGGTCAAGCCAGGAATACCGACGGCTCGGTGCTGGTGCTGATTCGCAGCGAACAGATCGCACCCGGTGATCTGATTGCCTCGACGCATCTGCCGAACGCCGTTTCCGGACTGAAGGTGGAACGCGTTGAGCCCTAGCCTGCATAGCGCGGCGGTGCAGCATGCAGGCTAGCCTGCTCGGCACGTTCGCCCGCCACCGCGTAGCCGCCAACCTGCTGATGGCGATGATGCTGCTCGCCGGCGCGGTCGCCCTGCAGAAGCTGAACGTGCAATTCTTCCCCAACTTCGAGCTCGACACGATCAGCATCACCACCACCTGGAGCGGCGCCAGCGCCGAGGATGTCGAATCCGGCATCACCCAGCCGCTGGAGCAGCGCCTGCGCAGCATCGATCGCCTCAAGGAAATGACCTCGACCTCGGCGACCGGTGTCTCCGCGATTACGCTCGAGTTCGAAGAAAACAGCGACATGACCTTTGCGCTGGAAGAGGTCAAAAAGCAGGTAGACGATTTCAGAAACCTGCCCGAAGATGCCGAGGAACCGCAGGTAGCGCAGGCAGTACGCTACGAGTCGGTGGCGCGGCTGCTGATCAGCGGGCCGTCGCAAATCGACGAGCTGCGCATGCTCGCACGCCGCTTCGAGCAGGAACTGATCAACGCCGGCATCGACAAGGTCGATATCGAGGGTTTGCCGACGCAGCAGTTGAAGATCGAAATCGCGGCGGAACAAATGCAGCGGCTCGGCCTCGGCCTCGACGAACTGGCGCGCAGGATCGATGCAGACAGCCAGGATTTACCAGCCGGCCAGATCGGTGAAGAAGACGGCGCGCGCGAGCTTCGCAGCCAGAGCCAGCGCCGCAGCCCGCAGGACTTTGCCGACCTCGCCGTCGTCAGCGAGTCCGACAAGCGCATTTATCTCGGCGATATCGCCCACATCGAACAGCGCCATCTGCCCGGCTCGCCGACCATCAGCCTGGCCGACAGCCGGGCGCTGGTGATGGTGCTGCGGCGAAACGAAAGCGGCGATTCACTGAAGTCGGCGCGTATCCTGCAGGAATGGCTCGAGCAAGCGCGCCCGCAGTTGCCGCCGAACATCCAGATACAGGTGTTCAACGAAAGCTGGCAGCTGATCAAGGACCGCATCATGCTGCTGTTGAAGAACGGCGCCGGCGGACTGGTGCTGGTATTGCTGATCCTCTACCTGTTCCTGTCGACGCGCGTCGCTTTCTGGGTCGCGGTCGGCATTCCGGTATCCTTCATGGCGACCCTGGCCGTGCTCTACCTGGTCGGCGGCTCGATCAACATGATCAGCCTGTTCGCCCTGATCATGGCGCTCGGCATCATCGTCGACGACGCCATCGTCGTCGGCGAGGACGCACAGGCGCATTTCGACATGGGCGAGGATCCGTTGATGGCGTCCGAGGGTGGCGCTCGACGAATGTTCGCGCCGGTGCTGGCGTCGTCGCTGACCACGATTGCCGCCTTTCTGCCGCTGATGCTGATCGGCGGACGCATGGGCGCGATCATGGTCGCAATACCGACTGTCATCGTTTGCGTCATTATCGCGTCGCTGATCGAAAGCTTCCTGATTTTGCCGGGCCACCTGCGGCACGCTTTCGTGCAGGGCCGGCAGCTACGGCCGTCACGGCTCAGGCAGTCGCTAAATCGCGGTTTCGCCCGCCTGCGTGACCACTGGTTTCGTGGCCTGGTCGCCCGCGCGATCGAATTCCGCTGGACCACGCTCGCCACCGCGCTCGGTTTCCTGCTGCTGGCGGCCGGGCTGCTGATCGGCGGCAAGACCGGCTGGCAGTTTTTCCCTTCACCGGAATCGACCACGGTGTACGCCAACGTGCGCTTCGTCTCCGGTACCGACGGCAGGATCGTGGACGCATTCGTCGACCGTGTCGAGGCCGAGCTGCAGAACACCATCGCCGATATCGACGAAACCGTGGTCTCCACCTACTATCGCCAGCGCGCCTCCACGGTCGGCCGCGGCCGCGCCATCACCGGCGAGCGCGTCGGCGCGCTCTACGTAGAGCTGGTCGGCTCCGACCAGCGCCGCACCGATAACGCCAGCTTCATTCGCAACTGGCGCGAACGCATCAAGGTTCCACCCGGGGTCGAAAGTTTCCAGATCACCTCGCGCACCGTCGGCCCGCCGCGGCGCGAACTGAACCTGCGCCTCACCGGCTCTACCGCACACCGGCTCAAGGCCGCGGCGCTGGACCTGGCGCAAACCCTGGAGACGATCCCCGGCGTCAGCGCCATCGACGACGACCTGCCCTACGGCCGCGAACAGCTGATCTACGAACTGAGTCCCGCGGGCGAGGCGATGGGGTTGTCGATCAGCGATGTCGGCCGGCAACTGCGCGCGGCCTACGACGGTATCATCCTGCAGCGCTTTCAGCAGGGTGCCGACGAGGTCGAGGTCAGGCTGCAGCTGCCCGACTCCGAACAGCGCCGGCTGGACAGCCTGCAGCACTTGCCGATCCGCCTGCCGAACGGCGATTTCGTCGCGCTCGAGGCGGTCGCCAACTGGCGCTCGGCGCAAGGTTTCGAAACCCTGCGGCATTTCAACGGTATGCTGTCGGTAGACGTTTCCGCGGACGTCGATGCCGCGCTCAACAACACCGCCGAGATCGTCGCCGACCTGCAGCAATTTACGCTGCCCGCGCTCGCCAGCAAGTACGGCGTGCAGTACAGCATCGAGGGGCGCTCGGCCAGCCAGCGCGAAACCTTCGCCGACATGCGCCTCGGCGCAATGATCGCCTTCGTGCTGATGTATCTGGTGCTGGCCTGGGTTTTCTCGTCCTACGGCTGGCCGTTTCTGGTCATGCTGGCAATCCCGCTCGGCCTCACCGGCGCCGTGCTCGGGCACTGGCTGATGGGTATGAACCTGACCATCCTGTCGATTTTCGGCTTCTTCGGCCTCTCCGGTATCGTCGTCAACGACTCGATCATCCTGGTCATCTTCTATCGCCAGTTGCGTGAACGCGGCCTGGCGATCCGCGAAGCCCTGGTAGAAGCTGCCTGCCAGCGTCTGCGCGCCGTGCTGCTGACTTCCATGACCACGATCGCCGGCCTGACACCGCTGCTGTTCGAAACTTCGCGCCAGGCCCAGTTCCTGATTCCGATGGCCGTTTCGATCGCCTTCGGTCTCGCCTTTGCGACCCTGTTGATCCTGCTGGTGATACCGGCGATGCTATCGATCTACGAGGACCTGCACGCCGCGCTGCAGGGCGAACCATCCGGGACCATGGAGAGCACGTGAGCCGATTATCGCGACTTCAGCAAGAACAGCTGCGCTCGGTTGCCGAACCGATCTGGAAAAACATCATCGAGGCCGCGCGCGAGCGCGACTATGCCCGTTTTTCCCGCGGCTTTTCAAACGATTTACTGTCGAAACTGTCTGAAGAGCACTTTCGTCAGAGCTGCGAGGATTTCCCGTTGTTGACGACGATCGCATCCGATTTCGAATTTATCGACGCGATTCAGCGGGAAAAGTCGATCACCATCCTCTGGCGCCTGACCAGCGATCGCTACCAGGGCGAGTTCCTCGGTCAGCTGACGCTGCAGCAGACCGCGGCCGGCATGGAGATCGTCGCCGTCTCGGTCAACTAGCAAGCCGTCGGGGCGGGCCGTAAGCCGCGCGCTAGTCCGTTCCGCCCACGGTAATGCCGTCGATCCTGAGGCTGGGTTGACCGACGCCGACCGGCACCGACTGCCCCTCCTTGCCGCAGACGCCGACGCCCTGATCGAGCTCGAGGTCGTTACCGACCATCGAGATCTTGCCCATGACGTCCGGCCCCGAGCCGATCAGCGTCGCGCCCTTGACCGGGGCTGTCACCTTGCCCTTCTCGATGAGATAGGCCTCGGACAGTGAGAACACGAATCGCCCCGAGGTGATGTCGACCTGGCCGCCACCGAAGTTGACCGCGTACAGGCCCTTGTCCACCGAGGCGATGATTTCCGCCGGATCGCTTTCGCCCGGCAGCATGTAGGTATTGGTCATGCGCGGCATCGGCAAGTGCGCGAAAGATTCGCGACGCCCGTTCGAGGTCGAGCGGGTTCCCATCAGGCGCGCATTCATCTTGTCCTGCATGTAGCCTTTCAGAATACCGTTCTCGATCAAAGTCGTGCATTCCGCGGGAACGCCCTCGTCGTCGACGCTCAGCGAACCGCGTCGATCCGGCAGAGTACCGTCGTCGACGACGGTACACAGCGTCGAGGCGACCTGCTCGCCGAGGCGGTCACTGAACGCGGAGGTACCCTTGCGGTTGAAATCGCCCTCGAGGCCGTGACCGACCGCCTCGTGCAGCAATACGCCGGGCCAGCCGGGACCGAGCACGACCGGCATGGTTCCGGCCGGGGTGGCGACGGATTCGAGATTGGTGGCCGCCTGCCGAACCGCTTCGCGCGCCAGTTCATAGGCGCGATCGGTTTCGAAAAACAGCGCATAGCCGTGACGTCCGCCGGCACCGGCGCTGCCCTGCTCGCGACGCTTGCCCTGGCCCATCAACACGGTGACGTTGAGCCGCACCAGCGGGCGAATATCCGCCGCCAGGGTATTGTCGGTCGCCGCCACCAGCACGTGGTCGATGCTGCCGGACAGCGATATGATGACCTGCTCGATGCGTTCATCGAGCGAGCGGGTGTAAGCGTCGAGCTTCTTCAGAAGGTCTACCTTCTCGTCGGCGGCGCGGCCGTCCAGCGGATTCTCGGAGGTGTAAAGCGCCTTGACCGGCCGGCTGGCGAGCGCGGTCGGCGCGGTTCCGCTCTGCCCCTGCCTGGCGATGGCGCGCGCATTGTTTACCGCCTGGGTAATCGCGTTCGCCTGCAGATCATCACAGTAGGCAAAACCGGTCTTTTCCGCCGCCATGGCGCGTATGCCGACGCCCTTCTCGATGCTGAAGCTGCCTTCCCGCAGAATACCGTCGTCCATGACCCAGGATTCGCGCTGGCTGGTCTGGAAATAGAGATCGCCGGCGTCGATAAACTTGCCGTGCAGGGCATCGAGATAAGTGCCGAGACGGTCGATATCGAGGCCGCTCGGTTCGAGAATATTCTGACTGACGGTCTGCAGTACGGATGACATGTTCGATTATTGCTCCAATTCGTCTCTTTCGCCGACTACCAACCTGATCTCGCCGGCTGCCTGCGTGCCTGGAACCAGGCGGATGTAATCTGAGGGCACGCCCAGCGAAATCAACCAGTCGCGTAATTCAGCCGCCCACAACTCGCCGCTGTCCTCGCCCGGATGGCGTATGACCATTAACGCGTTTTCGCTCTTGTCCCAGTAATTGACCGCGGCACGAACCGAGCTGAACTCGACGATCACCTCGCCATTGCGAGGCTGCGCCCACTCCTCCGCGCTGAGCACGAAGATGCGCGTGCTGCCGGCCGTGGCCGGCGAAGCGAAAAGTAAAAGCCAGGCAAGCAAAAGGCTACCTGTCCCGATCCGGTAATTCCTGCTGGTTTTCATCAACTGCCTTTATCAACTCGATTTGCGGGTCATCCCAACTGCCGGTGACCTGATATTCTACCTCGACTGCATCGTCTATGACCTTCTTGAATACGTTCTGCAACAGCAGCAGTCCCCAGCCCACGGTAGTGCCGGCGGAAACCGCGCCGATTATCGGCAGGGTCTGCCTGATCTTCGGCGTTACGCTTATCGTCTGGTTGTAGTCCCGGCGCAGTATACCGGTTTTACCCGAAACCTTGATCTTCGCCGCCGGACCGTCCATGCGCGTGTTTTGGGTAGACAGCACCCCGTTCTCGATGTGGTAGTTACCGCTGATTGTTTCGAAGGTCAGGCCCTCGATGAGCACGTCGGAAAAATCAAGCGACAACCGGCGCGGCAGCGCCGTCAGACTGAGCAAACCGACGTAACGGCCGCTACCGGGTTCGACATTATTCAATACGCCGTCGGTAATTTCCATGCGCGCATCGCCGACGAGGTTTTCCAGGCTGAAGGCGTGCAGCGGCGCCGGCCAGGTGAAGCCGCCGCTGAAATCGATCGTGCCGGAGGACATGCTGTTACCGAAGCCGAGCGCTTCGATCGCCTCGCCGACGCCGGATCCCTTCATCACCAGGTTGACGCTGGACAGGTGACTATTCTCCACCGGATCGTACTCCCAGAAACCTTTGCCGGTCAGCAACAGATCGCCGCGTCGCACCCTGAAGGAGTTTACGTCGAGGGTTTCGTCGCGCGGCTGCGCGGCGAGCGCGAAGTCGCTGAACGGCATACCGTGATAGCGCAGGTACACGGTAGTGAATCGCAACGGCGGCAGGTTCGACGGTCTCAGTTCACCGAAATTCTCCGGCTGGTCCAGTTTTTCGATATCGAGATAAGCGAGATCGACAGCAACGGGATCCCCGGCGCTCGGCTCCAGCGGGTAATCGAATTTGCCCCTGGCGATCGCCGAATCGATGCTCCCGCGGAAACGCCGGTCGGCCTGGCGCAGCTTTAAATAAACCGAATCGACGGCGCGCCGAAAGACCAGCGCCCGGCCGACCTCGAGGTCGACCGAATTCAATAATTTCGGCTCGGTCTTGCCGTTCGACCTCAATAACGGCAGCCATTCCTCGACCGATAATTCGCTAATTCGACCGTACAGATTCAAGCCCTTGTCCTGCCGTGCCCGTAACGGCGTGGCAAAGGCAAGGTCGAGCGCCTCCAGCTCGAATTCGCTCGCGTCCCCCTGGCGCAGCGCGCCGCGAAGCCGCAGGTCGTCACCGAGGCTGCTGGCGAAGCGGATGGACTGAGGGTAGAAATCGATATTCGTCGTCATCCGCAGGCTTGCGCTCTCCTCTTTCTGAAACGGGCGCGGCAGATCGATGCGTGTGCGCTCCAGGTCGCTGGAGGCGTTGATCCGCAGCAGGGGTCGATCGGCAGGCGCTGCATCGCCGGCCAGATCCAGACGCAGCAGACAGTCGCTGCTGCCGCGCATTGTTGTCTTCAGGTAATCCGGCAAACGTCGCAGCAGACTGGCGGTCTCGATGTTACCCTGCGCCCTGACGCTGGTGTTGACCGCCGGATTACTGCTGGCGACATCGATTGTTACCGGGTCTCCGAAAAAACGCGCGCTGATGTCGTTGGCGACAACGCTTTGTTCACTAATTTGCAGGCGGCCGGTAACCTGCGAGAGATCGAGGCCCCAGTTCGGCTCGCGCGCCGCCGCATCCTTGAAGTCGATCTCGACCTGCACATCGCGCTTCTCCTGTACTTTTGCGGAAAGCGGCAGGCGCATATCAACCGCGGTGCCGACAGTGCCTTCTAAGCCCTGCAGGTTGGCGAGCACCGGTCGATAACGCTCGCCGACCGGGGTATCGATGAATACCTCGAGCGCGTCGCCGGTCGGCGCCTCGGCAGTAATCCTGAGATCGAGTGCAGCCTGGAAAAAATCGGCGATGCCGCCACGAGCGCTGACGTCGTCGAGAGATCCGTAGCTGCCCTGTTCGATATCGAATTCCAGGCTGGCGTTATGGAACAGCACCCGGCCGCGCGCGTTCTTCGCGTGCAACCAGCCGGGGGCGAAATCGATATCCGCGTTCTCGACTCTGAAGTCGACGAAAAACTCGCCGGAGCGATCACGTACCAGCTCCCCTATCTTTCGCAAACGCCCGTGAAACTGGAAATCTCCGTCGGGCACGAAACCGCCGACTATGCCCCGATCGAGCCACTCCAGGGTTTTCGCGGGCAGCACTCGTCGCGGCAGGTACTTGCCGGCGCTGCTGCCGAGCGCATCGCTCAGGCTCGCACGCATGTAAACAAAAGGCGGGTTGTCGGCGGCGGTTTCGAGGCGCATGCGGCCGAGCGCGCGGATGTCTTCGTTTTGCAGGCTGATGTCATTAGCCGAGATCAGAAAATCCCCCGAAGGTCGACGCCTGGCAACCGCGTCCATCGACAGCTGATCTATGTGCAGCGGGGCCTCGAAATGATCGCCGAAGTCGAGGCTGACGTTGTTACCGTGCAGCTTCGCAGAAAACTTGCTGTCGCCCATGACGAAGTCGGCGTTCAGGTTGGACACACCCGGGAAACTGTCGAAGCGGTCGCTGCCGAGCCCGGAAACCCGCGCCGCCAGACGAAACAACTCGGGCCGATCGAAATCCATGTGGAACAGGATTTCCTGCAGCAAGCCACGCAACCTGCCCTGCGCTATCTGTGAGTTCAGCTCGTTCGGCAGCCATTGCCCGGCAACCACGGGCAAACTCGCAAGCGGCAAGCGGTCGACCCGGGCGGACAGGCGCTTGCCGTTCGCGCCGCCGGGAATTCTCACCTGCGCGCGGAATCCCGGAACACTTCTACCGTCGATCGACAATCGTTCGACCGCATTGCTGACATGCCAGCCGAGGCTGTCGATATCGGCGTCGAAGCGCCCGTGGTAATCGATTTCGAGCGGCGTCTTGTCGGCCGCCACCTGCACGATACCCTGTTTCAATACCAGGTCGCCCCTGAGCCGCGAAATCTGAAATTCCTTCATATCAACCCAGACTTCGCCATCGAGCGCGCCGCTTTTCAATCCGCGCGTATCGACTTCGAACAGTCGCGCCAGCGCGCTGAGCTGCAGGTTCGAGGCATTGGCGTAAACCAGGTTCGAATCCCGGTCGATGATCGACTTTAGCAGCAAACCGCGTCCCAGCTCGTCCGGCAGGACGACGCTGACCTGGCTGAAAAAGCGCTCACCGCGATGGACGATACGCGCCGACACCCGCTGCAGCTGGTGCACCGCGTCGTTGCGCTGATCACGAATGATCAGGCGACGCAAATCCAGCTTGAGATAGCGCGGCACGAAAACTAGAAACTGTGCAAAAGCGGGCATATCGGCGTTGCCGGCGCCGAGCGCATACTCGTCGAGCCGCCAGCCTCCGGCAGCATCCCGCGTCAGCTCTATTTTTTCCAGTTTGCCGCTGATCTCGTAAACCACCGGCGCGCGCTCGCGCAGGCTCGCCCAGAAATCGAACTCGACCTCCAGGCGATCGATGAACAAGGGCTGGCTGCGGTCCGGCAGGTTGATCGAAACGTTTTCGATAGCGAGTATCGGGTTGAAGCCGCGCATCGTGCCGCTGACCCGATTGAAAACGATGCCCGGGCTGACGTCGCGCTCCAGCAGGTAGGCGATCTCCGACTCGAAATAGTCGATATTGCTGACCACCAGGCGCATGCCGCCCATGATCAGCGCGAGCACCACAACGGTGCCGACGAACAGCAGCAATGCGGTTTTCTTCAACAGTCCCATCGCCTCGCCGAGTATCTGCTACACCGGCACCACGTCATAGGATTCCTGTGACAGATGCGCCTCGACCTGCAGCTTCACCGGTATGCGGATGAAGGTCTCCAGCTCGGCAAGGCTGGCCGCCTCTTCGTCGAGCAGACGATCGACCACTTCCTGGTTCGCCATTACCAGCAACTGCTTGGCCTCGTCGTAGAAACGCGCCTCGCGCATGATTTCCCGGAATATCTCGTAACAGACCGTTTCGGTAGTCTTGATCGAACCACGCCCCCGGCAAATCTTGCAGGGCTCGCACAGCACGTGCTCCAGGCTTTCGCGCGTACGCTTGCGCGTCATTTCGACCAGGCCCAGCGGCGACACTTCGCAGACCTGGGTCTTGGCGTGGTCCCGCGCCAGGTATTTCTGCAGCGAATTCAGCACCTGGCGCTTGTGGTCCTCGCGTTCCATGTCGATAAAATCGATGATGATGATGCCGCCGAGGTTACGCAGGCGCAGCTGCCGCGCGATCGCCTGCGACGCCTCCATGTTGGTCTTGAATATGGTTTCCTCGAGATTCTGGTGGCCGACGAAGGCGCCGGTATTGATATCGATCGTGGTCATCGCCTCGGTCTGGTCGATGATCAGGTAGCCGCCCGATTTCAGGCCAACCTGGCGCGCCAGCGCGCGCTGCAGTTCGTCGTCGATGTTATACAGGTCGAACAGCGGCCGGTCCCCTGGGTAATGTTCGATACGCGCCGGCAGGTCGGGAATGAAGCGTGCGGCAAATTCGGTCATCTTTTGATAGGTTTCGCGCGAGTCGACCTTGACCAGGTTGGTATCGGTACCGACCATGTCGCGCAGGGTGCGTATCGATAGCGGCAGGTCTTCGTGAATCATGCTGCCGGGCGGGACGGCCTCGGCGGATTCCAGCAGCGCCGCCCACAACTTGGACAGAAAGGAAATATCGCGCTGCAATTCGCGCTCGTCCACGCCTTCGGCCGCGGTGCGGATGATGCAGCCGCCGATCTGGTTTTCGGCGCGGCATTTTTCCAGCAGGTTGCGCAGCCGCTCGCGTTCCGCCTCGTCTTCTATCTTGACCGAAATGCCGATGCTCGAAGAGTTCGGCATGTAAACCAGGTAACGCGAGGGCACGGAAATGCTGGTGGTCAGGCGGGCGCCCTTGGTACCCATCGGGTCCTTGACCACCTGCACCAGCAACGTCTGCCCTTCGTGCAACAATTCGCCGATCAGCGGACGAGAGCCGTTTTCCTCGTGGCTGCCGTTGGTGGCCGCTATATCGATATCCGAGACGTGCAGGAAACCCGCCTTTTCCAGGCCGATATCGACAAAAGCCGCCTCCATGCCCGGCAACACCCGGTTGACCTTGCCCTTGTAGATATTGCCGACGATACCGCGGCTGCGCTGACGCTCGATACTGACTTCCTGCAGGGCGCCATTCTCGACGATCGCCACCCGCGTTTCCTGTGGCGTGATATTGATCAGAATTTCTTCGTTAACCGTCATAATCAAAAATCTCGATTCCGGCGTCGCGTAACAAACCGGCAGTCTCGAACAGCGGCAGTCCCATTACCGCCGAATAGCTGCCTTCGAGCCATTCGACAAAAACCGCCGCCTTGCCCTGTATTGCATAGGCGCCGGCCTTATCCATCGGTTCGGCCCCGGCGCAGTAGGCGCTAATCTCTTCGGCGGAGAGCTCGCGGAAGCGGATCCGGCTGCGGTTCAGCCGATGCAGAAGACCAGCCTCGCTCGCCAGCGCGACCGCGCTCAGCACCTCGTGATCGCGCCCCGAAAGCCGGCGCAGAATGCTGCAGCAGTCTGCGCGGTCGAGCGGCTTGCCGATGATATCGCCCTCGAGAGTAATAGTAGTATCTGCAGCCAGCACCAGGGGAGATTTCTCTGTTTGCGCGAGCCGCTGGTACACCACCCGCGCCTTGTCGCAGGCAACCCGGCAAACGTATTCCGTCGCCGATTCGCCGGCAACGGGTTCCTCGTCGATGTCTGCGGCGCATACCTCGTATTCGACACCGATCTGGCGCAATAATTCGGCGCGGCGCGGGGACTGGGAAGCCAGGTAAATCATCGTGGCATGATAGCGGTAAAGCCCGCGCTCGCCTATTCGCGATGATACGGGTGGCCCTGGTAAATGGTCCAGGCCCGGTAGAGTTGCTCGAGCAGCACCACCCTCACCAGCGCATGCGGCATCGTCATCCGGCCGAGCGAGACACGCTGCTGACAGGCCTCCAGGCATTTTCGCGATAGACCGTCGGGGCCGCCGATAATCAGGTTGACCTGGGAAAATTCGTTCAGCCATCGCTCGAGCTGTGCCGACCAGTCGGTGCTGCTCCAGTCGGCACCGCCCTCGTCGAGGGCGATGCTGAGACTGCCGGCGCGCAGTTTCGCCAGGATTTGCTCGCCTTCGAGTTCGCGCCTGCGCTCGGCCGACTGGCGCGACCGGCTAGAGGCCAGCGGCACGGTCACGAGCGCGAGGCCCAGTTCTCTCGGCATGCGCCGCAGATAGTCGCTGCAGCCCGCTTCGACCCAGTCCGGTAGTTTCTGCGCGACATTGATCAGCTGGATCTGCATGTCTAGTCCGCGGCCAACTCCTCGCTCCAGAGCTTTTCCAGCTCGTAGTACTGGCGCACGTCGGGCAGCATGACGTGCACTACCACGTCGCCGAGATCGACCAGTACCCATTCGCCAACTTCCTGGCCCTCGACGCCGAGCGGCGGCCGCCCGGCCGCGCTGGCGGCCTCGATCACCGATTCCGCGATCGCACCGACATGGCGCGAAGAATTTCCGCTGGCGAAAATCATGTAATCGGTAAAACTCGCAATGTCGCGCACGTCGAGCACGACTATGTTTTCCGCCTTGAGCGCTTCCAGCGCGCCCAGCGCCATTTTCCTGGTTGCTTCAGCCTGCAACTGGCCTGGTTTGCTATCAGTCACCTGGTTTCCGGTAAAGTTTGTGTTCGTCAATGTAATCAGCCACCGCCGGCGCCAGGTACTGGCGCGGCGTACGGCCCTCGAGCAGCGCGGCGCGTACCGCGCTGGAGGAGCAATCGATCGGATCGATCGGCAGCGGCAGAATCGCGCCGGCGCCGCGCGCGGTCAATTCGAGCGCGGATTCTACGCGGTGTTCGGAGAAAAGATCCAGATCGATTTCGAAACCCGGGCGGCAGCACACCGCGAGGTGCGCAAGCTGCAGAATCTCCTCCGGCGATTTCCAGCCGGCAAATCCATTGAAGGCATCCGCACCGAGTATCAGCACCAGCGGGCCGTCCGTTCGCCTGCGCATTTCACGCAGGCTGTCGACACTGTAGGACGGGCCGCCGCGGTCCAGTTCGAGCGTATTCAGCACGAACGAGTCCCTGCCATGCAGTGCCAGCCGGATCATCTCGCAGCGATGCTGCGCGGAGGCGTGCGGACTGTCCCGATGCACCGGCAGCGCGCAGGGCATGAAGTGAAGTTCCGCCAGCGGCAGCCGGTCGGCGACCTGCTCGGCGATGTGCAAATGCCCAAGATGGATCGGATCGAAGGTTCCGCCCAGAATACCGATCATCGTCAATTACGCAGGTTTCCATCCCCGAAAACGACGTATTTCTGCGAAGTCAGCCCCTCCAGCCCGACCGGGCCGCGGGCATGCAGCTTGTCGGTGCTGATGCCGATCTCGGCGCCGAGTCCGTACTCGAAGCCATCGGCAAAGCCAGTCGACGCGTTGACGATGACCGAGCTCGAATCGACGCGGCGGACGAAGTCGCGCGTGCGGCTGTAGTTTTCGCTGACGATGGCGTCGGTATGGTGCGAGCCGTAACGGCCGATGTGCTCGATGGCCTGCTCGAGGCCGTCGACGACACGAATCGCCAGGATCGGCGCGAGATACTCTTCGTACCAGTCGTCTTCGCTGGCCGCGCCGATCGCATCGTCGAGGGCGCGAGTGCGATCGCAGCCACGCAACTCGACGCCCTTCGCCCGCATCGCCGCGGCGATATCCGGCAGAACCCGCGGCGCGATGTCGGCGGCGACCAGCAGCGTCTCCATCGCGTTGCAGACGCCGTAGCGGCGTGTCTTCGCGTTGACTGCAATGTCGAGCGCCTTCTGCGGATCCGCCTCGTCATCGATATAGACATGGCAGACACCGTCGAGGTGCTTGATGACCGGGATTTTCGACTCGTCGCTGATCCGCTCGATCAGCGACTTGCCGCCGCGCGGAATGATGACATCGATCGCCTCGCGCATGCCGAGCATGATCCCGACCGCCGCGCGATCCGCGGTATTGATGACCTGCACCGCGCTATCGATCATGCCCGCCCGCTGCAGCCCCTGCTGGATACAGCTGTAAATGGCCTGGTTCGAATGCAGCGCTTCCTTGCCGCCGCGCAGGATGCTGGCATTGCCCGACTTCAGGCAGAGTGCCGCGGCGTCGACCGTGACGTTCGGCCGGGATTCGTAAATGATGCCGATGACACCGAGCGGCACGCGCATCCTGCCGACCTGTATTCCCGACGGCCGGTAGCGCAAATCGCTGATTTCACCGACCGGATCGGGCAGGGAGGCGACCTGTTGCAGGCCCTCGATCATCGCGTCGACGCGCGCGGGGTTCAGCTCGAGGCGCTCCTGCATCGCCGAGGCAAGGCTGTTCTGCATGCCCGCCTCGAGGTCGCGTGCATTCTCACCCAGGATGAAATCGCGGCGCTGGTCCAGCACTTCGGCAACGGCCAGCAAGGCCGCGTTCTTCTGCCCCGGCTCGGCATGCGCCAGTTCCGCAGCGGCCTCGCGCGCGCGCCGTCCGAGCGTGGACATGTATTCGGGTAAATCCCCGGCCGGATCGTTGTCTAGAGCAGCACTCATTTCATAAACCGTTAACGCCACTGAATTGGGCAACCAGCGACCTGATTTCGAACCACTCCCGGTCCGGAAATTCACTGTCCTGCTGCCCCTTTCCGAGGCGGTCTAATGTAGCACAGCTTTGCAGCAAACGCTCAATCTGCGCACCGGTCAGACGCGCCAGCGCCTGCTGGTAAAGACGCTGCTTGCTGCGCCAGATGCGCAGCTCCTGCCAGATACGCTCGCCCTGCGGCCGCGCCGTGGCGAGCTTGTCGAGCTGTTGCAGCGCATTCTGCAGCGCCCAGCGCAGCTGCACGCTGGCATAGCCCTCGGCCTGCAGGCTTTTCAGGATTCTGAGCGCGCGCCGGGTGTTGCCGCCGAGACAGGCATCGACCAGCAGGAAGTGACTGTAGCGCGCGGACTGGGCGACCGAGTCCTGGATGGTTTCGAAATCGATGGAATCCCGGCCGGCGAAACGCACCGCCAGCTTTTCCAGCTCCTGGTCGGCCGCCAGCAGGTTACCCTCGGTGCACTGTGCCAGGAATTGAGCCGCCTGAACGTCGATACCGATGCCCTTGCTGCGCGCGCGCTGCATCAGCCAGTCCGGCAGCTGGTTATCGTAAACCGGTTTGATTTCGGCGATCTCGCCGCTGGCCTGGATCGCCTTACACCAGCTGGCGTTGCGCTGCTGCCGGTCGAGCGGCGGGGTGACGAAGATATAGACATTGCCTTCGGCCGGATTGGCACACAGCTCCTGG
>Ga0209536_100002841_pt1 | contig 28063 bp, 25 predicted proteins | sample DeeMarSeWOR28_12_FD_187461 | JGI IMG/M metagenome (GOLD analysis project Ga0209536, IMG submission 187461) | Marine sediment microbial communities from White Oak River estuary, North Carolina - WOR-2-8_12 (SPAdes) (version 2) | ecosystem: Environmental > Aquatic > Marine > Intertidal zone >... | reverse complement strand
GACGTCGTGATGCCCGTGAGCCGTGCGACGGGCGAGGAGCTGGTCGCACGCGGCTTGCCGCGCGAGAAGGTGCAGGTTGTGCCCAACGCAGTGGACTTGGATCGCTTTGAGGGCGTGGCGGAACGGCGTGGTGAGGCAGGCACTCTCCGGATCGCGGGCGCCCCACCGCTCCCCGACGATGCGCCGCAGGCCTTGGATGAGGGGATCCGGCAGGCTCATGCCCCCGTCCCGTCCAGTGGCTGCTCGAATCGGCGGCGCCCGTTCCGCTTCGCCTGCCGATGCACGAGGGCGCGCTGGCGCGCGGCATCGGTGAGCGGTCCGAGCAAGTCCCGCAGCAGTGCGAGTCGCGCGACCGTCGACCGCAGCTCGAGGAGGCGAAGCTTGAGCGTCAGATCGAGGTCGAGCGCGGCCGACACGGCGAAAGAGAGTCCTCCCGGATCCTCCGGGGGGGCGGCTCCCGCGATCTCGTCCTGTGCCTGTCCCAGGGTCGCGAGGTAGCGGAGAAACCGGTCCCGCACCTCGTCGGCGAGCCGGGTGACGCCCTCGTGGTCGAACCACGGGTCGTCGTTGACGTCGTCCACCTCCGCCACCAAGTACTGCCGATCGGTGTCGACGTAGCCGACCACCGCGTACCGCCGACCTCCGGCGACCGCGATGTTCGAACGCCCGTCGGGAAGCGGCACCACGGTCTGGATCGTCGCCGTGCACCCGATGGAACCGCGGCTCGGCGGGTTCGCCGGCTGTGCGACGACAGGGGAGAGGCCGAACCTGCCATCTCCTGCCCGGCAGTCGGCCAGCATCTGCCGGTACCGCGGTTCGAAGATGTGCAGCGCCTGCGCGGTACCGGGAAACAGAACGATCGGGAGTGGGAAGATCGGCAGGCGGCTCGGCGACATGCCTAACAAGATATGCCGCCGTCGCCGATCGAGAGAGCCTGTGGTCGCACCACGAAAAGAGCGGCCGTCCCGCGGGGCGGCCGCCCATGGTCTCCGGCCCGACCCGCTCGGGGTCAGGCGGCCCAGAAGCCCTTCAGTGCCTCCCCGTGCGGGCTCTCGCGGAGCTTCTCGAAGGCGCGCTCGCGAATCTGACGGATGCGCTCGCGCGTCACGCCCATCAGCTCGCCGATCTTCTCGAGCGTCATCCCCTCCGATCCTTCCTCCAAGCCGTAGTAGAGATAGAGGATCTTCCGCTCCCGCGGCGTGAGGTACTTCTTGAGGAGATCGTCGATGAACTCGCGCATGAGGCGCCCGTCGGTCGCCGACTCGATTTCTCCACCTTCCTGCCCGGCGAAGCGCTCGCCCAGCGTGGAGGCGTCACGGTCGGTTCGATCCACCGGCGCGTCCAGGGACATCTCCGCGGCCGTCATCCTCCGCGCACTTCGGACGTTCTCGACCGAATCGTTGAGCGCCCTCGCGATCTCGGCGTCCGTCGGTTCCCTGCCCAGTTCCTGAGACAGGTACGTCTCCGTGCGCGACATGCGGATCAGATGGCTGTTCTGGTTGAGCGGGATACGTACGCTGCGCGTCTGTTCCGCCAGCGCCTTGAGGACCGCCTGACGGACCCACCACACCGCGTAGGAGATGAACTTCACTCCTTGGTCGGGATCGAACTTCTTCACCGCTTTCAACAGGCCCTCATTGCCGATCGCGACGAGCTCCGACAGGTCCAGCCCGTGGCCCTGGTACTTCTTCACATACGAGATCACGAACCGAAGGTTCGCCGTCACCAACCGCTCGGCACACACTTGGTCGCCGGCGCGGGCGCGACGCGCGAGCCGCCGTTCCTCCTCGACGTTGCCGATGAGCGGGAGCTTCTGGATGTCCTGTAGGTACTGATCGAATGCTGTGGAGGCTGAGGTGCGGAAGAAGGCCTTCGACTTACCGCTGCGTACTTGGGTCATGAACGCCCCGAGGCTCTGTGATGAAGTGGCAACTCGTGGGAGGCACGTGCGGGTCGGTGAAGACCAGCCAAAATGACCGCTGCAAGGCCGCGCGAATATAGGAGACAGCTAGGAGCCAGTCAAGAAAAATCTGTTTTCCACATCACAAATCCTTCACTGGCAAACCGTTGCCGGTTTTTTCCACTCGACGGTTTCCACACACGGTCGATCGGACACTGACTCACTGTGTAAGTGTTTGTTATGAAGAGACTTACGCTGTCTTCGCGGCGTTGGTGGGTGGAAAAGCCCGGAGACGGTGCCTACAGCCAACCGAGGCCGCGGATCGCCTCGGCAATCACGGTGGCCTCGACCGGGATTGTGGCGCTGCCACGCTCATCGTGCGCCATCGTGCCGATGCGTTCGGGGAGTGCGAGCCGGACGCACCGGGTGGTCGCGACGTCGAGTGGCAGGAGCACATCGAGCACGTTCGAGGCGTCGACCGGGCTTGGCGGGGTGTCGGGAAGGCGGAACAGCACGAGGGCCTCACGGATTCGCTCCACCACCTCGGGTGCGGTGACGCCGATCCGGTTCCCGATCGCCGCCTCGGCCAACATCCCGAGCGCGACCGATTCGCCGTGCAGCAGCTCGTACCCGAGCAGCGTCCGGAGCGCATGGGCGATCGGGTCGCCGAACCCCGGCTCCGTGGGAGATCCTTCGCGCCGCTCGCGCCGAACGTGCTCGTCCCGCGCGATCTCCAGGCTGCGGTGGACCGCGTGCTCGAGCACCTCGTGGTCCCGCGCCCGAATTTCGGTGGCGTGCTCCGTGAGCCAGCCGAGGTGTTCGCCATCGGCGACGAGGCCAAGCCGCGTCGCTGGGGCCATGCCCGCGGCAACGTGAACCGGCGGCAGGGTCTCGATCGTCGCGACGTCGGCGACCACCACTCGCGGCGGGTGGAAGCTCCCGATGGCGTCCCGCCCGACGGGAGAGTCCACGCCCGTGATCCCGCCGATCGCGCCGTCGACCATCGCGAGGAGTGTGGTCGGGAGATGAACGTGCCGGATGCCGCACTGGTACGTCGCGGCGACGAATCCGCCAAGGTCCAGGGCGACCCCCCCGCCGAGGGTCAGGATCGCGCCGTCACGGTCGAAGCGACGCCGCAGGAGTTGATCGGTGAGTTCGGCCCATGATTCCCGTGACTTGTTCCACTCGCCCGCCGGAAAGGTCAGCAGGTCGGTTGGAGCCAGCTCGGCCGCGGCGTTCCTCACGCGCGCGCCGTAGAGCTGGGCGACGGCGGCGTCGGCGACGACGGCGAAGCGCGATGCGGGGCAGTGGTCGGAGAGCAGCGCGGCGAGGCCGTCCAGGGTTCCGGCACCGACCACGACGGTGCACGGTCGACCCGCGAGCGGGATCGAAAGGGCGGTAGCCGCTATAGCCTCACCTCACCCTCGATGACCGTGACGGCCTCGCCGCCCACCCGCACCTCCGTGATGACACCGTCGGGCTGCACCGCGACGGTGACGGTGATGCGGCTCGGGCGCTCGATCTCGATGCCCTGTTCCACGACGATCCGGGCCGAACCGCTCGCCACCTCGGCCGCCCGGTGGTGCACCAGGAAGGCGCCGAGCGCACCGGCGGCGCTTCCGGTCGCGGGATCCTCGGCCACGCCCAGGCCAGGAGCGAACATCCGGCAGTGCACCGTGGCATCCTGGGAGGTCGTTTCGCGCGTGTACAGCATCACGCAGTCGGTGCCGTAGCGTCGCAGCAGCTCCACCAGTCGTCCGCCCGATCCTCCCACCGGCAGGGCGGACAGGGCTTTCAGGGACGTGATCGGGACCATGAGCTGCGGCAGGGCAGTCGAGACGACCTGCGGCCTCGGCTGATCCGCGATGAGATCGGGCCCGCCGCCGAGAGCCTCCGCCAGGGCGCGTACGTCCTCCACGGTCGGCCCGAACTGCGGATACGCCTGCACCATCGTGACCTCCGCGGGCGCTCCGCCGGCCATGCGGATGTGCACCGGCAGCACGCCCGCACCCGTTTCCTGTGTCACCGCGCCGCTGCCATCCGCCGGAAGGTCCAGACGGCCCAGTTCGGCGAGGGTCCACCAGGTTCCGATCGTCGGGTGCCCGGCCAGGGGGATCTCGGCGGTGGGGGTGAAGAACCGCACGCGGCGCGTCGCGCTCGTTGACGGGAGGACGAACGTGGTTTCCGAGAGATTCATCTCGCGCGCCAGCGCCTGCATGTGTCGCGGGCTCAGCCCCTCGGCGTCCGGAAAGACGGCCAGGGCGTTCCCCGCGAGCGGGCTCCGCGTGAAGACGTCGATCTGATAGAACCGATGCGTGGGCATCTCACCATGTCCGGTCTGCGATCTTCGCGCGGTGGTTCGCGAGCCGCGCGAGCATGAACAGCAGATCCGAGAGCCGGTTGACATAGCTCAGGATCTCGCCGGGGACCGGATCGGCCCAATGGAGCGCCACGATCGCCCGTTCGGCGCGGCGACACACGGTCCGCGCCTGATGCAGATGGGCGGCCTTCAGCGCACCTCCGGGCAGGATGAAGGCCTTGAGCTGCGGCAACTGCTCGTCGATGCGATCGATGGCCGCCTCGAGCGCGGCAATCCGGTCGTCCGGAATCACGGTCTTCCGGGCGGTGGCCGGCGATCGGTCCGGCTCCGGACTGGCCAGGCGACCGCCCACGGCAAACAGATCCCGCTGAATCCCCTCGAGCAGTGCGGCTTCGAGATCGGCGGGCGCGGTGGCGAGGGCGACGCCGATGGCGGCGTTCAACTCATCCACCTCGCCGTAGGCAGCCACCCGCAGCGCGTCCTTGCCGACGCGACCGCCGCCGAACAGCGAGGTCTCACCGGAATCTCCGGTCTTCGTGTAGATCTTCATGGTCCGGGGAAGCTAGGCGTTGCCGTACCGCCCCGCCACTCCGGCAAACGCGGCTTCCGTCGGCCGGAAGCGCGATGCTATCATGCAGCGACGATTGGACGAAGCCAGGGTGGGATGACGCAGCGGGGGGGAGCCGATATGCTGTTTCGTGTGGCGATCGTGGGATCGGGACCTGCAGGATTCTACACCGCGGAGCATCTGCTCAAGCGGCAGTCTCCGCGCGTGGAAGTCGACATCTTCGAGCGGCTTCCGGCGCCGTTCGGGCTCGTCCGGTTCGGCGTGGCGCCGGACCATCAGAAGATCAAGAGCTCGACAAAGGCCTTCGAGAGGATTGCAGCGCACCCGGCGGTCCGGTTCTACGGAAACGTCGAGTTGGGCTCGCACGTCACCCTGGAGGAGCTCCGGCGGCACTACCATGCCATCTGTTTCGCCACCGGGGCCGAGTCGGACCGCCCGATGGGCATTCCCGGCGAGGGTCTCCGCGGGAGTCACACGGCGACCGAGTTCGTCGCGTGGTACAACGGGCACCCCGACTACCGGGACCGCCAGTTCGACCTCTCCGTCGAGCGGGTGGCCGTCGTCGGAGTCGGCAACGTCGCAGTGGACGTGGCGCGCATCCTGTGCCGCCTCCCCGAGGAGCTGGAACGCACCGACATCGCCGACTACGCGCTGGACGCGCTGCGGGCCAGCCGGATCCGTGAGGTCTACGTACTCGGCCGGCGCGGACCCGCGCAGGCGGCGTTCACGACGCCGGAGGTCAAGGAGCTCGGCGAGCTCGGTGGCGCCGACGTCACCGTGCCGCTGGCGGAGGTCGAGCTCGATCCCCTGAGCCGGCAGGACGTCGAGGCGGCGGACGATCGCGCGCTGCGAAAGAAGCTCGAGATCCTCCGGTCCTTCGCGGACCGACCCGTCTCCGGCAGGCGGCGGAGGCTCGTCTTGCGGTTCCTGGTCTCCCCCGTCGAAATGCTGGACGACGGGCGTGGAGCGGTCGCGGGCATCAGACTCGTGCGCAACGAACTTCACCGATCGGACGACGGCTCGCTCCGCGCCCGGGCGACGTCGGTCGTGGAGGAGATTCCCGTGGGCCTCGTGTTTCGCTCGGTTGGGTACCGGGGCCGGCCGCTGAGCGGGGTCCCCTTCGACGAGCGACGCGGCCTGATCCCGAACGTCGCGGGGCGGGTCGTCGATTCCGCGACCGGCGACCCGATCCCGGGCCTGTACACGAGCGGCTGGATCAAGCGCGGCCCCACGGGCGTGATCGGAACGAACAAGCCCGATGCCGGCGAGACGGCGGAGTCGATCGCCGAGGATCTCGCCGCCGGCGGCGGCTGCGGGCCCGTGGCGGCCGGTGCCGACACCGTGGATCGGCTCGTGCGGGCGCGGCAGCCGAGATGCCTCTCGTTCGACGACTGGCTGCGGCTCGACGAGATCGAGCGGGCCCGGGGGGAGGCCCTCGGGCGACCGCGGGTGAAGTTCACGTCCGTCGAGGACGTCGGCCGCGCCCTGGGGTGGGGGTAAGCTCCTAGCGCGCCGCGCCGACGATCACCGAGTCGATGGCGGCCAGCACGCGTCCGTACGGTACGGCGTGATTGTTGACCATCACCGAGAAGATCAACGTGCTCCCGTCGGGGCGTTCGACGTAACCGGAGAGCGTGTTGACGTGGGCGATGCTCCCGGTCTTCGCGAACACTCTTCCCTCCAGCGGCGTGCCCACGAAGCGCGTGCGCAGCGAGCCGCCGTCGCCGGACTTCGGCAACGCGCGGAGGAACCCGGCGTTGCGCGGGTGCGCCCGCATGTAGCGCAGCAGGGCGACGAAGGCACGCGGTGTCACCAGGTTGCCCGAGGACAGGCCCGATCCGTCGGACAGGTCGAACGCGGTGGAGTCGATCTCGACCGAGTCGATGAGAAACCGGCGCTCGGCCTCGATCCCGCCGTCCCACGTGCCGGCGCCGCCGGTGGCCGCGCCGAGACTCTTGAGGAGCATCTCCGCGAACCAGTTCTGGCTGGAGTTCAGGATCGGGAAGATCTGGTCGTCCAGCGGGCGCGAATCGACCTCGGCGATCGCCGGTGCGGTGCGTGCTTCGGCGTACTGCGCGGGGTCCCTGGTGGCCGACGTCGGTCCCGCCACGGCGATGCCCCGGCGGGCCAGGGCGGCACGCAGCGCCGCGGCGAAATACAGGTTCGGATCCGGCAGCGCGAAGTACTCGGTGCGCTGGCGCGCCCCCAGTGGAACTCCGCCTTCGGCCCAGATCCGCGTGGTTCCCGGCTCCCGGAAGAAGTCGATCGTCCGCCGCTGGCCGGCGGGCAGCGTCACGCTGCGGTTCTCGAACACGAAGATGGGGAGCTCCGGGGCCACCCGGATCTGCACGGGGGCGCCGGGTTCGGCGCCCGGCGCGTACGTGAAGTCGAGACTGTTGTCATTGAACCCGAGGGCGGCGACCGGGGCGGCGTACCACCAGTTGAGGTCGTAGTGGCTCCAATCGGGGTGCACGGGGTCGTCGCTGAAGTAGCTGCCGTCGCCCACGATCGCACCGCGGATGTGGCGGATCCCCCGCGCAGCGATCTGCCCGGCGAGCGCATCCATCCTCGTCCACAGCGAGTCGCACACCCCGACCGCCGTCGTATCGACGCCGTAGCACCGCGCCGAGAAGGTGGGGTCGCCGCGGCCATAGACCACGAGGTCGCCGTCGAGCACGCCCTCGGCGATCGGGCCGGCGCCGTACACGCTCGTCGTGGCCCGGTAGTCGGGGGGCAGCAGCACACTGGCGGCGGCGGCGACCACGAGCTTGGTGTTGGAGGCCGGCACGAACAGCCGATCGGCGTTCCGGCTGTAGATCTCGCGTCCCCGCTCGTCCACGACGAGGATGCCCCACAGTGCGCGGTCCAGGGGTGCCTGGTCCAGGAGCCGGTCGATCCGCCTCGTCGTTCCCGTCTGAGCGGCGCTCGACGCCACGGTCACGGCGAGCAGGCACAGGGCCACCGCTCCCGCGGCGGGTAGTCGCTGACGTAGTTTAGGCGTAGGCATCGGCGTCACGTGTGCGGGATGTCCGGAGGAAGCGGCAAGCTACCGGAGCCTGGACTGGGCGTCAATCTTGGCCGCCGTGTCGGCCGTTCGGACGGAAAGCAGGTAGGCGCCATCGCCCGTTTCGTCTTCGCGCTCGCATGCGCGTTCGGCTTCGCAGCATGCGCGACCCCGGCGACCGCGCAGGGACGGCCCCCGCGCGGACTCGTCGTGCGCGGGGTGTCGTTCCAGGGAAATCACGCGATCGACGACGAGACCATCCGGATTTCCATTGCGACGTCGCAGTCGTCCTGGTTCGCTCGGACGTCCGTGGTCAGCTGGATCGGGCTCGGCGAGAAGCGATATCTCAACGAGACCGAGCTCCGCCGCGACGTGCTGCGGGTTGCGGCGCTCTATCGCCAGGCCGGCTTCGTCGATGCCGTGGTCGACACGATCGTGCGCCGGACCGATGTCGACGTCCGCGTCCGGTTCGTGATCGACGAAGGCGAGCCGGTGCGGGTCGACACGATCGCGGTGCGCGGCCACGAGAGGGTCATACCGACCCACGAGCTGCTCGACGCCCTGCCTCTGCGCCCCGGCGACCCGTTCAACCGCGTGCTGCTGCTGGCATCGGCGGACACGATCCGCCTGCGGCTGGCCAATCTCGGACACCCGTTCGCGGAAGTGTACCGCAACTTCGACATCGACCGGGAGGGACGGATCGGCCGGGCGGTGCTGGAGATCGATCCCGGGCCGCGCGTGGTCTTCGGCGAGGTGACCGTCGAGGGCCTCGAAGAGGTCGACGAGACGGTGGTGCGGCGCATGCTGTCGATCCACCCCGGCGAGCTGTTTCGGCCGCGGGAGCTGTATCGCAGCCAGCTCAGTCTCTACCGGACCGACCTCTTTACCTACGCCAGTGTCTTCCCCGCCGACACCGCCGGGCAGGAGTCGGATTCCGCGGTCGACGTGCGCGTGCGCGTGGCCGAAGGCCCGCTCCGCCAGATCCGGCTCGGAGCCGGATACGGTACGATCGACTGCTTCCGGACGCTTGCCTCCTGGCGGCTGCTGAACTTCCTGGGCGGCGGGCGCTCGCTCCAGGTGCGGGGGCAGATGTCGAAGATCGGGGTCGCGCCGCCCTTCGACTTCGGTCTGCAGAACTCGCTGTGTCAGGCGCTCGCGGCCGAAGACACCAGCCGTCTCAAGCTGAACTACAATCTCACGACGACGTTTCAGCAGCCGTATCTGTTCACGCCGCGAGCGCGGCTGGCCGCGACCGCGTTCGCGCAGCGGTACACCGAGTATCTCGCGTACCTCCGGGAGGCGATCGGCGGCGAGGTCGGCGTGACGTACGACCTCGCCACGGGCGTTCCGTTCACGGCCGCGTACGGCCTGTCCTACGGGTACACCAAGGCCGACCCCGTGACCTACTGCACCTACCTGAACGTGTGTCGTGTCGAGGACACGGAGGTCTTCTCGGAGCGCCGGTGGCGCGCGACGCTCTCGGCGCTCCTCGTCCGCGAGCGGCGGAACTCCGTGATCGACCCGTCGGCCGGCACGTGGGCGGCCGCCGAGTTGCGCTTCGCCTCGCCGGTCATCGGCTCGGACTCCCTCATCCAGTTCGTCAAGGGCACGGTCGAGCTCTCGGCGTACCGCAGGGTCACCGCCTCCAGCGTGTTGAGCGTACGGCTGAAGCTCGGCACCATCTTCTCGGCGCATGGGTGCCAGCAGGAGGAAGGCCCGGGATGCGTTCCGACCGACGAGCGGTTCTATGCGGGCGGTGCGAGCACGGTCCGCGGATACGGACAGAACGAGCTGGGCCCCAAGGTCCGGGTACGAGAGATCACCACCGAGCTGAAGGTGGAGGGGGCCGACACCGTCGTCGTGACCGATACGACGCTGCGGACCTCGCCGACCGGAGGCAACGATCTGCTGCTGCTCAATGTCGAGTACCGGTTCCCGCTGCCCGGCATGTCGCGGAAGATCTCGGCCGCCGTGTACGTCGACGCGGGACGGGTGTTTGACCGGGGTCAGGAGTCGCCGGGACCCACTGCGCTGCGCGTCACCCCCGGCTTCGGCTTCCGCCTGGCGTCCCCCCTCGGACCGATCCGGCTCGATATCGCGTTCAATCCATACCCACCCGACGAGGCACCGCTGTACGAGCTGAGCGGGGACGAGCTGGTCGAGATCAGTCGATCGTACGCCCCACTCCCGGGCTCGTTCTGGTCGCGCTGGCGGTTGCACCTCTCCGTGGGGCAGCCGTTCTGATGGCCCGCCGCATCCTCGTCGCGCTCGCGCTCGGCGCAGCCTGGGTGATCGGAATCGTGCTCGGCACGACCGGGACGGCGCTGCGCACGCAGGTTGGTCGCGAGGTCCTCGTGGCGTGGGCCGTGCAGTTCGTGAATGGCCGACTCGGCGGCACCCTCGACGTCGGCGTCGTTGGTGGATCGTTTCTCCGCGGCCTCGAAGTCCGCGACGTGCGCGTCACGCACCGCGACGGCTCGCCCGTGCTCTCGGCAGGGCTCGTCGGGGTGCAGTACCGCGTGCGCGACCTCCTCGCAGGGAGGATCGTGCTCGGTGCGCTGCGGCTCGAGGGCGTTGCGATCGACGTCGTGCAGGCCGAGCCGGGTGCGCGCATGAACTTCGAGGAGGTCATCACCCCGGTACCGGGGGACGGCGGGGGCGGTCCGCGGCCGCTCGTCGCCTTCCGCGACGTCCGCGTCAGCGGTGGCACCATCGTCGTCAAGACCCCGCTCGGCGACACGCCGCCCCCCGGTGTCGAGCGGGAGGACGGCCCGCACGGACCCCTGCAGGTACGCCGGTTCGAGCACCTCGACGCGCTGCTGAGCTACCTGCGCGTCTCGTCTCCCGAGCGGGACGCGCCGATCCTGATTCGCATCGCGTCGCTGCGGACGCTCGCGTCGGATCCGCGGGTCGATGTCCGCGATCTGCGGGGGGAAGCGCGAGTCTGGGGAGACTCGATGCAACTCGAGCTGGGCCTGGTCGTGCTGCCCGACAGTCGCGCGCAGGTCTCGGGCACCGTGTGGTGGCCCACCGGCCCGCTGCAGCTCAACTTGTCGGGTCTCGCCCCCGGAGCCCGGACCGATGACGTGCGCGGCCTCGTCACCGCGCTTCCAGCCGGCCTCACGGGCGCCGCCCGGTTCCGCGTGCTCTCCCGGACGGAGCAGATCCTGGAATTCCGCGGCGAGCAGCTCGATGTGACCGGGCGTGCCGGCGGGCGGATGCGCGGCGACCTCGGCATGGTGCTCGGCCCCGGGGATGCCTGGGCGTTCGTCGGCACCGACCTCGTGCTGGACCGGTTCGACCTCGAGTACGTTCGCGACTTTCTCGACACCCTGCCCTTCGTCGGGACCGTGACGGGCGGCGTGCGCGTCGAGGGGCCGGCCGCCGAGCTGCGGCTCGATCTCGACGCCACCTTCACCGATCGGCTCGTCGAGGGCGAACCGCAGTCCTACACCCGTGGGCGGGGAATCGTCTCCCTCGACAACGACGATTTCGTCTTCCGCCAGTTCGCAGTCGACTCGGCCGACATCGATCTCGGCACCGTGCGCCGCCTCGCGCCGGCGGTGGTGGTGCTCGGGCGGATCGGCGGGGCAGGACAGCTGGATGGGTCGTGGCGCAACGCGACGTTCTCGGGACTCGTGCGGCATGTCGATCCGCCGCTCCCCGAGTCCGTGGGTCGAGGGTTCGTCCGGCTCGACACCCGCGGGGACACCGTGGGCGTCTGGACCCGCCTCGATCTGGACTCGCTGCGTCTCCCGGGCTTCCAGCGCACCTTCGCCCCGCGCGATCTCGGTGGGGTGTGGGGTGGCACGCTGGAGCTGGCGGGGTATCTCGACTCGCTGCGGGTCAGCGCCGAGTTGCGGGGGGAGGGCGGTGCCGTCGCCTTCGACGGCTCGCTCTTCGCGGTCGACAGTCTCTGGGGAACGCGGCACCTCCTCGTGACCGCGCGGGGGCTCGATCTGGCGGAGTTCCGAGACGCGCTGCCCGCGACCGCGCTCGACGGGGTCGTCAGCGTCCGGGGCGAGGCGACGTCCACCCGACACCGGTTCGAGGTGGACCTCGGCCTTACCCGCTCGACGCTCGAGCGTCTTCCCATCGACACGGCGAGCGCGCACGTGGTCGCGACCGACGCCGCCGTGACGCTCGACTCGCTCACGATCCGAGGACTCGCGGTCGAGCTGCGCGCTCAAGGGGGGCTCGGGACGCAGGGCGGTGGACGGGATACGCTGGTGTTCACCGCCTCGACCGACTCGGTCGGGGTGCTGGACCCCCTGCTGCACCGGTTCCTGGGACTGCGGGAGGTGGACGACCTCGCCGAGCGCCCGGCCGGTCTGGTGAGCGTCGTGGGCCAGTTGATCGGGAGCGGCGACGACCTACAGATCGTCGCTGCCTTCGACGTGGAGCGGGTGCATCGCGGGCCTCTCTACGTGTCCCGCGCGGGTGGCGCCGTCAGCTGGGAGTCGGAGGCCCGCGCGCTGCGTCTCTCCTTCGACGCCGACTCCGCCGCGTATGGCGCCATCGCCGTCGCCCGGGCGGAAGCGCTCCTGCAGGGGCGGCCGGACTCGCTCTCCTGGTTCGGGCGGTCCCGCTGGGGGTACGGCTCGTGGATCGGTGGGGGCGAGTGGCGGCGGGACAGCACCGGATCGGCGGTCGTGCTCGACTCACTCGGTCTGAGCCTGGCCACCGGCGCCTGGTTCGCCGACCCGGTCGCGGTCGTCGCGCTGCGAGACTCGGGCGTCACGGTGAGCGATTTCACCCTGCGAAACCGGACGGGGCCTGGTGTCGTGACGCTCGACGGCCATTGGCCGTTCTCGGGCTCCGCGGCCCTCGACGGATCGATCGACGGGCTCCAGGTGCCGGACCTCTTCGTGCTGGCACAACGCAGTCCGGACGAGGTGAGGGGTGAGATCAACGGGACGTTTCACTTGCGCGGCACGGCGGAGAGTCCGCAGATCGAGCTCGCGGGGAGCCTGCGGGATGGGGGGTACGGGACCTTCCGCACGCCCCTCACGCAGCTGGAGCTGGCGTATCGGGACCGCCGCGTGGACGCTCAGGTCGAGCTGCGGCGACTCGGGGCCCCGGTGCTTTCCGTCGCAGTCGCGCTGCCGATCGACCTGGCGCTCGTGACGGTGGAGCGCCGTCGGCTGCCCGGCCGGGTGAGCGTCCGGGCGCGTGCGGACTCGGTGGACCTCTCGCTCCTCGAAGCGATGGTGCCCCAAGTCGAACGGATCGGCGGCACGTTCGACGCGGAGTTCGGCATCGAGGGGACGTGGGAAAATCCGCGCCTCACCGGGGTCCTGGGCCTGCGGAACGGCTCGGCGACGTTCCCCGCACTCGGGGTGCGGCACGAAGGGATGAACGGCGCGCTGCGCCTGTCGGGGGACACCATCTACGTCGACAGCCTCCTCGTGCACAGCGGATCGGGCTCCGCGCGCGTCACGGGATTCGTGCGTCTCGAGGAGTTGAGTCGGCCCGTGCTCGGATTGCGGATCGATGGGCGAGAGTTCCACACCATCGACATCCGCAACTACCTCTCGCTGACGGCGACGGCGACGCTGCAGCTCGACGGGCCGATCGCTCAGCCGCGACTCACCGGGAGCGGCACCGCGACCCGTGGCGTCCTGTACTTCGCGGATCTCTTCACGAAGAACATCGTGAATCTGGAGGACACGCTGTTCGCCGAGTTCGTCGATACCGCGCTCGTCCGCAGCGAGGGACTCGGTGCCGAATTCCAGAGCCGGTTCCTGGACTCGCTGCGGATCGACAGCCTCCGGGTCGACATGGGACAGGAGTTCTGGCTCCGCTCGACCGAGGCGAACGTGCAGCTGGCGGGGAACGTGTTCGTGAGTAAGGATCGGCGTCGTTATCGGATCGACGGCACGCTCCAGGCGCCGCGCGGGACGTACCGACTGCAGATCGCGCTGGGGACGAGCCGGGAGTTCCGCGTCACGGGCGGGGTGATCCGCTATCTCGGCACGCCCGATCTGAACGCGGACCTGGACATCAACGCCCAACACACCCTGCGCTCCGTCACCGGCGGTCGGGACACGGTGTTCGTGAACATCGGGGGGACGCTGTACGACCCGCGCCTCCGCCTGTCCAGCAGCTTCCGGCCCCCCCTCTCCGAGCCGGAGATCATCGGGTACATGCTGTTCGGCGCTCCCACGCTGGCCCAGGGTACGAGCACGCAGGGGATCGAGTCGCGGATGCTCGCGCAGTGGCTGTCGACGACGGTCTCGGGCCAGCTCGAGTACGCCCTCATCTCCGATCTCGGTGTGCCCCTGGACTACCTGCAGATCCGTCCTACCACCAGCCAGACCGGGGTGACGGGTGCGGAGGTCGCCTTCGGCAAGCAGTTCGAGGTGCTGGGGACGACGGCGTTCCTGACGGCCAGTCCGCGGATCTGCCGCTATCAGGCGCAGTCGCTAGCTTCCGTAGGCGCGAGCCTCGAGTTCCGATTGAGCCAGCAGTGGCTGATCGCGGCCAGCGTGGACCCGCTCTTCAGTTGCGAGAATCCGACCGCGCCTTCCGCGGGGTCCTATCAGTTCGGTGGCGATCTGTTCTGGGAGAAGAAATACTAGTGGCGCGCGCCCTCCTCATTTTCAATCCCGTCGCTGCCCGCGCCGACCTCAAGGCGGTCGATCGCGTCATTCGGGTCTTCACGCGAGCGGGTTGGCGGATCGAGGTGGAGGGCACCTCCCGCGTCGGCCACGCGGAGGACCTCGCCCGGCAGGGGGTCCAGGACGCCGTCGACCTCGTTGCGGTGTACGGTGGGGACGGCACGACGATGCAGGCCGTGGCCGGTATGGTGGGACACGAAGTGCCGGTGGCGCTGATCCCGGGCGGGACCGGCAACCTGCTGGCGGGGAATCTGCGTCTCCCGCGGCGGCCGACGGCGGCGGCCAAGGTGGCGGTGCGGGGGGTGCCGCGGTCGATCGACCTCGGGGCGCTCGAGCGGGTCGAGGGCGACCGCTACTTCGCCGTCGCGTGCGGCGCCGGATTCGACGCAGATCTGATGGCGGCCACGTCCGGTGAAGCGAAGCGGCGCTGGCGCATGGGCGCGTACGTTGCGCAGGGCCTGGACGCCGTCGCGAAACTGAAGGTCGTGCCGCATCGGATCACCGTCGACGGCGCCGTCCACGAGATGGATGCGGTGATGGTGCTCGTGGCCAATTGTGGCGAGATCATCCCGCCGTTCGTGCGGCTCCACGCCGGGGTCGCGCTCGATGACGGCATCCTCGACGTGGCGGTGGCGAACGCGGCGACGCTGATGGAGGGAGTGGACGTCGTGTGGCGGTTGCTCACCGGCAGGCTGGACGCCGCACACCGCCTGCGTTTCTTTCGCGGGGAGGTGGTCACCGTCGAAACGGTGGAGCCCCAACCCGTCGAGCTCGACGGAGAGCCCGACGGCGTCACTCCATTCACCGCCCGGGTCGTGCCGCATGCGATCCGCGTGATGGTGCCCGGGACCTGATACGGGAGTCGGAGCATGGGCCAGGAAACCGATCTCATGGTATGCCGCGCGTGCGGAAACGAAGAGCGGGCCTCAGAGGGGTACCCGTGCGACGAGTGCGGCACGTTCATCTGCCTCATCTGCAATCTCCGGGGCGTGACACGGTGCAAGGCGTGTCAGGCCAAGGCTGCGCCGAAACCGCCGGATGCCGGCTGACATCTCCCGCAGGCTCGTACTGTTCGACATCGACGGCACCCTCGTGTGGACGGCGGGCGCCGGACGCGCGGCCATCAGCCAGGCGCTGCTGCAGGAAATGGGTGCCACCGGTCCCATCGACGTGCACCGCTTCGACGGCAAGACGGATCCGCAGATCGTCGTCGAGCTGATGACCGCGGCGGCGCACCCCCATGCGCAGAGTGAGCCGCACATCGCGGCGGTGTGCGACCGCTATCTCGAACTGCTGGGTGCGGAGCTGGAGAGCCGGCGCGACGCGATCCGCGTCTATCCTGGCGTCGAGGATCTGCTCACGAGCCTGGAGGCGCGCTCCGACACGCTCCTCGGCCTCCTGACGGGCAACCTGGCCAGGGGAGCGGCCATGAAGCTGGAGGCAGCCGGGATTGCCCCCGAGCGCTTCCGGGTGGGAGCGTACGGCTCGGATTCGCCACTGCGATCCGCGCTACCCGCCATCGCGGCCGCTCGGGCGGCCCCGATCCTGGGGTGGACTCCGACCGGGCATGAGATCGTGATCATCGGGGACACGCCGGCGGACATGACCTGCGGACAGGGAGTCGGGGCGCGAGCCGTGGGCGTGGCCACGGGGCTCCACTCGGTGGCCGAGTTGGTGGCGACGGGCGCGCACGCGGCCTTCGAGACGCTCGCCGACACCCCGGCCGTGGTGGACGCGATCGTCGCGTGAACCCTGCCACCACGCTGCTCCCGCTCCGGGTGCCGGAACTCGGTCCCTACCTCGGCAAGGTGGTGATCGGCACGAGCCGCGCGCCCGGCGGCGTGCGGCTCGACGAGGTCCGCCTCCGGCTGGCGACGCGGATCTTCCGGCGCGCAGGAGAGGCGCGCCGCCTCGCCTCCCGGGAGGAGCGCGCAGCAGCCGTGGGAGCGATCGGCCGCACCGCGTGGCTCGAAGCGTGGGAGGAAGCCGTCTCCGGAGCCGCCTCGATCCTCGCGGACCGCATTACGGTGCTGATCGAAGCCGAAGCTCGTGCGGCCCGCATTCCCGCGCGCCGCCGGAGAAGACTGCTCCCGGGGCCGGAAGAACGCCGGGCGCTCGGGGCGAGAATCGGATCGGCCGGGGCCGTGCTCGTTGCTGCACTGGACGACGTCGAGCGGCACGGTGCCGCGGCGATCGGTGCCACGGGGCTCAGTCCGGAGATGGTCGGTGCGTGGCAGGCGTCGCTCCGAGTGGCGGGGCGACGCCTCGAGGCCGCCTGGCTCGCGCTCGAGGATGCGGTCGCGCGCGAGGCTGACCGGTGGCGCGAGGTCGCGGACGGGGTCGCTGCGTGGCGGCGTCCGCTCTGGCCGATGCTCTCGGCCGGGGCGGTCGCCGTGGCGTTCGCCGCGTGGCTCGGCTTGGTGCTGGGTGGATTCATCGAACCGCCTCGGTGGCTCGCGGATGTCTGGAGCTCGGTGTTCGCGTCATGAGCGTGATCGGCGTCGGGATCGATCTCGTGAGCGTACCCCGCGTGCAGCGCCTGCTGGAGCGCCACGGTACGCGGGTGCTGGAGCGGCTGCTCACGGAGTCCGAGCGTACCTACTGTCTCACGAAGGTGCACCCGGCGCAGAACGTCGCGGCACGGATCGCGGCCAAAGAGGCGGCGTTCAAGGCACTGGCGCTGGATCAGGACGCGCTCCGCATCGGGTGGACCGAGCTCGAGGTGGCGCGCGACGCCGATGGCCGGCCCCGACTCACGCTGCACGGCCGCGCAGCGGCGGCGGCGGACCGCCTCGGCGTGAAGGGCAGCTCCCTGTCGCTCACCCACGAGCGAGAGCACGCCGCCGCCGTCGTGATTCTGCTCGGCTGAGTCTCCGGTCCAGGACGGCGGACGCGGCGCACCCTTCCGCTGCGCGGCGATCACCCGTTTCGGGACGGTGTCTCCGCGGCGTGCACACGGCGCTCTCCATCAACGTTGCAATCCCGACACGCTACGTCTACATTGCGCGCCGCCATGCCTTATTGTGCCAAGCGCGGCGTGCGGCTCGGCATCGTGTTGTTCCTGTCCCTCGCCGCTGAATCCGCACCGACCTCCCTCTCCGCCCAGACGGACGAGATCGCGGTGGCGCGCCGCATCGCGGACGTCGCGGCGATCGCCGTGGTCGAGTACGGCCTTGGGGTCGTGGACGGGAGAATCGTCCGGGAGGAAGAGCTCCACGAGACCCGGCTCTTCCTGGTCGAGGCCCAGCGGCTGGCTGCGGGCCTCGCTCCCGGGACGCGAGACGTGGCGCGCTCCCACCTCGATCGGTTGATCGCCGGCGTCGAGGCGCTTTCCGCCGAGGCCGCCATGCAGGAGGTGCTTGCCGAGCTGCGCGCGGACCTCGCTGCGGCGGTCGGTGCGGATCTCGATGCGTACCCGAGCGCCGCACCCTCCCTGGTCCGCGGCGAGTCGCTCTTCGGGCGCTACTGTGCGGAGTGCCACGGCGCGGCGGGGGCCGGCGACGGGCCGGCTGCACCGTCGCTCGATCCTCCGCCGACCGACCTCAGCGACCGACGGATGCTGGGCTCGGTTTCCCTCCTCGCGATGTTGCGGAAGGTGAACGTGGGTGTGGCCGGGACGGCGATGCCGGCGTTCGATGACCGCCTCGACCTACTCGACCGCTGGTCGGTCGCGCTGTACGCAGCGGGCTTGCGGCATCGGTCAGAGGACGTCGGGCGCGGGGCGCGCGCGGTGGAGGGGTGCAGGGCCTGTGCGACGCTCGCGAGCGATCTCGCCCGGACGGCCCCGTTGTCCGACGACGCGCTGGCGCTCCTCCTCGGCGGGATGCTCCACGGGGAGCCGGACTCCACGACGCTGGCTGCAGCCACGGCGTATGCCAGGGTCGCTGCCGCGCGTGAGCATCTTGGCGCCAGGCGGGAACTCGCTGCGGGACGAGTGGCGGCGCGCGCCTCCGCGCTGGTGGATCGGGCGGCGGCGTCCGCGGCGGCGGGTGCATTCGACGAGGCGACGCAGCTCGCCCTCGACGCGTACCTCACGTTCGAGGAGATCGAATCGGCGGTGCGGGCCCGCGACGCCGTAGCGGCCCGAGAGGTCGAGCAGGCGTTCTTGCGGTTCCGTGGGGTGCTGACGCCCGCCGCGACGGCGGCCGGGCGGGATGCCGCCCGGGACGAGGCGCACGTGGCGATGCGGGGAGCGGTGGACGCGCTGAGCGAGCGCGCATCGGTGGCGGCGCTCTTCGGCCAGTCGGTGGTCATTCTGGTTCGCGAGGGGTTGGAGGCGATCCTGATCGTGGGAGCCCTGAGCGCGTTTCTCGTGCGGGCCGGTGCCGCCGCGCGCAAGGCCGACGTCGCGTTGGGCGTGGTGGCGGCCGGGCTCGCGAGCCTGGCGACGGCCGCCCTGCTGGTCACGGCGCTCCGGGCCGCCACGGCTCACCAGGAAGCGCTCGAAGGGCTGACGATGGTGGTGGCCGCGCTCGTCCTGTTCTGGGTCTCGTACTGGCTCGTGTCGAAGATCGAGGTCCGCAAGTGGCAGGAGTTCGTGCGTGCGCGGATGTCGATGGCGCTGCGCAGCCGCCGGTCCTGGGCGCTCGCGGGCGTGGCCTTCCTCGCGGTCTACCGGGAGGGCTTCGAAACGGTGCTGTTCTACGCCGCGCTCGTGACGAGCACCGACGGAAGCGCGGGCGCGCTCGCGGCCGTTGCCGGGGGCGCCGGTGTGGGGGCGCTGGCGCTGGCGCTGATCTACCACGCCATGCAACGGTGGGGCGTCCGCCTCCCGCTCCGGCCCTTTTTCGGCGTGACGAGTGCGCTCCTGTACTGCATGGCGTTCAGCTTCGCCGGCCAGGGAGTCGCGGCACTGCAGGTGGCCGGCCTCATCCCGGCGACGCCGCTCGCCTGGCTCCCCGCCGTTCCCGCGCTCGGCATCTTCCCGACGTTTCAGACCTTCGTCACTCAGCTCACGCTGGCGCTTGCCCTCGGGGGGGCACTGGCGTGGGTGTTCTGGCTCGAGCCGCGGACGGCTGCCGTCAAGCCCGTGTCCTGACCGGCCTGATCGTCGCGCGGTGCCTTGCGACGTGCCGCACGCAGCCGCAGTATTGCAGCGACGAGTCGGAACTCGAGGCCATTATCCGACGGGAAATCCTGCCCCTGGTGCGTCGCGCCGTCGCGGAGCGCTACACCGTCGATCGCGAGATCGCGCGCGGTGGAGCGGCACGGGTCTTCCTGGCCTACGACAAGGACGGGACGCAAGTCGCGCTCAAGGTGCTGCATCCGCAGCTCGCCGTGTCCGTGACCGCCGACCGGTTTCTCCGCGAGATCACCTTCCTCTCCAGCTTCGATCATCCCAACATCGGACGCCTGATCGACTGCGGCGAGAGCGAGTGGCTGATCTACTACGTCATGAAGTTCGTCGACGGCCCGAATCTGCGGGAGCATCTGGCGCGGGTGCGGCGCGCGTCGGTGGCCGATACGGTGCGCATCGCCGCCGATCTCCTGGGGGCGCTGGAGTATGCGCACGCCAAGGGCATCGTGCACCGGGATGTGAAGCCGGAGAACGTCGTGGTGTCGGGGGAGCGGGCGGTCCTCGTCGACTTCGGGATTGCCAGGGCGATCGCGCAGTCGGGCACCGATCGGCTGACGCGGTCGGGGTTTGCCGTGGGCACGTCGGCCTACATGAGCCCGGAGCAGATCCAGGGGATGGTCGACATCGACGAGCGGACGGACGTCTACTCCCTCGGCTGCGTGCTGTTCGAGTGCCTGGCGGGACGCCCGCCGTTCACGGCCGAGCGTGACGACCTCGTGCTGCGGATGCACCTGGACCACCGGGCGCCGGAGGTGCGCTCCTTCCGCGAGGAAATCCCGGAGTCCCTTGCGCTGCTCATCGACAAGTCGCTGAAGGGACCGCGGGAGGAGCGGTGGCAGTCGGCGACGGAGATGCGCCGCGCGCTCGAACTGCTCGTCGGTCAGTCAGGCAGCGCCTAGCCCGGCGGTCGGCGCGTCAGCCGCGCTTTCCCGTCCGCTTCCCCGCTTCCTTTCCTTTCGCCCGTTCCGCCGGTTCCCCACCGGGGCGTAGGTACGCGACCGACGTCACCTGGAGCGGGGCCAGCCGGCCCAACCTGGCCGTGAGCACGGCTCCGACCGCCACCACGGCGAGCGCCGTCGCCTGCGCCAGGGTGAACGGTCCGAAGAAGCGGTCGTCCTTGGCGCGCAAGAACTCGATCAGGAACCGCTCCGTGCCCGCGAGCATGAGGTAGAAGCCGAACAGCCATCCGGTGCCGCGCCGATGGTCGCGCAGCCGCCACAGCAGCCAGAACACGAAGAGCATCAGCGCCGTCTCGTAGAGCTGCGTCGGATGCACGGCCAGGACGTCGGATGGACTCACGCCGTCGGGGATCGGCACGCCCCACGCCGCCAGGTTGTGTGCGGTCGTCGGCGGCAGCCCCTCCGGGAACTTCATCCCCCATGGGAGCGCGGTGGGGATGCCGTAGTCGTCCTGTACCAGGAAGCACCCGACGCGTCCGAGGGCGTACCCCATCGCGAGCGCCGGCGCAGCGAGGTCCAGGGTGAACCGGACCGGCACCTTGACCCTGATGCTGTTGAAGATCACGGCCGCGGCCCCGCCGATCAGGCCGCCGTACCACACCAAGCCCCCGCGGCTGAACAGCAGGCCCACGTCCCCTCGCAGGGCGACATACCAGAGCTTGGCGCCGAGGATCCCGCCGATCACGCCGGCCACGACGATGTCCCAGGCGAACTGGTCGTTGCGTTCGAGCTCGCGCAGGCGGGCCTGCATCGCCCACCCGGCCATGAAGAAGCCCATCATGACCATGATCCCGAATCCGGTGATCTCCAGCGATCCGAGATGGAAGACGAGAGGGTAGACGGTCATCGGTGCGGGCCTTTCATCAGTGGATGGCGGTGCGCCGTTCGAGTCCGGGCCACGGCAGCCGCGCATCGGCATCGAGCGCGAGATCGCTGTGCGCGCCCCGATCGAGGTGGAACCACCCGGTACGGCCGATCATCGCCGCATTGTCGGCGTTGAGTCGCGGGTGCGCCACCGAGACGGTCGCGCGGCCGGCCAGGTGGTCGCGCATCCGGGCCGCGAGCGTGCGGCTGCAGGCGACGCCGCCCCCGAGGACCACGCGGGTGCATCCGGTGAGCGCGACGGCCGCGGCGACCTTGCCGACCAAGACGTCGAACACGGCGGCCTGGAACGATGCCGCGAGGTCGGCGCGGTGCGGTTCGAGATCGTCCAGCCGGCGGACCGCATACAGCACCGCGGTCTTCAGGCCGCTGAAGGAGAAGTCGAGTCCCTCGCCCAGCATCGGACGCGGCAGCGGAAACCGCGCGGTGCCGGTCGCCGCCAACCGCTCGATCGCCGGGCCACCGGGGTATCCCAGGCCCAGCATGCTGGCCACTTTGTCGAACGCCTCCCCCGCCGCGTCGTCGCGGGTCTCGCCGAGCACGCGGTAGCGCCCCCACTCGGGAACGTCGAGCAGCAGCGTGTGCCCGCCCGACACGACGAGCGCCACGAACGGCGGCTCGAGGTCGGGGTCCTCCAGGGTCGGTGCGAACACGTGCCCTTCGAGGTGGTGTACCCCGATGAGCGGCAGGCCCAGACTCCCGGCGAGCCCCTTGGCGAAGCACACGCCGATCAGGAGCGACCCGACCAGGCCGGGGCCGGCGGTGACGGCCACGGCGTCGATCTCGCCGAGCGCGACGCCGGCCTCGGCCAGTGCCTGTCGCACGACCGGCGCGATCGCACGCACGTGCGCCCGCGAGGCCAGCTCCGGGACGACTCCGCCGAAGACCGCGTGGATGTCCTGGGACAGGATCACGAGGCTCGCGAGCTCGATCCGCCCGTGGCGGCGGGTCAGTACCGCAGCGGAGGTCTCGTCGCAGGAGGTTTCGATGCCGAGCAAGACGTCAGTCAAGGTTTTCCCGCCGGACCGTCACCGAATCGGGCGTGATCCGAAGCACCGCGATGCCCTGCGGGGTCGCGACACGGAGCGGCACCCTGGCTTCCGCCGGTTCCCCGGCGACGTACGCCGTCACGCCCACGCTGTCGCGGGTCAGGCCGCTCAACCGCCGCCGCCGGCCGTGCACGGTGACCGTCACGATGGCGGGATCGACGGTCCAGGCGCCGTGGATCTCCGTCTCGAGGACGACGGGGACGCCCTCGATGACCCGATCGCCGAGTTCACCGACATCGGCCGTCAGGGTGACTTCGGCGCGCGAGCCAAACCGGACCCCCGCGAGCGGCACGGTATCGATCGGGATCTGCTGTCGCACCGGACCCCGCACGCCGCGCAGCGCGAGCGGCACGGTGAACACCGTGTCGATGGCCTCCACCTGTTCCTGTGAGCCGTGAATCGTGAGCTGCGCTGGCGTGATTGCGACGCCGCCGAAGATCCGGAAGCCCGAGTCGGGGATGATCTGGACCCGTGCGGCGATCGGCACCGACCGGCGGATCACGTCATCGAGCTGCACCACGATCGACCGCGGCTCGATCTGCTGCGGCTTGACCGCCGCGCCCTCCACCGCCGCGAGATCCGCAATCGAGAGGTCGAGCGTGAACGTCGAGCCGGTGATGGAATCCGGCAGCGTCTTGTGAATGGCAGGGCGGCGGGCGTAGAGCTTGATGAGCTCGCGGGCCGTGCCCGAGTACAGGGCCTGCACTTCCTCGGGGAGACCTCCGGTGACGCTGCGCCCCGCCGGAGGCGTCACGGTGAGGCGTACCGGGACGAGTTGGGTCGTCGGCTCCTGCGCGGCAACCGCCGCCCACAGGATGCCGGCGAGCACGAGCGCGGTGAGCTTGATCGGCCAGTTCTCGACGAGACCGGCGCGCAGTCTACTGACTGCGTTCTGCCACGGATTGCTCATCGACCCCCAGAAGGCGCCGCATCAGGGCCACCTGCGTCGGATGGTCCCACACCGCGGCGCCGATCACCTTCTTGACGATGATGCCGTCCCGATCGATCACGAAACTCTCCGGAACGCCGGTGGTCTGGTAGTCCCGCTCGATCCGTCCGGATCGGTCGTGCAGGATGTCGAACGTGAGTCCCCGCTCCTGCGCCCAGGCCCGCACCGTCTCCGTGTCCACGCCGTCGACGCTCACGGCCACCACCTTCAATCCCTGCCCGGCGAGCTCGTCGTGCAGGCGCTGGATCGATGGCATCTCGGTCACGCAGGGGGTGCACCACGTCGCCCAGATGTTCAGCAGCACCACCTCGTCCTCGTACCGATCGAGGTCGACCGTGTCCCCGGTCACCACGTCGACCGCGCGAAAGTCCGGCGCGGGGCTCTCGACGCCGACCGGCCTCAGCGCCGGTGTGAGCGCCAGACCCGCCACCAGCGCGCCCGCGAGCACGCCGACGATGCCGAGTACGAAAATCCATTGACCGCGTTGCGTCATCGTCAAGCCACCGGGTAACAGCGTTTGCGAAGCTCCTGCACCTGCCTGCCGGGATCGTCCGTCGCGAACACCGCCGATCCCGCCACGAACGTGTCCGCCCCCGCCGCGTGTATGGCGGCGATCGTGTCCAGCGTCACCCCGCCGTCCACCTCGAGGTAGACGCCGCCCCCGCGCTCGGCGAGCATCTGGCGCGCCCGGGAGATCTTGCCGATCGACGCGGCGATGAACTGCTGCGCCGGGAAACCGGGATTCACCGTCATCACGAGCAACAGGTCGAGGTCGCCCACGACCTCCTCCGCGTATGCCAGCGGGCTTCCGGGATTGAGCGCCAGCCCGGCCAGCATCCCCCGGCGGCGCACCGACTCCAGATGGCGCTGCACGTGACGGGTCGCCTCGGGGTGAAAGGTAAACACCGACGCGCCCGCTGCCGCAAACGGGTCGATGAACTGTTCGGGCTGCTCGACCATGAGGTGCACGTCGATCGGCAACTCGGTCACCCGTCGGATCGCCGCGATCATCGCGGCGCCGAAGGTGAGGTTGGGAACGAACCGCCCGTCCATGACGTCCACGTGAATCCAGTCCGCCCCACCCTCCACCACGGCCGTGACCTGCTCCTGGATGCGCAGCAGATCCACGCTCAGGACGCTCGGCGCAATCCGCACGTCACCTCTCGGCATCAGTTCCTCCTGCGGGCGATCGTGACGTTGACGGTCGTACCCGGGGCGCTGAGCGTCCCGGGCGCAGGGGTCTGCTCGAGCACGGTGCCCGGCTCCCGGGTGTCGGACGTGCGCCGCATCGCGGTCCCGAGTTCCAGCCCGGCCCGCCGTAGCACGGAGTCGGCCAACTCCTGCGTCAATCCCCGCAGGTCGGGCACGGTGATCGTCGGGGCGCCCACGCTCACCACGAGCGTGATGTCCGTCCCGGGCAGCAGCGTCGCACCCGCCGGAGGACGCGAATTGACCACCACGCCGGCGGCCACCGGCGCCTGGGTCGACTCGACGCCGCCGACGACGAGCCCGGCGGCGGACACCATCTGTCTCGCGAGCGACACGTCGTACCCGCTCAGATCCGGAACCGGAATCCGCTGCGGACCGCCGCTGACGGTCAACAGGACCGACTGCCCCTGCGGTACCGCGATCCCCTCCGGCGGGTCCTGCCACACGACCGTGCCCCGCTCCGATCGGGCGTGGGGCTCGATCGTGACCGCGCCGACCAGCAGGCCGGCACCGCCGACGGTCTGCTCCGCCCGTTCCTGCGTCAGGCCGATCAGCCGCGGAACCGCCGTGGCACGCGCGAAGATGGGTGCCGGGAACAGGATCGTGGCGGCGATAACGTAGCCGGCGAGAAACGCGCCGACGCCGCCCCCGACCCACACCCAGGCCCGCCGACCACCGGGCAGCCGGTCGAGTCTGGCCAGCATCGCGCGGAATCCCCGAGCCAGCTCCGCGAGGGGCGGACGTCCGGGTGCACGTCGTCTGAATTTCACGAGATTCGCCTCATGCGTGCTCCGAAACCTCCGTCCGTGCCGGCGTCGGGAGGAAATATCGACACGTCGTCGCCGTCCCGACAGAACCCCCGGTGCCGATCCAGGAATCCGTCGATCTGTCCGCCGTTCTCCTCGGGCTCGAGCGAGCAGGTCAGATAGACGAGCAGGCCGCCGGGGGCCACGATGTCCGCGACGCCATCGAGGATGGCCCGCTGTCGGCGGACGAGGCCGTGAAGCCGCGCCGGTTCGAGCCGCCACCGGGCGTCGGGGTGCCGGGCGAGCGTCCCGGTGGCACTGCACGGCGCATCCACCAGCACGGCGCCAAGGCTGCCCGCACCGAGCGGTGCGCGCCGCGCATCGCCGACGAAGACCGGGACGTGGGGAGCGACGCGGCGCAGGGTCTGCCGCAGGTATCGCACCCGATCGCGGCGGGCATCGGAGGCGATCAGGCGGCGGACGTGGCCGCTCAAGACGGCGGCCTTGCCGCCGGGGGCGGCGCAGGCGTCCCAGACGGGGACGTTCCTCGGGAGCGCCGCGAAGTCGAGGAGGCGTCCCTGGGCCGCGTCCTGCACGACGAACCGTCCCTCCGCATACCCGGGCAGCGCGCGGACGTCGGAGGATTCCACGTGCAGAGCCGGCGGGAACGGCGCGGCTCGCACCGAGATTCCGGCCTGCTCGAACTGCGCGCGCAGCTCCTCGGCGTCGATCCCGATCGGTCGGACGGTGAGTGGCGGCCGCGTGTTGTTGTGACGCAGCAGGGCCTCCGCCCGCGCGGCGCCGAACGCCTCCCGCCAGCGGTCCACCAGCCAGGCGGGGTGCGAGTATCGCGTGGCGAGGTCCTCGGCGGGGGCACCCTCGACGGCGGGGGCCGCGACCAGTCGCCGCAGCACCGCGTTGACGAGCCCCGCCGGCCGCGCGCCGAGGGTGTCCTTGGCCGCCTGCACGGTCGTGGATATCGCGGCGTAGGCCGGCACGCGATCCAGATGCCGCAGTTGATAGGCGCCGGTGCGGAGGAGATCACACACGTCGGGCTCGACGCGGGACCACTCGGCGGCGACGAGCGGTCGCAGGGTGCGGTCCAGCTCGGTGCGGTGCCGCAGCACGCCCGCGGCAATCTCGTGGGCGAGTCGGCGGTCCGCCGGGGGCAGTGCGTCGACCGCGGCGTCGAGAGCCGCCTCGAAGCGCGCGCCGGCGCGAACCCGACGCAGCACGTCGAGCACCGCGACGCGCACCCCAGCGCCCGCCGACACGATCAGTCGAGCATTCCCGCGGTGGGGCTGGAGGGCATGGCGACCTCCCGACGTGGCATGCGGCCGGCGAGGTACGCGAGTCGCCCGGCCTCGACCGCGTGCCGCATGGCCGTCGCCATCATCACGGGATCCTCTGCCGCCGCCAGCGCCGTGTTCATCAGGATGCCGTCGACGCCCTGTTCCATCGTCACGCAGGCATCCGACGCGGTCCCGACGCCGGCGTCGACGATCACGGGGGCCGACAGCCGCCGCTTGATGGTTCGGACCGTGTAGGGGTTGATCAGGCCGAGCCCGCTCCCGATCGGAGACGCGAGCGGCATGACCGCGGCGCAGCCGACGTCCTCGAGGCGGAGCGCCGTAATGAGGTCCTCGTTGGTGTACGCCATCACCTTGAAGCCTTCCTTCACCAGCGTCGCTGCCGCTTCGAGCAGCCCCGCGACGTCCGGGAGAAGGGTCTCCTGGTCGCCGATCACCTCGAGCTTGATGTACTCGTTGAAACCCGCCTCGCGCGCGAGGCGGGCATACCGAACGGCCTCGTCCGCCGTGTAGCAGCCGGCGGTATTGGCGAGCAGGAAGTGGCGCTTCGGATCGAGGTGATACAGCATCCCCTCTTCCTTGGTGCGGTCGAGATCGACGCGCCGCACCGCGACGGTCACGACCTCGGCACCGGACGCCTCGATCGCGCGGACCATGGTCGCGTTGTCCCGGTACTTTCCAGTGCCGACCATCAGTCGGGAACCGACGGTCCGTCCGCCAATGACCAGGGGCCGATCGCCCCCGCGCTCTCCGGTCGTGCTCATCCCTCGAACGTCCTTTCCTGAGAAGTGCGGTCGGCCCTCAGCCGCCGCCCACGAAGTGCACCAGCTCGACGGCGTCTCCGGCACGGAGCACGGTCGTCCCGAGCAAGGGCCGACGCACGATCTCCCGGTTCAGCTCCACGACCACGGCCCGCGGGTCGAGGTCGAGATCCGTGAGCAGGTCGAGCAGCGACCGGTTCGCGGCGATCTGCCGGTCCGTTCCGTTGACCGTGACGGTGATCGGTGCTGTCATCGGGGAACCACTCGGTCACAAATCACGAAGAGGATGTCCCGCGGCGCGGTGCCGTGGCTCGGCGCGCCCGCGTCGGGTGGGGGCGATGCTCGGTGCGTTACGGCTGTAATCCTAAAGATAGCAGGAATGCTTCGGCCGCCGCAGCCGGATCGTCGGCGAGCCAGAGGGCGGAGATGGCCGCGACGCCCCAGGCGCCGGCCGCGAGGCAGGCGGCGGCTCGCTCCGGCGTGAGGCCGCCGATGGCAACGACCCGTGCCGGTTGCGCCTCGGCCAGGGCCGCGAGTCCGAGGCCGGGTACGCCGGGGTGCGATGGCGTCTCCCAGATCGGTCCGAGAAACACGTAGTCCGCGCCGAGCGCCGCCTGCGCTCTCGCCTCCCGCGGGCTGTGGACCGACCGGCCCACGACAGCGGCGGGGCCGAGCAGGTTTCGCGCCGTCGGGACCGGAATGCCGCGCG
>Ga0209536_100002839_pt1 | contig 28071 bp, 27 predicted proteins | sample DeeMarSeWOR28_12_FD_187461 | JGI IMG/M metagenome (GOLD analysis project Ga0209536, IMG submission 187461) | Marine sediment microbial communities from White Oak River estuary, North Carolina - WOR-2-8_12 (SPAdes) (version 2) | ecosystem: Environmental > Aquatic > Marine > Intertidal zone >... | reverse complement strand
CCGCGGTACTGAGCCCGGCCCTCGTCAGCTTCGACGGACGCGACGCCTGTCTGCCGACGATCGCCGACGCCTCGCTCGCCGAGCAGGCCTACGCCATCGTCGAGGCCGTGCGCGGCGTGCGGGTCGTGAACACCGGTTGTGGAGAGATCGCGCTCGCCGATCCCTTCTTCCACGCGAGGCGCACGGAAGATGGAATCCTGATCGAGGGATCGATGATCCCGGGCGAAGCGGATCGGGTGTACGGCGTGATCAACGCCCTCGGCCCATCGCTCCCCGTCATGCGGAACCTCGCGACGGACGGCGTGGCCGACGCGGCGTGGACCGACGTGCTTCCCGATGTCATCCGGCTGCTCGCCGCCCGGGTTCTGGACCCCGAGATCTCCGTCATGGACGGGGTCGTCACCGTGTCCGGACGTGTCCCGACCGAGGAAGTGCGCGCGGGGATCATCGAGCGATTGATGGAGCTGTTCCCCGGGTTCGAGATCGAGGACCGGCTCGAAGTCCGGCCGCACGTGGACGCCGCGGAGCTGCAGCGCGGCCTCGACCAGTTCGTCGCCAGCCGGGTGGTGGAATTCGAGTTCGACAGCGACGTCCTCACCCCCGAGGGACGGCAGACCGTCGCCGAGGTCGCCGCCACGCTCGCCTCGCTGCCGCAGGTCCGTGTGGAGATTTCCGGGCACACGGACAGCGTGGGCGAGGATGACTTCAACATGGATCTCAGCCAGAGGCGGGCCGAGTCCGTCCGCGAGTACCTGGTCGAGCTGGGGCTCGCCAGGGGCAGGTTCGACACCGCCGGGTTCGGTGAGACCCGACCGATCGCCGACAACGAGACGCCGGAAGGCCGGCAGCGCAACCGCCGGACTGAGTTCCGGGTGATTGACTGAGGAGAACTGAGACATGACCTATCTGATCACGCAGATCCTGCTCTGTCTGCTCGCGGCGTTCCTGCTCGGGCTCCTGCTCGGCTGGTGGCTGTGGAGTCGCGGCTGCGACAAGAAGATCGAGGACACGATCGCCGAGTGGCGGGCGAAGTTCGAGCGCGCCGAGGCCGACTGGAAGGCGAAGCTGGCCGATCTCGAGGCGAAGCTGAAGGCCGCGACGGCCGGCGCCGGAGACGCGAAGGACGATGCCGACCTCGTCGCTAAGCTCAAGTCCGAAGTCGAATCGTACCGGAAGCGGGGCGATGACGCGGAATCACGGATCCAGCTGCTGCTCGCACAGCTGGAGGAATACAAGACGGCGGCGGAGCCCGACGACCTGACCCGGATCGAAGGGATCGGTCCGAAGATTCAGGAGCTCATGTACGCCGCGAAAATCTACACGTACGCCAGCCTGGCGGCCTCGGATGTCCCGCGGCTCAAGGGGATCCTGGACGATGCGGGCGAGCGCTTCCAGATGCACGACCCGAAGACCTGGCCGGAGCAGGCTCAGCTCGCCGCGGACGGCCGCTGGGAGGAGCTGGACAAACTGCAGGACCTGCTGAGGGGCGGCCGGGAAGACTGACCTCTTCTCCCGGGCGCGGCCTGGCCGTGAGTTCCCGGGCATGCGAGTCGCCGGTCCTCCCGGATCGGCTGACCACACCCCCGTCCCGGTGCTGCCCGGGGCGGGGGTGTCGCACGTCGGTACCGCCGATCCGCTTTACTCGCCCCTGGAATCCTCGTGGAGGAGCTCTCCGGTGACCAGGTCGTAGACCCGGGTCCACAGCGTGCTGTGCTCCGACCCGTATTCGCGCACGACCACTTCCTTTCGGGCAGTTCCGGGCCGCCACACGAGCCAGCCCCCCGCGGGGACCTGGGTCGCCACCCAGGAACAGTCGCCGGTGGCGTTGTCCTTCTGCTGGCCGGGGGCCTTGCCCGGCACCCAGACCCGGCAGCTGCCCGGTTCCGGCAGGTGACCGGGAGGGATTCCCAGCCGCGCGGCGGTGCTGGCACTCGGATTCGACGTCGCGCTCTTCGCACCCCTGGGCACCGGCGCCGACTCGACGGTTCTCTCCGTCGAATAGACGCCCGGACGCGTGTCCACCACGATCTCGGGGCCCGCGCAGCCGACCGCCGTGATCACGACCAGGCCCATCAGGCTGTTCTGCAGTCGCATCGTGTCCTCCTGTTGTCAGAATCCCGGGACATCGCTTGCGTGAATCGTGCCGGACCGTTCGCCCCGGACTTCAGGCCTCGATGCGGGCTCTACGGGAGGTCCGCGCAGGTCGTATCGACGCCTTGTGCAGGATGTTCATGCGGCCGGCCCCGTCCCGGGTCCTCCGGCACCGGCGATCGGAAAGCCGGCTCACGCTCATGCTGGCGTTCGTCTTGCACCCTCCAGTCGCCATGCCCGGGCGAGGCGGGGAGGCGCCGACCGGCACGGGCGGGCCCTGAACGGCCCGAAGCGCGAAAAGACGGGACAATCCGCGGGATCCAGCACCTGTCCCGCAGCATCTCCGCCGCGACCGGGGGCTGGCAATTCGCGGCCCGTAGCGAACGAACTGCAACATCAGGAGAAGTCGACGGTGCCCAGGAACGAAGATCGACTCGACATCACGGCCCTGATGGACTCGCTGTCGTGTCTTCCGTCCGCGCCGGTCTCTTTCGCCGAATCGCTGCAGCAGGCGATCCGGATTCTGTGCGACTCCAGCCGCGTGGTCGCAGGCCGGGCACAGCTGCAGGGGGCGTTCGCGGGAGAGCGCCAGCCCCCCCGGACGCCGGCCTGGCACAGTACGCTCCCCGACAGCCGGTTCGCGCCGCTGGAGAAGGCGATTCGGGAGCAGAAGGTACTGCCGTGCGGATCGGACCCGGACAGCCGGCTCCGGGTCCGGCGCCTCGAGGGGACACCATCGGACGATGTCGAGGCGGCCGCCCGCGAAGCGGGTCTGTCCTGCGTCCTGTACCTCGACGTGACGGCGAAGGGGCTGCCGGCGGCGACGATCCAGCTGTTCACCGACAGGGCCGTGGACCCCGGCGATCCTCTGCTGCCCGCCCTGCGCCTGGTGGGCAGGCAGCTGGATGGGATCGCCGCCGGCGCCCGATTCCGGTCCGCGATCGCCCGCGCGGCGGCTCACGGCCGGCGCCAGCACGAGGAACTGGAGGCGGCGCGGGAGCGGATCGCCGAGAAAGATGCGCGGCTGCTGCGTCTGGAGCGGGAGATCGCGGAGATGGAAGCCGAGGCGGATCTCCGTGCCTATCGCTCGAGGAAGCCGAAGGGAAGCGGGCAGCGGAGGTCGGCGCCGTCCGCTCCGGGGCCGACGGCGCCTCCGGCCGGAGGAAGCGGTTCCGCCGAGTTCGAGCTCCTGGACGGCGGGAAAGACCCCGAAGCCGGATCGAAGCCCCTGCAGACCGCGTCTCTGTACGATCGGCGCACGGAGCTGCCCCGACGGGAGATTCTGCAGGACCGGATCGACCAGGCCATCCGCCGGCGCCAGCGATCCCCCAAGAATCTCTTCGCAGTCCTCGCGATCTCGGCGGACGGACTGGAGCGAGTCGCGGTCGAATCGGGCACCGAAGGCCTCGACGTCATCACCACGGCCCTGTCGCGCCGCATTCTGGCGCAAGTTCGAAACGCCGACACGGTCGCCCACTACGACGACGCGACCTTCGTGGTGGTGCTCGAGGACATCCGGATCCTCGATGAAGCGGTCCGCATAGCCGAGCGCCTCGTCAGGGAGATGCAGCGTCCCATCTGGTCGGGCTCGAAGGAGACGCAGCTGGCCGTTCGTATCGGAATCGTGTTCGGTGGTCCTTCGTATGACCGGTCGCCGGGCGTGCTCCGGGATGCCCGGTCGGCCCTGCACCGCTCCCGGGCAGGCGGGACTTCGGTCGCGGTGTTCGACGAAGCCACCCAGCACGAGGAAGAGATCCGCAGGAGAGTGGAAGTCGAGCTCGGCGCTGCCCTCGGTTCGGATCAGCTGTACCTGGAATACCAGCCGATCGTGAGTCTGCAGGACGGTCGCATCGACGGTATCGAGGCGTTTCTCCGCTGGCGGCATCCGGAGCACGGCCTGATCCCCCCGGACCAGTTCATTCCGATCGCGGCGCAGTCACCGCTGATTCACGACCTTGGGGTGTGGCTGCTCGAACGAAGCTGTGAACAGGTCCGAACGTGGCAGAAGTCCCTGTCTCGGCCGGTCCCGACGATCGATCTGAACGTCACGGCGCGGCAGCTGCTGCACGAGCGCACCGCGGGCAGGGTGCGGGACATCGTCGCCAGGCACGGGCTGCGCTGCGAGCAGTTCCGCTTCGACATTCCGGAATCCGACCTGATGCGAAATCCCGACGCGTCCGCCGCAGCCCTGATGGAACTGCGCAAGCTCGGCTGCCGGATCGCGATCGACGACTTCGGAACGGGTTTCTCTTCGCTTCGCCTGCTGCACAGCATGCAGATCGACGCGGTCAAGATCGACCGTTCGTTCATCAGCGGGAACAAGGGGAACGAGCGGTTGGCGGTAGCGCGCACCATCGTGCAGCTGGCCCGGTCACTGGAAGCGGACGTGATCGCGGAGGGCGTGGAGACGCATGACCAGTTCAGGTTCCTGCGCAGCGTCGGCTGCGGGAGCGCTCAGGGGTATCTCTTCTCGGCGCCGGTCAGTGGCGGGAAGATCATCGAACTGATCCGTGACGGATACCCGCTCGACAAGCCGGCCGCCCGCTGACGGATCCGGGGTCCGGCAGCCGCCGGGTGCATCCGTGGCCCTTGGCGCATCAAGATGGCTTGCCGGCAGGCCGATCGGGTCTGACCTTGCAGGCGAGGCGCCCGTCGGAGCACGGCGGGCAGAGACCCGCATTCCCGGGCGACATGAATTATGACTGGATTCCCGCGCGCGAGGTTCGCCATCCTGACCGGAATCCTCTGCATCGCCGGCCCGGCAGCCTGCAGCGATGACAGCGGCAACCCGGCGGGCCCCTCGAACCTGGTCGGCGATTACACACTGACGACGGTGAACGGCGCCACCCTTCCCTACACCGTCGGCGGAGCGCAGGAATCGGTCATCCTGCAGGGCCAGATGTCGCTGCTGATCGGCAACGATTACGACCTGATCCTGGAAGTGCGCGACAAGAACGGAGACGACACCTACCTGGAGGCCGGATTCTGGGGCACGTTCTCGCGCGATTCGATCTTCTTCGTGCCGGATACGGAGGGAACGGGATCCTACCGGGGAACCGTCGCGAACGGTGTCCTCAGGGCGTCAACCCCGGACGGCCTCGCGCTGCAGTTTCAGCGCTGACATTTCTTTCCTCATCGGCTAACCATAGTACTGTGGGGCATTTCCCGGCTTCCACTTAATGTTGCATCCGAGACTTGGAAGCTGGGGCTCGGGTGCCGGCTCTCCCGCCAGGACCGCATCCAGCGCGGACCGCAGGTCCCGGCCCGTCACCGGCCGGCCGTTCCCCGGCCTGCTGTCGTCGAGCTGCCCGCGGTACACCAGCGCTCCGTCCCCCCTGAACAGGAAGAAGTCGGGCGTGCAGGCTGCACGGAACCGCTTCGCCACCTCCTGCGTCTCGTCCAGCAGGAACGGAAAATTCCAGCCTTGCCGCAGCGCCAGCTCCCGCATTCGCTCAGGTCCGTCCTGCGGGTAATTCCGCACGTCATTCGAGTTGATCGCGATGACCTCGACCCCTCGCCGTCCGTAGTCCGACCCGATCCGACCGAGCTCTTCCATCACGTGTTTCACGAAGGGGCAGTGATTGCAGAGGAACATCACGAGCAATGCCTGTCGGTCGATCTGCCCCGCCTCCGTGACCTCCCGGCCGCTGACGGCGTCTTTCAGACGGAAGGTCGGGACCGGCGTCCCGAGGGGGAGCATCGTCGAAGCAGTTTCTGCCACATCAGCCTCCTCTGGCCGTCACTTCGAATCTGTTACGCGACCGGATCGCCGTCTTTACCGAAACGTTGCAGCGGTCCGTCAGCTTGTACGTGCGACCGGAACGTGAACATAACTCGTACGGGAGTTCGTGTCGTGGCGCTGGTGTGGAACCGCCTGCTGATTCCGCTTGCATTGCTTGCACGCCTTGTAGAAAGGCGTTGAGAGGCGTCCGGCTGCTGCTGGAGGCCCTATAGATCGCCGGATCCGGGGGGAGGTCAGGGTCGAGGGCCGCGGCCTGGCCGAACCCCGCCGGCTGCCCCGCACATCAAGCCTCTGCGGCCGACTCCCGGGCCCGTCGATCCCTCCAGGCGCGCACTCTTCGGAATGCCCAGCCCAGCAGTGCCAGCACCAGAATCCCGGCCACGATCGGGACGAGGATCGACAGCACGGTCATCGCGACCGAGGCGACCAGTTCACCCATCGAAAGCAGTGGATTCGCCGCGCCTCCCGTGGTGGCCGTGGAAACCGCTCGTGCACCGGCCGTTCCGGCATGCACGACGCCCGCCGTGCCTCCCCCGGCGATGATCGCGATCACCCAGGTCAGGAACGGCGACCCGTCCCCCAGCACCGCGAGTGCCGCGATCGTGCCGGCACCCACCGCGGCCGGGGTGGCGATCGTGTCCATCAGGTTGTCGATCCAGGGCACGAAATAGGTGGCCGCTTCGAGCGCGGTGGCGATCGCCAGCGCGCCGAGCGCGACCGGGCTGGAAAGCCAGTCGAAGCCCGAGGTGAGCGGAATCAGTCCCGCCCTGCTCGCCAGTCCCAGCCCCAGGAGGGGCACGAACACCCGGAATCCGCTCGCCGCTGCGAGACCCACGCCGGCCAGCAGCGATACGACCCACTCCATCGGGCGTCCTCCGTGCTCCAAGTCCTTGACGATGGCCGCGTCCGGTGCCCTTTTCAGGCACGGCAGCGCCGGACGCGCCGCGAAGCCCGCTCTCGCTCGAGACGAGGTGAATCTAGGGGCGGGGCGGAGTGTCCGCATGAGGAGCCACGAGTCACATCCAGACCGGAGTGCCGACACATGAAACGCCTGTACTTCCTGCTCGCGATCCTGCTCGCCGTCATCGTCTTGCCCGGACGCGCCGAAGCGCAGTTCACGATCGGCGCCCGCGGCAAGGTGTTGCTTCCGCTCGGCGACTTCAATGATGAGGTGACGACCGGCTGGGGCGCGGCGGCGGTGGGCGACTTCACGCTCATACCGCTGATCAAGCTTCGCGGAGAGATCGGCTACAACCACTTCGACGGCGAGGAACCGAAAGGCGATCTGACTTTCGAAGATCGGAACATCTGGAATTTCGGGATCGGCGCACGACTCCAGCTTCCGATCGTCTACTTCAGCCTGGACGGAATGTACTACACCGACATCGACGAGTTCTCGGCCCTCCCCGGGCTCGGGCTGCGTTTCCTGTTCCTCGACGTGGGCGCCCGGTACAAATGGACCGGTGCAAACTGGTTCGAGGTGTTCGCCGGCGTCGCGTTCTGAGTCGAAGCGGGCATCCACACACTCTTCCAGGAGCCTTACACGATGAAGCGTCCTCTGCTCGCGCTGGTCGCCGTGCTCGCCCTGAGCGCGATTCCGCCGATGGCCCACGCGCAGGTCCGCACCGGAATCGGGGTCGGCGGCAAGTTGCTGTTCCCGACGGGCGACCTGAACGACAGGGTGAAGACCGGCTGGGGACTCGCCGCGACCGGCGAGCTCCGGCTGCTGGACATCGTGTCGGGCGTCGGCGAGGTCAGCTACAACAAGTTTCCCGGCGAAGACGGCACTGACAGTCAGGGGAACGAATATGAAGATGTGGATGCGCTCGGCTTCACGGTCGGGGGGCGACTCTACCTGGCGATGATGTTCCTGGGCGCGGATGTCGGCTACTTCACCGACATCGATTCCGCCGGCTTTCTGCCCAACATCGGCCTGAGGATCGCGCTGCTGGAGATCATGGCGCGCTACAACTGGTCCGGGGACAACTGGTTCGAATTGCGGGGCACGGTCAACTTCTGATGCCGCCGTCGGACCCGTCTTCCCCGTCCGACCCGGGGGTCGTCGACGAGGCCGCAGCCGCACGATTGTGGAGGCGGGCCGCGGAACTGCAGGAGGAGGACCTCCGCCGGGCGGAAGAGGCGGATCGGGCCTCGGCGTTTCAACGGGCCCTGGCCGGAGATGGATCCGGCACCGCGAGTCTCTCGCTCGCTGAGATCAAGGCCGCGGCCGACTCGGCCGGGATTCCATCGGAATACGTGGAGCTGGCGTGGATCGAGCGCAGCTACGGTTCCGATGGCGAAGCGGCCGATTCCCGCCGTGAACGTGCTCGACGCCGTTTTCTCGGCACGGACCTTCGTGTCCTGGAGGTCTCACGCACCTACGATGCACCGCTCGACTCGGTCATCGAGGCGATGGCCCGGATCTTCCCCCAGGTGCCCTTCGGACTGCGGCTGGAAGCGACCGAGAAGATCTCGGCCGCTGGAACGGAAGTGTTCGTATTCGCCGTGCCCGGACAGTTCGACGGCGGACTGTCGAGTCCCTTCGGCGGCTTCGCCACCGCGATGGCATGGGCGGACTTGAAGAAGCTGATCGTGTCCGTACGGTCGACGGGCGAGAGCGGGGCCTCGACCGAGGTCTCGATCCGGAGTCCGCTCGGATATTCGCGCAAGCTGAATTACGGGGTCGGTCTCGGAATCAGCAGCGGCATCGCGCTGGCCGGCGGCGCGATCGGCGTGCTGGGAGCGGGGGCACTGCTCGCAGGCGCCATCGCGGCGGGCGCGGCGCTGGCCCCGCTCGGCATCGCGGTCGGAGGCCTGTCGGGAGTCGGTGCCGGCCGAACGTTGACGGAACGGGGCTGGCGCAGATTGTACGCAGTCGCGCTGAAGAAAGGTCGGGAGGGGATCGATCAGCTGCTGTCAGCGATCACCCTCCACCTGCGCACGGACGGGGCGTTTCTTCCCGGCGGGACGCAACCGGGGTCCGGCGCGACCGAAATCGCGCCGGGCCCGCGTCTGCGACCCTGAAACCGATCGCGGTTCAGCCGAAACTGATCCCCTGCGCCAGGGGCAGGTCTTCGCCCCAGTTCACCGTGTTCGTCTGGCGGCGCATGTAGGCCTTCCAGGAATCGGACCCCGACTCGCGACCGCCGCCCGTCTCCTTCTCGCCGCCGAACGCACCGCCGATCTCGGCCCCGCTGGTGCCAATGTTGACATTCGCGATCCCGCAGTCGCTGCCGCGGTTCGAGAGGAAGTACTCCGCCTCGCGCACGCTGTCGGTGAAGATCGCCGAGGACAGGCCCTGCGGCACTCCGTTGTGAATCCTGATCGCCTCCTCGATCTCGCCCACCGCTTCCCGCGCGGATGAGCCCTTCTTTCCGTAGCCGATGATGTAGAGGATCGGCGCGAAGGTCTCCTCCTGAACGATCGAGTACTCGTTCTGCACGGTCGCGATGCAGGGGGTCACGTAGTGCCCACCCGGATAGTCGTCACCGCTGAGCTTCCTGCCCCCGGTCACGATCTCGCCTCCCTCAGCCTTCACCCGGTCCAGCGCGTTCATCATGTCGTCGACCGCACCCCGGTTGACCAGCGGGCCCATCAGGGTGTCATCCTCCAGCGGGTTGCCGATCCGGATGCCGTCATAAGCGGCCGAGAGCCGATCGACGAGCTCTTCCCGGATCGATTCGTGGACGATGATCCTGCGCGTGCTGGTACAGCGCTGCCCTGCCGTACCGACGGCACCGAACAGGATCGCCGGCAGGACGAGGTCCATGTTGGCGCTGGGCGTGACGATGATCGCGTTGTTTCCGCCGAGCTCTAGGATCGTGCGGCCGAGCCGCTTTCCGACCACCTCGGCCACGCGCGTGCCCATGTTTGTGCTGCCGGTGAACGATACCAGCGGGATCCGCTTGTCCTGCAGCAGCTTTTCCCCGACCACGGAGCCCTTGCCGATGGACAGCGAGAAGATGGCGGGATCGACGTCATTGGCGCGGCACACGTCTTCGGCGATCTTCGTAACCGCGATTCCGCACAGGGGAACCGTGCTGGACGGCTTCCACAGGGTCGCGTCCCCGCACACGGCCGCGAGCGCCGCATTCCAGCTCCACACCGCCACCGGGAAGTTGAAGGCGGTGATCACCCCGACGACGCCGAGCGGGTGCCACTGCTCGAACATCCGGTGATCCGGGCGCTCGGATTTCATCGTGTTTCCGTACAACTGCCTCGAGAGGCCGACGGCGAAGTCGCAGATGTCGATCATCTCCTGCACCTCGCCCTCGCCCTCCGCCCGGATCTTGCCCATCTCCAGACTGACCAGGCGGCCGAGGTCCGCCTTGTGCTCACGCAGTGCCAGTCCGAGCTGGCGAACGACTTCGCCCCGCTTCGGTGCCGGGACCTTCCGCCACTCGAGGAAAGCCGCATGCGCCTTGCCGACGATCCGATCCGCCTCCTGCTCACTGACCTGCCGGACGTACCCGATCACCGATCCGTCGATCGGCGTCGTGACCTCGAGTTCAGGACCTGATCCGATCCAGCTGCCGTCGAACCCGCCGGGGTTCCGGTCTTCGATTCCGAGACGCTCCAGAAAGTCTTGCATGAGATCTCTATCCCGTTGATATGGCTTGAGTTTACAGGTCTGCAGAAAGCGGTCGAGTCCCGCATCCGACACCGTCGGATTCTAGCGAATCACGCCCGGATCGGCCACCTGCTCGCGCGGCGGAGGGCCGAGCGACGGCGGCCGGCATGTGAGGGCTTACGCAACACGGCGATCTGAAGCTTGCGGCGGTATGTTTGAACGGAGTCGTCGCGACGCCGGGTCCGGCTGGTCGATCCGGGACACCGACGCCGCGTGCAACGGATGCCGAGGAATGCGAATGCAGGACCAGGAGCTTCCTTTCTGGGAGCGACCCGAAGTCGTCGAGAGGTTCGCGGGGCGGGACCCGGACCGCCGTCTGGCCTCGTGGCTGTCAGAGTGTGATCGGACCGAGGAGCTGCGCGTCCTCGACATCGGCTGCGCCGGGGGCCGGAATTCCGAGTATCTCGCTCGGGCCGGCTGCGACCTGTACGCGATCGACGCTTCCGAGCCGATGGTCAGGCGCACCCGGTTGCGGGTCGGGGAGGTGCTCGGCGAACGCGAAGCGGCGCGCCGGGTGCGGAAGGGCCGAATGGAGAACCTGGGCGGATACTCCGACGGGATGTTCGACCTCGTCGTCGCGCTCGGAGTCTATCACGGTGCGCCCGATCGGAAGAGCTTCGAGCAGGCACTGGCCGAGACCGCGCGAGTCCTGGCACGGGGCGGTACGCTGCTGGTCTCGAACTTCGCGCCGGGCACCATGCTCGAAGGCGTGCGGCTCGAACCGCTGACCGGAGAGCCCGGCGTCTATCTGGGCCACGATGCGGGCCGTCACTTCCTGCTGGCTGCGGAGGAGCTGGACGAACTATTCGCCGGCTGCGGTCTGTATCCGGAGGTGCCGACGACGACGGTCGTGGCCGAAGGAGAGTCGTACCGGCGGATCACCGTGAATGGCCACTATCGAAAGACCTGACCGCAAGGTCCCCAAGGTCCCGCCGACACTTGACCTTCGGCGAAACGTAAGCGAGACTGATCGCACCAATTCTCCGGAATCAGTCCGGGACCGCCGGGCTCCGGAACCCAGCGCGGGGGTCGAGTCCGCGAATGCGTCAAGCGGTCGGAAGCTGCGGGATCGTCCGAACTCCGAACGTTGACCGAACACAGGAGCAGGACGATGCGTATGCGCGGCACCGTGAAGTGGTTCAGCGACGAGAAGGGCTATGGGTTCATCACGCCCGACGAAGGCGGCAAGGACTACTTCGTGCATCACTCCGCGATCCAGGCGGAAGGATTCAAGAGCCTCAACGAGGGCGACAAGGTCGAATTCGACGTCGTCCAGGGTCAGAAGGGCCCGGCGGCCGCGAACGTCGTCAAGATCTGAGCGGGGAGAGAGCCCGACCGGGGCTGGAGAAGAGGGGCCGCTCCGGGGCATCGGAGCGGCCCTTCATTCATCGGCCGTCCTACGGTTCCGGTTCGGCGAGCCCCCGTCTCTCGAGCAGCGCTTCGATCGATGGATCGCGCCCGCGGAAGTTCCTGTACAGTTCCATCCCGGGCTTCGTGCCGCCCCGTGACAGCACCTCGCGCCGGAACCGCTCCGCCGTGTCATGGTCGAACAGGCTCGTCTCCTTGAACGCCTGGAACGCATCGGCGTCCAGCACTTCCGCCCAGACATAGGAGTAGTAGCCCGCCGAGTACCCGCCCGAGAAGATGTGGGCGAAATACGGGCTCCGGTATCTCGGGATGATCTCCTCGATCAGCCCGATTCGTTCCATCTCGGCCTGTTCAAAGCCGCGGGCGTCGGCCCCGGCCGGCTCGGTGAGAGTATGCCAGGCAAGGTCGAGATACGAGGCCGCCAGGTACTCTACCGTCGCGAACCCCTGGTCGAACTTCGCCGAGTCGTCCAGCTTGCGGATCAGGTCCGGCGGAATCGGTTCGCCGGTCACGAAGTGCTTCGCATACAGCTGGAGCACCTCCGGCTCTCCCATCCAGTTCTCCATGATCTGCGAGCCGAGCTCCACGAAGTCGCGATCGACGGAAGTTCCGGAGAGCGACTGGTAGGTGACGTCGGAGAACAGGCCGTGCAGGGCGTGCCCCATCTCGTGCGCCAGCGTCTCGACATCCCCGAACGACAGCAGGGCCGGCGTGTCGCCCGTCGGTGCCGGGAAGTTGAAGTTGGTCGTGACGATCGGGGTCACCTCGCCGTCGAAGCGGGATTGTGAGCGGAGGCTGTTCATCCAGGCCCCGCCCCGCTTGCTGTCGCGCATGAAGAAGTCCATGTACAGGATGCCGATGTGCGATCCATCGGCTTCCTTCACCTCGAACACCTGCTGGTCCGGGTGCCATCGCGGGGCATCCGGAAGCTCGGTGAAGGTGATCCCGTACAGACGGTTCGCGACCAGGAAAACGCCGTCGCGCGCCGCGTTGACCTCGAAGTAGGGGCGCAGAGACTCTTCATCGAGGTCGTACCGCGCCTTCCGGACCTGCTCCGCATAGTATCGCCAGTCCCAGGCCTTGAAGTCCTCGTTCACGCCGTCTTCGATCATCATCGCCTGGTAGGCGTCCCGGTCCGCCTTTGCCGCCTGCAGCGCGGGATCCCAGATCCGGTCCAGGAGGTCGTAGACCCGGGCCGGCGTCTCGGCCATGTTGTCCGACAGTACGTAATCCGCGTACGTGTCGTATCCGAGCAGCTTCGCCTTCTCCACCCGCAGGTCGGCCATCCGCGACAGGATCGCCTTGTTGTCGTGCTCGTTGTCGTTGTCTCCCCGCAGGGCGTAGCCGAAGAAGATCTGCCGGCGCAGATCCCGATTCGGCGAATACTGCAGGAACGGGTTGATGCTCGGCCGCTGCAGGGTGAACGACAGGCCGCTCTCGTGGCCCCGCTTCTCCGCCTCGGCCGCCGCCGCTACCAGCAGGTTGCCGGGGATGCGACCGGCATCGGCCCGATCCTCGACGTACAGCTCGAAGTCGTTCGTTTCTGCCAGCAGGTTCTGGCTGAACTCCGTCGACAACTCGGCCAGCTCCGAGTTGATCTCCCGCAGTCGGGCCTTCGACTCGGCGTTCAGCGCCGCGCCGCTGCGGACGAAACCGTCGTACGTGTCCTCGAGCAGCTTCGCCTGCTCCGGATCCAGGTCGGCGCTGTCTCTGTCGTCCCAGACCGCCTTCACCCGAACCCACAGGTCAGGGTCGAATCGGATGTCGTCGCGATGGCTGGAGAGCTCCGGGGCTACCGTCCTCGCCACCTCGCGCAACGTGTCGTTCGAGTTCGCTCCCTCCACGGCATAGAACACGCGGGACACGCGGGAAAGGTCCTGCCCGGATCGCTCCAGGGCGACGATCGTGTTGTCGAACGTGGCAGGTTCACCGCTCGAAGTGATCTCGGCGATCTCGGCCCGGTTTGTCGCCATCGCGGCTCTGAAGGCCGGGAGGTAATGCTCGTTACGGATCTCGTCGAACGGCGGTACTCCGAATGGCGTGTCCCATTCTGCGAGCAGCGGGTTCGCGGATTCGTCCGTTACCGCCACTGTCGGCAGCTCGTCCGCGGCGCCGGTCTCGCCGGGTTCGGGGGAACAGCTTCCGAGCACCAGGATTCCTCCGAAGAACAGGGCGGATACGAGGTGGATCGAGCGAACTCGCTGCATAGATGCCTCCGGGCAGGTTGCACTGGCAATCCCGGTAGAGGTGGCAAGATCAGGGCCAGTTTCGCACCCCGACGAACCGTGGCGTTCGGCGGGTCTCGTGGGCACACCTGACTCCATTCGGGAAGCAACGTCAGGCGGGGTCTTCCTCTTTCGCGACTCCTCCCCGGAACAGCAGCATGACCACGATCGAGCCGATCGCCGCCGCCGCGAGCAGGGAGCCCGCGAACCAGAGCGACACCGGGCCGCGCGATCGAACCATCAACAGGCTGATGCTGGAGGCGCCCCAGATCATCGCCACCGTGCTCAACCGGGCACGCAGCGGCATGACCCGGTCGCCATCCAGATACTGGAGATACGGCTTGAACACAGGGGCCCGCACCAGTCGCTCTTCCAGCCAGGGACAGCTTCGCGTGAAGCAGTAGGAGGCGACAATCAGAAATACCGTGGTCGGCAGCCCCGGCAGCAGCACGCCGATGAACCCGATCGCCACGGACGTCAGGCCGGCAAGTAGAAACAGCCAGCGCCTGACCGACCGGCCGGGAAGCAACGACGCCCCCTGCGAGCTCATCGGACAGATATCGCACCGGTCCTCGGGACTGCTGGACAACCTGACTCCTGGTTCCTCGTTGAAAATTTCGACACGCCCAACGGCATAACGGACAGACATCCGGGTCCGGCCGCAAGGGGTATTTATGCGGATGCCGACGACTCGCGCGGTCGGGATTCCCGGATCGTCGACCGGAAACGGGCGTGGTCCGCGACGGGAATCTGTGCGCGGACCCTCGACACTCGTTCCCTGTCGATCTCCGCCACCGCGATTCCCGGGCACTCCGCGTCCACCTCGGCGATCACGACACCCCACGGGTCCACGATGAGCGAATGACCGTAGCTCTCGCGCAGGCCCCCATCATCGTGCCGGCCCTGCTGCGCCGGCGCGAGCACGAAACACTGCGTCTCGATGGCCCGCGCCCTGACCAGCACGCGCCAGTGATCGCGTCCGGTCACCGCCGTGAAGGCCGACGGGATCACGATCAGCTCCGCGCCCCGCTGCCGGAGCTCCTGATACAGACCCGGAAAGCGCAGGTCGTAACAGATGCTCATCCCGACCTGCCCGATCCCGGTGTCCGCGATCACCGTCTCCGATCCGGGCAGCACGGTCTCTGACTCCTGGAACCGGACCTCCGGCGACACGTCCACGTCGAACAGGTGGATCTTCCGGTATGCCGCGAGCCGATCACCGGTCGGTCCGAACAGCACCGAAGTGTTGTAACAGCGCATCGGGTCTTCGCTGCGCTCGGCGAACGAGCCGAGCAGGAGATACACGCCGAGATCGGCGGCGAGCTCCGCCGCTCGCCCGCAGCTCGGCCCGTCGAGTGGTTCGGCCCGTCGCACCTTCTCCGCGTGCGGGCCGAGGAACGGGGCGTTCTCGGGCGTGGTGACGAACCGCGCGCCCTGTCGCGCAGCTTGCCGGACGAGGCTCTCGATACTGCGCCAGTTGGCTTCGCTGTCGCCGCCGGAATTCAACTGTACGACCGCGGCCCTGTACATGATCGGGTTCCTTTGCTCTCCGCCTGTGCCCGCATGGGCCCGGTCTCTGCCGGGCCGGCCCTGCGGACCAACGTACATCCGGGTATCGGGTCCCGACCACGGCGGCTCGCCGGACCCGTGAACCGCAGGCCTGCCACGCAGGTCTGCTTGACGGCCAACTGACTGTGAGCAGGCAGGTTCAGACCGTCCGAACGATCGGAGCGCGGGCTCCGGACGACACCCACGCTCGCGGGGTCTGCACATGAGGAAGGCCGAGGACTGTCCGACACTGGTGCGCCGAGCTCTCGCCGCGCGCCCGATTCGCGCCACGGTCACGTCCATCGGGGTCGCAGGCTGCGTGCTCCTCGTGCTGATCCTGTACTCCGTCTCCCACGGGCTCACCACCGGCGTAAGGTCGTTCGTGAGCCAGGAGGGTGCGGACGTCTGGGTGGCGCCCCGGGGCTCCGACAACCTGATCCGGAACTCGGGCCTGCTGCCGGTGCAGACCGTGAACAGTCTGGAATCCCTGCCCGGAGTTCTGAGGGCCGATCCGATACTGCGCGGTTTCGTCACCGCCGCCATGAACTCGGACCCGGACACGAAGCTCAACCTCCTGGCCATCGCCTACAGGACCCCGGACGGCCTGGGTCGCCCTCCGTCGATGAGACGCGGAGAGCGTCCGATCGGGCCCGAGGAAGTGGCCATCGATCGCGCGACCGCCTGGCGCCTCGGTGCCGACCTCTCCGACACGGTCCAGCTGAACGGCGTCCCGTTTCGCGTCGCGGGCATCAGCGACCGAACGAACCTCATCGCCACCCAGTTTCTGTTCGTGGACCTTGCGGCGGCACCGCGCCTCGGCGTGCTGCCGGGAGCCGTGTCGTTCGTAGTGGTCGAAACGGATTCCGGCGTCCGGCCCGGCGTCCTGGCCGGGCGCGTCGCAGCATTCGATTCCTCGCTGATCGCGATACCCCGACAGACGTTCGTCGACAACAACCTGCGCGAGGTCGCATCGGGGTTCCGGCCGATGCAGCGGCTGCTCTCGTTCGTGGGCTTTCTGATCTCGATCCTGTTCGTCGCGCTGCTGGTCCACGCGTCGGTGGAAGACCGAAGGCGTGAAATCGCGATCCTGCTGGCCATTGGTACCTCCGCCCCCCGCGTGGCTCTCGCGATCCTGCTCAACGCAGGCGCACTGGTACTGGCGGGGGGACTGACGGGCGGCCTCGCCGCGCTGTTTCTCGCCGGCGCTTTGCGACGCTGGATACCCGGCCTGGAGCTGGCGCCCAGAGTCCTGGACGCGGCGCTGCTGATCCCGGCCTTTCTGATCGTCGGTGTCGCAGCCGCCGCGATTCCGCTGCTTCGCCTGCGCAGCGTGAACCCGGTGGAGGCCTTCCGCCCATGAACGCACTGTGTTTCGACCAGGTCGACGCCTCTCGCGGAGCCGGGGCCCACCGGGTGAGGGCGCTGCAGGAAGTCACGCTTCAGGTGTCGGAGGGAGAGCTGGTGGTCCTCGATGGTCCCAGCGGCTCGGGCAAGACCACGCTGCTCGCGCTCGCCGGAGGCCTGTTGACCCCGGACGCCGGAACCGTACGTCTGGAGAACACGGACCTCGCGAAGCTCCCGGCGGCGGATCGCAGGAGGCTGCGGGCACGACGCGTCGGCTTCGTGTTTCAGCACGGCAACCTTCTTTCGGCTCTGACCGCCCGCCAGAACGTGCTGCTCGGAGGACTGCTTGCCGGACTCGATCGAGACGAATGCAGATCGGCTGCCGAGGAGTTGTTCGACCGCCTGGCGATCGGCGACCTCGCGGACCGGCGACCCGACAGCCTGTCCGGAGGCGAAGAGATGCGGGTCGCCGTCGCCCGTGCCCTCGTTCACAGTCCTGCCCTCGTCCTCGCCGACGAACCATCCGCGAGCCTGGACGGCGACTCCGCCCTGGCGGTCGCCGAGGCCCTCGCGCGACTGGCCGGCGGGCGTGGCTCGGCCGTGCTGGTGGCCACGCACGACGCCCGGTTGCTGCCCTTCGCCAGCCGGCGGATCGGTCTCATCGACGGCAGGATCACGTCGGGAGAGCCCCATGTCTGACGCACGGTTCCGGTCGCGACTGAACTACTCCTCGGTGAATGAGGACTGGCGAGCCGAAGCGACCTGCCTGCGACCTCGCCCCGGAAGCAGGGTGCTGTGCCTGACAGGCAGCGGCGCCCGTCCGCTCGATCTGCTCGCGGAGGTGCCGCTGCGGGTCGTGTCCATCGACTTCGCCCCGGCCCAGAACCACCTGCTCCGATTGAAGGCAGCGGCGCTCGCGTCGCTGCCGTTCGACGAGTACGCCCGGTTTCTGGGGCTGCACGACTGTCCCGGCCCGGAACGGTCGAGAATGTATGGACGAATCCGCGGCGGGCTGGACGATTCGGCTCGAGCCTGGTGGGACGGTCATGGGGACATGCTCGAGCGCGGAGTACTATACGAGGGGGCCTTCGAGAGACACATGCGATGCTTCAGCCGCGTGATCCGCTGGCTCCGGCCGAAGGCCCGTCGGACACTGCTGAACGCGCAACGGCTGTCCGAGCAGGCCGACTTCGCGAGGACAACCTGGGATCGGGCCTGGTGGCGGGCCTTCCTCCGTGTCTCGTTGAGCCCCGTGGCCTCCCATCTCGTGCTGGGAGATCCGGCGTACTACCGTCGCCCGGCCGTACCACCGGGACCGACCGTTCACGCCCGGATGCTGCTGGCTCTTCAGACCTGGCTGGCCCGCTCGAACTTCATGGTCGGGCTCATTCTCACCGGTCGGCTTCCTGCAGGAGACCTGCCCCCACACCTGACGGAGGCCGGCGTCCGGCGGATCCGCTCCCGGCTGGCCGGGCTCGAAGTCGTCGACGCGGAGTTGCTCGAATACCTGCGCCGGGAACCGACCTGCTTCGATGGATTTTCTCTCTCCGACGTTCCGTCCTACCTGCAGGCGGAAGACATGCCGCGCCTGATCGAGCTCGTCGCCAGACGAGCGACGCCGGGCGCCCGGGTGGTGATCCGACAGTTCCTGACGCGTGATCCCTGGCCCGAAGGAACCGCGACGCGGCTGACGCGTCTTCCGCATGCCGAGCGGCGCGCACGACGACTCGACCGTTCGTTCGCCTACGAGTTCTTCGTCGCGGAGGCGCTGCCGTGAATGCCGATCGCAGGCGCGAACTGCAGATCGCCGAGTACTCCCCACGGGACGATGACGAGGCCGTGGCCCTGGAACGTCGCTGTCCGCAGGGCGGGCGACTCAGGCTGTCGTTCCGACGCGACGCGTTTCGCCTCCGCTCGGAGCTCTATGCAGAGTGGCAGATCTGGACCGCGCGCATCGGGGGCAGGCTGGTGGGAGTGACGGCCTCCGCGATCAAGACCGCGGCGCTGTCGGGTGAACCCCTCCGTGCGGGATTCGCTTACGACCTCAGGGTGGACCCCGCCTGGCGGGGCGCCGGCATCGCGCGCCGACTGATGACCGTCGCACACGAGTGGGCCTTCGAACGTGCAGAGCTCGGATACACCTACAGCGTCGCCGGCAACGATGTCGCCGAGAGACTCATCTCGAGCTTCGGTGCCTCACGCGCAGGAGGATACGAGTATCTGATACTCCCGGCCTGGCGGGAGCTTCCGTGCGCCGAGCCGGATCGGATCCCGGTCGAGGACGCGTACGAGAGGCACGTCGCCGCAGAGGGCCCTTTCGACCTTCACACGCCGCCGGACTTCCCGCTGATGCGGGCGGGGCACGTGCGCTCCTGGCGGACGGCGGCTGGACGCTGCGAAGCGTCCTGCTCGGCGTGGAATGCCGGTGCCATACTGGGAGAGACTCTGGAGACGGCGCCGCTGGAGATCCGAATCGCCCGCCGTCTGAGCCGGGCGCCGGGACTCCAGCGACTGCGCTGGCCACGGATTCCCGATGACGGGGAGGCGATCCGCTCGTGGTATCTGTACGACGTCACGGCGCAATCCGCAGCCGCGGCGCGTTCACTGGCCCGCGCCGTCGCACGCGATGCGCTCGCGGCCGGAGTGGACTGGCTGTACTGGATCGCCCCCAGCGGTGCCGCCTGGGTACCCGGAGTACTCGCCGATGCCCCGAAGATCGCTTCCTTGCGACTGCCCTACGTGCGGATGCTGCAACTCCGGGACGCTCCCACCCACCGGGTTCGCAGGTCCTACGTCGACATCCGCGACGTCTGACGATGAAGCCCGGTCGCCAGGCGAGCTAGCGGAGGCCCTGCGGATCGAGCGACCAGACCAGCTCGCTGGAGTCTTCCCTTCCCCGCCTGACGCTGAACGCCGCCGGTTCACCCGGCCGGATCGTACCATCCCTGCCGGCCTCGGCATGCACAAACAGGCCGCTCACGTCCACCGTGTCCGCCGCGCTGACGTCTTCCAGGTCTCCGATCTCACCCCACCTCGGGCCCGTGCGGGCGACCGCGTCCTCGTAGCGGATCGTCACGTCGGCACGCACCGCCGGCAGATCGCCCACGATCAGCTCTCCACCGGACAGCAGCAGGTCGTTGGCCAGCGACACGTTCATCGGCAGGTCGTCGTAGGCCGCGGTGGAGAGGCTCTCGTGCGAGCCGGTGGCGATCGCGTGCAGCGCACTCAGCAGCGCCACCACGTTCAGTTTGCGCAATTCCTGCTTCTGTGGATCGCCCTCGAGCTCGCCGCTCTCAATCAGCACCGTGCTGGTGCCCCAGGCCTGCATGTTGTCTCCGAACGCCCGCGGAGTGAACTCGTCGTCGTAACGGGCCATGCGAGTCCCGATGTCCGGGGCAAGCGCGCGGACGATGACGGTCGCGAGTTCGCGCGCGCGCTGCCGGACCGGTCCCCAACTGCGCTGTTCATCGGCGGCCGGAGCCAGCAGCGCGATCGCGACGATGTCGCCGTCGTCACCGGCGGTACGCGTTCCCTGGTCGTGCAGATTGAACCCGAAGTCCGCCCCGATCGAGTCACGAACCGCCTTGAGAATGCGCCCCTCCGGTGTGGCGATCCGCCGCGCGTCGCGATTGATGTCGATCCCGACGGCATTCTCCCGCTGGAAGCGCTCGGCCCCGTCCGGATTCAACATGGGGATCATGGTGATCGTGAGCCGCTCGGCCAGAACATCACGCAGACTGTCCTGCCGGTCGGCCGACGCGAACCAGTTGACGATATCCGCCAGCGACATCGAGGCCGCCGATTCATCTCCGTGCATCTGGGACCACAGCAGGACCGAGGTCGGGCCGCGTCCGAGCGTGATGGCCCGGATCTCGCGCCCTTCCAGCGACTCGCCCAGCCGCGTTACCCGGATGTGCGACGCCCCCAGCGCCGGCCGCAGCGCCCGCCAGTACAGGTCATGCGTGAAACGCCGATCGTCCAGGCCTTCGACCCGGTAGTTCTCCGCAATGGTGAGGCCCGTGGAGCGACAGCAGCGTTCCTGGGCCGCGACCGGGCGCGCGCCGGTGGCGCTGACGGCCGCCCCGATGGCGACCGCCGCGATCACGCGTCGGCGCGAACGTCCTGCGGAACGCCTTGCGACGCGTCCGGGAGCCCGGAATGCCGGCGTGAATGCTCTTCTCATCACCAGTCCCATCCTACGGCGATCGTCGTGCCGAAGTCGTTGCTGTTCGCCCCTTCCGGCGGCCGGCTGTCGTACTGATCGTAGAACGACAGGCGAAGATAGAAGTCCTTGAACAGGTCCTGCCGGTAGCTGATGTCGAAGTCCACGCGCACCCGCCCGGACTCGGTCAGGCTGGGATAGACGAGCAGACTTGAATCGATGGAGTTCTCCCAGTCCCCGAACGTGAAGAAGTTGAAGTAGGTTGCGAGCAGGGCCTCCACCGACTGGTTCGGATCCAGCGACGCGTACGTTTCGCGGTTCCACAGCAAGCCGGCCAGCCAGCGCCATTCGACCCGATTCGACTGCAGAATATCCCGTCCGGCGATCGCGCCGAGGAGCAGCCGGAGGTCCAGATCGAGCTCCTGGTTTCGCTCCGCCTGCCCGTACAGTCCTGTGAACCACGTGTGCGGCAGGAGGCGGACCGCGGTGGCATTCAGCTGATGCCGGCTGGTGGTCTCGGCATTCTCCTGACTGTTCAGTCGGGAATCCAGGGCCAGGCCAGCCGCCCACCTCTCTCCCCTGTAGTCCGCCTTCGCGCCGAGCGTGTAATTGGTGACGCTGTTCGCCTTGGCGAACGAGAACCCGAACTCCAGGAATCCATCCCACTTCGACCAGAACGAGGCGTTCAGCGACGTCAACTGCACGATGCTCGCCAGCGGTACCTCCCGGGTCCCGTCCGCGCTCACGATCCGCACCAGCCCCGGCTCCTCACCGGGCGCGAGGGACCCGAACGTCCTCGTCTGGTCGTCGAACTCTATCTCCCAGTAATCGGAGCTGGCGATCGCCGCCAGATCATCGAACTCGATGAACGTCGCGCTTCCCCCGGGAATCTCGAATTCGAGTTTCCCCCGTTCGAAACCTTTCACGTCCCCGTTGATCGAATCGCCGTTGACGTGGATGATGTACTCCTGGGCGACGGCGGGGGCGACAGCGCGGAGCATGAGCAGAACGAGCACCCGGCAGACTCGCGCGGCGAGTCGACACGAGTATCCGCCAGGCTCGCAGAAAGTGCTGAACCGCATCGATTTTCCCGGTCAGTTGGACTCTCATGACGCCCGCGGCGCCTCCATCCGGCCGGAAACATGGCCGGCCGGACAGAATGCGGCATTTCGCGCGAGATTCCAACCCCCGGCTCAGTCGGCCTCGCCCCGGGGGTGACATGCGTAGCAGAGTGCGCTCACATAGGCGTAGCCGATCACCTCCGCGTGACGCGGGTCCATGCGACTCTGGTCGTGCGGGTGACAGCCGAAGCAGGAGAAGTCCGTGAAGTCGGCCGGATTCACGTGGCAGATCGGACATCCGGTCCACCCTCCCTGGTGCCTTCCCGATTCGATGGGAAATTCATCGGCATCGTGATCGAACACCGCGCCGGCCCACGTCTCCCGGTCGTGGCAGCTCAGGCAGGTCGTCGGGTAGCCCGAACCGGCATGCTGGCCGTCGTAGTCCGCCGCGTGGCAGGCGACGCACTCCTCGTCCGCCACGCCCGGCCACAGCGGCGTGCCGTCCGCCATATGGCACGCCGTGCATGGCGCAGACGCGTGCGCGCCCAGCAGCTCGAAGCCGTTCGCCACCGCCGGGTGGTCCACCCGGGCGCCCGCCCAGGTCGGTCCCGAGTGGCAGAGGAGGCAGGTATGGGGCGTGCCTGAACCACCGTGACGGGCGTTGAACTCGAGGATGTGACAGCCGAGGCAGTCAGAGCGATCGGCCGGGCTCTCCTCCGTCACAACGACGATCGTAACCGTAGCGACGACGTCGGACGCGGAAACACCCACCGCGGCGATGCCGTCGCCGCGCGCGGTTACGACGCCGTCGCTCACCGAGGCGACCTCGGATGTCGAACTGGTCCATTCCAGGAGAACCCCGGAAATCGGATCGCCATCCGCGTCGATCGCGGCGGCGGCAACCACCAGCGAGTCGCCGATTCCCCAGAGCATGGCACCGGGGGGCGTTACACGGAGCTCCGCGATTTCCGGAAGCTCCGGGTCCGGTCCCCCTCCGCCAGGGCCGGCAGGATCCGAGTCACCACAGGCGAACACGACGGGCACCAACGCGATGGGGATCAGTCGGCGGACGGGCGACATCGGTATCGGACCTCGCGTGACGATTCGGTTGGATGGGGTCGATACGGTAAGACGACACCGGCCTGCAGAACGTCACACAGGCTCGAGGATCTCCGACCCCGCCGCGGGGTCTCATCACGAGCCCCCCACGTGCCCGGACGGGTCGTCCGAAACAGGATCCACCCCACGAGCTGCCGGGAACCGCACGTTCCACAGGGAGCCGCATCATGTCCCGGATCCATTCCGTTCTCCATGCTTCCCTCGCCCTCGCGATGCTGGCGTGCCCGTGGACAGCCGGAACACTCTCCGGGCAGGGTGGGTCGACGCCGGCCGACCAGCCCGTGCTCGATCTCGAGGGCAGCGGCTGGACACTTGGAATCGGTCTTGGCGCGCTGGTCCCGACAGGGCAGCTGTCTGAGTTCGTGGACACGGGGTTCCAGATCCAGGGGCACGTGAGCGCTCCCATCTGGAAGCGTGGACTTCTGGGCATCCGCCTGCAGGGGGGCTGGGCCAGCATGGGTTCGCGCAGACGGGAAGAGCGCCTGCAGGTCGACCAGATCCCGATCGACGTGACGATCGAGACCACGCAGGCCGTCGTGCACGGTGGCCTGGGACCGCAGCTGGTGTTTCCGCTCGGTCCGGTGGGAGGGCATGCGTATGGAACGGTGGGAGCGATCAACTTCGCCACCGACACCGAAGTGTTCCTCGACCCGGAGTCGGGCGAGGACGTTCCCCTGTCGACGACCGACCAGCATTCGAGCTGGGCTGTCGACTACAGCCTGGGCATCGGAGTGCACTTCCATTTCGTCGCTCTCGACGCGGCCTGGCATTTCCGGGGCGACACCGAGTACCTGCCCATCCTGAGCATCCCGGAGGACGATCCGGCCGCCGTCGTCGAACCCGTGAACGGGAAGGCGAATTTCTGGACTCTGACGATCGTTCTCTGGTTGGGCTGATGCGAGTCCGCCACCGGGCAGCCGGCGGTCGAACCGGCCCGGAACCTCAGGATCCCCGGAACACGTACTCGTGCTGTGCATCGCGGATCGTCAGGGTCTTCTCGGGGCCGTCACCGACGACAAACTCGAAGCCGTCCTCGCCCGGGTCTATCGTCAGGAACGACACCGATCCGTCCGGGTTCACGCGCGACGCGACCTCGCTGCGAAATTCGCCGAAGTCGAATCGGGTCCGTCCGCCCTCGCGGATCACCTCGATGCCGCCCAGGGCCACGTTGTCGTACCGCCCCGCGAGCTGCGCCGCCTCGGCCGCATCCGCGGGGACGGTCAGCAGCTGCCGGTCGGCGGCGCGCCGGGCGAAATAGTCCGCGGCGCGTGAGGCGACGTCCGCGTCGGCCTCGTCCCGGCCGTCGAACAGCACCTCGAGGAGCTTCCGACGGAACCCATCGCGCAGCGCCCAGCCCGGGTCGCCGTTGGTGAGCACCACGGCTCCGACTCCGTGCTCTGGCAGCCACATCATGTCGCTGTGGAACCCGATCATATCACCGCCGTGGTGCACGACCGGCGTTCCGTACTTCGTGTCCACCATCAGGCCCATGCCGTACGTCGCGTCCTTCCCGAGCGGCACCTTCGGATCGCGGCGGGCAAGCAGCGTCTCCCGACCGATGTAGCGGGTCCCGTCGGGGAGGCTCCCCTCCGCGAGCTCCATCGCGATGTAGTTCAGCATGTCGTGCACGCTGCTCCACGCGGCTCCCGCGGGACGCACGTGGATGACGGAGTAGTTCAGGTCCATCGAGGCGACGACGGGCCGGCCATCGATGTCGGGGGCGTGGGGCGCCGCGTGGTTTCCTGCGAGTGCCTTCCCGTAGTCGAAGGTGGTGGCGTTCATGCCGAGCGGCTCGAATACGAGGCTGCGCATCGCCTGGTCGTAGGCGGCACCGAGCTCGAGCCCCGGATACGCCGCATGGCCGCCCGCGTAGCCGGCCGCGGCGGCCATCGGGTTCGAGTACTGGAACATCTCCCCGAACCCGCTCGTCGGTTGCATCGTCGCGAGATTTGCGAGGGCCGTCGCGGCCGTTGCGCCCTCGAATTCGAAAAGCCACTCGAAGTCCTGGCGCGGTAGCCCGGTGCAGGCGCAGATCAGGTGCTCCACGAGGACCTGCCGCGTCGTCTCGGGATCGCCCAGCGCGAACGAGGGAAGCAGCTCCGTCACGGGCGTCTCCCAGCCGAACCTTCCCTCCTCGACGAGCTTCGCCAGCATCAGCGTCGTCAGCGCCTTCGTGTTGGACGCGACCATGAACAGAGTGTTCGCGTCGGGCATCCCGGGCCTGCCCAGCTCGCGTGCGCCGAACCCGCCGGCGAACACCACATCGCCGTCCTGGATGATGCCGACCGCCACGCCCGGGATCCTGAGCTCCTTCATCGCGGTCTCCGTGAATGCGGAGAGTTCGGCGATCCGCGCGTCGTCGAGTGGCGCAGCTTCCTTCCCGGCGAAGGACTCCCGGACGTGACCTTTCGGAAACAGCCGGTCGAACACGAGGGCCACGGCGGACACGCGCTTCTCGCCCGTCGCGTCGCTCATGTCATAGATCACGACGGTCCACACATCGCCTGCCCGCTGCGCGATCGCCGCGACGCCCCGTTTCTCGTCGGGCGAGGTCTGGTAAGAGTAGCTGCGCCGGTCCATCCACCCGTCCTCGTCGGGGGCGGGGGTCGAGACCTTGAGCGGCCACGGGCGAGCGGGGAGGTACGCCGCCCACGCCAGCGCGACGGCCGAATCGGCGTCGGGGGCACGCACATCGACCAGAGCGAGGCGTGAGTCGCCCTCCGGCGCCTCGAGGATCGTGGCCGGGCCGCGCACCGACACACTCCAGGCAGCGGGCGCGAGGAACGTGGCGCCCTCGACCGTTTCCATCGGCGTGTCGGCGGCCAGGCGCTCGGGCTCCGGGCCTGTTCCCGCTTCTGGCGGAGCTTCGGCGCGCCCGCACGAACAGGCGAGGAGCAGGCACGCGTTCAAGAGGAAAGCGTGGCCAGATCGGTTGTGCAGCGGCATCGAAGCCTCCAGGTGTCAACGGGTGGTCGGAGGGCCGCGTCGGTCGCACCGGTACGACATGGCGGCCGGAGTCAGAAGAGCCCGTCGCGGCGGTGGGCGACGGCTCCCCTACGACTCCCTGAGCGGCGCGAGCACCCGATAGACCTCCACGCGCGGCTCGGCGTCCGCGCCGTAGGCCTTCGCGATGGTCCTTCGCAGCTCGGACACACGGTACTCCGCGAGATCTTCGGAAGAGCGCCATAAGTAGAGGCCCGCGTACTCGCCCGACTCGGGGTCCTCCAGGTAGTACTTCTGCTGGAGCCCCTCGATCGCCGCGAACTCGGGCATCCGCTCGCGCATGATGCGGAGCACCTCGTCTCTCGGGAGCGAGGAGCTGAGACGCACGAGCAGGAGCAGGGCGGGGTGCGACATGTCGTCCTCGTTTCGAATCGGGAGTCCGGGGCTCAGGCGATGGTGACGGATGGCGGCTCCCGCGCCCCGGGATCGTCGATGAGCCCCCTGCCGCAGTCGAAGACCTCGATCCCGACGAAGATCACGGAGAGGACCACGGCCAGCGCGACGACCAGTTCCCCGACCTGGAGGATCTTGCGGAGCGGCCACATGGAGATTCGGCTCCTCGCGTGTCAGGATTGTGCCGGTCCATAATAGGCGGCGACTCGAACGCGAGGAAGGTGTGGATCACTCACCGTGGCCGGGAGGCGGAGGGGATGGGATTCGCGGTTGTCCGTCCAAGTCCGCCGCCGTCCGTAAGCGTACCAGTGCGTCGGAGCTCCCGAAACCGAGTTTTCCTCTTGAGTCCGTGTAAGGCCCGGCAAGTCCGTCCAGGCGGGTGACAGCTCGGGTAACACCGAACGCGAAGGGCCCGGCGTTCCACCGCAGACGCGTGCGATCGAGACTGCTGAACCCCTCGCCGGCCCTCCTACGGCGTGATCGTCCTCACGACGTCCCCGGCATCGTCCAGGAACTGAATGCTGGCTGCGCCGAGGCTGTCCACTTCGAGACGGAGCCGCGCTCGCCCGTCCCGATCGGACAGGGTGACCAGGGAGGACTGATTCCAGCTCCGTCCGACGAACAGCCGCCTGGCCGCGATCTCCCGTCGAGGAATCCTCGAGAAGTGGTACTCCACCAGGGAGTCGCGCTCCGCCTGCGAAGTCGCCGACTCGACGGCGCGATAGGCCTCTATCACTCTGTCGGTGAGCGAATCGGGGCGGTCCTGGATGGTGAGCCCCTGCCGCTTCCGTCCGCCGTCATGGTCGTAGCTCAGCGCCACGATCTGGTCGTTCTGGAACTGGTCGAAGGTGAGGATCGCTCCCGCGCTCACCGCTCCGGCGGAGTCGCGTTCGCCCGTGTACACGAGCCCGCCGGCCTCGACTCCTTCCTGGTTGATGAACAGGAGACCCGCAAGCTCGGCACGTCGGGGACCGTACCCCCCCGCCAACAGGACCCGGGCCCTGCCCTGGTCGTCCACCACCGTGATCTTCTTGACGGTGATCTCGTCGAACTCGGCCGTGCGCCGTCCCGCGGTGAACGCGCCGGCAGAGATGACGAGCAAGAGCATGAACGCGACGGCAGTGTACCCCGTCGGCAGGCGCATTTCGCGTCTCCTTTTCAGCGGAAATCGATCCTTCATTCAGACACGGAAAGCCGGATTCGCTCTGTTGTCACTGGAGTCTCTGTCTCTCCGTAAGCGTACCCGTGGGTCGGAGCTCCCGTACCCGTGCTGTGCGTACGAGTCCGTCTCAGTCCGCACGGATGCACGACAGTTCGAGAGACACGGAAGGCGGAGGGGGCGGGATTCGAACCCGCATGTCCTTGCGGACGCCGGTTTTCAAGAC
>Ga0209536_100002838_pt1 | contig 28078 bp, 25 predicted proteins | sample DeeMarSeWOR28_12_FD_187461 | JGI IMG/M metagenome (GOLD analysis project Ga0209536, IMG submission 187461) | Marine sediment microbial communities from White Oak River estuary, North Carolina - WOR-2-8_12 (SPAdes) (version 2) | ecosystem: Environmental > Aquatic > Marine > Intertidal zone >... | reverse complement strand
CGCCCCTGGACCATGCGCGCGTCGCTGTAGGTGACCGAGTTGCTGAGCAGCACGCCGCGGACCTTCCCGTGGACGAGGCCTCCGAGCCGGACGCGGCGGCAGAGCCCCTGCCCGACCCCGAGACCGAGCCCGACGCCGCGCAGGACGCGGACGACCCGATGGAGGACCCGGAAGAGGAGGAGGCAGCGGCGGAGGGGTTCCTGCTCGAGCTGCCTCTCGTGGACCGCGCGGCCACGCGGACCGTGGTCACGGGGCTGGGCGGCAGCGTGACCGGCGGAACGTTCTCCACGTCGGGCTGGACCACCACGAGCCGCGACGACATCATCATCGTGCCGCTGCCGGCCGGCATCGACGCCTCGCACGGCCGGCTCGTGTTCTCCGTCTCGAACTTCGAGTGGGATCTGACCACCACGTACTGGGAGGCGTGGATCCTCGTGTCGCTCGACGCCAGGGGGCGGGTGCTGGCCATCGGCAAGGATCTGCCCATCCCCACCGTCGGTGGCGAGTCCATCGGGATGCTCTCCTTCCGGGGGGCCGGGACGAAGCAGTTCGTCGCTGCGCTGGATGGGGCGATCCGGGAGCAGGGCGCCCTGCGACGCTGGTACCTCTCCGTGGTCCAGGATCTGGCGGACCGGGTTCCGGTCGAGAGCCGATCGATCCGCGGGCTCTGGTGGCAGGAGATCGACTCGCCCGAAGACCTGGAGAGCGCTCGCAGCTACTACGCGGAAGCTCCCCGGATCGCAGCCGGATCCTTCAAGTGACTCAAGAAATGGTGTGAAATACACCCGACCTGACGCCCGGGGCTCGTCAACCCGACGAGTTCTCGCTATGCCCTGAGACAGGGCCGGAGGCGGCCGGGTGGGAGGCGCGAGAACCCCATGCTGATTCGCGACATCCCCGTCGGAGAAGGGGCTCCCCTCGTCCTCATTTCCGGGCTCAACGTGCTCGAGTCGCTGGACGGCGCGCTGGCATGTGCCCACGCCGTGCAGGCCATCGCGGATCGCCACGGCATTCCGGCGGTGTTCAAGGCCTCCTTCGACAAGGCCAACCGCTCCAGTCGGCAGTCCTACCGCGGGCCCGGCATCGATGCAGGCCTGCGGATGCTCGAGCAGGTGAAGTCGGAGACCGGCCTCCCGATCACCACCGACGTCCACGAGGCCGGTCAGGCAAAGGCCGTAGCGGAGGTCGCCGACCTCCTGCAGATCCCGGCGTTCCTGTCGCGCCAGACCGACCTGATGGCGGCGGCGGCCGGTACGGGACGCCCGCTGAACGTGAAGAAGGGTCAGTTCATGGCGCCAGGCGACGCGGCCCTCGCCGTGGAGAAGGCGAAGAGCTTCGGAGCGACCGGTGTGATGGTGACCGAGCGCGGCAGCACCTTCGGCTACCACGACCTGATCGTCGACATGCGCGGTCTCATCGTCATACGAGACACGGCGCCCGTCTGCCTCGACGCCACCCACGCGGTGCAGCACCCTGGCGCCGGAGAGAAGGCCAGCTCCGGGGACCGCCGCTTCGTCGCCCCCCTCGCCCGCGCCGCCGCGGCGCTGGGCGTGGACGCGCTCTTCGTCGAGACCCACACCGACCCCGAGCAGGCTCCCTGCGACAGCGCGTGCCAGATCCTTCCCGAGGACCTGGACCGGCTCCTGGGTGAGGTCTGCGCGATCCGCTCCGCCCTCGAAGAGACGCGCAGCGGGTGAGTCCCGCGACGCCCGAGCGCGTCGTCCTCTCAGCGCGCGCGGGCGCGAAGACGCGCCCGCCGGTGAGGATCTTCCTCGCCAGCGAACCCGCCCAGCACCGGGCCGAGCGCGTCTTCGTCTGGTCCATCGAGCAGGTCCGCGACCCGGCCCGCTGCTACGAGATCCACATCATGAAGGGTCTCACCGGCTTCGATGACCGTCGCTGGACCACCGGCTTCACCAACTACCGCTTCGCGATCCCCCATTTCTGTGCGGGCGCGGGGCGCGCCATCTACAACGACGTCGATCAGATCTACCTGGCGGACCCGGCAGAGCTCTTCGACCAGGACCTGGACGGACACGGCTTCCTCGCCGTGGCCGAGGACGATCCCTCGGTGATGCTGATCGACTGCGCGCGCATGGCCGAGGTGTGGACACTCGAGCGCGCGCAGCACGAGCACAAGTCCCGCCTGATCGCCCGAGCCCTGGCCCGTCCCAACCTCTACGGCGCACTCGCCGGCGAGTGGAACGCCCGGGACGCCGAGTTCCCCGAAGGCACGGAGAAATGCCTTCACTACACCACGCTGCACATGCAGCCCTGGCGACCGTTCCCGGAGCGCTTCGCCTATCACCCGAATCCGCGCGGCGAGATCTGGCACGCACTCGAGCGCGCGGCCGACGCCGCCGGCTTCCAGGTCTTCACCCGGGAGCAGCCCAGTCGGGCCTACGCGGAGTGGTTCCGGCACCAACCCCTCGGCACACGCACTCCCTCCGGCCACGAAGGAGGGCCGGAGCCCTACCACCCCCCGCCGCCGGGGGGATGCGCGCCGATGCTCTGCGACGAGCGGATGGCGGGAGCGGTGCTCAACGCGGTTCCCGGCCACGACCTGCCCTGGATCCTGGACGATCTCTTCGCGTCCGCGCAGCGTCAGGTCCTCGTGGATCTGCCCTGGGACGGAGAGCGCCGCAGCGCCGAGGCCTGGGACCAGCGCCTCACGGCCACGGCCCGCCGCTGGCCGAAGCTCGCCTGGCGTCTCACGCTGCGCGCGCCGGACGGCCGGCTCGTGGAGCGGGAGGGCGGCGCGCGGCCGCGCGAGATGTCGCCGCGCGTCTGGGTGCTGACCGACGACCGTCCGGGCAACGCGACCCAGTCCCTCGGCCTGGCCGATGCCACCGGCCTGCCCTACGAGCAGAAGAAGCTCGTGATGCGCGCGCCGTCGCGGCTGCACAACCGGATCCTGGGCGCATCCCGCGCCGGGATCCATCGGCGACGCTCATCGGCGCTGAGTCCACCCTGGCCGGATCTCGTGATCGCAGCCGGGCGCCGCACGGCGCCTGTGGCACGTTGGATCCGCGCGCAGACCCACGGTCGTACGAAGATCGTGATGCTCGGACGGAAGGGCGGCGACGACGCCGACCTCTTCGACCGGGTCTTCACCCCCGCCTACTGCCGGCTCCCCGCCCATCCGCGCCGGAGCGAGACCCAGGCCCCATTCCACCGCATCACACCTGCGGTGCTGCGGACCGCGCGTGAGCGCTTCGCCGAGACGTTCGGAGACCTCGCCTCGCCGCGCATCGCACTCCTGGTGGGCGGTGACTCCGGTCAGTACGCCCTGGACCCGTCCACCGCCGCGCGCATCGGCGCCCGGGTCGCCGAGATGTCCCAGCGGGCCGGGGGCAGCCTGCTCGTCACCACCAGCCGCCGACTCTCGGCGCGGGCCGCCGACGCACTACGCAAGGCCGTCCCCGAGGCGGCCGTCCTGCACGCGTGGCGCGCGAACGATACGGACAACCCCTACCTGGGTCTCCTGGCCTGGGCCGACGTCCTCGTGATCACCGCCGACAGCGAGTCGATGCTCGCAGAGGCGTGCTCGCTGGGGAAGCCGGTCTACATCGCGGGGCTTCCCGTGCGTCGCTCGTTCCCGTGGATCTCGCTCTTCCGCGAGTGGGTATGGCGGCGCGGCCACGCGAAGCCCCTGGGCCACCGCGGCACGCCCCGACCCCAGGGGCCTCTCGCCCGGGCATGCGCGCGACTGATCGAACGCGGCATCGTGCGCCCCACCCGGGACCTGGATCGCCTGCACGCGACGCTGATCGAGCGCGGAGTGGCCCGTCGTCTCGGCGACGACGCAGCGTTCTCGCCAACGCGTCTCACGGATCGCGAGGCCGCCGCTGCCGAGGTCCGCAAGCTCGTGGGCTGGCCGGCGGATCCGGCCGCTTCGCTATGATGGGGCCGCTGGAGGCGGGATCCGCCTCCGTCGAACGCGCCCCCGCCAGCTCCCGCCGATAGCGAGTCCAGAGCCCGATGCGCGTCTTCCTCTACTTCGTCCGCGCCTATCCGTGGCAGAGCCTGGCGGTGCTGATCTGCCTGCTCGTCGCCGCCGTGATGGAGGGCGTCGGTATCTCGACCCTCCTGCCCCTGCTCACCCTGGCCACGGGTAGCGAGGACTCCGGGGGCGGCGCCCTCGAGGAGGGCGTGCGCGCCGCCTTCTCGCGGGTCGGATTCGAGCCCACCATCGGTGCCCTGCTGGTGGTGATCATCGCGGCCGCGTGGACGAAGGCACTGCTGGTGCTGCTCTCGAAGCGCCAGGTCGGCTACACCGTGGCACGGGTCGCGACGGATCTGCGCCTCGAGCTGCTCAGCGCCCTGCTCGCAACGCGCTGGAGCTACTACACGCGCCAGCCGGTGGGCGTGGCCGCCAATGCGATCGCCACCGAGGCGCACCGCGCGTCCCGGGCCTACGAGCACCTCGCACTGATCTCGACCAACGCCATCGAGGCCGCGGTCTACGTCGGCCTGGCGGTCGCCATCTCCTGGCAGGCCAGCGTCATCATGGTCTGCGCCGCGCTGATCACGCTGACATCCCTGAGTGCGCTGGTTCGCATGTCGGGCCGCGCCGGTCGCCGCCAGACGGCCCTGCTGAAGTCGCTGCTCGCGCGACTCACCGACAGCCTGCAGGCGGTCAAGCTGTTGAAGGCCACCGGCCGGGAAGAGGCGATGGGTCCCCTCCTCGCCGAGGACACCCGCCGGCTGAACCGACAGCTCCGCAAGCGCGTGCTCTCGAAGGAGGCGCTACGCGCCCTCCAGGAGCCGCTGCTGATCACGATGTTGGGATCCGGAATCTTCGTGGCCATCGCGATGCTGGGAATGCCCTTCTCCGCCATCCTCGTTCTGGTCTTCACCTTCATGCGCGCCCTGCTGAAGGTGAACTCGATCCAGTCGAAGTACCAGTCGATGGTCACCGAGGCGAGCGCCGTCTGGTCGCTCGTCGGCATGATCGAGCAGGCCCGCTCGGTGGGCGAACGCAGCGGCGGCGACGATCCGCCGCCCCTCGAGCGGGGCGTGAGTCTCGAAGACGTCGTGCTGCACTACGACGGCCAGCGTCTGCTCGACCACGTCTCCCTCGAGATCCCCGCCGGCCGCATCACGGCGATCATCGGGCCGTCGGGAAGCGGCAAGACCACGCTGGTCGACCTGATCACCGGACTCGTGGAGCCGGAGACGGGCCAGGTACGGATCGACGACGCACCCCTCTCCTCCCTCGACCTCACCCGCTGGCGGCGCTGCGTGGGCTACGTCCCCCAGGAGATGCTGCTGCTCCACGACAGCGTGCGCGTGAACGTCACCTTCGGCGACACGGAGATCGGCGATGCGGAGGTCGAGGCGGCGCTGCGCGACGCCGGCGCCTGGGAGTTCGTCTCGGCCCTGCCCGACGGGCTCGACAGCGACGTGGGCGAACGCGGCGCGCTGCTCTCCGGCGGTCAGCGCCAGAGGATCGCCATCGCCCGAGCACTCGTCCATCACCCCCGGCTGCTGATCCTCGATGAGGCGACCGCCGCCCTCGACGCCGAGACCGAGGCCGCGGTGTGGCGCGTGATCGCGAAGCTGCGGGGTCGGACCACCGTCGTCGCGATCTCGCACCAGCCGGCGCTGACCGAGGTCGCGGATCGCATCTTCGAGCTCGAGGACGGGCGCATCCGCGACGTCACCGCCACCCGCGGCTCACGGGAAGTCGCCTAGGAGGACTCGCGTCGATGCCCGCGCCCACATCGCGAGCGACGTCGGCGCTCGTACTCGCCGGGAAGCGCGAAGCGCGGGACGCCCTGGCAGAGGCCCACGGCGCGTCCCACCGCGCCCTGCTCGAGGTCGGCGGCGTGCCCATGCTGCTGCGGGTGTTGCGTGCCCTGCGCGCCGTGGAGCGCATCGGGACGATCCATCTGAGCATCGACGGTCCCGACCGCCTCTCGGCGCTGCCGGAGATCGCAGCGCTCGTCCGCAGCGGTGGGCTGCGACTCCACGAGAGTGCGGACTCACCCAGCCGAAGCGTGCTCGAGGTGCTGAGCCAGGATCCGGACGAGCCCTTCCTGGTGACCACCGCCGACCACGCGCTGCTCACGCCGGAGATGCTCGACTTCGCGAGCGATGCGATCGAGGCCAGCGACGCCGACCTGCTGGTGGCCTTCGTCGCACGGACGGTGGTCCGGAGCCGCTACCCGGAGAGCCCGCGGACCTACTTCCGACTGCGCGGCGAGGCCTGGACCGGCGCGAACCTCTTCGCCTTCCGTACGGCGGCGGCGCGGCGGGCCGCCGAGTTCTGGGTTCGGGCCGAGCGCTTCCGCAAGCAGCCTTGGCGACTGGTGACGGCGATCGGACCGACACTCCTGGGCCGCTACCTGCTCGGCCGACTCGACCTCGACGCGGCGCTGCACCACGCCTCGAGCCGGATCGGGGCCCGGGTCGAGGCGTTGCCCCTGCCCTTCCCGGAAGCCGCGATCGACGTCGATCGCGAAGACGACCTCCGCCTGGCAGAGCAGATCCTCGCTCAGCGCGAGGGCACGCTCTCGGACGGCTCTCCCTCGCCGCGAAAGCCGCCGGTCGCCGCATCGTAGCCGCGGGTACGGATTCCGATCCGGGGGGGGCAACCGTCCCGCCCCGGGGCGATGTCGTAGAGGTGGTACTGGGCCCGACGCCCGGGGCGCTCCCCCACGTCCGACGCGGAGCGCACACCGATCACCGGGACCTCCCCCGATGGCCCGGGGATGCGTGCGAACCGGGTCCGGTGCAGATGGCCGTGCAGGACGAGCTCGGCCCCGACCCTCCGGATCACGTCGCAGAGCAGACGCGCGTCCACCAGGGCTCGCCGACGCGAAGTGGCGCCCGGCGTCGGTGGGTGATGGACCAGCACGACCCGCACCCGCCCGCGCTCCCCGAGCGCAGCCAGCAGACGCTCGAGCCGGTCTCGCTGGGACGCGCCGAGTGAGCCGGAGGCGAAGAAGAGGGGTGTCGGCCGGGCCGAAGAGAGCCCGATCAGGGCGAGGTCGTCGCGCAGACGAACCGTCGGAAACTTCAGACCACCGGGCTTCTCCCACACCCCGAGGTCCCGCATCAGCGCCTCGCCGGCCTCGTCCGAGACCATGTACTCGGACCAGAGATCCCAGGAACGCTCGCGGGGTACGCGCACGTAGGCGTCGTGATTGCCCGGCACGGCCGTCACCCGGTCGGGAGCGCCGATGCGCTCTAGCCAGGCCCGCGCATGAGGGAACTCGTCCTCGAGCGCGATGTTCGTGAGGTCGCCGGTCACGGCGACGTGGTCGGGCGCCTCGCGCCGCAGATCTTCGATCAGCGCCTCGAGGACGTGGGCGCGGTGCGCTCGCTTGCGACGCATCTCCCAGGAGAGCCAGCCCGATGCGCGCTTTCCCAGCAGTGGCATCAGACCGCGAGGCACCACCGGCGTGGCGTGCAGGTCCGAGATGTGGGCGAGCGTGAAGATGTCGAGCCCTCTCGGGTCGAGCCTAACCCAGCTCCGAACCCTGTGATACCTTCGCGCGCGCCCGATGCCCGCGTCGCACACGCAGAGCGCGCCGACCGGCACCAAGGCCGAGTCCGCATGCGATGGGCCCGTGCCGAAGGGTCGCACGGCGGACGACCGGGCGTCGGCTCCGCCCGGAACGCCGACCTCGAGCCCCGGTCCGCCCTCGGGCCGGGTGGTGCGCGTCGCCGGCGGCTCGGACACGGCGCCGGTGCGCATCTGGGGGCTCGCCCCCGAGGAGCGCCTGGTGCGTTCGCTGCGTCGCGCCGGCTGCGAGCCGGTCACCGTCGTGACCGAAGGGGCTCCGCCCGGGAGGGCGGAGCCCTCCGACAGCATTCTATGTCGCGGCGACGTGATCCTCGACGAGCGCATCGTCGCCGCCCTCGCGGAGGGAGCTCCCGTGGTCGTGCTGGACCGCAAGCTGGGAGCGGTGGCGGCGCGCGTGGGACCGGAGCAGGCGGACGAAGCGGCGGAGGTCCTGCGCGGGCAGCGACCGAGCGATGCGCTCCGTCTGCGAGTCCGCGCCCCGGAGGAGATGGTCCCGGCCTGGGTTCCGAAGCTGCGCCGCTGGGTGCCCGCTACCGTGCACCCCGCACGGCCGGAGCTGGTGGAGGAGCTGGAGCGGCAGACCTTCGCCGCCTCCTACAAGGGCGTCACGGATCTGGTGACGAAGTGGGTCTGGCCCGCACCGGCCGCCATCGCCACGCGCTATTGCGCGAACCGGGGCATCACCCCCAATGCGGTCACCATTGCGAGCTGGGTGCTGGCACTCGCCGTGATCCCGCTCTTCGCCGAAGGCGCCTTTCTCCCGGGCCTGATCGCGGCATGGGCGATGACCTTCCTCGATACCGTCGACGGCAAGCTCGCCCGGGTGACGCTCACATCGAGCCGGCTGGGGGACGTGCTCGACCACGGCCTCGACCTGCTCCATCCCCCGTTCTGGTACTTCGCCTGGGGACTCGGGATCGGTGCTGCGAGCGGGCCCGTGACGGCGATCGTCGTCGGCGGCTACGTGGCGGGTCGCCTGCTGGAGGGCGCCTTCCTGGCCGCCTTCAAGCTCGAGACCCACTCGTGGAAGCCGGTCGATGCGATGTTCCGCACGATCACCGCGCGTCGCAATCCCAACCTGATCCTGCTGAGCGTCGGGGCCCTCGGCGGTCGTCCGGATCTCGGTCTTTGGATGGTCGCGCTCTGGACGCTCGTGTCCCTCGCGTTCCACTCGCTCCGGCTCGTGCAGGCCTTCGTCGCCCGGCGGCGCGGAGACCCGATCGTCGCCTGGGACCTGATGGAGAACGAGCGGGACGTGGCGTGAGGCGAATCCTCCGCTTCTCGGTCGCCTGCGGGCTCGCACTCTGGGCGGGCGCCGCCGCGGGTGGCGGCCCCCCGGAGCCGATCGATCCGGCGGCCCGGTTGCCGCGCGGCAACGAGGCCTCCGAGCACTGGGATCTGGCGGCCCACTTCGACTCCGGCCACCGTCTCTACGCGCGCTTCATGATCACGAATGCGGGCCCCGGCGAACGCACGGCAGTCGCGATCGGACACCTGGTGAAGCCGGACGGCGAGGCCGTCGCCTTCCGCAACGGGCGACGCGAGGGTGCGTGGAGACTCCTCGACGAGGGCCGGAGCATCGAGATCGGCTCGAGCGAGCTCCACCTCGGGGAGGAGCGACGCTTCGGGTTCGACAACGACAAGCGCGGCATCAAGATCCACGTCGCATGGCCGGCGGCGGCCGGGCTGGCCGCCCCCGAAGGCACCGTCGCAGATCGACTCGACCTCCTCGACCTGGCCAGTCCCGCCACCGGGAGCTTCTGGCTGTCGGGCATGGAGGATCCGCGTCCGCTGGCGGGTCGCGCACTCCTCACCCACAGCTGGAGCGAAGGGCGCCTGGACGGCGACCCGAAGCGCCGGATCGACTTCGCCAGCTTCGACGACGCACCGATCTTCCTTACGAGCACCGCAGGGGGCGCGAGCCCGTCCAGGGCGTGGCTGGTGCTGACGACGGAGGAGGGGTGGGTGTCGCGCTCGGATATAACGGTACGACTGCGTTCCACCGAAGAGGAGTCAGGGCCGTATCCGATCCCGAGGCGGCTCGAAATGAGGGGAAAAAGCCTCAATGGATCGCTATCCCTGGGGGACAGCCCGGTGCTCGTAACCGACCCGCTCGATGCCCTACCGACGCTGCTGAAGATGGTGTACTCGTTCGGCGGCCGGCCCCGTCACATCTGGACGGATGCGACCGCAAGCGTCGCACTCGGGTCTCGGAGCGGGTCTTCGAGACTGCAGATCGAGAAGCCCGGGATCACCGCCCTCTTCTTCTCCGACGCCACCCCCTGATTGCCACCCATCCGCACCCCCGTAGAGCGAGGACGCAGTAGCCGTGCGAGTGGGCCTGCTCAACAATCTCAGGGCGGGGCGTAGCAACGCCCAGGTGCAGCGCGCACTGCACATGCTCGGCCAGTACCCCGACGTCGTTCACGTCGAGACCGACAGCGCGAAGGTCCTGCCCGAGGCGCTCGTCGAGTTCACGCGGCGCGAGGTCGATGTGCTGGTCGTCAACGGCGGCGACGGCACGCTCCAGTACGCCCTGACGGAGCTGCTGACCAATCCCGAGTTCGAGCGGGTCCGCTGCGTCGCGCCTCTCCGCGGTGGACGCACGAACATGACCGCGATGGATCTCGGCGCCCACGCCGATCCGGTGACCGGTCTTCGAGGCCTCCTCGACGACGCCGCCTCCGGCGATCTCTCCCAACGACTCGTCTCGCGCCCCGTGCTCCAGGTGCGGTCGAGCGGACGGGAGTCGAGCCAGTACGGGATGTTCTTCGGGATGGGCATGCTGCGCCGCGCCGTACAGCTCGTGCACCGCAGCTTCGCGCCCGGTCGACAGGGTGTCTTCGGTGCGGGCCTCGTGACGGCAGCGCTGTTGGCGAAGGTCTTCTGGCGTCCCACCGACGGCATCCTCGCTCCCGACAAGGCGGAGATCCAGCTCGACGGCAGGCCGATGACTGACGCGGAGTTCTACCTCGTCTGCGCCTGCTCCTTGAATCGTCTCTTCCTGCGCATGAATCCCTTCTGGGGCTCCGGCCCTGGCGGCGTGCGCTTCACCGCTCTCGCGAGTCGAGCGAGGCGCATCGCCGCCGCGACGCCCGGAATCCTCCGAGGCCGCCCGCGGGCATTCGTGTCCGAGGCCAACGGCTTCACCAGCCAGAACGTGGAGCGGGCCCAGCTTCGGCTCGGCTGCGGCTTCACCATCGACGGCGAGATCTTCGAGCCCGACGCGGACGAGCTGGTCACCGTAGCCGCCGACCGACGGATCCAGTTCCTCCGCGCCTGAGGATGGCGGGGACGGGGAGCGTCGACGAGATCGTCCGCTCCGAGCTCGTGCGAGAGGCGCCGGAGGCGGCGCGACGCCTCGCCGAGACACTGCTTGACCGCTACGGCGACGCGGTGCAGGCGATCCTCTTCTACGGATCCTGCCTGCGGCGCTCCACCTCCGAGGGCGTCCTCGACTTCTACATGATCGTGGACGACTACCGGAGCACCTATGGCTCTGGACTCCTGGCTGCGGTGAACGCGCTGCTCCCGCCCAACGTCTTCTACCTGGAGCAGCCCGGCCCTGGCGACACGCTGCGCGCGAAGGTGGCCGTCCTCTCGGCGCGCGACTTCGCGCGGGGCACCGGCCCCGGCAGCCTGCGCCCCGGATTCTGGGCCCGCTTCTGTCAGCCGGTGGTCGCCGTGCACCTGCGGGACGAAGCCGCCCGGGACGTCGTGGCCGAGTCCGCCGTGCAGGCGATCCACACCGCCGTGACCCGCGGCCTGGGGCTCGTCCCGTCCCGGGATGGAGCGGCTTGCTTCTCCTCGCGCGAGCTCTGGCTCGCCGTCTTCCGAGAAACCTACGCCTCGGAGCTGCGCACGGAGAGCGACGACAGCGTGACGGGCCTCTACGCCGCGGATCCGGCCCGCTACGACCGCGTGCTGGCCGCAGCGCTCGCGGGCCTGGCCGCCGACGGACGCGCCCGGATCGCCCGGGACGGCGACGCCTTTCGCGTCAGCCGTGCGTCGCAGCTGCTCGACCGGCCGCGGCGCGGCCGGCGGATCGCCGCCAAGCTGATCGGTGCGGTCCAGCTGGTGAAGAGCGCATTCACCTTCGGCGACTGGGTCCCCTACGCGCTGTGGAAGCTCGAGCGCCACACCGGGACCCGTCTCGAACTCACAGAGCGTCAACGCCGCCATCCCTTCCTCTTCGCCTGGCCGGTCTTCTTCCGGGTGCTCGGCCGACGCGAGCTGCGCTGACGGGCACCCATTCCCCGCTAAGCTGAAGCGACGACCGCGCGCAGCGAGGAGGAAGACATGCAGCTCGAAGGCAGGGCCGCCATCGTGACGGGTGCAGGTACGGGCGTGGGGAGCGCCACCGCCCTGGCCCTGGCGCGCAGTGGCTGCTCCGTGCTGGTGAACTACAGCCGATCCAGGGAGGGTGCCGAGCGCATCGCCGAGGAGGTCTCGAGACTGGGCGTCCGGGGCGTCGCTCACCGCGCCGACGTCTCCGACGACGCGGCCTGTCGCGCGATGGTCGAGACCGCGGTGCGCGACCTGGGGCGACTCGACGTCCTGGTCAACAACGCAGGCACGACGAGCTTCATCCCCCACGACCAGCTGGACCAGGTGGACGACTCCGCCTGGAGCCAGATCATGGCCGTGAACCTGCTAGGGCCCTTCCACTGCGCCCGCGCCGCGAAGGCCGCCATCGAGGACGCGGGCGGAGGGGAGATCGTGAATGTCTCCAGCGTGGCGGGCCTGGTCGGTGTCGGCAGCTCGATCCCCTACTGCGCATCGAAGGCCGCGCTCAACAACCTCACGCTGACCCTCGCACGGGTGCTTGCGCCGAAGATCCGCGTCAACGCGGTCGCGCCGGGCTTCATCGACGGGAGCTGGCTGCGCGAGGGACTCGGCCCCGCCTTCGAGCCGATTCGAAAGGCGATGATGGAGAAGTCGGCGCTTGGGGCCGTCTGCACTCCCGAGGACGTGGCCGCCGCGATCCTGAGCGTGATCGAAGGCCCCGATCTGATCACGGGGCACGTGCTGCCGATCGAGGGGGGGATGATCCTCTCGCGCTAGCCACCCCGCGCACACCGGGATGGGCGGGCGGGACGCAGGGCTCCGACTCGCTCTAGGACCCGAGCGCGTTGCTGACGGCGACGCGCCCTTCGCGGTCGAGGGAGGCGCCGACGTTGGAGATCACATCGCGGACGGCGTCCACCACCTCGCGCTGATCCCCGTCGATGAGCTCTAGCAGCCGGGCCGCCAGGGCGTGCTCCACGTGCTGGATGGCCTTGCGCCCGCCTTCGGTGAGCTCGAGACACACACCGCGCCGATCGCCGGCCAGGGCCGTCCGACGCAGCAGCCCTGCCTCCTCGAGCCCGTTCACCAGAGATGTGAGGGTCGGGCGCGTCACCCCCACCGCCGTCGCCAGCGAGCTGGCGCGCTCGGGGGTTCCCGAGGCGGCGACCAACAGCCGGTACTGCGGCAGACTCACTCCCTGAGACTGGCAGGTCTGCTCGGCCACCCGCGCGAGACGGGCCAGCAGGCGGATGCCGCTCACCACCCCCGTGTGGAGCTGGCCCCCGGTAGGGATCGACGCGTGGGATCCAGCGTTCATCGAGCGCACCTCCAGCTACGAAGGTCACCAGTCTACGCCCCCGAGCCTGGACTTGACTACCCATCAGATCGCACGGCTCTACCTCGGGGTCAGCGCGCGGCCGTGGCTCCCGAAGGGCGGACGGCTACCCTGCCCCGCGTGGGGGAGACGGTGCTCATCACCGGGGCCTCGTCGGGAATCGGAGCCGCAGCCGCTCGCGACCTGACCGCCCGGGGCTTCGAGGTCTTCGGCACGTCCCGCGATCCGTCGCGCCTGGCTGCCGATGCGCCGACCGTCCACTGGATCGCCATGGACGTACGCGACGAGGCGTCGGTCGAGGCGGGTGTCGGCGAGGTCCTGACCCGCTGTGGCCACCTCGACGCGGTGGTCTGCAATGCCGGCTATGGCATCTTCGGCAGCATCGAGGAGACGCCGCTCTCCGAGGCCAGGGCGCAGTTCGACACGAACTTCTTCGGCATCCTCACCACGCTGCGTGCAGTGCTTCCTCACCTGCGAGAGCGGCGGCGCGGCCGGGTGGTCCTGGTGGGAAGCCTCGCGGGTCGCGCGCCCATCCCGTTCCAGGCCCACTACTCGGCGACGAAGGCCGCCACCGACGTCCTGGCCCTGGCGCTCTACAACGAGGTGCGTCCCTTCGGCATCCACGTGAGCCTGGTCGAGCCGGGCGACATCGACACGGCCTTCAACGACCATACCGACTTCGACGTCACCGAAGGCTCGGTCTACGGCGAGCCGATCGCGCGCTGTCGCCGCGTGATCGAGGAGGCGCTGCCGAAGTCCCCCGGGCCCGAGCGGGTCGCCCGAGCGATCCGCCGCGCACTCACGGCAAGGCGGCCGCGCGCGCGCTACCCGGTGGGCCCCGATGCTCCGCCCATCGTCCTGGCGCGCCGGCTGCTGCCCGACCGCCTCTCCCTCTGGCTCCTGCGACGCTACTTCCAGGTCTGACCCCCACGCCCGGGTGGATCTCCCCCCTGTGCTAGGTTGACCGCTTCTCCGATCCGGCCAATCCGATCCGGATCCTCCCTCACGCGGCTCGGGACCGACGGCCCGAAGCCAGCTCGAAAGGAACGTTCCATGGGAAAGAAGGTCTTCGTGGTCGGTGTCGGCATGACGAAGTTCGAGAAGCCGGGCAGCCGCGAGTGGGACTACCCGGACATGGCCGAAGAGGCCGGCAAGAAGGCGCTCTCGGACGCCGGCATCGAATACTCCGAGATCGAGCAGGCCGTCGCGGGCTACTGCTACGGCGACTCGACCTGCGGTGAGCGAGCCGTCTACACCCTCGGCCTCACCGGCATCCCCATCTACAACGTGAACAACAACTGCTCGACCGGCTCGACCGCGCTCTTCATGGCGAAGCAGTTCATCGAGGGCGGCCTCGCCGACTGCGCGCTCGCGATCGGCTTCGAGAAGATGGAGAAGGGCTCCCTCGGCATCAAGTACACGGACCGCACCAACCCGATGGACAAGCACGCAAAGGTGATGATCGAGGAGCGTGGCTTCGAGAAGGCTCCGGCTGCGGCGCAGTTCTTCGGCAACGCGGGCCGCGAGCACATGGAGCGCTACGGCACGAAGCCCGAGCATTTCGCGAAGATCGGCTGGAAGAACCACAAGCACTCGGTGAACAACCCCTACTCCCAGTTCCAGGACGAGTACTCGCTCGAAGACATCCAGAACGCGCCGATGGTCTTCGCCCCGCTCACGAAGCTCCAGTGCTGCCCCACCTCCGACGGCGCCGGCGCCGCGATCCTGGCCAGCGAGGAGTTCGTGCGCAAGCACGGGCTCGAGAACAAGGCCATCGAGATCCTGGGCCAGGCCATGACGACGGACTTCGAGAGCAGCTTCGACAAGAGCGCGATCAAGCTCGTCGGCTACGACATGACTCGCAAGGCTGCGGAGAAGGTCTACGAGCAGGCGGGCATCGGACCGGAGGACGTGGACGTGGTCGAGCTCCACGACTGCTTCTCCTGCAACGAGCTCATCACCTACGAAGGGCTCGGGCTCTGCCCCGAGGGCAAGGCGGGTGAGTTCATCGACTCCGGCGCCAACACCTATGGCGGCAAGGTCGTCGTGAACCCCTCGGGCGGTCTCATCTCGAAGGGGCATCCCCTCGGAGCCACCGGACTCGCGCAGTGCTCGGAGCTGACCTGGCAGCTGCGCGGCGAGGCCGAGAAGCGGCAGGTGGAGGGCGCGAAGATCGCACTCCAGCACAACCTGGGCCTGGGAGGAGCAGCCGTGGTGACGGCCTACCGGAAGGCCGACCTCTAGGCCACGCGCGTCCGCACGGCACGGGAGGGCGGCCGGGATCGCGATCTTCGGGTGGATCGGCTCGCCTGCCATGGACAGGGGCAGGGGCAGGTCGTCCAGGTCGGGGAAGTTCAGGGCGCCGAGGCCCACGCGAAGTGGCCCGGTGACCGCGACCGGAGCGAGAACCGTGTCCGCGCACGAGTCGAGTGGGCTATGTAAGAGGCGTGGAAACGCAGAGAGTCCTGATCGGCTGGAACGAGTCCGTCGACATTCCCGAGTGGGGCATCAAACGCCTTCGCGCCAAGGTGGACACCGGCGCGAGGAGCTCCGCGCTGCACGTCGAGAACATCGAGGAGCTTCCGCGCGGACGGGTTCGATTCGACGTCGTACTCCACCGCTCGAAGCGAGACCGGCGAGTGCACGTCTCGACGCGGATCTCGCGACGGGGCCGGGTGAGATCGAGCACCGGACACTACGAGTCGCGCATCTTCGTGATCGCACATCTTCGAATCGGACCGGTGGCACGCGACGTCGAAGTGAGCCTCGTGGACCGCGAGCGGATGATCTTCCGCATGCTGCTGGGTCGCACGGCGCTCTCCGGGCCCTTCCTCATCGACCCGGCGCACAGACAGCTGCTCAGAAGGCATCCGCGCTTCAAGAAGAAGATCCGCCGGAAGCGACCTCGACCTGAGTGACGTCTCCGAGCACTTCCTCGATACGATCCGCGACGTGGTCCGGTCGGTCGAAGCACGCCACGTGATAGAGCGCGTCTCCCTCGTTGACGAGGGGTAGGACGGTCCGCCCGATCACCACACCCTCGCGGGATGCGCGAACCTCGAACTCCTCGTGTCCCAGGGGGTCCGCCACGATGCCGAGGGTCCGTCCGCTCGAGACGACCGCACCGAGGCGAATCCTGTCGCGCAGGATTCCACTCTGCGGCGCCCTCACCCAATAGCTCGAACGCGCGACGAAGGGCTCGGGGGACATCCCCTTCTTCTTCGTGCCCGGAAGCATGTCGAGAGCCCGCATCACACGCACCACGCCGCGCACCCCCGCGCGAATCGACGACTCGTCGAATCGGAGCGCCTCACCCGCCTCGTAGAGCAGCATCGGGATCCCCCGCTCCATCACCTCCTGGCGCAGAGAGCCATCGCGCAGATTGGCGTCGAGGATGACGGGCGCGCCGAAGGCCCGTGCCAGCCGCTGCGTCTCCGGCTGGTCCAGGCACGCCCGGATCTGTGGAAGATTCGAGCGGTGTATGGCCCCGGTGTGCAGGTCGAGCCCGTGCGTGCTCCGAGCCACGATCTCGTCCACGAAGAGGCGCGCGAGGCGTCCGGCCAGGGAGCCCTGCTCCTTTCCGGGAAAGGAGCGATTCAGATCGCGCCGGTCCGGCAGGTAACGACTCAAGCCGATGAAGCCGTAGATGTTGACCACGGGAACCGCGATGAGGGTGCCGCGGAGCCCGCGCAGGGGTCGGCGCAATACGCGGCGAATGATCTCGACGCCGTTGATCTCGTCGCCGTGAATCGCCGCACAGACGAAGAGTCGCGGACCGGGATGCCTGCCGTTCACCACCTCGACGGGAAGCTGCAGCTCGGCCCCGGTGACGCGTCGGCCCACCCGCAGGTCGATGGTCCGGCGCTCGCCGCACGGGACCGCCACACCGCCGAGGACGAAGGGCTCAGTCATCGCCCTGCGGACCCGCTGCGGCCGGGGGCTTGCGCAACCGCGGTTCGCGCCGGCGCTTCTTCGGAGGGACGAGGCCCTTCAGCGTCAGTGTCTTCCCGAAGCACAGCAGCACGTCACCGGCCAGGATCTCGCGGGTGGGGCTCGGGTTCGGAATCGCCACGCTCTCGCGCTGGATCGTGAGCACCACGATGTCCCGTTCCCGCAGCTCGGAGCTCGCCACGGTCTTCCCGCACAGCTCCGAGTTCGCGGCGACGGGAACCTCCATCACCCCATAGCCACTCTGGAGTGTGAGGCGCTGCCGGATATCGATCTCCGGGAAGAGGACCTCCTCTTCGATCAGGCGGATGATCTCGCCAGCCACGTCGATTCCGGTCGATGCCTCGATCCCCTCGAGGCCCGGGGACGAGTTCACCTCCATGAGGATCGGGCCGTCCGCCCCTTCGAGCAGGTCCACGCCGGCCACGCGCAGGCCGAGGATCTGCGCGGCGTACACGGCGACCCGCGCGTACTCCGAGTCGAGCTCGACCGCCTCCGCGCTGCCACCGCGGTGGATGTTGCTGCGGAACTCCTCGCCCACGGCGGTGCGCCGCATGGCCGCGACGACCCGATTACCCACCACGAAGGCCCGGATGTCGCGCCCCCGGCTTTCCTTGACGAACTGCTGCAGCAGCACGCTCATACGGGCCGGGCCGGAGAGGGTCTCGATCACCGCCTCCGCCACCTTCGTAGTGTCGGCCAGGATCACACCCACGCCCTGGGTCCCTTCGAGCAGCTTCACCACCACCGGCGGCCCGCCCATCCGCTCGATCGACGGCAGGATCTCCTTGCTGTGGCGCACGAAGAGGGTCCGGGGAATCCCGATCCGATGGCGCGACATGACCTGGAGCGCGCGCAGCTTGTCTCGCGACACGGAGATACCGTGAGAGGGATTCACGCAGAAGACACCCATCTGCTCGAACTGGCGCACGACGGCGGTTCCGAAGAAGGTGATGGAAGCTCCGATGCGCGGCACGACCGCATCGAGCTCGGAGAGCACGCGATTGCGGTAGTAGAGGCGCGGCTTTCCGCGCTCGACCTCGATCGTGAAGTCCAGGGTGTCGAGCACGCGCGCGCGATGCCCACGCGCCTTGGCCGCCTCGCGCAGCCGCCGCGTCGAGTAGAGACGGCTACTCCGCGAAAGAATCCCGATCTTCACCACGATCCCCTTTCGTCGAGGACGACCTCGCCCCCTCGCCTCGCCGATCCCGATTCACTGCGGCTCCGAGCATCCCCACTCGCCAGCATCGGACGCTGCACCGCGCCCGCGGATGGGCGCACCGCCAGGGTCCGCAGCTCCACATGCAACATGCCCTTCGCCGGGACGGTACCACGGAGCACCGCCAGCGCTCCCAGACGCCCGAGACTCGAGAGCACGAAGAGCCACAGGTAGCCCAGGCCCTGGGCGCCCAGAATCGAGAAGAGCCAGCCGCCGACGACGGAGCCCAGGCCGATCGCAGCGGCGTTCACCACGTTGAAGGCGGTCAATACACTCGCCCGATCGCTCTCCCTGATCCCTTCGAAGAACGAGAGCAGTGTTGCAAGCTCGAGCGCGGCCCAGGCGAAGCCCGAGAGGAGCTGGAGGGCGAGCAGATAGGGGAATGCGTCCGAAACCAGCCACAACGCCGGCAACGGAACGATCCCCACCGCACCCCACCAGAGCAGGAGCCGGACCCCGCCGACCTCGGCGACGCGCCCCAGCAGGGGCAGAATCGCCACGCGCGCCAGGAACGCCGACGCCGTGAGGAACATGAAACGGGCGTAGGAAAGGTCCAGGGGCCCGAGCATATAGGGCGTGAAGAAGGGCGACGCGACGTTGACCACGGCCTGCATGACGAGCAGGTAGACGAGCACCCGGCCCGAGCCTGCCATGCGGATCGACTCCAGCATCGCGGCGGGCCGCAGCGTCTGGTGACGTTCTGCGAGACCCGGCAGCTCGCTCTGGCGCCCGAGGAACCAGGCCGAGACCGAGCGGGCACACAGCGCGATCGCGAAGAGCAGACCGAAGATCGCGAGCCCGGTCTGCTCCCCTCGCCCCCAGTGGAGGAGCAGTCCCCCCGTCAGGACCGTCGCGAACAGGGAAGCCTGGCAGATTCGCGCACGATTCGCGAAGAACCGGGCGCGGGCTTCGCGCGGCACGAGAGTCGTCACCCAGGCGTTCCAGGCGGGGCTCGTCGCCATGCCGAAGCCCCAGTAGGCCATCGTCGAAGCCGCGAGCCACGGCAGGCCGATCTTGCCGAGGACGGCGCCGACGACGAGCGGCACAAAGCTCAGCGCCTGCAGACACGCGCATGTCACGACCCAGCGCCGGTAGGATCGCATACGTCGCACGCCCCAGGGCGTCGCGAGCTGGAAGATCGCTCCCGCCAGCATCGGAAGCGTGGCGACGAGTCCGGCCACCACCTCTCCGAGGCCGGCAGCGAGCGCGAACGCCGGAACGTAGGTCTCGCCGACGCCGACCATGGCGCTGAAGAAGACGCCATCGGCCACGATCGCACGGAGGTCGGCACGCCCGCCCGCGGGCGCGGCGACCTCCGTCGCCGGTGCGCTCGCTGAGATCACGACTCGGTCCGCATCACGCCGCGGGGCCGATGGGAAGCTCTCCCGAAGGGCACCGCGCTCTCCCTACTCCCTGGCGCTGAACTCGCTGATGTCCAGCTCGAAGTCGCCGCCGTCCGTGAGGCTCAGGTTGCCCTCGGCGTCGTGGGTGTAGCCGATCTCGGCGAACCCGATGCCCCTCGGAAGGACGTTGATGATCACGCGGTTGTCCAGTGCGAAGAGCCTCGTGCGCAGCTCGGGCTTCCGGGTGAATGCACCGGCGCCCGTGTCGTAGACGAAGAGATAGCCCTTCACGCGCAGGACCCGGTCGCCGAGTGCCTCGATCTCGCCGATGAAGTGTCTACGCACGTCATCCGAGAACAGTCGACGCTCGATCACGTGGATGATCTCTCCGACCGCTATCCAGTCCAAGGGCACGCCTCCGGCCGCTTCGCGGGGCTGGGAGTCGGGCGTGGAGACGGCCGAGACGGACGGCCCTCGGTCAGCGCCTCGAGCCAACCGCGCGCGGAGGCTTCCTCCTCCTCCCAGACGTAGAAGCCGGGCCCGGAAGCGACCCATCCCCCGCGCTCCCGGAGCAGAGCCGGCGCCATGTCCAGCCTCACGAGTCGCGCTCCGCGAGCTCGGCGCGGGTCTTCCCCAGCTCGTCTTCGAGAGTGTCGATCTGTCGAAGCAGGTCCTTTACGACGGCATCGTCGAGCCCCTGCGGCGTCCGCAGGCCGCCCGCTGGCATCGTCCTTCCGAAGCCTCTCGCGCAGCTTCTCGTAGCCCTCGCGCAGCTCCGAGAGGCCCTGGGCCACGGCGTCGCTCGCCTCGTCGAGTGCGGCGGCCGTCTCGCCACCGAGCTGGCGAATCCGTGTGCCGAGGCATTGATAGCGCTCTTCGAGCTCTCGCCAAGAGGCTCTCGCCTCCATCTGGCCCAGATGAACCTGGAGACGCAGCTCGTCCCGAGTCCGCCTCAGCTCCTCGAGCTCCCGCCGCAGCAGGTCTCGATCCTCGCCCATGTCCCGTTCTCCGGCACGCCGCTCGCATCGATCGGAGTGCGCTGAAGATGTCGCTGCTTCCAACAGCAACCTCCATGCCAAAGGCCTCGATTCGTCGCGGGCCGCGACGGGAGCCCAGCCCGCCCGGCCGCGCAGGACGCCGGCTCCGATCGGAGCCACGCCCTCCGACGCGACCTAGCGTCTCGGGCGAGGCGGCGGGTCCACCAGCGGCGGGGGCTTGGGGCGACCGGGACGCAGCGGGCGGTGCGGCGGCTGAGGCTCCACGCCCTGCTGGGCCTCCTCGGGCTCACAAGGCTCCCGCTCCACTTTGGGATCGGGTCGCGGCTCGCGCTCCCGAGCACTCACGGCTCGCCGCGCTCGTCGCCGTCATCCGTGGGCGCCAGGGAAAGCTTCACCTTCTCGGGTTCCAGCGCCAGGACCGACAGCCGTTCGGGTCGCCGAACGTCCTGCGCCCCGACGGAGAAGGTGCGCCGGCCAAGCCTCGCCAGGTAGGCATCGACATGCACCACCACCTCCTCGCCCTGGGCGAGCAGCAGATCGCGGCGCTGGCCACGCAGCGTCACCGTCACCGTCTCGGGCTCCAGAGCCTGCAGCGCGAGGTCCCCAGGCAGATTCTTGACCTCGAGCCGCGCCGCGACCTGGATCTCGCCCGGGTCGGAGCCTGGAACCACGACCAGCCAGACCGCTACCGCAGCCGCGAGCGCCATCGCCGCATCGCGGCCGACCTGCCCTTGCCACCAGTGCCCGGTCTCGGAATCGTCCGAGAGCTCCGACTGCAGCTCGGCGACGAGATCCTCGGGCCGGGCGAGTACGCGGATGGCGCCGTCCCGGGCCACCGAGATCGTTCCTCGCTCCTCCGAGACCACGATGCAGGTCGCGTCACAGCGCTCCGCGAGCCCGAGGGCGGCCGCGTGGCGTGTTCCCCCCGGCCCCAGGGCCGCGTGGTTGGCCGACAGCGGTAGATGGACGGCGAAGCGGTCGATCGTCGCTCCACGAATCAGTACCGCGCCGTCGTGGCCGGGAGAGCTCGGGTCGAAGAGAGAGAGGAGGAGCGGCTCGCTGACCCGACCTGCCAGCGCGACACCGCCCTCCAGGTGGCGTTCGAGCGGCTCTCTGCCCGGCAGGACGATCAGCGCACCAGTGCGCGTCGAGGCGAGCCTCGCCGCCGTCCGCACCAGGAGATCGAGCGTTTCCGTCCGCGCCGGGCCCTTTGGGCGCCCCGCCCGCCAGCTGCCGAGCTGCTCGAAGACCCGTCGCAGATCCTCCTGGAAGACGACGACCAGCACGAGCACGAGCACGGCGAAGAAGCCCTGCAGGATGCCCGCCGAGAGACGCAGCTCGAGCCCACGGGCGACGAAGTTGACGACCCCGAGCAGGGCCAGGCCGGCCAGGGCGGTCCGTGCGCGCGTGCGGCGGAAGTAGCGGATCGCCAGCCAGGCGAACACCGCAACGAGCGCGATGTCCAGCCCGTCTCGCCAGCTCGGGATCGGAATCCAGCCATGCATCGAGGCAAGCAGGATACAAGCCTCGTGCCAAGGAGTGCAGGCTTGAAACGCCACGCCCATGGCCGATACGCTGGCCGCCGCGAGGGGACGTCGCCTGCCGATCCGGATCGGAGGTGGAGGCTCCGGCCCTCGAATCCGGAGGCCCGAGCCTTGCTCCTGAGAACCCTGGTTGCCGCAGAGCCCGGAGAGCCGCGGCAGCGGGTCATCCGCGCTCTGGCAGACGTCGGAGCGATCGTACGTTCGGCCGACTCGCTCGAGGAGCTGCGACGGCGACTCGCCCAGGAGCCCTTCGACCTGGTGATCCTCGATCGCGGCTGGTCCCGCGGCGTGGGACCAGCTCTCGTCGATGAGCTCCGGGAGCTCCCCGAGTGCCCCGAGGTGATCCTGCTCCTGGACGAGGAGGACGCGGAGCTTCGCGCGGCGTTGCTGGCCGCCGGCGCCTACGCCGTGCTGTATCGAGAGCTCCCCGAGGCGCTCTTCCGGGAGGCGCTGACGTCCCTGGCGACCCGGAGGCTCCAGGAGAGCCGCGCGCGGCTCCAGCCGGTCCCGGACGAGGAGTACCGCCTCTCCGACTACGCGACGCGGAGCTCCGCCATGCAGGAGGTGCTCCGCTCCGCGCGCCGGATCGCCCAGCGCGACACCACGGTGCTGCTGCTCGGCGAGACGGGCGTCGGCAAGGGGCTGCTCGCCCGCTCCCTGCACAACGAGGGTCCGAGACGCGACGGACCCTTCGTCGCCATGAACTGCGGCGCGTTGACCGAGACCCTCCTCGAAGCCGAGCTCTTCGGCCACGAGCGAGGCGCCTTCACCGGAGCCGACCGCGCACGCCGCGGCTACTTCGAGCTCGCGCACCGGGGAACCCTCTTCCTGGACGAGGTCGCCGAGATCCCCCTCCACCTGCAGGTGAAGCTCCTCCACGTCCTGGAAGAGCGTCGCGTTCGTCCCGTCGGATCGGAGTCGAAGATCGACGTCGACGTCCGCCTGATCGCGGCGACGAACCGGGACCTGGCCGAGGAGGTCAAGGAGGAGCGCTTCCGGGCGGACCTCTACTACCGACTGAACGTCGTGACCCTGACGCTTCCGCCGCTTCGGGAACGCCGCGAAGACATCCCCGAGATCGCGGTGAGCTACGTCGAGCACTTCCGGTCCCAGACGGGCTCCGAAGCCCGGAAGCTCTCCGACCGGGCGATCGCGGCGCTCCTGGCCTACCCGTGGCCGGGAAACGTTCGCGAGCTGGCAAACGCCATCGAGCGGGCCGTCATCATGGGGACGGACGCGGAGATCCGGGTCGAGGACCTGGCCGTGGACATCCAGACGATGTCACCGGAGCCCACCGGCGACCTCCAACGCGCAGCCCGGGTGGAGGTGGATCCGAGCTGGAAGATGCGCCGCTGGGCGGACGTGCGGAAGCAGGTGATCGAGGAGGCCGAGCTCTGCTACCTGCGCGAACTCCTCGAACATACGCGGGGCAGGATCGGCGAGACGGCGACGCGCGCGGGCATGGATGCGCGGTCTCTGTACCAGAAGATGAAGAAGTACGGACTCAGGAAGGAGGACTTCCGCTAGCGCGGAAGTCGGGACTCGAGGGGGTCACGAGCCGATCGCCTCCTCGACCTCGTCGTCGGGCGCGGCGAGCTGCAGGCGCAGCCGCTGCACGCGCCGGCGCGAGGCATCGATCACCGTGGCGACGTAGGCCCCGACCCGGACCTTGTCTCCATTCCGGGGCAGGCGGCCCAGCCGCGCCGTCACGTGGCCCCCGATGGTGTCCTCCTCCTCGCGCTCGCCCTCGTCCAGGACCAGGTCGAGGCGATCCGCCACCTCGGGCAGGGACACGCGTCCGCGCAGCTCGTAGGTCCCATCCGGGAGCTCGACGAAGTCCCGCTCATCGTCGTCGAACTCGTCGCCGAGCGGCCCGACGATCTCCTCCAGGGCGTCTTCGCGGAAGGCGAGCCCGATCGCCGTGCCGTGCTCGTCGAGCACCACCGCGCAATGCTGGCGCGCCGCCTGGAGCTGCCGCAAGAAGTCCGCGAGCGGCATCGTGTCGGGTACGAAGAGCGCCTCCCGGGCGAGGGCCCGGAGATTCGGCGTCTCGTCACGCAGGGTCGCATCGAGCACGTCCTTCGCATGAACGATCCCGACGATCGTGTCGAGCCCGAGATCACATACGGCGAAGCGCGAGTGGCCGCTGGTGCGGATCCGCTCGAGGTTTTCCGGAAGCGGATGATCGAGGGTCAGGAACTCGACGTCCACCCTGGGCACCACGATGTGTCGGACTTCGAGCTCGATCATGCGGAAGAGGTTCTCGCTGATCTCGAGCTGCTGCTCGGTGATCTGTCCGGCACTCGCCGAGAGCGAAAGGATGCTGCGGATCTCCTCGGCGCTGTGGCTGGCCTCGTGCCCAAGATCGGCCGGCAGCCCGATCATGCGGAGCAGGCGGTTGGAGATCCAGTTGATCGCCGCGATGAAGGGCCCGAATACCCAGGCGAAGGCGCGCAGGCTCGGGGCGGTGGCGATCGCCATCCTCTCGGCCCGCCGGAGCGCCCACATCTTCGGGGCCTGCTCGCCCACCGTCATGTGGAGCGTCGTGATCACGGCGAAGGCGATGCCGATCGAGACGATGGGGAGCCAGCCCGCCTCGGGCGAGATCGGCATGCCGAGAGAGGTGGCGGCCGCGATCAGGAGCACCGAGACCGCGGGCTCCCCCAGGGCGCCCAGGATCAGACTCGCCAGCGTGATACCCAGCTGGCAGGCGGAGAGGTATCGGTCCAGGTGCTGGAGGATGTGCCGAACGGCCGCCGCCCCGCGGCTTCCCTGGTCGGCGAGGTGCGAGATGCGCGATTCGCGCACCTTCACCAGGGCGAACTCTGCGGCGACGAAGAATCCGTTCAGCAGAACGAAGAACACGGTCGCGCCGAGCCGCCACGCGACACCGTAGAAGTCGAGAGATGCGTGGGGGTCGCTCAAGGCAGTTCCCAGTGCATGTTAGCCGCGCTCGAGAGCAGGGGGCGTGCCACCGGGAGCTGCGCCCGCCCACGGCTGTCCTCGGCGCAGGCCGGGTTTCGGGTGCTTCCACCGTCGATCGGATGCTCGACCTCCGAGGGCGCCACCGCGCCAGCCGGCTGGGCGCCAACCGATGGCCAGAGGCGCTCTGCCACGACCCGGCACGCGAATTGCTCCCCTTCCCGCGATCGTACTCGAATCGAGGCCCGAAGGAGGGCAACCCGTGATCAAGGCCGAATACATCTGGATGGACGGTACCCCGCTGACCCGGAAGCTCCGCTCGAAGACGAAGGTCCTCGAGAAGGGCTCCTGGCTGGATCGCCGGGCCGAGCTACCCGAATGGGGGTTCGACGGCTCGAGCACGGGCCAGGCCGGCGGGGAGAGCTCCGACTGCATCCTGCACCCCGTCTTCCACTGCCCGGACCCCATTCGGGGCGGCGATCACCTGCTGGTGCTCTGTGAGGTGAACGACGCGAAGGACCACCCCCACGAGACGAACACCCGTGCCCTGCTGCGCCGGCTGCACGAAGGCACCGCGAGTCAGGAGCCCCTGTTCGGGATCGAGCAGGAGTACACCATGTTCCGCGGGAGCCGCCCGCTGGGCTGGCCCGAGGGCGGCTACCCGGCCGCGCAGGGTCCGTTCTACTGCGGCGTCGGTGCGGACGAGGTCTTCGGACGCCCCATCGTCGAGCAGCACCTCGAGGCCTGCCTGGCCGCGGGACTGACGATCTCGGGCGTGAACGCGGAGGTCATGCCCGGCCAGTGGGAGTTCCAGGTCGGCCCGGAGAGCCCGCTGGAGGTCTGCGATCACCTGTTGATCGCACGTTGGCTCCTCTTCCGGATCGGTGAGGAGCACGGGGTCAACATGTCGCTCGATCCGAAGCCCGTGAGGGGCGACTGGAACGGCGCGGGAGCCCACACCAACTTCTCGACGCGCGCCATGCGCGAGGCGGGTGGTTTCGCCGTCATCGAGGAGGCCTGCCGGCGGCTCGGGAACCGCCACGACATGCACATCGCGAACTACGGCGAGGGCATCGAGCGACGGCTGACCGGTCTCCACGAGACCTGCCCCTACTCCGAGTTCCGCTGGGGCGTGGGCAACCGCGCCGCGTCTATTCGGATCCCGCTGCAGGTGGCCAGGGCCGGCCGGGGCTACCTGGAGGACCGGCGCCCGTGTGCGAACATCGACCCCTACGTCGTGACGCGCCTGCTCCTGGAGACCCTCTGCGGCGCTGGCGGTGACTGAGCAGGGAGGGCGTAGATGACGCAGGCGGCGCTGGAATCGCTGGTCCGAGCCTACGCGAGCGAGGCCCCGAACGACGCCGCGCGGGCGCTCCTGATGCTCCCCGCCGGCTGACCCGAATAAGATGCCGACGGACCTGTTCCTGCTCGCCCTGGGCATGGCGCTGCTCGTCGCGGGCGGGAGGGCCATCGTATCCGGCGCCTCGCAGCTGGCCAGCGCGCTCGGGATCTCGGAGCTGGCGATCGGGCTCACGGTCGTGGCATTCGGCACCAGCGCGCCGGAGCTCGCGGTCAATGGGCTCGCAGCGCTGCGGGGCAACACGGCGATCGCCTTCGGCAACGTCGTCGGCTCGAACATCGCCAACATCGCCCTGGTCGTGGGCCTGTCGGCGATGGTCCGACCCGTCGTCATCGAGAGCGCGATCGTCTCGCGAGAGATCCCGATGATGCTTCTGGCCACCATCGCCACCGTGATCCTGGGACTGGATCGGATTCGGGGCGAGACGGAGGTCTACGACCGCGCCGACGGCGCGATGCTGCTGCTGCTCTTCTCGGTCTTCCTCTACTACTCGATCTCCGAGGTGATCGGGAAGCGTCGGGCCGACCCCCTCGTCGAGGCGGCGACCCAGCACTCGCCGGCGGGAGGGGGGGCCGTCGGCCGCAACGCGCTGCTGGCAGTCGTGGGGCTCGGAATCCTGGTCGTGGGAGCTCAGCTGACCGTCTCCCACGCGGTGTCTCTGGCCGAGGCCCTGGGGGTTCCACGCGTGGTCATCGCCCTGACGGTGATCGCCGTGGGGACGAGTCTGCCGGAGCTCGCCACGAGCCTGGTGGCCGCGTCGAAGGGACACACGAGCCTGGCCCTGGGGAACGTCGTCGGCTCGAACATCTTCAATCTACTGTTCGTCCTCGGAACGACGGCGGCGATCCGCCCCGTGGAGGTCCCGAGCCTCGGCGGCGACGCCGACCTCGCGGTGCTCGGCGCGTTCTCCCTCGCCCTCCTGCTCCTCGCCCTGCGTCGCGAGGCCCGCATCGGGCGCGGCGCAGGTGCCGGCCTCGGGGTGGGATATCTGGCCTACGTCGTCTGGCGGTTCTCGGCCTGATGGGCGGGGCCGCGACGCCGGCGCAACCTCGGACGACGCCTCATTCGCGCGGTATCGCTTCGCCGACCAGGCCCTCGTAGGACGTCTCCAGCAGGTCACTCCCGACGATCCCGAGCTCCGCCATCAGGAAGTCCACCTTCGCCTGCTGCGCCGCCTCCTGGATCGGCGTGCCGTCGAAGACCGCCTCGAGCTCGACGAAGTTGCCGAGGCCTTCCACCCGGTCCAGGTGGATGCGGACGTTGTCGAGCAGATGGATCTCCCGCTCCTTGCGCACCACCCGGTGTACGCCCAGCAGCCGGGAGAGCAGCACCTTCAGCGCCTCGGGATCCTCGACGGGCACGACCTGGTAGTCCGAGCGCGTAGGCTCCCTGCGGTCGGGCCTCAGGTAGGGGATGAGCTGGCCACCGGAGAGCGACGATTCGCGCAGCTTGAGCCGCCCGGTCCGGGTGACGAAGTAGGTGTCGACCTGACGGTCGAGCCCCAGAGGGGTCGCACCGATGCGCCGGGCCACCGCACGCGCCGCCCCGAGATCCGCGCAGCGCGCCTTGATCTCGAGATTGGCCCGG
>Ga0209536_100002837_pt1 | contig 28082 bp, 20 predicted proteins | sample DeeMarSeWOR28_12_FD_187461 | JGI IMG/M metagenome (GOLD analysis project Ga0209536, IMG submission 187461) | Marine sediment microbial communities from White Oak River estuary, North Carolina - WOR-2-8_12 (SPAdes) (version 2) | ecosystem: Environmental > Aquatic > Marine > Intertidal zone >... | reverse complement strand
TCGGCGCTACCACTACCAGCAAAACTACCATTTTGGTAGGCATCGGAGTAAAGCGTGCCGCTTATTGTTCCGTCCACGTTCATAGTCGCATACATAGTAAATTCCTCTCTGATATTTATACCTCTCACAGTCGAGCTGAACGATCCAATAGCATCAAAACTCGAACTCGACACATTAGTAACCTCGATTGCTCCACTTGATACTGTGTCCTGCGCAGCACTACCGCAATTAGAAAAGGTACTACTGGCGGTACCTTGGTATTCTCCAACCAAACCAGTTCGCACGCTCAATAAAGTAGAATTTAAATGGTTCTGCGCTTCTTGCGCACTTATATCTGTAATGTTCCGAGCCCCTTCAGTCAGTGCGTTCACTACAGTTTGCACATTGGTTTCAAAATTGACATCGGCAAAGTTGACCGATTGACCTACGGCGAGTTCCCTTACCGTTTGATTGATGCGTATGCCGTTAGATGGATCTGCGTCCTCATCCAACACCTGTAGAAACCGGGCAATATTGATGGCGGCTTGATTGGAGGTACTACTAGTACCGGCCAAATTGACCGGACTCATTAGATATTGGGCCGGGGCAGAACCCAGACTGATATCACCGATAAAAAATTCTATATTGCCAGAGCCATAGCTAAAGACGCCGTTAGCATCGGTAAGGCCACTACTGCCGTTGGAATGTTCGTACTCCAGGCCTTCCACGGCACTGTCCAGAAACTCCCCTTTGGTAATCGTTAAACCGGTTGGCGCGGCGGGACTACCACCGTCGTCACCTCCGCTACAACCGGTTAAGAAAAGAAGCATAACTGCACATAAGGTACTGAATTTTCTTATAAGTGTCATAGAATCACCTGTTGGTTTGAAAAAAATCGCCCTATTGAAAACAAAATTCAATGATATTACAAAAGATAGCTGCTGCTTATATTAATAATTAATAACATCAACACCAAATATCCGAAAAAGGAATAATACATTTTAACTATCAGGGTTTGCCTTCCCTAGATCACAGCCTCAATCTTTTACTACTTATTTAGCTTCGCGTTGAGCCATTCGACCGGCAGCGGTTTTGTACTTCCCGATTGCCGGCATGTGTTTACCCACCTTAGCCAAGCCGAACTTAGGCATATTGTGGTAGATACATTCATAGCTTCCTTGGTTGATTACATAGGTCTCGTGCCAGATACCCACATCGCCGTTGCTGCCAATTTTTTCGTTGAACTCTCGCCATGCGGGAAGGTGCTGAGTATTCCGGTTTGTGGCGTAATCTCTAAGTTGTTCGAAAGACTTCCAGTATTGAATGAGTAGCGGGTTGCGCCCGAACCACGCTTCGTGACTTAGAAAACCGAGATTGGGATTGGCGTAGAGTTCTTTGATCATCTTGGCCATTGCCAAACCAACCGGTAACCATTTGTGTATTTTCAATGGCTTATTGATTCGCATGCCAATCAAGAAAACCACAAACTCACTTTCCATATCAGCGGTCATACGTTCTGCATAAATCTGTTCCATCGTAGCGTAACCCAAAATCGTTGAATCAGGGGAAATATATTCAATAAATAGAAATAGTTGCCTTAACCACACACATTGTCAAGTAATGTGCAATTCTCTAACGCCCCAGACTATGGGGTGAATCACCCTAAACTAATATGATATCCTACCGAAATACCATAAATATCCGGATAAATAAGCGTTTGAGAAGAGGTAAAGAACGATGGGGCTATATAAATTAAATAATTGGGCATTGGTACTGTTGATTGCGCTGCTGAGCGCCTGCGGGGGCGGCGGTGGCGACGACAGCGAGCCCACCGACGATGTTATTACCTTTAATCTTGATTGTAGCGCCGCCATGGCTTATAGCCCAAGCAACGCTCCGAATACCATTGATTCCACGAACGGTATAGCTGGTACCACGCTGATCGTATTGCACGGTAAGACCGGTACGCCATATGGTGGCCACTTGCAATCCTTCTACTCCGGCATGGCCGCGCAGGGTTATGACGTGATTGCTCCCTACATGCCGTGGTCGGGCACTAGTTGGGACGGTGATTTGTGCGAAGCCATGGCATATATCGATCAATTGGCCGAGGCGGAAATTGCCCAGGGCAAAGATGTAGTCGTGGTTGGTCACAGCATGGGTGGGGTGCATGCTTTGATCTATGGCGCCACCGAGCCACCGGCTGGAGTTAAGGCTATTGTCCCTATCGCACCAGGGCATATGCCCCATCAGGCAATAGGGTTTCAAAACACGGTAGCGGCGGATGTCAGTCGCGCCAAAACTCTGGTTGCCAACGGTGACGGAAACACCACGGGTTACAGTTTCATAACTCCAAATAATGGCATCAAAGTGACACTCAACACCACGCCGAACATCTACCTGTCGTATCACTCGCTTGATCAATTTCCTGACATCCGTGGCGTGCTCCCTCTCATCGAAATACCGGTCTTTTGGGTCGCCGGCAATCAAGACAATCTGACTACAACGTATAACATGGCTGGCTTGTTTGGCGAGATCAACAGCGCCAACAGCAAATATGAACCTTTGGAAGGAACTCATTCAGGTGTTGTGGCGAATACGCCAACGCCTTTGGGTGCTTGGTTGAGCGGCCTAGGCATCTGAGCATCGCCGCCGTGGATCGGAACTGCAGTTCCGATCCATAGTTCAGCGGTTAATCGCTCTCACTTAAAGCCGACCAAAAGTCCATCTGGCGGAAACATAGAAAAAACTGTTTTCTGAATTTACGTTGCCCGAGGCTTCTATATCCGCATAGATCCAACCAATCAGGCGATACCACACCACGCTATAGGCGAAACCGATTGCCTTAAAGTCGTTCTTGTCATCTGAAAAACGCATACCCACATTCTTACCGTTCAAATACCCCACACCACCGGAAATTCCCAGTGCCTTCCATTTTTTCCCATACAGCAATGCAATTTCGTTAATCGTGGCAATCTTTTTATCATCTTCACATACGGGATCTAATTCTGTTGCAACTTCCACTGAACATTCACCCACAATCTCAAGATAGTCAAAAAACCATATGTCTCTAAGAGTGTATAACGTATTTGATTTCTTCAGCGTCAATCCCACGCTATACCCGATTCCCGATGCCTCGCCGCCGTTATAAAAACCTGCGCCAATATACGGGGCAAACACAGTCGTATCCGCAGCGGCATCTGAATCAACCTCGGCAGTGGCGATACTGGGAATAGCCGTAAATACAAGCATACACAATACTGGAAATAAACTTTGATATCGAATCTTAATTCGCATAACCGGGCCTATTGAGTTTTAATTTTCGCAAGATTCCAGACTAAATCTGCTTGACTTGACAACTATTGCTACCCATTTGAGATGTTGTTTTGTACCCCAGTCAGGGATGAGAGGTCAACTTATTTCGAGGAGCTATTACCGCGTTTAGAAGTCTAATTGTTCGCCGAAAGCACAACTTTCTACCGGTTGACCACGACACCTGTCAAACCGAGGCCTGATGTATTTTTTCTTTGCAATCATGCAGTTAGACCACCATTTAAACATCCACAACGAAGCGGTGCAAAATCAATCGTTCTCCGAACACACAGAATTTTGTTAAACTGCACGAAAGCCTTAATAGAATTGGTTCGTCTATGTTACCCACTACTTCGGAATCACCCGAGCTCATCGCTGGAAAATATCAAGCAACCGCTTTGCTAGGTCGCGGCGGCATGGGTAAGGTATATAAGGCGACGCATACTGCGTTAGGCCGGGAAGTGGCTTTAAAAGCCTTGCACTCTGAACTTAATAGTGACCCGGATTTCGTAAAACGCTTCTTGCGTGAGGCCAGGGCCATGGGCAAGCTCAATCACGCCAATATCATTCGTGTCTTTGACATGTTCGAAGATCAAAACACCTACTATATAGCCATGGAACTGTTTGAGGGCAAATCCCTGCAGCAGTGGGTGAAAGATCATGGTAAACCGGCGTTGACTCAAACACTACACTTTATCTCTCAAGCCGCACGAGGGCTGGCCTATGCGCATGCACAAGGGGTTATCCATCGAGACATAAAACCACAGAATATTTTCGTTAACGATCATGGTGTCACCAAGATCGGTGACTTTGGGATCGCGGCGACCAGAGACGATTCCATTTTAACGACTACCGGACAATTTTTCGGCAGTCCGCGTTATATGTCACCGGAACAGGCTTGTGGAAGGGCTACTGACCAACGTAGTGATTTATATTCATTGGCAATGGTCTGCTACGAGTTAGTAACGGGCAAGAATCCTTTCGATAACAAACTGGCGATAGCCATAGTGGGCGAACTGGTCTACGAGCAGAGCGAGCTGCGTTTAGATTTCCCACCTGACATTCCACAGGATCTGCAAAATCTAATCCGCATTTCCTTGTCAAAGAATCCGGCAAACCGCCCCCAGACGACCACGGATTTTCTCACCGCATTGGAGTCGGTGCACAAACAGATCACCACTCACCGGGCGAACGCTTCAGACACGGTGACTAACAAGTCAAGCTTTAAAATCCTTCCTGGCGCCGCGCGGCACCATCAAATTAAGCAGGTCAAGCAAACAAAACGCATTGGTATTTTCACGAAGTCTTTCATTGCATTACTGGTCGCAAGCAGCGCAGTTTTTGTCTGGCAACAGCGAGAATTGATCCAGGAGACTGTTATCGATTCACTACCAAGCAACCGCAACGCATTACTGGTAGAGACAAACCAGCAATTCGCGGAATTATTGAAAATGCACTCATCCGTCGATCAAGTTCGCTTGGATGTAGAGAAAGCCAATGGCAATCGGTGGGCTGCCGACACGTTTGAGTCTGCAACAATACTACACAATAAAGCGGAAGCACTTATAAACGCGGCGCAAATAGCAATGCACCAAAAAAAGGCTGCAGATGCGCAAAACGATATATTGATTGCACATCAACATTTACGAGACGCAAAAGATTTGTATGCCAAAGCCCACGATGAAACGACACAGCGCATCAAACAGAACACCGCCGCGGAGAAATTCGCGGAACTCGAAAACCTTGCCGCCGAGGTGCAACAGCGCATAACGCTGGCCCAAAAAGCGGACGCACCCATCTATCAGCGCTCGCAGTTTGCTGAGGCTCAGCGTGAACTGACTGCCGGTGAAGCGCTGTTACACAAAGCGCGGCAAATCGCTCAAACCGATACAGCCAGTGCTATTGAGTTGATAACAGAGTCTACAGGGCATTACATGAGCGCTGCGGATTTGTTCATCAGCGCGGCTGAAAATGCTAAACAAGCGGCGATCAGCGAAAAGGTAAAACGCAAATACGCGCAGTGGCAAAGCGTGTTGTCTGAGCATGAAGCAATCCAACAAGGTGCGCAATCCGCCGATGCGCGAATCTACGTACCGCAGAGGTACGACAACGCGGTTAAACGCAGCGAACAATTAAAGGTGCTAGAAGCGGCTATCGACAAGTCCATGGATTCCGGTAATCATACGATCGCGTTGTCGCAATTGGAGGAAGCCACCAAACTCGCGCAGCTTGCTTATCGCGACTATGTTGAATTGTTGGCTGAAGCTCAAACAGTTAAAAACGCAGAACTGGAAAAAGCGGCAAAACAGCAAACGCAGATTGAAACGCGGCCGCCTGAAAGACCAACACAACAAGACATAGACACAGTGGAAAGACTGCTCTATGAATTTGAACACGCTTATGAAAATAAAAACCTGGACTTGTTGAAAATGATCACCGATATGTCCGTGATCCGGCTGGATTCGGTTGAGAAAGTTTTCAACCGCTATCGAAGTATCGACATCACTATAAATGGTTACTCCGTATCCGGCAAGCAAGCCACCGCCGAAATACAAATTACCCGGTTGGTTAACTTGGATGGAACGCTGGAGACACAACTACCATGGCGCACCAGTCGCCTTTTGATAAACAAAGGCCACAACGGCTGGCAACGCATTACTTGGGAATAAAGCTCCGCCTCCAACTCCAACCGTAACGCGCCGTAGTATGGGCACCTCTTTAACACAGCTAGTTTGGCGAGGGGCCTATAATTGAGATTCTGCCTTGCCCGCTCGAAGAGCCACTCCCAGAAGAAGCCGAATCGTCACTACCGCCGTCACTGTTGGCTGCGGCAACCGCCAGTGCACCGACGAGAATACCCGCGGCAATCCAAGCCCAGATGTATCTTTTGGCCTTAGGTTGGTTCTCATCAGGTTGCGATGGTTCTTGTTGTTCGGCATATTGCAGTGATCCCTCGCCAGAGTCTATAGCTATGGTCAATGGAAACAGTTTTCCCGCTCTTAACATGGAGTTGCCGCTTAGATCCGTGGCTTGAATGTAATATTCCAGGGCCGGCGCTTTCACCTCACTGGCGGGCAAGGTTACTGAATACATGTGTGCTTGCTGATCGTATACATGCATCTCTACCGGAATATATTCATTGGCACCTTTCACACGATAAAACAACGTCACGTTTTTAACGGCGTTATTATCGGTCACTTGCGCATAAATTGTCGCCGGGGATTCCACCGGGTGTGGTCCATCCAAGGCTTGATGCACGATTTTTGGCGGCGTATCGTCGGGAGAAGTCGCTTGATTGTTGTCAGATGAATACGCTGTTGATGCACAGAAGATCATGAAAGTTGCGATGAGCTGGATGTAAGTCTTCATGTATCTTCCTCTGTTTTTTTTGATGAGCCTCGAAATTGAATACAGTGACAATTAAAAGATCCCTAAGCTTTTATGCTAGTTTGGATCTACTGGAGCGGCCTTTTATTATAACGCACACTTTCTCAATTAATGACCCCCAAAAAACCAAGGGCGCCACTGAGACGCCCTTGATTTGCAACTCCCTAGCTATCAACGCAGCTACTGCGTTTCACTAAGCGTCGGTGCTACTCCGCTGGGCCCCGGGGGACCATAAAAATATGCCTTCATAATGTCCAGATCAGCCGTGTCCACCGTACCGTCACCGTTAAAATCGGCGTTTTCATCATTGGTACCGAATACTTGGCGTAAAATCGCAAGATCGGCTACGTTAACGATTAAATCATTGGTCAAGTCAGGATCGCATATATTTCCGAATCCGTCATTGTCTGTATCACGTTGATCGCTGTTGGCGACCAAGATGCAATTATCCGATTTGTCGGGGATATTGTCACCATCGGTGTCGGGATTACTGGGTCCCGGGGGACCAAAAAAATATGCCTTCATAATGTCCAGATCAGCCGTGTCCACCGTACCGTCACCGTTAAAATCGGCGTTTTCATCGGCTGTACCGAATACCTGCCGAAAAATACCGAGATCAATGACATTAACAATAAGATCATTGTTCAAGTCAGGGTCGCAGAAATTGCCGAAGCCGTCATTATCCGTGTCCCTTTGAGCGTTATTGGCAACCAAGGTGCAGTTATCCGATTTGTCGGGGATATTGTCGCTGTCGGTATCGGGTTTACTCGGCCCTGGGGGACCAAAAAAGTATGCCTTCATAATATCAAGATCGGCATCATCCACCAGACCATCACCATTAAAATCGGCGTTTTCATCATCCGAGCCGTATACCTGCCGGAACATGCCAAGATCGACAAAATTGACGTAAAAGTCGTTGTTTAAATCAGGATCGCAGATACTACCGAAACCATCGTTATCAGTGTCACGTTGATCACTATTGGCAACGATCACACAATTATCGGACTTGTCGGGGATACCATCACGGTCGGAATCGGGGTTACTGGGACCGGGAGGTTGAAAAAATTGCGATCGCAATATACCCAAGTCAATGTCGTCAACCCGGCCATCGCCGTTAAAATCCGCCACGGCGTCGTCGGTTCCATAGACCTGTTTAAATAGCCCCAGATCCGCCGCATTGACGATACGATCGTTGTTCAGGTCTGCGTCGCACAGGCTGCCATAACCGTCATTGTCGGCGTCACGCTGGTCACGGTTTGCCACAAAAACGCAATTATCGAGGAAGTCGATGACTCCATCACCATCGGAGTCCGGGGCATATTCCGGATCCGGGATAGCAAGGTCGCTGGTAGTGCCCTGAGCGGCCACTGTTGGTATAGCAATAACTGATAAAGCCGTGAGCGTTAATAACAGCCGGATATATGGCGATTTTATTAACGGTTTACTAGATGAACTTCTCATGACATTTTCTCCATTTTTTATTTAGCGCAATTAGACAGCCGAAACTTTGAATGCAACTTCAACGTCTTAGGTACGGAACCGCGCCAGTGCCGACCGCTTCCCCACCCCTTGGAAAGACACGAGCGAGCAATTCCGCATACGGGAACGATTATTGATGAGTCACGTTTAGCGTGCTATAGCGATGCGATGAACTGTCGTATACGGCGATGAATTGCTTACGCGAGGAGTGAATGGCCGCAAGCTGCCGACCGCTTTTGAAGATTTGAAAACCTAGTTAGGGATTGGTGTGGTTTACACTACATTTGTTTAAACAAATGTGCATACGCGCGACTGACAACCACTGGGTCACTGATACCCAGCATGCGCAGTTTATAACCTCCATTAAGAGTGCGCGAAGCACTCACGATATGAGAAACGTTGACTATAACACCCCGATGCACGCGCCAAAACACCTCCGGGTCCAACTCCGCCTCCAACTCCTTGATGGGTTTACGGATTATCCATTCGCTGTGCTCCGTGACGACGCTGGTATATTTGTTGTCGGATTTAAAATAACGGATTTCATCCACGGGCACGATGTGCACTTTATCCTGCTGTGAAGCCTTGATCCAGCGAATATAGTTACCGCTCCTCGCCGCCGGAAAAGTGTTGTTGATCTTGTCGATGATGGATGGCCAACTTTGATTGGTAAATTCGCCATTGTTGATTTTTTCTTTTAAACGGCCAACGGTTTTTCGCAACCGCTTGAATTCCAATGGCTTGAGCAAGTAATCGACGGCTTCCACTTCAAAAGCTTTTACCGCAAATTCGTTATAGGCCGTCACAAAGACTACGTAGGTATTACCCTCGATAAAACTGGCCACGTTGATTCCGGTCAAGCCCGGCATTTTAATGTCTAAAAACGCGACGTCGGGTTCTTCGTTCTTAATCGCATGCAGTGCATCAATACCGTTGCTGGCCTCTCCCACAATATCGATTTCCGGAAATTCCTTTTCCAGCACTTCTTTCAAATTGCCCCGCAGCGTATCTTCATCATCGGCGATTACCGCTCTAATTTTCTTCATAAGGCACCTCTATGATTGCCCGCAAGCCACGCGGTGTATTCGGCTCCAGAGATAACGCCGCCCTGCCTCCGTACAAAATCTGCAGCCGCTTTTGTATGTTTGTCAGCCCTACTCCGTCGCCACAATCATCGTTAAGACCCAAGCCGGTATCCGCCACCACAATACGCAGGCCGTTGGCAATCCTCTGCGCGGTCACGCAAACATCCCCGCCTTCTATGGCAGGCTCCAAGCCGTGTTTAATGGCGTTCTCCACCAACGGCTGCAACAACATGGGAGGTAATCGAATGTATTGCAATTCCGCCGGTACGTCAATGCAGTAGTTTAAGCGCTCCCCCATACGCACTTTATATATCTCAAGATAAGAGGCGATGATTTTAAGTTCGTCTTCCAAGGTCGCGCAATCGGCGCGGGTGTGATCGAGAGTGGCCCGCAAATAATGGGTGAACGATTGCAACATGGTTTTTCCCTTTTCCGGATCCTTGTCGATTAGGCTCAATATCGTGGACAAGGTGTTGAATAAAAAATGTGGCTCTATTTGCGCCTGCATACTGCGAAGATCGGTTTCCAGAATCTGCCTTTCATAGGTCAAGTTCTGAATTTGTTGTTTTTGCAAAGCCGATTCAGCTTTTATGATTCTTACACGGGATTTAATCAAGTAGTAAATGGCTGCGCCTATGCCTAACCCCAGCGCGGCGTATTGCATAGGAAAGTTAGCAAGCGATTGGTGATAAGTGGATGTTACAAACAGCAAAACGCCGGCGGCGGCAATACTAATCATTGCAATTGCGACAAAGGATTTACTCATTATGGATGCAAGTGGTATGGTTTAAAACAGGCCGGGCGAAAGCGCTTAATCCGCACACCACCCATTATAAGCAAGATTCTGGTATTAGTCGCGGCATTTTCACCGACTCAGAATCAGACGCCATCAAGCCCTATTGTCACGCGTTTCACTGAATTTCTATTTTGGCGAGTCAATTGTACCGCCACCCAAAAGGCTAAGGCCCTCCTCATCTTTTTTGCCGAACGCACTACGCAAATGTAAATCCCGTTGCGGAAAAGGTATTTCAATACCGTATTTGTTGAGTTTAGTTTCGACTTCCCACAGATAGTCCGCTTGTACGGCGGCCGGGCGTTTCACCGCTTCGGGAGTCAACCATACCACCAACTCAAAGTTCAAACTGCTGTCTCCGAATTGCACAAACCACACTTGAGGAGAACGGCCTTTTTTACCTTTTAACGTCCATTGCACTTCATCGGCGGCTTCCAATACGGCTTTTTTCACTAAATCTTTATCGGTGCCGTAAGCCACGCCGAAGGGCACATGAATCCTGCGGTGGGCTTCGCGCAAAGTCCAGTTAGTCACCCGGCCGGCCACGAACTCGGAATTGGGCACCAGGATATCGATATTGTCGTTGGTCGTTATGAGTGTGCTGCGCATATTGATTTCCCGTACTTCTCCCGCAACACCTGAAGCCAATTCCACAAAGTCGCCGACTTTAAGGCTTTTTTCAAACAATATAATCAGGCCGGCAACAAAATTGCTGATCAGTGTTTGCAATCCAAAACCGATGCCGACACCCAAGGCACTGGCAAATAACGCGAACTTGGTAAAATCTATGCCAATGGATGACAATCCTATAATGACACCGATTACCAGTATAATGTAGTGAACTATTCGGCCTAGCGTATACAGAGAGCTTTTACTGATGGCGGTGCGCCGCTCGCCGATGCGGTGCAGTCCTTTGCGTATACCCTTTGACAACCACCACGCTATAAACAAGATCAACACAATGCGTAACAATCCAAGCATGGTCACGGGTACTTCATTGATTTCAAACAATGTGGTCGTTAATAAATCCAGCGCCACCTGCCACGTCTGCTTGGCCGCATGCGTTGTGTCTTTAACACCTCTTTTAATCCAGCCTTCGGTGGCCTGCAGCTTAGCCGTTAACAAATCCGCAAAGTAACCCGAATTTGCACGCTCCTGCGACAACGCTGTTAGAGCCTTTTCTATGTTGTCAGATAGACCTAGCGCCTTTTTTTTCAGTGTTGCCACATTGGGATCCTGTGCCACCTGTTCCACCGTTAAGCCGGACGCATAGCTTTGTAGTCTTTGAGATGCTTTTTTCCAGGCATTCAAATTAGTATCTGCTTCGGTTTGCATACGGTCATAGTCCGAAAGCAACTGCCGAATCTCACCTGTATCGGTCGTTTCCTTCTGAATCAACAGCTTTATCAGCGCTTGGGCCAATCTTGACTGAATCGCTTCTAACCTTAATACAGCCGCTTCCACATCACGTTGCACACCCACAAGCACCGTATAACGCGCTTGGATCATTTGCAGTTCGGCATCATCCAAATCCAAGATCAAAATCTCGGCTTGCGTTTGATCGGATTGCGCACTAAGCTCCTTTTGAACGCTGTCATATCTTTGTTGCCATTGCTCTAAATCGGCAGCGCTAACCAGCAAACGTTGCGGAATAATGGCCAACTCCGCTTCAAGCTTTTCAAGCTCAACCGCAACTCTGCCCAGCAATAATTTCTGCCTATCTAATTCCACCCTCTGCAATTCCAGCTTCACGCGGCTGGCCATGAGCTCTAGCCCCTTGGTGAATCGATTCGGGTCGTTTTTTCCCATCTCCAAATATTGGTTGCGACGCCGTGATTGTTGTTTGCGTTCTTCTGTTATAACGGCATTTCTCCAATCGATATCCTCCTTGGAGACTTGGTAATCTTGTTTTGACTCTCGCCATGCGACAAACCGTGCCAACGCATCTTTTAAACTGTACGAATCCAACGGCGTTTGAATCGGTTGTCCAACGGGAACCTCAGCGATTTTAAGCTTTAAAAATTTATCTAGTTGTGAGTTAATTTGTGATACGAGCGGTGAATTAGCGGCTTTGTCCTTAGCGCTCATTTTCTCAACAAATGCATTTATCCGGCGTTTAGTCTCCGCTACCCGCTTACTAAGCTCATCGTTGCTCAATTTTTCCGCTGGCTCAAAATAACTCCACCAGTCAGCTGACAACTCCACCGGATTGGGCGCTACGGGCTCTGAAGATTCAGCAAACGCCACGGCCGTGGCCAAGCAAAAACACAACATCGCAACAACTGACTTCATATCAAATCCACCGGAATTTTCTAAACATCGTTAACAGTGCCACGATTATACCCCCCATCACTCCAAGCAGAATAAAATAACCCGATTTCGAATGTAGTTCCGGCATATTTTCGAAGTTCATACCGTAAATACCCGCTAAAAAACCCAGCGGTACAAATATAGTGGTTACTATAGTAAGAATCTTCATAATATTGTTAAGCCGGTGTGATGCCACCGATATATAGCCGTCTATAAAATCCGATGCCAATTCGTGATATAAAGCGGCAAGACTGACCGCCCGTTCTTGTTGTTCGTAGACATCAATGATCTCATGAATGTGCTCTTTGCGAATTGCCGGACAAGCAGTATTTTTTAAATCAGCGAATATTTGCTGATGATAGATAAACACGCGCCGGAATTTTTTCAACTCAGTTTTTAGATTGATAAACTCAGCGAGAATATCGTCGCTGGGTTTATTCACTATCTCGCTTTCCAACTCTTCCAACCGCGGCTCCAACTTAAGTAAAATTCCCAAGTAACGGTTTACCACCAAGCGCCCCAGACGCATAGCGATTACATCCAAACCAGTGGCGAAAAACTGTGGCTCATTGACAACCTCATTACGTATTTGCGTCACACTAGGAGAGTCTTCCGAATGCCTGGTGATTAAAAACCGTTCGCTAACGAAAATCGCCAATTGAATGGTTGAAAATTGAAAATCCTTGGACTCAGCGGGTAAGCCTTTCAGTAATAAAAACGTATGGTCTTCAAACGTTTCAAACTTAGGAGGATGACGAGTGCGTTGCGCATCTTGCACCGCCAAGGGATGCAGCCCAAACTGATTGGTCATCAATTCTTTTTCGTGGTTGGATTCATGTTCTGAAAAATCGACCCAGATAAGCGCCTGAGGATCATCCTGCCAAAGTTGTATCGGCTCTTCGCCACCCTTTTGTAATACTTGCTGGTTTGGATGATATAAAAGAACGTAAATCATTTTACTAGTTCGTGCCCAAAAATATTCACGACATGCCCCCTCGAACGTTAAAAGAATTTACCGATTACTTTTATCAACTTTAATATTAGTTAAGTAATAAACGGTTCACAATTTAGATACCGAGGTTCGTTATCAAGTCTTCTGATCTAGCCGCTTCAGCCAAAACACCATCGGCTTGGGCGTGGGTGAGGATTCGTCGAGATCTTGCCAGGTCAGCGTGGTGTGTAACTCCGGCCGTTTAAAGTAACCGCGCCGGTTCCAAAATTCATCGAGCGTTGCGTAATCCGCGGGTCGGCGCGGGTGATCAGGCGGTCGCTCGACCGCACAAAACGCCGACCAGAGGAAATCCCCTACGCGGCGCGCATGCGCCTCGCGTTCCTGAAAAAAGCGCACACCTATGCCACGGCCGCGATATTTGGGGAGTAAAACCGATTTTCCCAAATAGAATACTTGTTGCGGGTCGATACCGTACTCCAAAAATGGGCGTTTAATTTCATCTGTTTCTTGGCGCAAGGGCAAGGCCGTGGACGCGCCAACCACCTTTTCTGCGTCAAACACAATCACAATCACGCTATCCGGACTCGCCGTATAAGTACGTAGATAATTTGCCTCGTACGCCATGTCACCATCGTACAGATAAGGATATTCACGAAATACCTCGATGCGCAGCCTTGCCACCTCGGGGATGTAACGGTCCACATCATTGCCAGTGAAGCTTTGTACCGTGATCGCGTTGTTCATATACGCTCCTTCGTATGAGGTTTACGGATGCCGGTCTTGCGGGGTGGGTAAAATGATCCCCGACTAAACTCTGTTAAAAGAATGCTCAACCTGCGCGGTTGTTCGATCAAACAGTTGTGTCTTAAGGCTAAGATAATTTGGTCGCACCGAAAAGCTTAACAAATTCTTAAACGTTTCTTAAGCAAATCTTACGGCTGTTAAAAGAGGGAACCATTCATGAACCTGTTTCGTTATTTAGGGTAACTCGAGTCAACCGTTTCATAAATTGTGTTCTATTCAGGAGGGAAACAATCATGGTTTTCAAGAAAAAGGTTTTGGCAGTGTCTGTTATTGCGGCAATGGCCGCGTTGGCCGGCTGTAGCGGCAGCTCCAGCGACGATTCCACGAGCAGCGGTGATAGTGAACTTGTGCAGGGTCGCATTACCGGATTCGGCAGTATTTTTGTTAAAGGTGTTGAATACGAAACCCATAACGCGAAAATTACCATCGACGGAAAACCCGGCAGCGAAGACGATCTTAAATTGGGTATGATGGTAACCGTGCATGGTAACTCTTCAGGCGCGCATGGTTACGCCGTTAGGGTGGACTTTGACGATGATGTGGAGGGCATCGTTACTGAAGTCAACCTGGATCAAAATGGTACAGGTACTATAACGGTAATGGGTTACACCGTGACGGTGGATGAGAACACTTTGGTAGAATTTAAAACCTCCGACATTACTAGTTTGATGCAAGCAATTTATGATTCTAATGCAGGCATTCAATATGTGGTCGAGGTCAGCGGTTATTCCGATGGGCAAGGCAACATTCACGCAACCCGAATCGAAGTGAAGGCGTATAATTCAACGGATGGAGTCATCGAAATAAAAGGTTTTGTGAAAAACCACAACGCCAACACCTTTATGATCGCCAATATGGAAATTATGCACAACAGTGCCACGCGTTTCGAACACATGACCACCGACATGTTGAACGATGGCATGCACGTGGAAGTTAAAGGACGAGGTTTTGACGAACAAGGCCGACTAATCGCCGAGAAAATCGAAAACGAAAGCGATAGCGGCATTGGCAGCGGCAGCGAAGATGACGATTACGAAATCGAAGGTGTAGTAAGTTCAGTAAGCGACACCAGCTTCCAAATGAACGGTCATACCATTTACTACGACCAAAACACCAACGGCATGCAATATGTGGCTGAAAACGCTTTATTGGAAGTAAAAGCGTATCGCGACAGCCAGTCCCGCCTGGTTGCCCATAAAATTAAGGCCGATGAGTTGGATGATGGGCACTATAAGAGCCATAGCGGTCTCGAAATGAAAGGTCTGGTTGAAGCTATCGATACTTCAAACAATACCCTGCAAATCATGGGTAAGACTATCCATGTTAGCGCATCCACTATGATGTGCGATGATCATACCCAGATTCGTTACTTCAATTTGCAAGATATTGATTTAACCATGGGCGATCATTACGTTGAAGTCAAAACATACCTTGACGATACCGGTAATCTGGTAGCTAGCAAGTTAACTTATGAGGGATCAAACAGTAGCAACATGGATGAACTGGAGGGGCCGTTAAGCATCGATGAATCCGGCACTCATGTGATGGGTATTGTCATCGATTTCGGAAATCTCACAACTCCGATGCATGGTGCTCGCGTGAAAATGAAAGGCACTTATAGCGGCGGTATCTTCTACGCGAGTTCAGTAGAAACGGAATCCAGTAGCGATTCCAGTTCAGACGGCTCTTACAAGTCTCACTAACCACACTCGCAAAAACCGGCAGGCGATTGCCTGCCGGTTTTTTCTTTTTTACATAACTAAAATCATGCTAACGCAAATAAGCATAACCTTCGCGTTGTAATCTCACGATCTCGGCATCTGCCATAGGAACCAAGGACACAAAATCCTGAATATCCTTTTTAGTATACCCCTGCATACTAGCAGAAGCTTTGCATACCCTGAACTGAATGATTTCCCCCAACGACAAGCTGCGGGCGCGAAGCATTAATTCTGGCTGTCGATTCTTTTCATTGGCGCCGAACAGTGGAATAGCGCCTTCATGGATGACAAAAACGATGGATGCCTCGAAAGGATCATTTTGATAAATATTCTGCAGCATGCTGGCACGATCAAGAATATGAGCCAATTCCTTTGGATCCGCGGTTGATACATCATATACGACTTTGGCAGGAGCATAGCGCCTTTGCTCGTCAGCGCCCGCAATAGCGGTAGTTACTAAACACAAGAAAATAACGGCCGTGATTCTAACTATCATAATGTATTCTCCGGTTTAGAGTTCTATATCAGGTCATCAACTGAGTTGCCGACGCCAGGCCATCTTAAAAGTCTCAACCATCGACCGCTACAGTGCATGGAGGCTTACCATCATATGCGATACCGGCGATGATTTCTCTTAGTTGCCGGCACGTTCAACTATTTGGATTATGTATTTTTTAGAACAATATACTTAAACAATAAAACAGAAATCCGGACAGAACTGCAGAAGCGGGGACCGTTATTATCCAGGCGGCAACAATAGTGGATAGATGACGGCGGCGGACCAATAAACGCTTGCGAGCTTTGCGTTCACGATCGGCACCATTGTTGGGATTCAAAGTAGCCGCCGCCCCCACAGGCAAGGCTTGCTCGGATTTCGGCCTGCGCCGGTTTTGGATAAATTCACGCAAGAATCCAACCCCAAACACCGCACCTACCGCAATGTGAGTCGAGCTCACGGGCAAGCCTAAGGCGGACGCTATGATGACCGTGATAGCAGCGGAGAGTGCGACACAAAATGCGCGGGTACGATTGAGCTTGGTGATTTTCTCTCCAACCACTTGGATAATCTTCGGGCCGAACAATAATAGGCCGGCAGCAATCCCCACAGCACCGATGGCTAAAACCCACGGTTGCAGATCGACTTTGGCGGAAAAGTGACCGTGTGCAACGGCGTTTACAATGGCGGCTAATGGACCAACGGCGTTGGCAACGTCGTTCGCACCATGGGCAAAAGACAACATTGCCGCAGCGAATATCAATGGAATAGTGAAAAGTTCATTCACTGATTTACGCCTGTTTTCCAGGTTAACCGCCGCCTTTTGCACCGATCTTCTTACCGTGAAATAGACCAGAAAAAAGGCGGATATACTGATTAGCAAAATGACTTCACCATCTGGTTTCCAAATCTTCTTTAACCCCTTCATGACAAAATAGGTGGCAAATGTGCTCGCCATAATAGCCACTAATATGGGCACCCAGCGTTTTGCAGCGGTGATTTTGTCTTCTTGGTAAAGTACCGCTTTTTTCAGGAAGGCGAGAAATATCGCCGCAATCACACCTCCCATCACCGGCGAAATCACCCAGCTTGCGGCTATAGCCCCCATAACCGGCCAATTTACCGCAACCATGCCGACCGCAGCGATACCAGCCCCCATTACACCACCAACCACGGCATGGGTTGTGGATACCGGCGCACTAAATACCGTTGCCAAATTTATCCACAGGGCAGCCGCCAACAACGCGGACATCATAGCGAGAATAAACATGTTGTTATCAGCGATTACACTGGCATCGATGATGTTTTTGGACACTGTAGTGACAACGTCTCCGCCGGCAAACAACGCTCCCGCCGCTTCGCAAACCGCCGCAATAATCAGCGCCCCAGTCATGGTAAGCGCTTTGGAGCCCACCGCAGGGCCGACGTTATTTGCGACATCATTGGCGCCAATATTCAATGCCATATATCCGCCAATAACTGCAGCAGCTATGACAATCAGATCTCCGTCCACGCCCGTGGTTTGCGTAGCGGCAAAAATCCACACCGCCACCAAAAAGAGCAACCCTAAGCCCAATTTTAGATTTCGTTCCCCCAAACTGGCCACCGCCTGCTCCAGCTGGTGAAAGCGTTTTAAGTCTTTATCAACTTTGGATTTGTACATGAGAGTCGTTATCGTGTTTCTAATAGCTTCCTGGACCGCAGCCATTTTTATTGGAAGATTGTAAGCCAAACCAGTGAAGATCGAAATCGAAAACAGCCTGAATCAGATAAAAAACTGTCATGAAATAAATCTTTACTCAATTGCCATTGTGGAAGTGACTTTGCGCGCTTTGACGTCGGGGAAATCTATTAATTGGGAGTGCACTAGAGAAAATTTAACCAGGCCATTGGCCTACCAGTGTGTAAAAATGACGGAAAATCTATCGATGTTTACGGCAACTTCTCATTTTAACCACTCTTTGCTGACGAATCCTGTCGTATTTGGGACATATTCTAACCCTCCCCGCTTGAGAAATTTTTCAAAATATTCCCTTTAGTTGACGGCACTCAATTAATGTTTTCTAAATATTTTATAAACTTTCCAAACATTTAGTGTGTCCCAGATTGGTAGTCAATTATTATTGGAATAAATTTTATGTACGCTGGCTTCTACCACCTTAACGCAGATCCCTTTTGCCTACGCCCTGATTCAAGGTTTCGCTTTTCACACGCCAGTTATAGTAAGGCCAGGGCGTATATGTTGTACGCACTGCAACGTGCAGAAGGATTTGTGGTGGTCACCGGCGCGCCTGGTACCGGCAAAACCACACTGATTAAGGATATAGTAGCCACGCTGACCCGCTCTAATTACAACATTTCCCACCTGGTGACCACCCGCTTGAGTGCTAATGATTTGTTGCGCTCAATAGCGTATTCATTTGGCATTGCCAACGAAGGCATGGATAAAGCCACTTTACTTAGCCGCCTGCAGCTCTATCTATTGGAACAGCGTCGGGCTCGACGCCAAACCTTACTCATTGTCGATGAGGCGCAAGATCTCTCCCGAAACGCCTTGGAAGAACTGCGTTTGCTTACAAATCTAGAAGAAAACAACGAACCACTGCTACAAATATTCTTAGTCGGACAAAAACAGTTTCTGCGGCTGATGCAATTGGAGGTCATGGAACAGTTCAAACAGCGTATTGTCGCTGCCTGCGAATTAAAACCGTTGAGTTCTCATGAAATTAAAAACTATGTATTGCATCGCTTGAAGGTAGCGGGGTGGAAACAAGATCCGGCACTGGACAGCAATATTTTCCCCCACCTAAGTCATTTCAGCAAAGGTGTGCCGAGAAAAATCAATCAGATTTTGAGTCGCTTATTCTTACATGGTTACGTGGAAGATAGACATAAATTGAACGCCGGCGACTTCAGCGAAATCATTTCTGAAATCAAATCCGAGCAATTGTCGATGTCACTGTTCCAAACCGGCAGTTTGGATGAATCCAGCGAACCCCGCAACCCTATATTAAAGGTCTACAGTAGCGCTCACCATTAGACCTTCATTCGAGATATGCGGAAGAACTATATTGCACAGTTCGCCGCATGCCTCACTTACTGCCAGCGCAGTTTTAGGTATGGCCAGCGAGGAATATTAAATTTTATTCGTGACCAAACTCCCGCATGATCAGAAGGCCATAAGCCGGACGGTGTTTTATCCACGGGTTTATCACCGACAGTATTGGCAAGTACAAAAGCATCATCTAACGCTGCAGGATCGCCATCGGTACTGCGCACAAAGATATAATCAATGCGCATGTACAGTGCTGATGCTTCGTTATCCAGTAGTTCATCCTGACAACACGTGTAACCCACGGAAGGTTTGCCAAAACGATGTAGCCAGACATCAATAAAATTAGAAGCCACTAGTTGCATATAAGGTGGCACTGCACCGGTTATCGGTTCAACCTCATCTTCGGGAGTAGAGTTAAAATCGCCCATTAACACCACCGGCAGATCAGACTGCGATAATACATTGATCAACTCTTCGGCTTGCAATGCTTGCACCAGCGACACCGGTGGTGGGCCCGGTAATTCCAAATGCGTGTTTGCCACCCGATACCATTGACCGCGCACTTTGGCATCGACGGCGGTATAGCCGCGGGTGAAGTCAATGACAAAACCATCTATGGGTATTTGCAAATTGATTTGAAAGTTTTGCGCTAGAGGATTTTTCGTTTTGATGGATTTGCGGGCGAGAATAACGTCGTGATCCGTTAATCGCACGTCCATAAACAGGGGGCCTGAATCACCCACTCCCGCAAACGCTGGCACTTCCACATCCGCGTTTTGCACAATGGCGGCGACCTCATAATGCATGCCTTGCTTTCTCAGCGCCACGAGTAAAATATTTAAATAATCGTATAAGACATCCTCCGCCGCGATGGGATTGCCTAAGAAAAAATCACCAGGAAACTGGGTTCGCAACAAAGTCACTTCCTGCAATCCGATGACATCGGGTTTTACACGCTTTATTTCCTCGGCAATCGCCTTGGCACGTTCCGGGAAATTCGTCTGTTGGATGACTTGCAAAGTTTCCGCAACGGCGATAGGAATCTCCGCCGGATCTCCCACATTGACCACCCGTAATAAATCCGCTCCAATATACAAATTCTGGGTCATAACTTTGATGGGGCCGCCGCTATCGCGGTTGTCACGTTCGTGAGCCACTGTGGGAAAAGCCCACCAGAGGCCGAGCAATACGAATAGTGAAATTTTTAACGATTTTTTTAACATGCTTTGCCTCCTTGTATATTGGGTGTGCATTCTTGGTACTGCACACAACCGCTCGCCGGTTTAGTTATTAATCCCACCAACGTGTTCAATATAAAAGGCTAACATATACCTTTAATGCTTAGCGGATGCTTTGATGAGCATCAATGAATAGCTAGATTTCAGATAGGAGAAATTGTGAGCCACCCTCGCCCTCAGCTCTAGAATTAGTTTTTCACAGCCTGTAGTTGAATCAACGTAATTTCCGGTGGCGCCAATACCCGCATCGGTGGTCCCCAGGTTCCGGTTCCACGACTTACATACAGCCAACTATTATCTTGCAGTTGTGAAAGCCCAAAGGGTGCCGTATAGAACAAATGAATCAACAAACCAAATGGAAATAATTGCCCGCCGTGGGTGTGTCCTGACAATTGCAAATCAAATAGATCAATGGATTCCTGTTCGACGCTGGGTTGGTGTTTTAACAATATGGTATACAGCCCATTATCGAACTTCTGCAACAATGCCGGCTCATTAACACTGAAACTGTGCACCCTCCCCTCCACGGCAGGATCATCAACACCCACCAAGTTCACGGCGTTATCGACAGTGATCCCGGTGTTGGATAACAAGGTGAAACCGATACGTTCTGAAAATTCCCGCGATGCTTCCAATCCAGCCAGCGCTTCATGATTCCCATAAACAGCGTATTTTCCATAACGCGCCTTGAGACCGGACATGATCTCCCCCAAGGCATTCAGATGATCCATTTGCATATCTACTAAGTCGCCTGTACAAACTATAATATCGACATTGAGAGCATTGATTTCGTCAACGATTTTCTGAAAGTACCGCTTGTTACTCAACAAACCTAAATGCAGATCGCTGATCTGAACGACTTGCAGCGGCGTAAGAATTTTTACTGACATAAAAGATAACCTTTCGACATGAATCCGCTGGGACGCGAAATAACCGTAGCCGCTCACTAACAACACTACAATAGCTACCACAACGGTTCGCCAAGGTGATATCAAACCGGCATGAACAAGGTCGTATTGTGTTTTGCTTATAATCCAGGCCAATCCATCGATGGGAATAGATAAAACAAAAAACAAAAACACCATCCCCATCCAACTGAAACTTATAAATGCCATTGGCTCTGCAAGTCGGATGACGATATTTCCATGAGCGAATATCTCCACGATAAAAATGGAACAGCCGAGCAGCGCGAGCACGGTAACCAGTAAACTGTGGTATTGAGGAAAAAGCGGCGCCAGCTTTATATAGGCGTAGTAATGAAAGCCACCGTAGAGACTTATAAAGACTATGACCGCGAAGGCAAAGATCGCCGTGTTCATATAGTTAAACAGTTTCTGTGTTTCAGATTAATCGGAGGTCCTCAGGCATATCGACTTTATCGGTTATTAATGGGAGCCTGAATGAACGACATTGACGTCATTCGCTCAAAGTAAAATATTTTAAAATCAAAATAATCATAAAAGAATAGACACCCAAATACTTATCCTGAATCGTTTCGTGCTGTTCTCGAACCTTACTCATGCTGAACAACTTTCACAGCCAGCAACGGACTTGACCGCGTCTGAAGCGGAGCACGATCCCGCGCGGCTGAAGATCGAAGTGATGGAAGGTTTGTTCGTGCTTAAATATTGGCTTTATATACAATTTGGGATTTTTTTGTTGGCTGAAAATATATAACAACCGTTCTGGACTATGCGATTCTTCATTAGCAATCGATGATAGCTTGACAATGCCTTTATTAGCTCTATTGCAGTGCTCTTGGCTGGATACAGAAAAGCGCAACAACGATTTTTTATTGTTGCAATCCAAAATCAGCCGATATCTAGATAGATTCGCCTTCCATGGGGATAAACGATCCTTCCATACAAGCAGATATAAAAAGGACATATCGGAGCCACCCGATATGTCCTTTTATTTATTACTACAGTTTTGTTTACTTATGTTGGCAACTTATCACTTCATCCATTAAAAACTGCCAGCGTTAACTCTATGGCATCCACTACCATTGCCGTCGCAATCCCTGTTTTGAGACACAGTACCATTACTTCCGCCTATGTGATCCCCTTCGCGACGGAAATCACCCGCGTGGCAACCTGCACAGTCGGGGGCATACTGCGGATCCCTGGGATACGAAACGTTTGTATCATTGTTAGTGTGGCAGTCAATACAAGCAGCTTTACCCGCTCTGTGGTCGCCAGGATAGTCGCCGCAAGCGTTGTACCTGTCGCCAGTGGTGCCGGGGCAGTGATCAAATGTGCCCTGATCCCCCCAACCGGTGGTTGTATGACAAGCATCGCAATCCACACCACCAGTATCGAAATGTCCCTGTGTTGGCTGACCTGTAGCCGTAGTGCCATTGTGGCAACCTAGACAATTCGGATCCTGTTGCGCATTAACTTCACTATGATCAAATGTACCGCCAACGAAGGTATCAGTCGTGTGACAGGCGGAACAATCCAGATTGGTGTCGACGTGATCCGTCGGCTTACCCGTAGCGCCGCTGCCATGACACCCAGATCTATCGCAATCGCTAACGATGCCGCTGTGGTCGAAGTTTGCCGGTATAAAACCGGTGGTGTTATGGCACGCGTCACAATCTGCGGTAGTGGTCACATGTCCGTCTAATTTGCCGGTAGCGAATCGACCATTGTGACAGGCCTCGCAGCTGCCTCCGATTTGGTTCGGGGCATGATCAAACGTACCTGGTATGAAACCCGTGGTTTTATGGCAAACATAACAATCATCATTGGTTGGTACGTGATCAATGTGTTTTCCTATGGCGGTATCACCGTTATGACAATCGACGCAACCGCTTTCGATGCCCTGGTGATTAAACTTGGCGCCAGCGAAAGCCGTGGTGTTGTGGCACACTGAGCAATCTTGGTCAGTAGTCACGTGACCCTGCGGCTTGCCGGTTGCACCATCACCATGGCAGCCCGACCTTGCGCAATTGTCTACATAACCTTCATGATCGAACACGGCTGTAGTCCAGGTACTTCCCGCGACATGACATAAAACGCAATCCGCGTTTGTCTGAACATGAAGATCTGGGTTTGCGGCTATTATACCCGCGGTCGAATTTGCATCGTGACACCCTGCCCTTGCGCAGTTAGCAACCAGGTTGGTGTGATCTTCAAAAGAATTTTTGAAACTGACGCCGTTAGTTGCAATGTCAGAAGTAGTATGGCACGCACCACAGTCAGTGTTCGGATTTTCTATATGAAACGGTGTAGCCGGAGCCCCTAATGCGCCAATGTCGACGTAGTTCCCATTGTGACACGAGGCACAATTGCCTGTGATGCCCGTATGAGCAAAGTTTGCGGCATCAACGAACGTATTGGTTTCGTGGCAAAAGTGGCAATCCTGGTCCGTTGGAATATGGCCGCTTGGTTTTCCAGTGACAGTGATCGTATCAGTAGTAAATCGATCATTGTGACAACCTTCGCAGCCGCGGGTAGTGGTTGAATGATCAAATGTTGCCCCTTGCCCTTTAAAACTAATATGGGTGGGTTGGTGACACTCTACACAATCCGCCTGAGTGGGGATATGAACCCTCGGCTTACCAGGCGCAACCGCATATTGACCATTGTGACAAGTATCGCAGCCACCGGTTATGCTTGGGTGAGCATTATTGTAAAAATATGATCGTTGATTTTCCGGCGTTGCAAAAGCAGGATAGACATGACACGTACTGCAATCATCCTGTGTCGGTATATGAGTTGTCTGCGGCTTGCCGGTGGTGATAACACCGTCATGGCACACCGCGCAACCACTATTAATGTTCGAGTGATCAACAGTCGCATCCGCAAAGGTATCCGTGCTTGTATGACAGTCAGAACACTCCTGACCGTCGGGCGTGGTCGGAATGTGATTCACAGGCTTACCTGCGGTGACTGTGTCATTGTGGCACGAGGCACATACACCGGTGACAGGGCGAAGCGGGTCATCAGTGGCGTGACCAAAAACTCCGGTGGTAAAGCTGCCGGGGGTGTGACAGAGTTCGCAATCGTTACCATTTGTGGGAATATGAGTTTCACCCGCTGCGTATATGCCGGCGGTCGATGCCGGATCGTGGCACCCTGATTCCGCACCGCAATTATCCACGATGCCAGAGTGATCATAAGCGCCCTGAAAATCTTCGGTGTTATGGCACGTCCAGCAATCGGTTCCGGCTTGAGCCACGTTTTGGTGAGTTGGGGTATCCGTCATCTCCCTGGCACCGGCTGCAACATGATTTCCATTGTGGCAGGAGTCGCACCGCTGTATTGCTGGATCAACTCTATGATTAAAAACACCACCGAGGTCGAAGCTACGGATGCTATGGCAAATACCGCAATCGGTATCGGCAATACTGTCGTTGTTTGCGTCGGGTATTACAGGATGGACTTCAGATTGTCCGACTGCGCCGTTGCCGTGACAGGAGTCGCATCTTTTACCAACAACATCTGGACCGGTGTGGTCAATATCAGCAAACGCGGGTGAAAAACTCTCTGTGGTATGACAGAAGCCACAGTCGGTTTCGGTAGCAATATGAATTTCATGCTTGCCTCTAGCCACTTTGCCGTTGTGGCAAGCCGAGCACGCACGATCAATACCGGTATGATCAAAGCTGCCGTCCGGCCCTACTTCTACAAAACTTGTGGTAGTGTGACAATCGTCACATTCGGCGTTTGTCGCGACATGGAAAATGGATTTACCGATGGCGGTCACACCGTTATGACACTCACTGCAGATGCCGTTGATGATTTCTTGATGATCGAAGAACACGGGAATCTCGAATCCTACGGTGGTATGAGCGGTATGACAGGCTTGACACATATTGCTTGTAGCGATGTGGTCTCCGGATTTGGTTACGGCTACATTACCGTCTTTGTCATAGACGTAATTGCCGTCATGGCAGTTGACGCAATGAGATGCTAATCCCGGATGATTCCATTTTGGTCCATCGGGATCATCACCAGCATTTGCCCTAACAAGTACAACTGCTACGTCGCGGGCACTGGCACCGTTATTAGTGACCACCAGCTCCACCAGGTAGGTTCCAACGACGTCTGCGACAAAACTGGCCGTGATTGATGAGTCATTTTGTAATTCGGCTTTACTGAGTTCAGGTTTTGATGTGAAAGACCATCGAAAAGACGTTGCGCCCGGTGTTGAATTGCTTCCATCCAACGTCGCCGTCCGGTTCTTTCCATCCCCACGATCCAGTGAAACGACTTCTATTGGTACCGGTCCGGCTTGAATTGCCAAAGGTTCTGTCGTTATTCCGCCTGTAGGTCTATCTCCATCGCTTCCGCCTCCTCCACAACCAGCGGCAAATACAGCAAATATAAGTATGATTACTAAGCCGATTATTGCTCGGCACTGTCCGTGAGTCGTCATGGTTTGCCCTCCAAACCCTATGTATTCAACGTGTTATGTGGTAATTCTTATTTTTATGTGGTTTTTTTTATGGTTTTCTAATGGCGGGATTTTTCGCAAGTATACATTTTCTTAACATTTTTCGTAAGTAAAACACTAAAATATTTACTTATGTGTCCATAGAAAGCTCACAATTCGTCCCTAAACATACTGACACGAAAATTATTGCTAAGATCTTCAGTAACCTACATACAACTAAGCAGGCTTGTTAAATCAACGAGGTTTTTATTCCATACCAATTCGCTCAGAGACACCGCACAAGCATCAGCTTAACGCATCAAGGACTAAAAAAATGTCGATTCCTTCACAACAAGTACAACGATTTCCCCAGAGAAAGGGTTCCAATTATTGGAAAATTTTTTCACTCTGCATCAAAATTTTTGGTAATGGCGCGTGCTTAATGGACGAGACTTAACAATGTCTACGAACATTTCTTAGCAAATGGGAGTACCAGCTTGCAAAATACTAGCCAGCGTTTTCAGCGAAGCAGCCGCGGTTTTTTATCTTTTTGGTGGTTAGTGGCGCCGATTACATTGCGGACAACGCGCAGAGACTTGCCATCCATATAGGCGAGTTTTTAAGGCTATCGATTGATTCAGAGGGAATTAAACGGATTGACGGGCGCTGAAGCCGATTGTCCCGAATCGTTTTGGGCTTGATCGGTATCTTTAAGAGGCGGCGACTTCACTCCGCACTATGGCGACCAAACCATTAATAACAACTCAACAAGCATAACGCTTGCGCCTACTAATACCGCTCCCGATGCAGTCGCGACGGCATCCCATATATCCGGTTCGCCAGAAGGCAATATTTCATCAACTACATATTCCTTAAGCAATCCACATGCTATGGCCGCCACAATCGCAATATGACCTAGTAATGGATATAGAACTCCAGCGATTAGAATACCGGCAAAAAAGTGCTGCCGCTTGTCCTTTTCCTTTAGATTGAGCATCACACTGCATTTTTGTTATCAGAAGACAATTGGGTTATTTAAAAGAATAACGCAAAAATTACGCCTTTAAACACCTATTGCGCTGAATACCTCGGTCGCAATGAAAATGGGTACTCCATAATTTCTTGCTGTTTGGCGAGCACCAACTCGACGGTTTCTATACCTTTACCAAACGGCACCGTCATGGTCCAATACCCGCCTTGCTGATAATTTATCGGATCGGCCATAACGCGCCGTCCCTCGGCGTCGATCCCGTGCAGATTGACCAACCGCGCGATGTCTCCTTCTACCTTCAGCGCATAACCCGGGAACATACCTCGTCCCACCTCGGTCAATGTGACAGTTACGCCCTCCACGGTTTTACCTTGCCACAACTCACCTAACTTAAGCTTTGTAGATTCGGTTGCAATCGGTAGCCGAAATACAAACTTACCCTTTAGTTGTTCAAGCCGCTCGTTTTCTTTCAAGCCCGTATTCAAGGCCCAGTTCCCGAGTGCAATTGGCGCACCAGCCAGTCTATGACGCACGACCAACTCACCACCTGGCATACGATACGGATACGAGACCATCGCGTAATGGCTGATGGGACCCTCCTCAACCGCCGGCGCTTCAATCTGATAACTAAACGCAGACAATGCCGCGGGCAATTCGGGCAACATGGGAAAATAAATATGCGCCTGAGGTGAGTTGCCCCATTGTTTGGGTGTATGAGTCAAATACATACTCACACCGGCCCAATGCTTGGCAGCGATGGGTGACGTGTTCTTTTCGTAAACATGCCAAGCCTTTGAATCAATTTCAAGCTTACGCATATCCAACTTGCCATAAGCAGCCCATTTATTGGGATCAATACGCTTGGGGGCAAAAGCATTGGGCCGCGGATGTTGCAGCTTCTCCGGCGGCGCAAACAAATCGACGAGTTGATATTCCAAACTATGCTCCGCAAACCTCTCAGCCACGAAAACTTCCAGCGCGTGTATTTCTCCCTGATATTGTTGGGTCGCCCGCCCATCCTTACCGCCGCTCACGCGCCAACCCGTACGCAACGACTTACCGTCGCGATTCAGCGCCCGCACTTCCAGTAGGCGCTCACGA
>Ga0209536_100002836_pt1 | contig 28084 bp, 25 predicted proteins | sample DeeMarSeWOR28_12_FD_187461 | JGI IMG/M metagenome (GOLD analysis project Ga0209536, IMG submission 187461) | Marine sediment microbial communities from White Oak River estuary, North Carolina - WOR-2-8_12 (SPAdes) (version 2) | ecosystem: Environmental > Aquatic > Marine > Intertidal zone >... | reverse complement strand
TTATTTTCACGATGGATTTCAATACCGTTGTAATATCTGCCGATTAACATTGCTGACTCCCGTCCCTATAGACCATCATTAAGTTCTGTGCCCAACAATCGATTTCAAATTCATAGGTCCTATTATTTAATCTTATACTCAGAAATTGTATCCCATATTATGATTTAGAGAAATGTATTGCAATGTTACAATTCATGCAATATATTTGCATATACCAATTTTGGTCAGATTGTTTCGAATATAAAAAATTTGTAATAATATCAATAAAATATAAACTATTTTGATATTTTACCGATTTCACGGTCAAAACTAATAAGTTGCGTACAGCGATAATCGTTAACCTGATAGGCAAATCAACCGTGCGGCGTTTGGTTCTAAAAATTTTTATACTCATTACACTTCTTCTTATTTCCACTCAAGCGGTATTGGCGAAGGACAAGGTTACTGTCTTTGTCAGCATTGTTCCTCAAATCTATTTTGTACAACAAATTGGCCAGGAACTGGTTGACGTTCAGGTGATGGTTCAACCCGGAGCCAGTCCGGCTACCTACGAGCCGAAACCAAAGCAGTTGGCGGCAATTTCGAAGACCAAAATTTATTTTTCCATTGGTGTGCCGTTTGAAAAAGCCTGGCTAAACAAAATCGCCTCGGCCAATCCTGATATGAAGATAGTGCCTACGGATCACGGTATTCAGAAAATTCCTATGGTTTCCCACTATCACCTCAATAAAGAAGAACATGGCCATAATGTAGATCAGCACCATGACGGCATTTTCGATCCCCACATCTGGCTGTCTCCCCCGCTGGTCATGATGCAGGCCCGCACGATAGTTACAGCCCTTCAGGAGAATGATCCGGCTCAACGCTCTGTTTATGAGGCCAATTATAAGGCCTTTATCTTACAAATAGTAGATCTGGATGCTGAAATCAGAAACACGTTCGACGACAAGCACAGACGCCGGTTTATGGTATTTCACCCGGCCTGGGGATATTTTGCCCAGGCCTATGGCCTGAGGCAGGTGCCGATCGAACTCGAAGGCAAGGATCCTAAACCGTCTCAATTAAAGGCGGTGATTGAGCGTGCCAAGGAGCAAAATATAAATGTTGTTTTTGTTCAGCCGCAGTTTTCGTCCAAAAGCGCCAAGCAGGTGGCCAAAGAAATCGGCGGCCAGGTAGCCTTTGTCGATCCTTTGGCCCAGAATTGGTTTGAAAACCTGAGAGAAGTCGCCGACAAGTTCAAGGCTGCGTTAAGATAAACGAGATTATATGAGTCTTGCAATTGTTGAAATGAAAGACGTTTGGTTTGCTTACAACGGGCAAACCGTGCTTCAGAATGTGAATCTGAACATCCGGCAGGAAGACTTTATTGCCATGATCGGCCCTAATGGGGGTGGTAAAACCACGCTGCTGAAACTGATGTTAGGACTGCTGGAACCGGCCAAAGGTTCGATTCGCGTCATGGGAAAATCCACGGGTAAGGCATCGCACCACATCGGGTATGTACCTCAAGACGTGCATATCAACCGTAACTTCCCGATCACTGCCATCGATGTTGTTTTGATGGGCAAATTGGAGCCCAAAAAGAGGTTGACGAGGGGTTCCAGGCAAGGGCGTCGTGACGCGCTGCAAGCTCTGGAGCGCATGGAAATGGCCGCTCATGCGGACAGCAAAGTCGGCGAACTGTCCGGTGGTCAACGTCAACGGGTTTTCATTGCCAGGGCATTGGTTACCCAACCACAATTATTACTGTTGGATGAACCAACGGCCAGTATTGATACCAAAGGGCAGGCTGATTTTTTCAGACTGTTAAAGACTCTAAACAAAGATGTTGCCATTTTGGTCGTCAGTCACGATCTAATGGCGATCTCGACCTATGTCAAATCCGTTGCCTGCGTCAATAAACGGCTGCATTTTCACCACCAGGCCGAAATTACTGCAGAGATGCTGGAAACCATGTATCCTTGCACAGAGGAAGATGTTTGTCCCGTGGAGTTGGTGGCCCACGGACTGCCTCACCGGGTATTAAAGAATCACTCTTAACGCAGGTATTGGGTATTACCATATATCCGTTGAGATGTATACCACCTGAATTCGTCATCTCAATCCAATACCCATGTTCTAATATTATGATCGACGCTCTGCAATTTGAATTTATGCGCAATGCCTTGGCAGCCGGTTTGTTGGCCAGTGTTATCTGTGGGATTATGGGAACCCTGGTGGTTGTAAACCGTATCGTATTTCTCTCCGGCGGCATTGCACATGCGGCCTACGGTGGCATTGGTCTATCCTTCTATTTTGGCTGGCCTTATTTGCCTGGCGCAATCGGATTTTCACTGGCGGCCGCCATGGTTATGGCCACCGTCAGTCTGAAGGCCAAACACCGCGCTGACACCATCATCGGTGTCATCTGGGCCTTGGGGATGGCTTGCGGTATCATTCTGCTGGACCTGACTCCCGGTTACAACGTGGATTTGATGAGTTACTTGTTCGGCAGCATACTCACGGTCCCGGAATCGGACTTGTGGATAATGCTGGTGATGGGCGTGGTACTTACCAGCCTGGTAGCAAGTTTTTACCCAGATCTTCTGGCACTGTCCTATGATGAAGAATTTGCCCGGATTCGCGGGGTACCGGTGCGAGCACTGTATTTCATGCTTATTGGTATGCTGGCGGTGGCGATCGTTATGGTGATCCAGGTCGTGGGGCTGATTCTGGTGATCGCATTGCTGACCATACCCCCGTTTATAGTGGAAAGACATGCCAAGTCCCTGTTCCAAATGATGGTAGGTTCCAGCCTGCTCGGAGCTGTCTTCACAATTAGCGGCCTGTGGCTGTCCTATGCTTTTGATCTGACCTCAGGCGCTTCAATTATCATGGTTGCTGGGATTGTATTTTTTCTTTTCCTGTTGATCGAACGCTACTTTATTCACCGCAAACGTCAACTAAATAGAACGATATTCTCTGAAGCAAAACCTGTCGCAAATCAATCAAGGAGTCGGCATGTGTCATCAATGTAATTACGAAAATCTGTTAGCCTCATTAGATTTGGAGGTTACCGAAAACCGCCTGCGTGTTTTGGAGGTTATCGGCAACAACAGCTACCCGCTTTCCGCCGGTGACATATACAACACCCTGGAGCGCAACAGCTCCATAAACCGCGTGACCGTTTACCGCATCCTTGATTTACTTGTCGATTGTGGTCTGGTCGATCGACTGAGCACCGGAGGCAGGGCATTTTATTATGGTTTGGCGCCCAACGATTATCACCTGCCTCATCCACATTTTTACTGCAAAAACTGCGGTCAAATGGATTGCCTTAGTCCCGAAAGTTTGACGATTGACACCGATTCCTTATGGAAAACATTTCCGGGTAGGATCGATAAGGTGGAAGTGCGAGTGGACGGTGTTTGCAAAAATTGTATGAGATAGAATAAATCGGGAGATGATTTTGTTTGCTGTTACGCTCCCTTATGTGCGAGTTTCACACCTCCGCGAAGCGGGTTATCCTCAAAGCCGGTGTAACTTACTTGAGCTTTCAGGATAACCGTATTTCCAAATTTTGCGCTTTCTTTATGTTCTATATCGGTTAAAAGCCGACTTTATCTTCGACCTCAACAATCATCTCAATTTCAACGGCAATGTTCAGCGGCAGCGCGTTGGTTCCGACAGCCGAGCGTGCATGTTTGCCTTTATCGCCGAATACCGCAACAAAAAAGTCCGAAGCACCGTTAATGACCTTGGGTTGATCGGCAAACTCCGAAGTGCAGTTGACGAGTCCCAGAAGTTTCACCACCCGTTTGACCTTATCCAGATCACCTATCTCGGCTTTCAATGATCCCAGGAGCCCAATGGCGATCCGGCGAGCCGCCTCATAACCTTGCTCAACTGAGAGATCCGCTCCGACTTTGCCGGTGATCAGCGAACCATCCTCTGCAAACGGACCGTGCCCAGAAAGAAAAACCAGATTGCCGCTTCGAACGGCAGGAACATAATTAGCCACCGGTGTTACCGCCGGGGGGAGTTCGATCCCTATTTCGTTTAACTTGGCTTCAATTTGCATTTGAAAATTCCTTTCTGATAATACGATGATATATCTCCAATTGAGTTAGAATCAATTGGGAAATATTAGAGACTTTAAAGTATGTTTTTTGTGTTCTGTAATAGAATATTACTCTCTCATGTTAAAGCGCTGGGTAATTTTTTCTAAGTTCGAAAGAAACGTAAATGTTTCCTTACCGGTCCAATCGTTTTTTAACAGCTTGTATTTGTATTTTTGATAGTATTCAAGTAGATCTTCGAACGTATCCAGATCATTCCACTGCGGGAGCAACTTCGTTTTTATTCGTTTTTTTTCAGCCTTTTTAAGTGTTATTGGAAGTACCGAATCCGTGCTCCAGGGGATATCCTGAAACAACTCGGGATGGGGCGTACGCATCCCCACTAAATAGTATCCACCGTCATGGCACGGTCCGAATACGGCATCTACTCGATCTGATAGTAAAAATTTAAAGGATTGTTGCACGAAGGATCTCGGCAAGTCGGGAGTGTCACTATCGATAATCGAGACCGCATCAAATCCCTCAGCCGCTTTTTCCACAAAGATGTTGTTGAGTCGTTCACCCAGGTTATTACCGCGTTGGGCAAACAGATGAAATCCGTTGGACGTCAACCTGGCAAAATATTCTTTTGATTCCTCCGGGGTGTAGGAGACGGCCAGATCAATCCCCTTGAGCATGCTGATCTCCTTTATTCTGTCTATAATAAAGCAGTGATACAGATCGGTCGCCTCCATGGGAGTGAGGGCGGGGTAGAGCCGCGTTTTCACATCTCCCGGTCTCGGCGCCTTTGCAACCACAACAAGAAGTAATTTTTGACTGCCCTTATTCATTACAAGCTCCAGAGGATACCGCATCCCCGGCAACACTTCGGCGGCTGAGAAGATTGAAGTTTTTCCCGAAACGTTTTGTATTTAGGTCCGCGCCATATCTGTTCCAGTGGAGTTTCAAACACATTGCCTAAAACAATCGAAGCAAAATCTATTGTTGAAAACGGCGCAATGCAACACGGCAATACATTTCCGTTGGCGGTTACGTACATGAGTGTCGACGGCCGATAACATTTCATCCAGGGCGACTCTGCCCCAGTTTCGCTTTGAATGCTTTCTCCTGGTTTACACAAGCCGGACGCCTCAAAGCGGATCCCAAGACGTGTGGCAAGTTCGTGACTCTTTTGTATCAATTCCAAATATGCACCGTCGGAGTTCCGCAGTGATTTGGCGCTTTTCGCAACGCCGTATCCTCCACTGTCTTGAAAATATACGAGACGTTGAAGATAAATATCTCCAATTCCAATATCATTCGCAAGGTGAACAAATTCAGGCAGCTCGAAAATATTATCCTCGGTTCCCAAAAACCACAGCGAGAGTCTCGGATGGTTCACATGCATACTGCTTTGTAGGTTCAAGAATGACCGAAGATTTCGCACGATCCGGTTAAACTCGCTGTTGTTGCGGATTTTTCTGTATCCTTTCGGAGTCGCGGCATCCAAAGAAATGCGTAACTCGTCGAGACCGGCATCGATGAGATCGTATTGCCACCTTGCATCGAGCAGGATGCCGTTGGAGTTAAAAAGCGTATAGACATTGCGGTTTTTCAAGTGACGAATCATTTGGGGAAGAGCCGGATTTAACAGAGGTTCCCCAACTCCATGAAGCATGATTTGTTCAAGATCCGGCAACTGGTCAGTGATCATGGTCAACTCGTCAAACGAAATATCACGATCAAGTTCCCAATTTCCATTATAGAGAATACACCCTTTGCATCTGAGATTACAGCGGTTGGTTGTCTCCAGATAAAGGTTTTTGGGTAATGTTAAACTTTGATCCACGTCTGTCATGTTTTCTACCCATAAAGAAGAGTTTTATCTGGTTACCTGCAAAGACCGAGTGACTTCTTTTGGACTAGGCTTTGGAGGTGAGCCGATTCGCGGATGGGAGACTGTCTGAGTACATTAGGAAGCGTTACATCAAACAGCTTGAAGCAGTGGCAATAGATCCCAACTAGTGTATGTTCCTACTATTTTATTGATCTCAAGGCCCTGTTTGCTGTTACGCTCCCCTATGTGCGAGTTTCACACCTCCGTGAAGTGGGTTATCTCCATAGCCGGTGCAACTTACTCGAGCTTTCGGGATTACCGAAAAATTTTATCTTTTCAATTTTTAGTGCTTAAGCTCAAATACCTCTGACGATTGTTGTGCAAATGCTGCCTGTCCGGAGTGGTTTCGCAGCTGAAGAAAGTTGACCGTTAATCCGGATTGTTCGGTTTTGATAGACCGGGCAAAACTCATCGGGTAGCTCAAACTGCCCCCGCAGTTTTCTGCGAGCAGCTCATCCACCACCACAATTGCTGACAAAGTCACAACTGAGACAAAATTGGGGAATGTGATGGGTTTGCTTGAACAGCGGAGATTCGAAAATGTCCTCTTTTTGGGCAGCAAGATCATCGATGGTTAGGTCCGAATCAGGCCAATAAACGCAGCTTTTCAATTTTCGATCGGGCGTCACGCGCATGCTCTTGCCCCCGCAAGGAGTGCCATTTAAGCCGTCGAGACCCAGGAATGTGTTGACCAGGGGCTCCGAAACCGAGATGATCTCGCAGTTGTCGAAAAGAATTTCGAACGCCCGCCAATATTGATCAAAGCTCAGCATGTAGTCTGCGGTGTACATCGGTTGATAAACATTAACGCGAAAATCAACACCCAAAGCCGCCGCAAATTTGGCAAGCGCTCCAAGGTCTTTATAATTCAGATTCATGAGCACCGCCAAAATCGAAACCCGCAGTCCAAGCTTTCGACATCGCTCCACTGCCTTCATGACTGTTTCCCAATTGCCTTCACCGCGGAATTGATCATGCCGTTTTTGATCGGGAAAATCCACGGAAAATTCAACATCTCTAAAATATAGGAGCTGTTCATCTGGTGTAATGGAGAGTGTATAACCGTTGGAAGCGAGGGTAAGTTTTAAACCACGATCCTGCAAATAATTCAGAATATCAAAATATTCAGGATTTAAACCGTTCTCACCGGTACCGAAACCGATCGAATGTATTTCAAGGTTTTGGCATAGGGTTTTTATATCCTTTAGGGTTAGATGGTGAACTCGGTCTTGATCGCGATAGCAGTGCGCGCAGTGCAAATTGCAGTCGCTCGTCAGGCCTATTCCCAGGGAGATCATGAAATCCTCCTTTAGCGCAGAGTCTTAATTGTCATTTCTTTGCATTTTTTGAAGCCCAATCAAGAATAACCCGGTATCTCGTCTGCAAAAAATTGCCCCTTTTTGACCAAACTCGGCATGATGGAAATGCTCTGATGAAAAAATTACCATTAGGACAGTTCAAAGAGATTTGGGTAACAGCCCGTCGAGAACCGTCTGGACTATGCTTTGAAAAGGTACTTCAGCGGTACCAAAAACATAAAGTATGTGGCTAAAATCGTACCCTTTAGGGTGCCGGTAACCTTGGACTCGCCGATGCGTTTGCGGTAATGTATCGGTACGCTTTGAATCTGAAAACCCTTGCAGGCAGCCTTGACCACCATTTCCACCGGCCATCCGTAAGTCATTTGCTCCATATTCAAGTCGAATAGGCATTGAGTTCTAATTGCCCGAAAAGATCCAATATCTGAAATGTTGACGTCATAAAGCATGCGGAGTAAAAAGACGATAAATCGGTTCCCCCACCGACCGTGAAATGGCATCGAACCCTTATCAAGTTTACCTTTGATCCGGCTGCCGATCACCAGATCTGCCCGGTTGTCGAGCACCGGCCTCGCAATTTTCTCAAGCTGCTCGGGATTATCGCTGCGGTCGCCATCCAGGAAAACGATAACATCGGCATCTTTGACGGCTTGCGCACCGGCAAGGCAAGCAAAACCGTAGCCGCGGCAGGGCTCATAAACGACTCTGGCGCCGGCCAACGACGCTTGCTTGGCGGTAGAATCCGTGGAACCGTTGTCGACGACGATAATTTCAGCCACTCTGTTTTGGGGCACGGCGCGTACCACGTCGCCGATAGCCTCTTCTTCGTTGAGGGTTGGTATGACAACTGAAATTTTCATAATTCTAGCACCCCGGAGTTACACTGATCTTCGATTTCTTTCCGTGGTGATTTTTTCCGAGCTGCCGTTTTCTTATTTCAATGGCTCCTGCGCATTCAACGACCAATCATAAGGAAGATAAGCAATTTTTGGCTTGCGTTCCAAAAACGAAAGGTTTTCTTTTGTCAGGTAACGCCTGATGAAATCCGTGACGGTTCCCGATGTGAATTCAAAGTCGCCTGAAAACCAATCGAACAGCTTCGAAATATAGAGAGTATTGTCAGCATCGTCAATTTTGATGCCGCGCCTGGAATTTATATATTTGTGAGTCTCTTCTTCCAACTTCCGCTGCACATTTTCCTCCATATAGGCCCATTGAGGCAGCGGCGGGCAACTTAACGACGCACAGATAATCGCAAAATGAATCCTGGGATCCTTAAATTGTTTACGGAGAATTTCGTGTTCGATGTCGTCCTGGCTCAAACTCCTGCCGGCCACCACGTTCTCCCTGCTTGTAAAAAACTTGGTTCCCGTCCAAACTCCGGGAACAATTGTTTCCCGAACGCTTTTTTTCGGTTTCCACCGAATTACCTTATCAATGGTAACGGCATTGTATGCATTAAGCCAGAATGCCAGTTGACCATCCCGGGACATCTCGCTGATTTTCGCAGTTTTCAAGGATTCCATATACGCCTTGAAAATCGGATCTTTTGCGATACCGTTATAATCCACTAGACCCTTTTTATTCACATATTTCTTGAGAATTTGATCAAAAGCGGAGTGATCAAAAGATTGCGCATATGCAGCGCTGAACAACCCAGCGAGCAGTAATGTAGCAAGTATATAAATCATTGTCTTAAATCTCATTTGTGCACCTCTAACCATTTGGCGGTTTTGTGAAAAGGAGACCTCCTTGCCAAAGATTTGGAAGGAAGCCAATGTTTAAAGATATAACCGAGAAAGAGAAGTGCAAATAACACCAGATATTCGGTCAAAAGCACCCATGTCGGTACAACCCCCGTGTCGGTAACGTATTTTAAATAGGACAGCGTAACAGTGGCGCTAAAGATCAGCCAGGCAAGGCTCGGAAAAAACGTCAAAAAAGGAATAATCAAAATTACATACCAGGGATGCAGGGAAGCCGGCATCAGTACGATTAAGACTCCCACGAGGATATACGCGTAACGAATCATTTGCATGCCGTGTTTCTCTTTAAAGAAGACAACCAGCCCCACAGCGATCAGCGCGAAAATAAATAATTGAGAAAGAAGAGAATAGTCTAGACCGGGGAACAGACGCATAATCAGATATTTTAAACCCAAATTAAAGCTTTCATGCGGATTTTTTAGGTAGGTCGATAAGAATCCTGCTATCCTGTTGCCGGCTGAAATATATGGCAGATAAAGCCCCAAAAACGTTATAGAAAAAATCAATATCCCTTTGAGCCGATCCTTACGACGAATCATTGTCGGCAGCAAAAGTGCTGGATACAGCTTAATTCCGCTGCAAATGGCCAGTAGGATATACCCTGAAATTCTTTTATGGATGGAAACCAGATAGAAAGCGGCAACCACCAAAAAAACCGTGATGCTTTCCAAATGACCGCTGTAGGCAATCTCAAATATGACCAAAGGATTCCAGGCATATACGATCACTCTGGCGGGTCCAAGACCCCAAACCTTGAGCAAGACAACCAGCAATGCCAGGGTCAGACTATCAATAAACACCTGGAATCCTTTATAGCCGTAAACGCTGTCTCCAACTATTGCGTATGCCAAACGAAAAAACAGCTGGGCTCCGGCGGGGTAGATAGTCGGGTGGTTTTTGCGGTTGATATTGGGATAAATCCGATCATCCTGCAGGTTTTTCAGTTCTTCCGCCGCAGGCGGGAAAAGGTAAGGATTGATGCCGCTTTGCTGCACCCTTCCGTCCCAGATGTAGCGATACATGTCCTTGGAGAGCGTATCGGGTTCTGCTGGCACTAGACAAAGTCTGAAGATAACCGCCGAGAATAGAATTATTCCAACCAGACCTGTCGATCGCTTGATTATCGAACCCACGTTTAAAACCGCAAGCACACTCAAAAAATAAACAATGCACAGAAACAGAAACATGAATACATAAAAGTGGATACTTGACATGGTCGCTATCGCGGGTACAAATTTTTGGAGTTCGAAATTTAACAGATATGTCGCACCGGATACTATCGCCAACCCGCCAATTGCGATATGAATCCAATTGAAATTACTTGCGTTTGAATCGTTAAGATTGGGTTCTGCCATATCCATGCTTTACTGAGAGAAAAAATACATAGAAGAATCCGGAGGTATAAATCAGCAGGAAGGGGCTTACCAGATATTTGCTGAATAAGACAAACATGAACAACCCGGCCAGCGAATAAATGCCCAGAAAAAATTCGAGCACGGAAACCGTAGTTAAAGGTATGGAATACTGCTTGCCTTTCCATCGATCCCCTTTTTTATTGATGCCGTATTTCGGTGTGCGGATGAAACCGCTTTTTACGTTCAACAGAGCTTCGAGGACCGCCTTGGTATTGTTCACGGCGATCCCGGTTCCCAAGCACATCAGAAACGGAAGGTACTTTATCCGCGTTTTCCAGTCCGGGTATAGAATGCGTTGTGAAAATAGATACAGAGATGAAGGCCCCAGGGTAGCCAAACATAACAGGGTGAAAATCATGACTGGATACGCGAGATGATCAAAAAACCACTGCGTGTACAGCATGGGTATGGAGGTCAATACAACCAGCAGCATCATGGGATGGACCATGTAGTGGGTTAAATGCAAAAACGCTTGAACTTTAACCAATAGCGGAACGTCGGCCCGAAATAGCTTGCCCAGATTTTTTTTTGCGGTTTGAATTGAGCCTTTGGCCCAGCGATGCTGCTGCGATTTGAAGGCGTTGATGGTCACGGGCACTTCTGCCGGGCAGACCACATCCGGTGCGAAGCTTAATTTCCATCCCTTCAGCTGCGCCCGGTAGCTCAAATCCAGATCCTCGGTTAATGTGTCGGCCTGCCAGCCCCCAGCATCCTCAATGGTTTTTTTGCGCCAGACACCGGCAGTACCGTTGAAATTCATAAAAAAACCACTCCAGGCCCGGGAGGCCTGTTCCACACCAAAATGTCCGTCGATACCCATTGACTGGGCTCTCGTCAGCAATGAGTAGTCGCTGTTGATGTGTCCCCAGCGTGTTTGCAGCATCCCAACGTCAGGATCTGAAAAATACGGTATCGTGTCCTTTAAAAAACTCGGATTCGGGATGAAATCGGCATCAAAGATACCGACAAGTTCGCCTTTGGCCGTTTTCAGTCCTTCTTTCAATGCCCCGGCTTTATATCCGCTTCGATTTTGGCGGTGGATATAATCGATATCAAATCCTCGGGTTTTCATTTCGGTAACCAAAGCCCTGGTGATGTCAACAGTGTCGTCGGTGGAATCGTCAAGGACTTGAATCTCGAGGAGCTCTCTTGGATAATCAATGCTGCATACCGACGTAATCAATCGCTCAACGACATAGCGCTCATTAAAAACCGGCAATTGAATGGTTACAACAGGCCAATCTTTTGAAGAAACATTTTGATAGAAGCTTTTCTTGATTTCTTTATGGTGTCTGACGGCCGCATGGCGGTTACGGCGATAACATATCATCAGCAGATAGCAGTTCATACCGTAGGCAAGCAGGGAAAGCAGTGCAAACAGATAAATTGTCAACCACACGTATTGAACGTTATTCATCATAGCGGTGTCATAGAAACGTGTATCCGAGATAATGAAGTCGAATTTGGAATTTAGCTCTAATGCTATTTTTTTCGGGCAATGACTGTTACCATTCCACCATGAGCTTTAAATGTTTCAACGTTGAATCCAATTTCAAGCATTTTTTTTCTCAACCAGTTGGGAGAAATACGCAGCTTTCGAAAAAAGCTTTTTCTCATTTTCCACTGGTTGTTTATTTTCTCATAGATAATATCATGTACCCTTACATGTCTTCTTTCATATTCCAGAAAACATGTGAATATTCGATTGGAATCACTTCTCACCGGAATGAACCGGTCCAGATCTGTTAATTCGGTGCTTAGATCCCTGAAGCTCAATATCAAAAGACCCCGCATCTCTAAAAACCGAAAGGCTCTATTCAACAGATACTGAACCTCTCTCAGACGGGTCAAATGGGTCAGGGTGTCTCCCATGCAGACAATAACCTCTACGTTTTCAGGGCTGTATGTTGAGAATCTTAATAAATTATCTTCAATCACCGTAACCGACAAATTTTTAGCGTTTTCTTTCAGTTCAGTCAACAATTTGGAGCTTAGGTCAAACGCCCATACGTTAAAACCTAATTCGGCCAGGGGAACTGACTGAAATCCACATCCGGCACCCAGATCTACGGCGATGCCTGAACCCGTGGGGCGGACATTTAAGCTTTTGAAAAATTCACGATTTTCGTTAAGCTTGAGATCGTTTCCACCCGACATCCAGGTGTAATAGGGAGCGAGCACCCTTTCATAGTGTTCTTTAGCGTCGGCCATCGCTTTCTAATTACTTGTAATGATAATTTCAATTGACAACGAGGGCATGCACTTGACCTCAAATTAAGGCAATGAGATTATTAAAGTCAAGGCAGAAACGCCAAGCCTGCGCAACCGATTCTTTTAATGATGAATTTGGTCTCAAAACCGCTTCTAATTTATTTCTTGATTATGATCTAGATCCTTCGTATAAAAATCAGCTTATAAAAACGCGGGGGAAGCTAGATGAAACCTGATACGTTGCGAGTCGGACCGGAATCGGATGTTACGATCAATGTGGATGCGATTGCAAACCTGATTGCCCGAACACAACTGCCCAGCGGTGAGATTCCATGGTGTGAAGGCCAAAAGACGGATCCCTGGGATCATGTCGAAGCTACCATAGGACTGAACATCGGAGGATATCTAGCCGAAGCCCAGCGTGCCTTTGAATGGCTGGCACGCAACCAGCTTGAAGACGGCAGCTGGTTTTCATCTTATGTGCAAGGGGTACCCGTGGACAAAACCCGCGATGCCAATTTGTCTTCGTATATCGCGGTAGGTGTTTTTCATTTTTACCTCATCTCGGGGGATGTCGGTTTTCTAAAAGCAATGTGGAAACCGGTCTCGTCAGCAATCGACTTTGCCGTACGTTTACAGACTCATGAAGGCGTGATACACTGGGCTCTGAGTCCTCAAGGCAAGGTCGATCCCATGGCGCTTTTGACGGGATCCAGTTCGGTATATATGAGCCTGAAGTGTGCTCTGGCTATCGCAGATATACTCGGACAGCCCGTACCCCAATGGAGGCAGGCCTTAATCAAACTGGGGCATGTCATCCGACATAAACCTCATCTATTCAATATGACCAAGTCCCGATATGCAATGGACTGGTTTTACCCCATGCTCGTCGGCGCGCTGACCGGAATTGATGCTCAAAAGCGAATTGATAGATATTGGAAAAAATATGTGGTTGAAGATCGGGGAGTCCGATGCGTATTCGATGAGCCATGGGTGACCATTGCAGAGACATCCGAACTGGTAATTGCCTTGGCAGCAATCGGCAATCTCGAACTTGCCAAGATTGTCTTCAGCTGGATCAACCACAGACAATACGAGGATGGTTCATTTTGGTGCGGGTTTACCTGTCCGGATTTGGTCATTTGGCCGGAGGAGAAAATCACCTGGACGAATGCCGTAGCTCTCATGGCCGCCGATGCTATTTACAACCTTACTCCCGCCGGGCAGATATTCAACCATGAGGTCTGGGGGGAGTTTGGATGTAAACTGGGCTAAAACACTACGTTTTTCAGACAACAGACATTGAGCGGTTACGCTCAATATGGGTATTTTTTGCGCAAAGACCATCGACCATACTACGTTAAAAAAGCATACCTGAAATTCCAGGAATTCTATGTCAATCATTTCCTCCGTCCCCAGTTGGAATATCTCGGTCAAGGATATACGTTTATACGTCCATGGCATGTGGAGATTTTCGGTGCACCAATCGAACTCGGTGAATTTGTCAATGTGGTGGCGTCTTCAGATAAGAAAGTGCGGTTGAATGTTTGGTCGGAAGAAGAAGGTAAGGGTCGCATCCGCATTGGCAATTACAGTTTGATTTGTCCCGGGGTGCGAATCGGTTCGGCTGCAGACATCCTGATCGGAGACAATTGCATGGTCGCCAGCGGTGCCTATATCACCGACTCCGATTGGCATGATATTTACAATCGGATATCGCTCGGGAAAACCGCTCCCATTAAAATTGAAAGCAACGCATGGATTGGTGACAGCTCAATTGTATGCAAAGGGGTGACTATCGGTGAAAACAGTATTATTGGAGCCGGAGCCGTAGTGGTGGACTCCATACCGGCTAATTCTATAGCAGCCGGCAACCCGGCACGGGTCGTTAAGACGCTTGACGAGAGGGAAACCTTTACTACGCGAGCCCATTTTTTTGCGGAACCGGAGAAACTCTTTCGGAGCTTTGATCAGACCGACAAAGAGCTGCTATGTCAAAATTCGTTTTTCCAGTGGCTTAGATATCTGCTGTTTCCATCGAATGAGGACTGAATGAGGCAAGAAAGATTCAGCTCTTCCTTCGAATGGCCAACTGGTATCCTTGAAAAAGCAGACCTCCGACAAGCGCAACTATACTGCTCATTAAAAACAGAGCGAATGACCCTGTTATTTCATATAAATAGCCATTGATAAGAAATCCCACCATTAGCCCCAGACCGTAGGTTAGGGCATTGTTGACCGCTTGACCAAGCGTTTTGGTCTTTTCCGGTGCCAACCGATCAATGTATAAGATACTGGCCATGTGAAATGTGCCATACGTCACGGCATGCAGTGCCTGTGAAAGCAGGATGATGAATGCCGAGTTGGCAACGAAGAGGATCAGCCATCTGAGTGCCGCCACGAGGAAGGAAAATACCAACACATTTTCAAGTGAAAAGCGGCTAAATATTTTTTTGGATGTTATCATCACGAGTATCTCGGCCGTCGAAGCCAAGGCCCAGGTAATTCCTATAAATGTGCTGTCGTATCCTAAATTTTCCAGATGGATCGAAAAAAAACCATAATAGGCGCCATGGCTGACCAGCATCAAAAACGCACAGAACAGAAAAACAACAGCGCGTTTTCTCAGCAGAGAGCTTGCCTTCCGCGCAAAAAGATCCTTTTTAGGTGCCGTTACGGCGGGAATGCGAAAGGATATTGCCGTCAGCATCAACGATCCAGCAAGAATGAGAATCAGGATGATATCCACCGAATACCAATCTATGACCTTACCGAGAACCAGGACCATCACAATGAAGCTGATGGAGCCCCATGCACGGATCCGTCCGTAACTTTTCTTTTCCTGTCCCAGCACATCCATGGTAAGCGCTTCTAAAAAGGATATGATAGGTGCATAAAACATCCCGTAAATTATGGTGATAATCAGTATTGGCCAGAATTCTACCGTAAAGAGATAAAATACCCAGATAAATGTACTGACAACATTGCAGACAATATAAATTGGTCTTCGAATCTCCAATCGATCGGCCAAGGCGCCCCAGATTAGAGGAAATAAAACAAGAACCACTGACCTAACAGCCGAGAGCCCTCCAATTTGGAATCCGCTGAACCCAAGGTGGTAACAGTACAGGTTAAAGTAGGGTAAATATATTCCCAGTACACCGAAATATATAAAATATTGGGCGCTGATCACGAATCTTGAACTTCGCTCTTCGTGAAGATTCATATGGAAACATTTGTTGAGTGGGACCATAAGATCGGCAGGGAAGTAAGAAAGAAAACCAGAGCCCGCCATAACCAGGCTCTGGCAACGAATAGGCGCTATTCAACGTCTACCGTAATCTGCTTAGTTTGTTCTTCTTCGGGTCTTGGAATATCTATTGCGAGCACACCGTCCCTGAATTTCGCTTTAATGAGATTGGGTTGAATGTTTTGCTGAAGAGTAAAAGACCGCTGAAACGTTCCGTAACTGCGTTCCCTCCGATAGTAACTTTCTTCTTTGACATTGGGATCGGCAGGCCGTTCACCTTTAAGGGTCAACACATTATCTTTTACTTCGACAGAAACATTTTCTTTGCTGATACCGGGTAGTTCAACCAGGAGCACGATGCCGTTTTGGGATTCATAAATATCGACCGCAGGCCTCCAGGCACATTGACTCACTTCATCACTCATATCTCTGGAACGTCCAAAGGATTCATCGAACATTCGATTGATTCTGTTTTGAAGCTCCGCAACATCTCTAAAGGGATCCCATTTTATAAGTGGCATGTTCAAACCTCCTAAAATTACAAGATTGTTTTTTTCAAAACTAATCACACCTGTAACCATGTCAAGACAGCCCAAATGGTGTGACATTCAGGATTGTTAAATCATTCTGCAATCACCATATGGTAAGAAAAATTTGAACTGTTTGTTTCCGCTAAACGGCTTGCTTCTCGGAACTCCTGCAGTGAAGACAGATATTGGAATAGGAAAAGTTGCCACCGCAGGACGCAATTACAGCATCTCTTTACAAATAGCGGTTTTAGTGTTATTTTTCCTTGAGTTTATCAAAAGGGAAGAAAACATACCAATTAAAAGTGGAGCGCTAGGAGCTGAAAATGGAGTATATCAAAATACGATTTTTAGACGATTTTGGCCATATGGGTTCCAAGTTTGAAAAAACGATTGAAGATATGTTTCGATCGATGAGCCCTGCATTTACTCTTGCAGAAAGATCATGGAAACCTCCGATGGATATGAACGAAACACCCGAGGAAATCATCATCATTGCTGAAGTGCCGGGGGTTGAAAAAGATGATCTGGAGGTCGAAATAAGCAGCAAGGCCGTAAGAATACGGGGGGATCGTTTTGCAAAGCATTGTCCGGCTAATGCCACTTATAGACTTGCTGAGATTCAATACGGCGAGTTTGAGCGCATACTTTTTCTACCGGCCCCCATTGATCCGGAAGTCGTCTCGGCATCATACCAAAAAGGATTGCTTGAAATCCGATTGGCAAAACTGCCGTCTGAAAAAATCCACAAAATACCGATTGAAGAAGGCTAGCTAGATCCAACAAATCATTTCTTGGGTACTCTAAACCAAGCAACAACCAATTAACACGTGTCACAATCAATGAATGGAGGAAACTATGGCTGAACAACAGCCGCCTATGGAATTTGACGCGGAAAAGCTGCCGGAAACTCTTCCGATTCTGCCGTTGTTTGATGCAGCACTTTTCCCCAAAATGGTGTTGCCGCTTGTGGTAATGCAGGGTGAATCTGTCCAACTAGTTGATGAAGCCATGGCAAAAAACCGCATCATCGGTTTAGTGGTTTCCAAAAAGCCTGAGGATAAAGAGTCTCCCGGCCGGGAGGATCTCGCCGCTGTGGGTACCAGTGCCTTAATATTGAAAATGGCTAAATCCCAAGACAACCGCACCCAGCTATTAGTTCAGGGATTGAGTCGATTCAGGATTAGGTCATATGAAGACGGGAAACCATATTTCCGCGCTCGTATTCAAGTCATCAAAGACATTGAGCGTAAGGACAACGAAACCGAAGCACTGATGTCTAACCTGATCAGTCAGTTTTCGAGGATTGTGGAACTGTCGCCGGGTCTACCGCCTGAAATCGGTCAGATGGCAAAATCAATTCAGGAGCCGGGTACGTTAGCCGACATGATCGCCTCTACGATTAATGCCACGCCTGAAGAAAAACAGGTGGTTTTGGAGATTGAGGATGTCAAGAAGCGCTTGAAAGAAGTGACCCGCCTGGCGAACCACCAGTTAGATATCCTTGAACTGGGCAACAAAATTCAAAGCCAGGTTAAGGGGGATATGGACAAGAGTCAACGCGAATATTACCTGCGCCAGCAGCTGAAGGCGATCAAAGAAGAACTCGGTGAAAAAGATGAAGTCACGGTCGAGATCGAAGAGTACCGCACTAAAATTGAGGAAAAGAATCTTCCCGAAGAAGCTCACAAAGAAGCGGAGCGGGAACTTGATCGGTTATCCCGCATGCATCCGTCTTCCGCCGAATACACGGTCGCATCCACGTATCTGGATTGGATCACATCCCTTCCCTGGGATGAGAGTACCGAAGATAATTTAGATATTAAAAAAGCCAGGAAGATATTAGATGATGATCACTTCGGACTGAATAAACCCAAACGACGCATCATCGAATATCTGGCAGTTCGCAAGCTTAAACCGGAATCGAAAGGACCTATTTTGTGCTTTGCCGGCCCTCCCGGAACCGGCAAGACATCCTTGGGTCAATCAATAGCCCGAGCCATAGGCAAGAAATTCCATCGCATTTCCTTGGGAGGTGTGAGAGATGAGGCTGAGATCAGGGGTCATCGACGCACCTATGTCGGCGCACTTCCCGGCCGGATCATCCAGGGGTTGCGGCGTGCGGAGTCCAATAATCCAGTATTTATGCTGGATGAAATCGACAAAGTCGGCAGCGATTTTCGCGGAGATCCGTCCTCTGCTTTGCTGGAGGTTCTGGATCCCGAGCAGAATTTTTCGTTCACCGATCACTACTTGGATGTGCCGTTTGATCTGTCTAAAGTTATGTTTATCACAACCGCCAACATTCTCGACACGATTCCGCCGGCCCTGCGTGACCGGATGGAAGTATTGATGCTGCATGGCTATACCTTGGATGAAAAAAATAAGATTGCCAATCGATATCTTATTCCCAGACAGCGAGATGCACACGGCCTCAATGCCAAACAATTTAAGTTGACCAATGGTGCCGTCAAACAAATTATCGTGGGATATACCCGGGAAGCCGGTCTCAGAAACCTGGAGCGTGAGATTGCGAATGTCTGCCGGGGAGTGGCTAGCAAAATTGCAGAAGGTAAGGAGAAATCCGTTACCGTTCGAGTCGATGATATCCCCGAATATCTTGGACCGGTGCGGTTTACATCCGAGACCAAAGCCAGAATTACTTCGCCCGGTATTGCCACTGGGCTTGCTTGGACACCGACCGGAGGAGAGCTTCTCTTTATCGAAGCCACAGCCATGAAGGGTCAAAAAGGACTGACGTTGACCGGCCAGCTCGGCGATGTCATGAAAGAATCGGCGACTGCCGCGTTAAGCTATACGCGAACCAATGCATCTTCCCTTGGGATTGATGAAGATTATTTCAGTACTCATGACATCCACATCCATGTGCCAGCCGGGGCTATTCCGAAGGATGGTCCTTCCGCCGGGGTTACCATGCTGACGGCTTTGACCTCTTTGCTAACCAACAAACCCATCCGCAAGGATCTAGCAATGACAGGTGAAATCACATTGAGGGGGCAAGTGTTGCCCGTGGGTGGCATCAAAGAGAAGGTGCTGGCTGCTCACCGAGCAGGCATCAAAACCATCATCATGCCGGCATGGAATCGCAAGGATTTAGAAGATATTCCTAAAAACGTGGAGAAGGATATCAAATTCCATTTTGTGGAAAAAATGTCAGATGTTTTACACCTTGCCTTACAAGAGAGAAAGAAGCGACCCGCTCCTAAGCGGCGCAAGCAGAAATAATATCCCTGTTTTGAAAACAGACAGCGGAAATCGGATATCGGATATTAAACCGATCAGCACAATTTCGGTAACTTCGTTTGAATTCTTCGTGTGGGTGCTTGCCGTATTAGTGCTGATTTACGGCTGTGCCGCATCCGGAACCGCACCGAAACCGCCTCCGGAATATTCTAAACCTTCCAAGTCACCTGAAAAGTATCCTAAGCCGTATAAAGTTTACGGAAAATGGTATCAGCCACTGCCGGATTCACGGGGGTTTCGCCAGCGAGGTCTTGCCTCCTGGTATGGTCAGGATTTCCACGGCAAGAAAACATCCAGCGGCGAGATATACAACATGTACGCCATGACCGCCGCTCATAAAACGTTGCCTTTAGGCACATATGTTAGGATTCACAATCTTGAAAATAGCCGAACTATTGAGGTGCGGATTAACGATCGGGGACCCTTTGTTCGAGGCAGAATTATAGATCTTTCATATTCAGCAGCAAAAAAACTTGGTCTCGTCGGCCCCGGCACAGCACGCGTTGAAGTTGTTGCTTTGGGAACACCGATAGCCACCGATGGCGGAACCGAGCGTCGTTATGTGCAAGGAGACTATTATTCGGGCAACTTTACATTTCAAGTCGGTGCCTTTTTGAATCACTCAAATGCGCGAAGACTAAAACAGGAACTGCAGCAACGCTATCAGAACGCTCATATCACGGCGTATGATAACGGGAAAGAAACCTTCTACCGGGTCCGGGTGGGCAAAGTCACCACGCTAGAGCAGGCAGTTCAGTACGAAGCCTATTTGATTCAAAATGGTTTTCCGGGCGCATTTATGGTTGCAGAGTAGCCTGGTTTTTTCAAACAATTGACTATTTTTCGATTGACTAGTTAAGGAACCAATCATTTTGCTGAAGAAGGTGGTTTTCCTCGACCGCGACGGAACGATCAACCGGGACTCGCCGCAATATATAAAAAGCTGGGAAGAATTTGAGTTTGTCACCGGCAGTATTGAGGCCATCCGAAATCTAACCCAAAACGGTTTCACATCCATCGTTATTACCAACCAATCGGCTCTTCCGCGCCGGTTAATTTCCTTCCAGGAACTTAACCATATTCACAGCATGATGAAATATGCGGTTGAATTCCATGGTGGGAAAATAACGGACATTTTTTTCTGCCCTCATATGCCGGGTGACATGTGTTCCTGCCGCAAACCCCAACCGGGCTTGATCGTTCAGGCCCAAGCTAAATACAACATTGATCTGGCCGATGCTGTCATGATCGGTGACAGCGAAAAGGATATTGAATGTGCCCACAATGCCGGATGCGGCCAGGCAATACTGGTAAAGACCGCTGAGAACCATGGCGTTGAGGAACTTTTGAGAGCCAAACACATCAGCCCGGATTATGTTGCCAGGAGCCTATTTGAGGCTGCAGGGTGGCTGATAGCAAATAAAACCGAATTGGAATAATGATACCCCCGGCAAGAAACAACTCGCAAGTGCTCACCCTCGAAGGGCACCTCGAGCATATCACCTATGTCAACCCGGAGACCCAGTACACTATTGCCAAGATGAAAACCGCTAACTTGGCCACTGCAATAACGGTGGTAGGGTACCTGGCAGGCGTTAAACCAGGAGAGACCCTTGAGGTCAACGGTGTCTGGCAAACCCATCCGAAATACGGTCAACAGCTCAGAATTCAATCGTATGCGGTGACATTGCCGGCAACACTCGACGGAATTCGCGCTTATCTGGAATCCGGAATCATTAAGGGCATCGGCCCGGTATTGGCCGGAAGACTGGTGAAAGCATTTGGAGCAAATACATTGCGCGTCATTGAAAACACGCCGGAACGTTTGAGTGACGTTGAGGGTGTCGGTGTTGTGAAAGCTGACATGATAGCCCATGCGTGGAGAGATCACCACGTGCTGCGAGGCCTCATGCAGTTTTTACAGTCAATGGGTGTTCAAACATCCTTATGCGGAAAAATTTACAGAGAATACGGTCAGGATGCAGTTGACCTCATCCGGGAAGATCCCTATATCCTGGCGGAGGATTTCCCGGGTGCCGGATTTTTAATCGCTGATACGATTGCCAGAAAACAGGGAACGAATACCGAAGAGCCCCAGCGGGTTCGGGCCTGTATTATCCACCTCATAATGCAGAACATCGATGAAGGCCATACCTTTGCCGAAGAGGAAAACCTCATTGCGCGATGCGAAAATCTGTTTCAGATCAGCAACGATGCCGTTCGGCGTGGAATTGATGAATTGATTGAAAAAAAGACGATCGTTGCGGAACCACTAAAAGACCAATTCTCCTTCCGTGCACTTTATTTGAGGGAGCTATATCAAGCCGAAATCGGGTTGGTGAATCGGTTGAATGCGCTGCAGTCGGTACCGCTAGAAAGCGTTGATCTGAACACCCAGCGCATATCCTCAGAAGTACATAAAAAATTAGCCATCAATCTATCGTCCGAACAATTGGAGGTTTTGGCGAACATATTCGCTCACCGGATAGCGATTATCACCGGAGGTCCCGGTACCGGTAAAACAACTCTGTTGCGTTCTATTAGCGCTATTTTTGAAACCCTTGGTAGGCAAGTGGCGCTTGCGGCACCTACCGGCCGGGCGGCCCGACGTCTGGCGGAGATGACCAACCGAAGCGCGGTAACTATTCATCGACTCCTGGGCTACAACCCCACGGATGGTCAGTTTAACCGCAACCAAGACTATCCCCTTGACGCCGATGCCGTTATTATCGATGAAGCCTCCATGGTGGATATTTTGTTGATGTATCGGCTTATCAACGCCATACCGATGACAGCCGCACTGGTTTTGGTTGGTGATGTTTTCCAATTGCCATCTGTGGGCCCCGGCAGTGTGCTTTCAGATTTGATTGGCTCAAATCGCATTGCGGTTTTCTATTTAAATAAGATCTTCCGGCAGAATACGGAGAGCCAAATCATTATCAATGCCCACAAAGTACGTCAGGGTGCATTGACCAATCTTGAAACGTCAGACCATTTAGATGACGGCTCTGATTTTTATTTCATCGAGCTGCATGACCCCGAACAAGTTGCCGCCCGGGTCGTCCGACTGTGCAGCATTGAGCTCCCACAGAAGTTTGATCTTGACCCGATCCACGACATTCAAGTTTTGACACCGATGCACAGAGGTGTGGTGGGGACCATCAACCTCAACACGTTGCTTCATCAGGTGTTAAACCCTCAACCTGCTATGATTGAAACGTCGGGCAATACATTCAAAATCGGTGACAAAGTCATGCACCTTAAAAACAATTACCACAAAGAGGTTTACAACGGAGACATCGGGATCATATACAGAATTGATAACCAACACACCAAACTCATGGTGGATTACGACGGTCGAACCGTAACATACGATTTTGATGAACTGAACGAGATCACCATTGCTTACGCCATATCCGTGCACAAATCGCAGGGGTCCGAATACCCGGCTGTCATTGTTCCAATTATGACCCAGCATCATGCATTGTTGCAGAGAAATCTACTTTATACAGCAATGACCCGCGGTAAAAAATTAGTCATCATCATCGGTACTCAAAAGGCTTTGGGTATGGCTTTAAAAAATGACAAACCCCGGCATCGTTTATCAAACCTGGCATCCCGTTTAAAACTGAGTCTGCCCTAAATCGATACACTGAGACCGGAAGTTGAAGGAGACTTCGGAATATGAAAAGGCTTGGAGGGGGAAAGCCGAGAAAAGGTTTCAAAATCTGAGACTTATGATCGTTATCGAATCATTGGGGGTCCGTATCCGATTCAGCCGGCATCGGAATCTTAAAAAACTGGATGCCTTCATCTTTTAAGATCTTTTCTTCCTCGTTCGTGCTGACTCCCCTAATATTGCGGGGTTCGGAGGCGCCATAATGCATCTTTAAGGCTTCTTGAGCAAAATTACACCCAACGTCGTCAAAGTTTTTATCAACGAAATCAATAACTTCTTTGCTGATTCGCGCTATGGCGGCATTATGCTCGGAAATGTCTTTCGATTTTGAAGGCTGGGATGATTTGATGCCGAAGCTGGATGGAATCCTGGTTATTGACGTGCCGTTGCAAACGGGGCATGCGATCAAACGCTTCCTTTTCTGTTCAAGGTACGCGTTTCTGTCCTCAAACCATCCTTCAAAAGTGTGCCCATTCACACATTGCAAATCGTATGCTATCATGCCGAAAATTTACTCCACCGCACTGAAAATTTGCGGAGATCCGTGCCCTATTTCCTAATCGGAATTTGCCTAAAATATTTTGAATTTCTAATAAATTTAGCTTCCTACAGACCTCGAAACCAAATTTAGCATAAGTGTCTGCATTTTTAAAGACATTTTTAACGGCATTTGCAATTTTCATAGAATATTGTAAGATAGGTAATTAGTGATGCTACGTTAATATTTTTAAGGAGTATACCGTTTATGAAACAGTTGGCCAAGAGGATCGCAACTATTGGTATGTGTTTGATGGTTTTCGCGACATTCGGTTTTGCCGAGAGCATTTATGTGACGGATGTCTTAAAGCTGACCCTGCGCAGCGGTCCCAGCACGGAACATAAAATTTTATCCGTGATAGAATCCGGCCAACAATTAGAGATTTTACAGCGAGGGGCGGAATGGACTTTGGTCAGACTGCCGAATGGCAAGGAGGGATATGTACTGACCCGATATTTAAGCACCACGCCGACGGCTAGTATTCGGTTGCAACAATTGCAGGAAAAACACAAAAGCCTGATGCAGCAGACGGCCTCTCTGCTTGAGGAAAACGCAAGCATAAAAAGCGAAAACAACAAGCTTAATTCATCCCTCGACACCAACGAAAAATCACTTGAACACGTGCGCGCTGAATACCAAAAGCTGAAGGCCGATTCGGCCCAATTCTTGACGTTGAAATCAAGATATGACAAAGCCGCTGCACAACTTGAGGAACAGACGAAACGGGCCGACACACTGCAGGAACAGCTGAATCGTATTGAAATAAATCAATATATTAAATGGTTTCTGGCCGGCTCCGGGGTACTGCTCGTTGGTTTTATCATCGGTTTCAGCGCCAGACGTCAGCGTCGACGCCCATCTCTTTTGTGATTTTTCCGAAAAAAATTACGTCAGTGCCGTTGAATGGTGGTGATACCCTCCCCTTAGATTTAAGCGGATTGATTGAGTCCTAAAAAACTGTCTTGACCATCTATCCAATTCTAATATAAATTCTCTGCCCGAAATCGAAGATGCTTCTGCATGCCGCACCAAGCCGACTTCTTAATTGACATACTATCCGAATATTATTATGTTATTTGATCATACATAGCTGGCTTTGGAATCAAATTGAAATTAATGGATCCTATTACATACTCTAAAAGCAAGGCGTATACCTCAATGGACACTGTGTTTCACAATTATTCAGAGAATCTCTTCGCCAAAGAGGTAAAAGGACAATTCCATACAAAGTAGAAACGTTAATTAGGCTCACATATGCTGTTTAATCAAATAATTGTCTTAATCGTTTTGCTTTTCTTCTCCGGATTTTTCTCCTCTGCTGAAACCGCTCTGTTTTCCATCAGTAAAGCAAAAGCGATACACCTCGCTAAAGAAAGGAGACTGACGAATTCCCTCATCAAGAAGATGAAAGAAGATCCTCACCGCTTGCTATCTACAATTCTCATCGGCAACAATATTGTGAATGTCGGCGCCTCCGCGCTGGCAACCGCAATTACCATCAATCTAGTATCCCACAATGCCGTGGGTATTGCCACCGGTATCATGACATTTCTAATTTTAATCTTCGGTGAAATTTTCCCCAAATCCTTAGCGACCCGGAATAATATTCTGATCGCGCGGTTGGTTATTATTCCCCTGTTCTGGCTGTCCATCCTGTTTAGTCCGATTATTTTCTTACTAAATTTCATCCCTAGGCTTACCGGAAAAATGCAAAAAAAGCCGCATGTCACCGAAGAGGAGTTGATGACGTTTGTTGAAGTCGTCGAAGAAGAAGGGGGAATCGAGGAAGAGGAAAAAGAGCTGATCCACAATATTTTTGAGTTTGACGATACAAATGCCTCAGAGATCATGACCCCCCGCGCGGATATGTTTGTCATCAACGCCGACGAAGAATTGCAGCTGGAGGACATCATTCGATCCGGTTTTACTCGAATTCCTGTCATCGAAGAAGATATTGATCATGTCATCGGCATTCTGAACATAAAAGACTTGTTTATGCACCAGGTTACATCTTCCAACGAAGTCAATATTCGCAGCGTGATGCGCGAACCCTATTTTGTGCCCGAAAATAAGAAATTGGATAATCTGCTTCAGCAATTCAAGCGACGCAAACAACATATGGCAATCGTTGTGGATGAGCACGGCGGTGTGTCCGGTCTGATAACCCTTGAAGATGCTTTGGAAGAAATTGTCGGCGAGATTGTCGATGAAACCGATAGGTTTGAACCCCATATCGTCAAGTTAAACAAAGACGAGTGGAGGGTTTTAGGTAAAACCGATATAGATGATGTCAATGAGAAATTGGAAATGAAGATTCCCGATTCCAAAGAATATGATACATTTTCCGGCTATGTGCTGGTACAGATAGGCCGGATCCCCCAAGAGAAAGAAGAAATCCCACTCGGGAATTTTGTCGTTACAGTGAATGAAATGGAGGGTACCCGCATCAAAGAATACATCGTAAAAAAGACGGAGGAAAGCGCTCATGAAGCTAATCAAACCTCATAAATTGCTTCCATCTGCGTCGAGTCAAATGGTTCACATGCAAAATTTTGTGCCCCGGTTTCATGCCTCCTTATCCGGGTCGGGGGCTTCGGAAACTTCTTCGTCTGTATTCGTCAGCTTTACGCCGAGTGCCTCTACCTCACGGGCAGCAGACTCCGCTTTTGCTGCGGCTTTCGCAGAGCGACGCGCGGCTTTCATAGCTACCTCTTCCGCTTGGTCGGCAGCTGCTTTTAATGCTTCCAAGTCTGCTTCATCGACGTTATCTTTTCTCGCTCTGTTCTCCAGCTGCTGCAATTTCTCTTGAGCTGCTTCGGCGGCTGCCGCTGCTTTACCGACATCTTTTTCTGCATTGCGTGCTCGGCTTTTGGCATCTTCAAGTGCATCAAGGGCTTCGGCAATCTCTGCGGCTTTACCCTCTTCGGGTTCGGCGTCAAGGTCGATGTCTTCGGCCGCCATTACCAGGGCCGTTATCGGCAAACGAGAGATAATCTGATGAATGGGCTCACCGAAAGGATCCAATGGTTGATTTCCTCGCAACCGAAACGGTAGAAAAACCAGCGCTGCATCAGACGAATGGGATGCAATTGCAGCACAACTTGAAGCTTCTATCTTTTCCGGTTCCGCATCAATGCGAATTTCTTCCAATCTCTGGCGCAGGCCCTCGATCGTTGGATCCGTTTCCTGACTGAAACCGACAGCCATAACACGAATCCTGGCGCCTTCCCAGGCTGCACTTCGCGTCATTAGATACGCTAGCAGAAGCATCAGCTGGCTGCTGGTATCGCCCCACCACCACACATCAATACGTCGCTCATGTGATGGAATCTCCCCCAGCGCAGTCCACTTATCTTGCTCGGCATTCAACACAATGAGATTGCATCCCAGTCGAAATGCGGTTCTGAAACGATGACCGTACATAAATTCGCGAAAAGAGTGACTGACTTGGGGTAAATTTTCAAACCAGTTAAAAAGTACCGTATTGGCATGCAGCGGACCTATTCCATAAGATTGAACCAGCGTATGAATACCCAGTGTTTGATCGGGAACCACGAGGACCAGTGGAAATGCCTCAAAGTTATTGTCAATAATATCTCGAAGCAATTCTGCTTCCACCTCCGCTTTGATCTTGAGCATTTTGGGACCCTCGCCCTCAATAATTTTAACTGCGGTAGCCAGACCGGTTTCGCCCTCGAACCAGGAAGCAAACTGCAGCAACTCTATGCGACGATGCGAATCATCGGAAAAAACCAGCAACTGCGGGCGCCAATCCCGTGGATGTTCAGGTTCTTTGGCCGCTGCCAAAAGATGTTCTCGGATACGCTGCAGATGATAAGATCGTCGACTATCCGCCCAGCGTGCCCGTGCGGAAGTACGTTTAAGATATTGATGAATGGCTAGTAATACGGCGAGCGCGATCACCCCCGAATAAACATCGATGGCCAACATGGTCCCGAGGCATACAAAGCTGCCAACCAGACTCAAACGAGCGTCATATAAACGGAATCGGGGTCGAAAAGAGGGACTACCCGTCCGAGCCTCATAATAGGTCGCATAATTAAGAAGACCGTAAGAAATCAGGAAAAACATGGATACCACCGGTGCAATGATGTTTAGCTTTCCCAGACCAATGGTCGCAAACGCAATTGCTGCGGAAAGCAAAACACCTCGCCTCGGAT